>Ga0214473_10011328_pt1 | contig 10463 bp, 8 predicted proteins | sample RVTome_7_FD_203509 | JGI IMG/M metagenome (GOLD analysis project Ga0214473, IMG submission 203509) | Soil microbial communities from uranium-contaminated site in the Upper Colorado River Basin, Wyoming, United States - RVT98D197 | ecosystem: Environmental > Terrestrial > Soil > Contaminated >... | reverse complement strand
GACCGTGAGAAGACCATTTTCCTTATCAATAAATCGGCAATTAATTCAAGACAATTAGCCGCCCTGCTCAATTACTGGTCATTGTGGCGATTTTTGCGGGCCCGTCGCAAAATTATATGTCATTTTGATCCATTATTCGCGAATAGAATTCGCTTATCGACCCAGCCAGTTCTTGATAACCATCGCCGTCTCTTTTGCCGATGTGGATTTAAATTTAGTCCCTCTTACCGATCTCGTAAAATACGAACCGAACGACGTTTTTTCCACGCGGCTGTCGAGGATAACCACGCAGCCGCGATCCTCCGCTGTTCGGATCAGACGGCCAAAACCCTGGCGAAATTTTACTATAGCATCAGGTAAAGATAATTTCGCGAATGAACTTCCGCCGTCCGCTTCGATTCGCTCCAGATTAGCCTTGAACCAGGGGCGATCCGGCACGGTGAACGGAAGTTTGAATAGTATCAGAAGCTCGAGAAGCTCCCCGGGCAGGTCGACCCCTTCCCAAAACGTGTCGGCCCCGAAGAGAACCGCTTTTCTCGATGATTTAAAACGATAAAGTACCCGCTCGGAGTTATATGAGCCCTGCTGCGAAAATAAGTTGACCCCGCTGGATTCCAGACGCTGACCCAAATAATCCGCCGCGTTTCTCAAGGCACGATGAGACGTGAACAATACCATCGCTTTTTTCGCGCCGACGGTAAGTATTTCCTCAAGCGTCTCGAATGCCTCTTTTTCAAAATCAGCGTGCTTGGGCGATGGCAGATAGCCGGCCGAGATCACGGCCACCTCGGAGTCGATATCAAATGGCGAGTCGAGGCAAAGAGATAACGTCCGGTCCTTTGATTCCAGGTTCAATCCCAATCTCTCCATGAAATAATCAAAAGATCCTTTGACAACCATTGTCGCGGATGTGAACACCGCCGTTTTAAGGTAGTCGTAGAATTTCTGATCGAAAAGTTTCCCTACTTCCAGCGGCGCCGACGATATAGACGGGGAGAATCTCGCCGTTGACGGTATGTCGATCCAGTAAACATATTCGTTATCCTCGACAAATAGGAGATTCGAAGCGGTATCTTTTAATCCTCCCAGGTCGCTTGCGAATGCCTCGAGCCTGATGATCGTTTCCCGTTTCCTCGGAAGCTTGTCCATTTCTCGCACGCTTCTGATCAAAGCATCCAGCCGTTCATACAACCTGCCGAAGGCCAAGATCAGCTCTTCTCGCTCGGGTGTCGCGCAGGGATTATTCTCCGGCGAAATGCGCAATTCGCGGGCGTCCCCTTTGAGTTGGAAGCTCTTGAGATCGTTTCCGAGCCTCTCGAAAAAACCGCTCGATGCCTGTCCCAGGAATATGATGGAATCGATCACCTTATCGATAACCTCCTGGAGGCCGTCACCATAGCCTGCTTTAGATAAACCGAATTTAAGATTGATTAGGAAACCGGATTGGACGGGACGCGAACTGTACATTTCGCCTAACATGCTATCCAGCGCCCGGCTGTCGAATTTAAGCCCCAGATACAAGGCGGCTATTTTCTCGAGATTATGAGCCTCATCGAAAATAACATGTCCGGTTTCCCGGATCAATTCTCCTCCCGAGGCGAAATCGGCGAATGTCAGATGATGGTTTACCACGATCATCTGGGCGGTTGACGCTTCCCGCCTGATTCTCAGAAGAAAACATTCGTTGGCGCAGGGACATGTCTGGCCAAGGCAGAAACTTCCCTCGCACGATATCCTGCTCCAGATATAGTAATTCGAACCGGGATTAAAACCTCCGCATTCTGAAATGTCGCCTGTTTTCGTGTTCTCCGCCCAGAGCATAACCGAGGCTAACGCGGCCCGATCGCTTTTGTTAAATGTGGTTTCGGCCTCCGCGACAAGCTCGTGGTATTTATAGAGACAGATGTAATTCCCGCGCCCTTTCAGCAGCACTGCTTTGAATTTATATCCCACGGCGTTCAGAATCTGGGGAATATCCTTATAAAATAATTGCGATTGCAGGTTTTTCGTCTGCGTAGATACTACGACTCGTTCATTGTTTTGCGAGGCCCACCAGCTTGCCGGCAGTAGATACGCGATGGATTTTCCCACTCCCGTGGCGGCTTCGACCACCAGGAATTCCGAGCGATTGAAAGCATGAGCTATGCCGACGGCCATCCTGGCCTGCATCGACCTGTATTCGTACCGTGCCATTGTCCTGGAGAATACGCCGCCGGGAAGAAAATGATTCTCCACCGCGGCCTCGTCAAGTTCGATATAATCATCGTATTTTTCCGGGGGGGATTCCCCCATGACATTGTCGGGATATTCCGGAGCGGCCGCCTCGCTCTCGCGGCCCGCCGCCGTCGCGATCGATGCCCGGATCAGCGAAGATTCGACGATTATAGGCTCCAGCGATCGACGAAACAGATCGATCTCATTATTGCCGAAAAGCATCTTGCCGATACGTTCCCTCGATGACGCCGGCAATAAGCACAGGCGTCCTATTAATTTCAAATAAACCCCGGCCGCAGCCGTAGAGTCACCCAGGGCTCGGTGAGCCTTTTCCCTCTTGATATCGAAATCCGCCACGAGGCTTCCGAGGCTGTACCGTGGCAGCCGGGGAAATAAGATCCTGGCCAGAACCGCGGTATCAAGCGATCTGCGCGCCAATTCCTCGCTCTCGTTATTGGCCAGGAACCGTTTTAGAAATCCGAGATCGAAATTGATGTTGTGACCTACCACCCATGAAGATTCGGTCAGAAAACGCTTGAAATGTTCAAATACAGAATTAGCCGACGGCGCTCCTTTTAGCATATCATCATCAATTCCGGTGAGGCGGGTTATCTCCTCCGGTATTTTTACGGACGGCTTTACCAACTGCGAAAAAGTCTCGACGAGTTCGCCGTTTTCGTACCTGGCCGCCCCGAACTCGATAATCTCGCTATTCGACGGGTCGAGGCCGGTGGTCTCCAGGTCAATTGATGTAAAACAATCAAATCTGGTCATAAAACAGGGCGTTTCGGATTCATTGTTTCTATCGTCACGGTCGCCATTTGATTATATGCTTTAATAAGTTCATCCGAAAGAAAATTCCCGGCCGAGAGCGGCTACCGGACTTTCGGGCGAAGAATGTCGTAATATTCTCTTATGGATCTATTTGACGATACCCTGCCCGCTGCCGCCGCTATAAGTCGGGCGACATCGTTTCTGCTAATTTTGACCGGCGGCCCGGCCAGGCATTGATAAGGATTCTCTAATATCAGCTTCATTGTCGCCGCAGCCAGGAAAACCGAGACCAGCAAAAACATGCGCACTCCTCTATAGCCCTGAGGGATAAGAGTCGTATAGGTAATTGCGTCATCAAGATGAACCAGCGTATTAGCCGAAAGTTCACTGACAAGGCCGTTCGCGCCCGGATATTTATAAGGATCTTTCAAGAGTGACGGCTTCAGACCATGCCTGATCATGGCGTCCAGCGGAAGATAACACGCCCCGCGTTGTCTATCGTCGGGCACGTCCTTTAATACATTCACTTTCTGTAAACCCAGGCCGAAAGAATTTCCGTGACGGGTCATTTCTGCCGCCCTGTCTGCACTAAAACGGTAATGCACGATAAACAATTCCGTTAGCATGAATCCGACCGTGCCGGCGACATAATAGCAGTATCTATCCCATTCTTTCAAATTGGGTAGCGCGCCGATAGTATCGTTATCAAGATAACTGAGGTTGGCGAATTCCGCCATCCCGCCCGCCATTTCGGCCGCCCGGCGGTATATAATCGGCCTATGGGCGTCCGGGAGAGATTCGAGTATTTCAAAAAGCCTCGATGATTCCACGAGCAGCCGGTGGTCCTCGCCCGCGTCGGAATCGATAGATTCGTAGAGCGAGGCTACCTCAACAGGTGAAATTCCATCTCCTCCGGACGCCTTCCGAAGAATCGAACTAAGGCGCAACAGCCGTCGTCGTCTTTCTTCTGTCTCCAGGTGGGGCGAATCCTCCAGCGTGTCGGCGACTCTGCATAACAAATACGACATGTATACCGAAAAGCGCAAACCTCGCGGCAGAAATCTGATGGCCAGGGCGAATGTTCTGCTTACTCTGGGAATGAAATCCTTGATAAAAAGCTCGCTTCTTTTCGCTTGGCCTGGCATTGTCCCAATTTAGCAATCGATCCGCTATAAATCCATAACATAAATCTATTCTCATCATGATAAATAGGGGAAACTTCCTTTCCCCTGTCTATGCCGTATCACCGCGGGCTATAAATATGGCGGATCTATTCTTTAGCCGTTTCGATCCGCTTGCCGGGAGGATTCTCCTTATAATCCCTTCCGTCGTCGTGGCAACTCGAACACTCCGGCTCGTCCTGATACTTTTTGCCTATATGACAATCGCCGCAGTCGATCTCGGAGTGAACTTCATCAAGCTGCAATCCGATAGCCGCGTGGGCGAATGTCTCCTGGTTCCAGCCTTCATGGCAGTTAGTGCAGGCGTTATTCAATTTGGCGATTCTTTTCCCTGTAGGATGGCAGGCCCGGCAGTCCAGACGGCGATGGAATTTGTTCAATGGCCAGCCCGTATCGGCATGCGAAAAGGCCGGTTTTTCCAGCGTGTCATGGCATTTTGAGCATTTATGAGTGCTGTGGCATCCCGAGCAGATAGCGTGAATCTCCTCCTCGGTCTTCCTAAGATTGGCCGGTTTCTTAAGGTCATGACAATAAGCGCAGTTTTCCTCCTGATGGCAATCGACACATCTAAGACCGAAAAGATCGATATGTTCCTGGTGGTAAAAGGTGACCACGGGGCCGCTTTCGTAGGGAGTGTAGTATACTTTCATTTCGGGTTCGGTAATTATCGGGTGAGCGATTCCCGCGATATCGGTTCTGTCGCTGGTATTACCGGTAAGAGCTTCACCTTCGGTAGGGACATGGCAGATTATGCATTCGGTGGCGTGGCTCCACTCTCTGTGGCAACCCATGCATTGACGGTGAAAAGCTCCTTTTAGGCCCGGTTTTCTCAGGTTCTCGGTCTCCGACGCTATCTTCCCATGGCAATCCCTGCAAGGCGGGATACGACCCTCCGGACTGTAGTGATGGCATTGCTCGCAGCCCTGCCCCATACCCACCATTTCGGCGTGACGCTTATGGTCGAATCGCACGGGAGAATACATATCCTCTATCTGATCCAGTATGGCCACGTCCGGACCCTCGGTCGGCGAATGCTTCTTGCCGTTGATCTTCTCCCCCCGTAAACACTGTTTTAAACAGGGCGCCTTATTCGTCGGATTCTTGCATATATGGCAATCCCTGCATGGAGGCTGATCGGCATCGTCGGGAGCGATCACCTGTGTCAGGCCTGGCGAGAAAGTAAGCAAGATCATCACTGCCATAAAGAATACCGGAAAATATTTTTTTATCTTCATATCCTCAACCCCGCTTAGAGATTGTGATTCTACCCTTTGTTGAACCTCTAATTATCCTCTTTACCTTTACGATCCAATAGTATCCAGAAAACCGTGAAGAGAATCATGGAACCGACCGCCAGAAGATACTCGTGCCCTTTGGTCAGCATCATGAAATCATGCAACGTATTCATACAATCCTCCTAATGTTCGTAATCGAAATCACGATGCTTATACAAAACGGGCATCCGATTCACTATAAAACGGAATGTCAACAGTCCCACGGTGATCACTGTGATAGTCACCACATATTCCATCCAGTGGGGAGAATAACGATCCGGGTTATTCCAGTTCATAGCCACCATGGAAACATTGACACGGTTAAAGATAACCCCGGTTACAGCCCATACCGCGCCAAGCCTGACCAGTTCCGCTCGACGAATCCGCGTGGCCCAGAACAGCAGGAGAGCCGGCGCAAGGATAAAAGCAAAAACCTCCAGAAGGAACCACCGTCCCATAGGTGTTCCCAAATATGCCCAGCGATAATCGTGAGCCACCCCGACCCATTTTAAGCAGAAATATGTGAAAAGTACCGCCGAGGCCGCCTTGCCGAGGCCCAGAGTCAAATCATCGAAGCTATGATGATCCGCGGCGCTCACCTGGTCGCCGAATATTCGATGGGATAGCATGCCTTCGAAAATGACCATGGTTATTCCAGCTGCGATGGCCGAAATGAAGAAAAAGACCGGCAGGAATGGAGAATACCACAACGGATGGAGCTTTCCCGGCGTTAGCAGAAATAGCGCCCCCAATGCCGACTGATGCAGGGTAGACAAAATCGCTCCGAAAACAGTGGCTATTACGGTGAGTTTTGCAGCCCACTCCCTTATTTTTTTCCATCCCAGCCACTCGAATACTGCCGGGCTGAATTCTACAAACTGAACGGTCAAATATAGAGCGACATGCCAGCCCACCAGGAACATGACCGAGGTTACGCCATAGGAGACGATCATAGGGTACGGGAGCCGCCAGGGACGACCGAGATCGTAGCACAAACCGACCACCACGAAGAAATATCCCAGAAATCCTGTCAGGACGGCCGGGCGAACCACGGGATGGTATTTTCTCGCACCAAGCAGATGCACGGCCGTACCTACAGCGAAACCGCCAGCAGCCAGAGCGACGCCGCTTAATACGTCGACTCCGATCCATAGTCCCCAAGGGTTATTATTGCTAAGATTTGACACCGCACCGATCCCCTTGGTAAAGCGAATCCAGGTGATAGGCAAACCTACAGCCAGAATCACCGCGGCGATAACGTTGAAAGGAGACTGTAGATCTTTGACGTACGCAGAAAACGATTTCCCCAACAATAATTTTTGAGAGATCCAACTCCGGATGGATAATTCTTTAGAAATACTCGACGCCATTTATCCCTCCTCTTTGGAGCTTCTTATCTGTTTTGATGTATTCTCTTTTCTCTGCGAGAGCTTCTGAAATCCGATTAGCATCACCGGCCAGATGATCAAAACAAGGGGTACGGCGCTCAAAAAACCGCGGGTATATTCGGGATACGGCGTCTGCCCGAGATCATCCGGAAACCCGATTTTCCCATAATCGATCCCGGCCAGGTATATCCAGCCGGTGCCGCCCGCCTCATGCTCGCCAAAAATGTGATGGATATAGTTATCAGGATGATCCCTGATTTTATCGCGCGCCAGATCAACCAGATCCTTGCGCTTGCCAAAAGTTATAGCTTCTTTCGGACAGATCTCGGCGCAGGCCGGAATCTTCCCCTCTTTTATCCGATCGTAGCACATCGTGCACTTACGCACCTGCGGCTGGAACGCGTCGAAATAATCATACGACGGGATATTAAATGGGCAGGCGACCATGCAATACCTACAACCGATACAAACATCCTTATTGTAAATAACCAGTCCTTCTGGAGTCTTGGTAAACGCTTTCACCAGGCAGGCCGACGCGCATGCCGGCTCGTTACAGTGCATACATTGCTTTTTAACATAAATCGGCCTCTCCGGATCGGCTGCGTTTTCGAACCGATTAACCACGGTGAAATTCTCGGAATCGGTCCTTCGGCTTTTTTCGAAAACCGAATCATCGCTTAGAGGGGTCTTATGCGGCGGCAAGTTGTTGACCTTCTTGCATGCCTCCTCGCATTTCCGGCAGTTCGAACCGATACAAAGAGTCGTATCGGTAAGCATCCCGTAGCTATCCGGCCAGCCAGCAAAATACTCATTCGCTTTGGCACTGCCTGTTGCCCCCAGACATGCCGCTCCAAGAAGTTTCCCAAACTCTCGTCGTTTTATTTTCATATCCGTCGCTCCCGCGCGTTAATTATGAATCTATTCACATATTGTCTGAGTTTCCCGTCTTTCCTGGCATCAACTACCATAGTTTTCGCCCAAACTAATAATAATATCGACCAACTAATCTCTTTTGTCAAGAGAAGTTTTTCACAATCTTTTCATAAGGGCACAATTCAATTATAGTCGTATCTTAATGCAAAATAATTACTTACGTCATTTTTATAAATAGCTATACTAATTATTTCCATTATAAGTTATCCAATATTGAAAATCTATATAATAGTTAGCGATATTAATTGATCAACCATATGGGGCGATTCATTCGGAATCGCCCTTCAATAAATATTAGATTGGAGTCAATCTATCAATACTTTTTCCAGCCGTTCCAGCAGATATTCGATTTCGTCATCGGTAATGATCAGCGGCGGCGAAATCCTGATGGTATGTCCGTGACTGTCGTTGGCCAGCACGCCGAGATCGAGCAGCTTTCGGCAATAGGTCATGGCGTCGCCGTTGTTCACCTCGATACCGATAAACAGACCCCTGCCCCGCACTTCCTTGACATGGGAGGAACGCGAGGCGATCTCCTCGATTCTCTTTTTCAGGATGGCGCCTTTCTCGGCGGCGCGTTGCGGGAGCTTTTCCTCGATGATAACATCGAGCGCGGCGTGGCCGGCAACGCAGGCCAGCGGATACCCGCCATAAGTGGAACCGTCGGAACCGGGTTTGAATGCAAGATCCATGGAGACGGCATTTGTGACGTATGCCGAGAGTGGAACCAAACCGCCGGATATAGCTTTACCCAGAATCAAACCATCGGGGATAACTCCCTCGTGCTCGAAGCAGAACATCTTGCCGGTACGTCCGAGACCGACCTGGATTTCGTCGAAAGTCAGGAAAATGTCTTGTTTATCGGCAATATCCCGCAGACCTCGCAGGAAACCATCTGGAGGAATATACATACCTCCCTCGCCCTGCATAGGCTCCACCAGAATTCCGCAGGTATTTTGATTGATCGCCTTATCGACTGCCTCGATATCGCCGTAATCGACCGAGACGAATCCCGGCGTAAGCGGCCCGAAACCTTCCTTGTATTTCTTTGAAGACGAAAAAGATACGACGGTAATCATGCGGCCGTGGAAATTGTTGTTGAAAACGATAATCTCCTGCTTGCCGTCGGGTATCCCTTTCGCCTTCCACCCGTAATAGCGCATCATCTTGATAGCCGTTTCCACCGATTCCACGCCGCCGTTTTTGAGCATGCACTTGTTGCCGTTAGTGCCGAATCGACGTCCGAGTTGGGGCACGAGGTTAGACAGTTTTTTGACGAAAAGCCCCAGAGAATCGGTATAGACCACATTGGAGATAACCGATCCATAATGCCCCTTTAGAGCCGCGACGACCGCTTCGACGATTTTTGGGTGATGGTGTCCCTGGTTGGCCGCCGAGTAAGCGGCCAGGCAATCGAGGTATTTCTTGCCGTTGATATCCGTCAACCAGGCGGCCTTAGTCTGTCGAACCACCACGTTCAGACGTTCGTAATGCCGGGCGCTGTATGCCCCCATGCTATCCAGAACGGTTCTATCGTCCACCTGGGAAAATCCCATTTTTCTATTTTCAGTCCTTGTAATCGTCATATTTAACTCCTTAAAAACAAGTCATATACTCTGTTGTCGGTAAAATCCGGGATGAACAATAGGGGGACGTTAGAGCTGACCGTTAAGATAAATGCGCCAGAGGATTTGACGGACGATTCTCTTGTACGGTTCGTTATTCCCGCGGATCAATTTCATGGTCGAAAGCTAATATTGTTAAATGCGGTTGTCAAGAAAATTCGGGGGTATCGCTATCTATATGAATTGCAATAACTTATGTAGATCTTTTGAGACGATGGCCTTCGCCTATTTCAGCAACAACATCCTCCTCGTCTGGGAATACTCCCCGGCCTGGATTTTATAGAAATACACGCCTGACGATTGTCCCGAACCGTCCCATACAATTTGATGATACCCCGCCGGTTGACTTTCATCAATCCACGTTTCTACTTTCCTGCCGAGCATATCGAAGATATCGATTCGAACGTCAGAGAAGACAGGCAGATCATATTTTATAATCGTCGAGGCGTTGAAGGGATTAGGATAATTTCCCCGCAAAGAGTAATGCGAGGGCATTCCCGATAATTCGTCATGGATATTCGTAGCCTGCTCGTCTGAGACAAGTATCAAAGCGCTGTTCTGACCGCTGAAGCCGCCCTGGTGTCCGGCAATATATAACCTGACTTCGCCGGTTCCGCCGGCGGGAGCGGTCCACAGGAGCGTACCGTTATCATGATCGCTCGAGGAAAAATGAATACCGTTCGTTTCCTCCGACCTGTTATAGGTTGCGGTATTTGCTCCGGCCGCCAGGACACCGGCGTTGGTCGATCCTACGCCCAGCCTGCAGCTCCCATTGAATTGTTTAATGGAATTACCGCTGGAATGAGAAATGGTAATCGTATACGTTTGCTCGGGGATATATTCTGACGGGAATCCGCTTATTTCGATTGTGCCGCCGGAACTGCCGTGACAGGAACTGGCGCACGTTCCCCTTGAACCAGGGGCGCCGGAATATCCGGTGAAATTAGCGTGGCTGAATGCCAATGAGTTTATTATCAGCATAAAGCCGACAGTTGTGATCGCAATTTTGCCTTTCATCTATCTTACCTCCTTACAAATGTCAATCAACGAAGTCTTAATAATAATACTAATTTG
>Ga0214473_10011325_pt1 | contig 10464 bp, 8 predicted proteins | sample RVTome_7_FD_203509 | JGI IMG/M metagenome (GOLD analysis project Ga0214473, IMG submission 203509) | Soil microbial communities from uranium-contaminated site in the Upper Colorado River Basin, Wyoming, United States - RVT98D197 | ecosystem: Environmental > Terrestrial > Soil > Contaminated >... | reverse complement strand
ACGCCGTTCCCGCAGTCCACCACGACCTTCACCCGCCGCGCGAGGGGCGTGTTGCGCGCGACGATCGCGGCGCGGTATGCGGCCAACACCGTCCGATCGGCGCTCCGCGTGCCGCCGCCGGCCGCCGCCAGCCGGCCCTCGTGGATGAGGCGGTACAGGTACTGGATGTCGGCGCCGTAAATGGCTCGCTCGGCCAGGACCATCTTGAAGCCGTTGAACTCGGAAGGGTTGTGCGACCCCGTGACCTGCACGCCCCCGTCCACGCCGATCGTGTGGCTCGCGAGGTACAGGGCGGGTGTGGGCAGCTCGCCCACGTCCACGGCGTGGGAGCCCGCGGCGACGATTCCGTCCCGCACCGCGGCCGCGAGGGCGGCGCCGGAGGGCCGGTTGTCGCGTCCCACGGCGACCCGCACGGGGCGGCCCAGGCGCTCGCGCGCCAGGGTGGCGTACGCTTGGCCGACCGCGTGCGCGACGGCCGGCGTGAGTTGATCACCCACGGTGCCGCGGATGTCGTACTGGCGGAAGATCGCGGCGGGTAGCGTCACGGGCCGCGGCGCGTCGTTACCGGCCGGCGGGCGGGCTTCCCGCGCCGGCCGGGACGACGGCGGGCGCGGGGCGCACCACCGCGCCCGCCTGCTGCGACAGCTCGAGGAGCCGGTTGGGGCGGACGCCGAACAACAACAGCCCGACCGCGGCCACCACCAAAGCCGCCCGCGCGGGACCGCCCACGCGGATCCCGGCGTGGGCGTCGGGCGACGGTTCGGGCTTCATGTAGAGCGCCATGACCACCGGCAGATAGTATCCCGCCGAGACGACGCTCGTGAGGACGACGGCCGCGGCCAGGAGCCCGTACCCGGCTTCGGTGGCCGCGAGCAGGATGTACCACTTCCCGACGAACCCCGCCGTGGGGGGGAACCCGAGCAGGGACAGCATGCACAGCGCGAGGAGGAACGCGAGCCACGGGCGCTGGCGCGACAGCCCGGCCAGGTCGTCGATCAAGACGTCACTCTCGCCGTGGCGGCCTTTGGCGGCGACCAGGGCGAAGGCGGCGAGCGTCATGAGGGTGTAGGCGACGAGATAGAACAGGAAGGCAGCGGCGCCGGCGCTCGATCCCGCGGCGACCGCGACGAGCAGGTACCCCGCGTGGGCCACCGACGAGTACGCGAGCATCCGTTTGAGCGAGCGCTGGGCAAGCGCGATGAGATTTCCGCCGATCATGGTGACCAGCGCGAGCCCGTAGACCACCTCCCGCCACACGCCCGCGTGGTACAGGCCCTCGCCGATGACCCGAAACAACCCGGCGAAGGCGGCGGCCTTCACGCCCGTGGCCATGAACCCGGTCACGGGGGTCGGTGCGCCGTCGTACACGTCCGGGGCCCACATGTGGAACGGCACGGCCGCCACCTTGAACGCGAAGCCCACGAGCACGAGCGCCGTGCCGATCAACAACAGCGGGTGCCGTGCCAGATCCAGCGACCCGATCTGCACGGCGATGAGCGCCAGGTTAGTGGTGCCGGTCGCGCCGAAGACGAAGGCGATGCCGTAGAGCAGGAACCCGGACGCGAACGCGCCGATCAGGAAGTACTTCAGGGCCGCCTCGGCGGCGCGCGCGCTCTTCCGATTGATGCCCGCCAGGACGTACAGTGCGACCGACATCAGCTCGAGCCCGAGGAAGATGACCATCAGGTCTTCCCCCCCGCTCACGAACATCATGCCGAGCGTCGCGAGCAGCAGCAGGACGTAGTACTCCGGGACGAGCAGCTCCTCCCGCTCCAGGTAGTCGAACGACAAGAGGACGGTGAGCGCCGCCGCGCCGAGGAACAACCAGGCGGTGAGGAAGCGGAAGTCGTCCACCGCGATCATGGTCGCGAGCCCCTCGGCCCGGGCCGTGTTCCACCAGAGCCAGAACACCGCCAGCGCGGTGCTGGCGAGCGCGGCGAGCGCCAGCCACCCGGCGATCCGCAGGTCGCGCACCGTGCGGTGGCGCCAGCCCACCACCAGGAGGAGCACCATGATCCAGCCGCTGAGCACGAGCTCCGGCAGCAGCGCGCGCAGCAGGTCGCCGGGGTTGCCGAAGTCGAGTCTCACCGGGGCCTCACCAGCTCGATGAACTGGCGCGCCGCGGGCTCCATGCGGGCGAGGAAGGGCTGGGGATAAACGCCAAGCCAGATGATGCAGGCGAGCAGCGGCACGAGGATGGCGAGCTCACGGGCGCTCAGGTCGGGGAGCCGTTCGTTCTCGGGCTGCGCCAGCGGGTTGAAGATGATGCGCTGCAACGCCCCGAGCAGATACATCGCCGCGATGATCACGCCGGTCGTCGCGATCCCGGCGGCGATGGGGTAGGTCCGGAACGCCCCGAGGAGCACCAGGAACTCGCCCACGAACCCGTTGGTCCCCGGCAGGCCGATCGAGGAGAGCGAGACGATGGTGAGCGTGGCCGCCAGGATGGGCACCACCTTCGCGATCCCGCCGTAGGCGTCGATCCGGCGGCTGTGCCGCCGCTCGTACAGCATACCCACGAGGAAGAACAGGGCCGCCGTCGAGATCCCGTGGTTGATCATCACGAGCAGCGCGCCCTGCACGCTCTGGAGGGTGAGCGCCCAGATGCCGAGCATCACGAAGCCGAGGTGGGCCACGGACGAATAGGCGATCAGCTTCTTGAAGTCGGGCTGCACCATCGCCACCAACCCCCCGTACACGATGCCGATGAGCGCGAGCACGACGATCACGGCCTGCACCGTCGGGTGGAGCGCGGGGCCCGGGAACAGCGGCAGCGCGAAGCGGAGGAACCCGTAGGTGCCCATCTTGAGGAGGATGCCGGCCAGGATCACCGAGCCCGCCGTGGGCGCCTCGACGTGCGCGTCGGGCAGCCAGGTGTGGAACGGGAACACGGGGACCTTGATCGCGAACGCCAGGAAGAAGGCGCCGAAGAACCAGTAGGCCAGGCTGCCGAGGCCGTCCACGTTGCCGAGCAGGTGGTGGTAGTCGAACGAGTACGTGCCGGTACTCCGGCCCACCACGTACCACAGCCCGATGATGGCGACCAGCATGAGCAGCGATCCGACCATCGTATAGATGAAGAACTTGAGCGCCGCGTAGAGGCGATTGTCCCCGCCCCATACCCCGATGATGAAGTACATCGGGATCAGCATCACTTCCCACATCACATAAAAGAAGAACAGGTCGAGGGCGACGAACACGCCGATCATGCCGGTCGTGAGGACGAGCAGCAACGCGTAGTAGCCGCGCTCCCGCTGCTGGATGGCGGCGTAACTCCCGAGCACCGAGAGCGGCATCAGGAGCGTCGTCAACAGGACCATGAAAAGGGAGATGCCGTCGACGCCCACCGCGTACCAGATCCCCCACGCCGGGATCCACTGCGCGGCGATGCGGAACTGCAGGCCGTCCGCGGGCACGAACGTCCACCACATCGGCACGGACAGGGCGAACTCGACCAGCGCCGCCGCCAGCGCGAGGTGCTTCGCCCAGCGCGGCGGTGCGAGCGCGACGGCCACGGCGGCGGCGAGCGGCCACGCGAGCAAGGCGGTGAGGACCCAGCGGGCGTACATCCGCTACCGCAGCGCCGCGGTGAGGATGGCCAGCACGCCGACGACGAACACGGCCACGTACACGCCCACCTGCCCCGTTTGCAGGCGGCTCCCCAGCCAGCCGGCCGCGCGCGCCACGCGCGCCGACCCGTTGACCCCCAGGCCGTCCACCACGCGCACGTCGATCGTCTCCCAGAGCACGCGACGCGACAGCCAGGCGAGCGGCCGTACGATGATCGCGTCGTACAGCTCGTCCACGTACCACTTCTTCCAGAGCAGCCGGCCCAAGCCCGTTTCCGGAACCGCCTGGCGCGCGGGCACGAGCGCGCCCGGCTTGAGGAGCACCACCGCGCCGACGATGCCCGCCGCGGCGACGAGCACCGCGGCGAGCACGAGGACCCACTCGATCGTGTGCGAGAGGTGCCCGGCCGGCAGCAGCGCGGTCGCGCCCGCGGTGACGGGCGCGAGCCACTCGTGCAGCCACGCCCCGCCGTGGAGCAGCGGCGGCACGTTGATCAGGCCGCCGAGCACCGTCAGCGCCCCGAGCAGGACGAGGGGCCCGGTCATCACCCAGGGAGCTTCGTGCAGGTGGGCGCGCTGCGGCTCGCCCGTCCGGTTGGGGCCATGGAAGGTGTACAGCATCAAGCGCGTCATGTAGAACGCCGTGAGCAGCGCGGCGGCGAGGCCGAGCGCCCAGATGCCGTACCACAGCGGGTCGTGCGCCCCGCGCGCAAACGCCGCGGTGAGGATCTCGTCCTTCGAGAAGAAGCCCGCCAGCGGGGGCACCCCGGCGATGGCGAGGGTGGCGATCCACATCAGGGCGGCGGTCCACGGCAGGTGGTGGCGCAGCCCCCCCATGTTGCGCATGTCCTGGGCGTCTTCGTGGGCGTGCGTGGCGTGATACGCGTGGTGCATGGCGTGGATCACACTGCCCGAGCCGAGGAACAGGAGCGCCTTGAAGAAGGCGTGGGTCGTCAGATGGAAGATGCCGGCCGCCGCGGCGCCCGTTCCCACGCCCACGAACATGTACCCGAGCTGGGACACGGTCGAATAGGCGAGGACGCGCTTGATGTCCCACTGCTTGAGCGCGATGGTCGCGGCGAACAGCGCCGTCACCGCGCCCGTCATGGCCACCACGGCCTGCGACGCGGGCGCGAGGGCGAACAGGATGCCGCAGCGCGCGACCAGATACACGCCCGCCGTGACCATGGTGGCGGCGTGGATCAGCGCGGAGACGGGGGTGGGACCCTGCATGGCATCCGGCAGCCACGTGTACAGCGGGATCTGCGCGGATTTCCCGGTGCAGCCGAGGAACAGGAACAGGGTGATCGCCGTAACGGTCGCGCCCCCGGCCGCCAGCAGGCCCGGGGCGCGGGCGAACACCTCGGCGAAGTCGAGCGAGCCCGTGTGCCGGAAAATCAGGAACATCGCCACGAGGAAGCCGCAGTCGCCGATCCGGTTGACGATGAACGCCTTCTTGCCCGCGTCGGCGTTGACCTTCTCGCCGAACCAGAAGCCGATCAACAGGTACGAGCAGAGCCCGACGCCTTCCCACCCCACGAACATCACCGGGAAGTTCGCGCCGAGCACGAGCAGGAGCATGAAGAAGACGAACAGATTCAGGTACGCGAAGTAGCGCGCGTACCCCGGGTCCTCGCGCATGTAGCCGACGCTGAACACGTGGATCAGAGACCCGACGCCCGTCACGACGAGCAGCATGACGGCGGACAGGTGGTCCAGCCGGAGCGCGACGTCGACCTGCAGGTCCCCGACGGGCATCCACGTCCAGTAGCGGAAGACGATGGGCGCCGCGTCGGGGGCGCCCGCGAGGGCCGCGCACGCGGCCGCCGAGAACGCGAACGCCCCGACCAGCACGCCCACCCCCACCACCGACACGACGGTCCTGGCGCCCGGCCGCACGAACGCCAGCGTCGCGTTGACCACGAAGCCCGCGAGCGGCAGGACGACCGCCAGCCAGATGAGGGAAGGGGCGGTGGCGGCCATCAGCCCTTCAGGAGGTCGATGTCGCGAAGATCCACGCTCTCGCGGTGCCGGAAGACCGCGAGGATGATCGCGAGCCCGACGGCCGCCTCGGCGGCGGCCACGGCCATGACGAAGAACACGAACACGTGACCCGCGACGCCGATCCGTTGCGCGAGCGCGACGAACGTGAGGTTCACGGCGTTGAGCATCAGCTCGACGCACATGAAGATCACGATCGCGTTGCGCCGCAGCAGCACGCCGGCGACCCCGAGGGTGAAGAGCACGGCCGACACGACCAGCGCGGGACCGAGGAGCATCACAGTCGACGCTTGGCGAGCACCACCGCGCCGACCAGCGCGGCGAGCAGCAGCATGCTCGTGATCTCGAAGGGAATCACGTACTCGCCGAACAGCGGACCGGCCACCGCGCCGACCACGCCCCGCTCGCGTTGCAGGGCGACCAGCGCTCCCTCGGGAAGGCGGATCGCCTCGGGGGGCGCGGCCTGGCGGAGGACGCGGAACTGGAGCAGCAGGCCGCTCGCGAGCAGCACGGCGGTGGCGATGCCGACGGGGCCCTTCATGTCGCCGGGGCCGCCGCGCCCCAGATTCAACAGCATGATGACGAACAGGAACACCACCATGATGGCGCCCGCGTAGACCAGCACCTGCAGAACGCCGATGAACTGGGCGTCCAGCAGGACGAACAGCACCGCCACGGAGAACAGGGTGCCGATCAGGTAGAGCGCGCTCGCGACGGGGTTGCGGCGCGTGATGCACATGACGGCGGTCGCGACCGCCACCGCCGATACGCCCCAGAACGCGACCGTGACGGGCGTCACGGGTTACTCGCCCTTCGGGTCGGAGGGATCCCAGAGGGTCGACACCGGGTGCGTCTGCGCGCACAGCCGCTCGAGGTCGTAGACGAACCGGTCGCGCGAGTACTCCGAGTTCTCGTAGTGCACGCCGACGTGGATCGCCTCCTCGGGGCACACCTCCTGGCAGTACCCGCAGAAGACGCAGCGGAACTCGTCGATCTCGTAGATCAGCGGGTAGCGGTGGCCCGCCTCGTCCTCGCCGGGCACGAGCTTGATGCAATTGGCCGGACAAATCTGGGGGCACAGGCCGCAGGCGACGCACTTCGCGCGGCCCTGCTCGTCGGTGAGCATGCGGTGTGTGCCGCGCCAGCGGCTGGAAATCGTCCAGTCCTTGGTGCTCTTCTCCTCCGGGTACTCCATGGTCACCTTGGGCCGGAACAGGTGCTGAAACGTCAGGCTCATGCCTTTGAGCGTCGCCCGCAGATACGACGTGTCGCGCGTCGGGCGCCGCATCACTTTCACGGTGATCGCCATGTCAGGCTCCTCCCCGCTCGACGGCGCCGCCGATGAGACGGCCGCGATCCAGGATCCAGACGAGCGGGACGATGAACGCGAGGTTCACGCCGAACAGCGCCAGGGCGAAGCGGGTGCCGTAGGTCCAGCCGAGCGGCTCGTGCAGGTACCAGATCGCCGTCGCCAGCGTCGCGAGATACAGCAGGGCCAGCGGGAGCAGGAGCTTCCAGCCCAGCGCCATGAGCTGATCGTAGCGGAAGCGCGGCAGCGTCCAGCGCACCCAGATGAAGAGGAACAAGAACCCGATCACCTTGAGGGCGAACATGGCGCCGGTCGCGGCGGTCTTCCACACGCTGGCCGGCGCGCTGTTGTCCCACGTCGTGAACGGGATGTCCCATCCGCCGAAAAAGAGCGAGGTCACGAGCGCGGAGGCCGTCACCATGCTGACGTACTCCGCGATGATGAACATCGAGAACTTCATGGCGCTGTACTCGATATGATAGCCGGCGATCAGCTCGCCCTCGGCTTCCGGCAGGTCGAAGGGGAGGCGGTTGGTCTCCGCAAAGGCGGACACGAGGAAGATGCCGAACGCCAGCGACAGCGGAAACACGTTCCAGGTGAACGGCGACGCCGACTGGCGGGCGACGATCTCGCTGAGCGAGACGTTGCCCGCGAGCAGCAGCACGGCCACGGTGCTCAGCCCGAGCGCGACCTCGTACGAGATCATCTGCGCGCTCGCCCGGAGCCCGCCCAACAGCGCGTACTTGTTGTTCGACGCCCACCCCGCGAGCACGATGCCGTACACGCCGAGCGATCCGATGGCCAGGATGTAGAGAAAGCCGACGGGCAGGTCGGCCACGACCATCGGCACGTCGCCCCAGGGCGTGGGGAGCGGGGCGGCGAGCGGGATCACGGCGATCGTCACGAGCGCCGGCACGAACGAGACGGCGGGCGCGAGCAGGAACAGCCAGCGGTCGGCGTGCGGCGGCAGCGTTTCCTCCTTCAGGAAGTTCTTGAGCCCGTCGGCCAGAGGTTGCACGAGCCCGTAGGGCCCCACCCGGTTCGGGCCCCGGCGGTCCTGCATCCACGCGCAGATCCGCCGCTCGGCGAGCGTGAGGTACGCGACGCCCAACATCAGCACCGTGAAGACGACGATGACCTTGATGGCCGACGACACCAGCAGGAACGTCACGTGCGCGCCGCCTCCGCGGCGGCGGTAATCGTCCGCCCGGTGAGCCCGAGCGCCGCGTACGACAACCCGTGGAACGCGTCCACGGCCTCCGCAAGCTGCGCGAACGCCTGCTCGGCGCTGTCCGGCTGGTCCTTCCCTTCCCCGGCCTCTCCCGCCGCCACGGCCTCGAGCTGGCCCAGCACCCACCAGGCCGGACGCGCCATCCCGGGCGCGGCCTTCGCCTGAACATAGCGCTGTACCCGCCCGTCACGATTCACGAAGGTGCCGTCCTCTTCGGCGGTGTTCGCGATCGGCAGCAGGACGTCGGGTTGGAGCGCGGACGCGTCGGGCATCGTCGTCCCCAGATACACCACCTTCCCCTGCGGCCGGAGGATGGCTTGCGGCTCGTCCAGCACCAGCACGACCGCCGCCCGCTCGGCGGCCGCCAGCGCGGCGCCGAAGTCCCGCCCGTAGCCGAGCAGCTCCGCCCCGCGCGCGTTGGGCGCGCGCTCCGCGCGGAGCGCCAGGTTGGGCACGCCCGCGAGCGGCGCTTCTTCACCGACGACGACCTGAAACCCACCGGTCCACGCAAACGGCGCCAGCAGCCGGCGCGCCAGGAACAGCGCCTCCGTCGAGGCCCGCGGCGACACGAGCGCCGCCGCGGTGCCGCCCGCGCCGCGGAGCATCTCGCGCACGCGCGTCGCCGCCTCGTCCCAGTCCACCGCCTGGTACCCGCCGGGGGCTCCCGGCTGCCGGACCAGCGGGGCCTCGATCCGGTCGCCGCCGTTCATCCAGCGGTACTGCATCCGCCCGTGATCGCAGATGAAGTACTGATTGACTTCGAGGTTGGGCCGCGGCCGGATCCGCACGACGGTGGCCTCGCGAGCGTCGAGCGTGATGTTGCACCCCTGCGAGCAGCCCGTGCAGATCGACGCCGTCTTGTCGAGCTCCCAGGCCCGGGCCTTGTGGAGGAAGTCCTTCGAGAGCAACGACCCCACGGGGCACAGATCCACGACGTTGCCCGCCCACGGGTGGTCCAGCCGGCCGTCCGGATGGACGCCGATGTAGGCCCGGTCGCCCCGCTCAGAGACGTTGAGGACCGGCTCTTTCGCGACGTCCTCCATGAAGCGCACGCAGCGGGTGCACAGGATGCAGCGGTTGGGCACGTACAGCACGTCCGGCCCGAAGTCCTCGACGGGATTGAAGCGCTTGGCGTACTCCGCGTACCGCGTGCCGGGGCGGCCCTCCTGGAACGTGAAGTCCTGCAGCTCGCACTCCCCGGCCTGGTCGCAGATCGGGCAGTCGAGGGGATGGTTGATCAACAGCAGCTCGAGCACGCCCTTGCGCGCGTTCTTCGCTTGGGCGGACTGCGTGTGGGCGACCATGCCCTCCGCGACAACCGTCGAGCAGGCGATCTGCAGCTTGGGCGCCTTCTCGACCTCCACGAGGCACATGCGGCAGACCCCCGCCACGGGGAGGCCCGGGTGGTAGCAGTAGTGCGGGACCAGGACGCCCGCCTGCTTCGCCGCCTCGATCAGGAGTGTGCCCTTAGGCACGCTCACCGACACCCCATCAATCGTGAGGCTGACCAACTCATCACTCATGACACTCTCCCCGTCCCTCCCCGTCTCTCCCCGTCTCTCGAGCTCATGCCGCCACCGGTCGCTTCTTGCCCATGACGTAGGCCTCGAACTCCGAGCGGAACTTCTTGATCCCGCTCACGACCGGGGCCGCGCACGAATCACTCAGCACGCAGATCGTCTTCCCGGTCATGTTGTCCGACAGGTCGAGCAGCAGATCGAGATCGCCGGGCTTGCCCTGGCCGGCGAGGATGCGCTCCAGGATCTTGACCGTCCACGCGGTGCCCTCGCGGCACTGGGTGCACTGCGCGCACGACTCGTGGGCGTAGAACCGGGCGAGCCGCATGATCTGATAGACCATGTCCGTCGAGTCGTCGAACACGATCACGCCGCCGGAGCCGAGCAGCGTGCCCTTTTCGACGCACCCCTCGTAGTCGAGCAGCGTCGACTCTGCTTCCTCGCGGTTCAGGATCGGGACCGACGAGCCGCCCGGGATGACGGCCTTGAGCGTACGCCCCGGCGCGACGCCCCCCGCCAGCTCGTTGACCAGCTCGCCGAGCGGAAATCCCATCACGAGCTCGTAGTTCCCGGGGCGCTGCACGTGGCCGCAGACCGAGAACAGCTTGGTGCCGCTGCTCTTCGGGTTCGACAGCGACAGCGCCTTGTACCAGGCGGCGCCGCGTTTCACGATGTGGGGGACGGCGGTGAGCGTCTCCACGTTGTTGATCGTCGTCGGCATGCCGAACAGGCCGGCCGCCGCGGGGAACGGCGGCTTGATCCGCGGCGTGCCGCGCTTCCCTTCGAGCGAGTTCATCATCGCCGTCTCTTCGCCGCAGATATACGCGCCCGCGCCCC
>Ga0214473_10011324_pt1 | contig 10464 bp, 9 predicted proteins | sample RVTome_7_FD_203509 | JGI IMG/M metagenome (GOLD analysis project Ga0214473, IMG submission 203509) | Soil microbial communities from uranium-contaminated site in the Upper Colorado River Basin, Wyoming, United States - RVT98D197 | ecosystem: Environmental > Terrestrial > Soil > Contaminated >... | reverse complement strand
GCCATTCAGCCCAAGCTGGCCACGAAGACCGATGGCGCACATGGCGCGAACTTCAACCGCCATTTCGTCGTCCTTCACGGGATTGAGGCGAATTGTCCGGCACCATATCGACGGATAGCGTTTTGGCAAAGACTCATGCACATGAGGGCATGAAGCGGCGCCCTTCCCCATCCTCCGATGCAGACGAGAGGCTCAGAGCCATCGGCCTGATGATCCTTGCCACGGTCTGCTTCGCCGCGCTCGATACGACAGCGAAATATCTCGTGGCCACGAAGCATATTCCCGTCGCTGAAGTCACCTGGCTCCGCTTCGTGGGCCATGCCGTGTTCAGCGCCGCGGTGCTGTGGCCCTCCTTTGCCTTCAGGCCGTCGCTCCGATCAAAGAAGCCGGTCTTGCAAATATTGCGCTCGGTGCTGATGATCGTAACGACGGGATTCAACTTCATTGCGCTGCAATATCTCCAGCTCGACCAGACCATCACCATCTTCTTTCTTGCCCCGCTGATCGTCGCCGCACTTGCAGGACCGCTGCTCAATGAATGGGTGGGCTGGCACCGCATGCTGGCGATCGTGGCGGGCTTTCTCGGCGTGCTCTTGGTGATGCACCCCGGATTCGGCACGGTGCATTGGGCGATGCTGCTGGTGTTGATCGCGACCCTTGGCTATGCGCTCTACAATCTCGCCACGCGCTATCTCGCCGCGTTCGATCCGGCGGAGGTGACGCAGACCTATACGCCGCTGGCCGGCGTGATTATTGTGGCGCCGTTCGCGCTGCATGCCTGGCAATGGCCGGCGGAGACGTGGCTCTGGGCGCCGTTCGCTTCACTCGGATTCTGGGGCGGGCTCGGGCATTGGCTGCTCATCCTCGCCCATCGGCACGCACCGGCCTCGCTGCTCGCGCCCTTCATCTATCTCGGACTGATCTGGATGAGCGCCGGCGGCTATCTCGTGTTCGGCGATGTGCCGACTTCGTGGACGCTGTCCGGCGCGGCGGTCGTCATTCTCTCGGGACTCTATCTCCTGGCGCGCGAGCGGCAGAAAGTCGGCCCGCGCGGCGGCCCAGCCTCCGACATCGCCACGCAGTAGTGGCTCAGACCTCTTCGTCCGGCGGAGCCGACGCGTAACGAAGCTGCACATCGCTTACAACGTTCGCAAAGCGCCCCTCGGCGATCGCCGCGCGCGCCTTTGCCATCAGCTCTTGATAGAAAGCAACATTGGCGAAGGAGAGCAGCATGGCGCCGAGCGTCTCGTTCGAGCGCACGAGATGATGCAGATAAGCACGCTCATATTGCGCGGCGGGACATGAGCTCTCCGGATCGAGCGGCGAGATGTCCTCGGCATAGCGCGCGTTCCTGAGATTGAGCTTGCCGCCCCAGGTGAAGGCCTGGCAGTGGCGCCCGCTCCGCGTCGGCATTACGCAGTCAAACATATCGATGCCGCGGGCGATGGCCTGCAGCATGTCCTCTGGCGTGCCGACACCCATGAGATAATGCGGACGATCTTCAGGCAGCAGCTTCACGGTCTCGTCGAGGACTTGCAGCATGGCCGACTGCCCCTCGCCGACCGCAAGCCCGCCGATCGCATAGCCGTCGAAGCCGATCTCGATCAGAGCCTCGGCACTCAATTTACGGAGATCGGGATAGATGCCGCCTTGCACGATGCCGAACAGAGCTTGGGCGGGCTTTGCCAGCTTGGCGAAGGCTTGCTTCGAGCGCTCCGCCCAACGGAGCGAGAGCTGCATCGACGAGGCTGCCTCGTCATGTGTCGCGGGGAATGGGGTGCATTCGTCGAGCACCATCTGAATGTCGGCACCCAACAGGCACTGCACCTCGACGGCACGCTCCGGCGTGAGCGTCACGGATGCGCCGTCGAGATGAGATTGGAACGTCACACCGTCCTCGTCGAGCTTCCTCAGCTTGGCGAGCGACATGACTTGATAGCCGCCGGAATCGGTGAGGATCGGGCCATCCCAATGCATGAAGCGATGCAAGCCCCCGAGCTTGGCAATGCGCTCGGCCCCCGGGCGAAGCATCAGATGATAAGTGTTGGCGAGAATGATGTCGGCGCCGGCCTCGCGCACGTCCTCCGGGAACATGGCCTTCACCGTGGCGCCAGTGCCGACCGGCATGAAGGCGGGCGTGCGGATCAGCCCACGCGGGGTTGAGATTGCGCCGGTCCGAGCCGCGCCGTCTTGCGAGTTCAGGGTGAAGGAGAATGCTGCCATCAGGTGGCCTCCGGGCTCAGGAGGCAGGCATCGCCATAAGAATAGAAGCGATAACGTTGCTCGATGGCGTGGGCGTAGGCCGCCTTCATCGTGTCGAGGCCGGAGAAGGCAGAGACCAGCATGAACAACGTCGAGCGCGGCAGATGGAAATTGGTGAGGAGGCGGTCGACGAAGCGGAAGCAATAGCCGGGCGTGATGAAGATCCGCGTCGCACCGGAGAAGGGCTGCAATCCGCCCTCATCGTCCGTGGCGCTCTCCAAAATTCTGAGCGAGGTGGTGCCCACGGCGACGATGCTGCCCCCGCTCGCCTTCACCGCATTAAGCGCGGCGGCGGTTTCAGCAGAGATCGAGCCCTGTTCCGCATGCATCACATGATCCTTGGTGTCGGCACTTCGCACCGGGAGAAAGGTTCCGGCGGCGACATGCAGCGTCACGAAATGACGCGAGATGCCTCGCGCCGCAAGGGCTTCCATCAGCTTCGGGGTGAAATGCAGACCTGCGGTCGGCGCCGCGACCGCGCCTTCATATCTCGCAAACATGGTCTGGTAGTCGGTGCGGTCGCGCTCATCTGGCGCACGGCGGGAGGCGATATAAGGCGGCAGCGGCATGGCGCCGAGCGTGGCGATAGCATGGTCGAGCGCCGGGCCCGAAAGCTCGAAATTCAGCGTCACCTCGCCTTCTCCCCCACGCGCCTCGACGATCGCGTTGAGAGTGCCAACCAGGCAGACATTCCCGCCTTCGCCGAGCTTGATCCGGTCGCCCTGTTTCAACCGCTTCGCCGGCCGCGCCAGCGCCTGCCAGCGTTGGTCGTCGAGCCTCTCGATCAAGGTCACCGAGACATGGGCCACGGCGCCATCGCGCTCCCGGGTGCCTGCAAGCTCGGCTGGAATGACGCGCGTGTCGTTGAAGACAAGCGCGTCTCCAGGCGACAACAGGTCGGGGAGATCGGCGATCATCCGATCGGCAAGTGGCGGCTCACGGTGCGGATCAACCACAAGCAGCCGCGAGGCGTCCCGCGGGCTTGCCGGACGCAATGCGATCAGTTGCTCGGGAAGGTGAAAATCGAATTCGTCGACGCGCACGGGGGATCGGACGGACTTCGCCTCAAGCGGCGTCGGCCGCGACTTTCATGGAGACAATTTTGTCGGGCTTGGCCGGCGGCTCGCCGCGGGTGATCTTGTCGACATTCTCCATGCCTTCGATGACGCGGCCCCAGACGGTGTATTTGCCGTCGAGGAAGTTGGCATCGTCGAAGCAGATGAAGAATTGACTGTCGCCAGAGTCGGGACTTTGCGCCCGGGCCATGGACACGGCGCCGCGCGAATGCGGCTCCTTGCTGAACTCCGCCTTCAGCTTCTGGCCCGACCCGCCCATGCCGGAGCCAGTCGGATCGCCGGTCTGCGCCATGAAACCGTCGATGACGCGATGAAACACCACGCCATCATAAAAGCCTTTGCGGGCGAGCTCCTTGATCCGCGCGCAATGGCCAGGCGCGAGATCCGGCCGCATGGCAATCTTCACAGGTCCCCGCGTGGTGTCGAGGATCAAGACGTCTTCCGGCTTGGTGGTCATGAAACGGTCCTCACGATTTAGGTCTTACGGCTCGATCGTCGCCTTCTTGACGTAGTCGAGCATGGGAAAGTCTTGGTTCAGATAGACGTTGCCTTCGTCCTGCACGCGTCCCTGATCGGGGCCGGAGCCGCGCGGCGCGCCTTCGCCATAGCCGTTATAGAGGGAGTCGACGACTTTCATCCCGGACACGACTTGGCCGAACGGCGAGAAGCCCTGGTCGTCGAGGCCGACATTGTTGTTGAAGTTGATAAAGACTTGCGTCGTGCGCGAGTTCGGTCCGCTGGTGGCGAAGGTGATCATGCCGCGCTTATTGCTCTGCTTGACCGCATCGTCCTTGATATTGGCGTCGCGCCAGACCTTCGAGATCTTCGGATTGCCGTTGATACCGAACTGCACCATGAAGCCCTCGACCACGCGAAAGAAGCGGTCATTGTCGTAGAAGCCGTTCTTGACGAGATTGTAGAAGCGATCGGCGCCGTTGGGCGCCCAATCACGATGCACCTCGACGACGAAGGGACCTTTGCTCGTGTCGAACTTGACTTTGTAGATATCGGGCGCCGTCTCGTTGAGCGAGGCGGGATCGGACAGGCTCGCTGCCTGAAGCGGCGTCCCGGCAGTCAACATTGCGACGCACGCGGCGGCAAGAATTGCGGCAGTCCGAATGATCATGTCCGTTCCTCGCTATTGATTTAGTTGCCGGCCATTCCGGCGAATTTCTTCTTCAAGGCGACGGCCACGACGGCCGGCACGAAGGACGACACGTCGCCTCCCATTTCGGCAATTTGGCGGACAAGACTCGCCGCAATGTGGCGGGTCCCGGGCGAAGACGCCAAGAATACGGTCTCCATGTCAGGGGCGAGCACCGCGTTCATGCCTGCCATCTGCATCTCGTAGTCGAAGTCGCCGGCATCGCGTAGGCCGCGGATGATGACGCTAGCCTTCGCCTCTTTCGCCGCCTCGACGGTCAGATTGCCGAACGTGGTCAATTCGAGGGTGAGCCCGATATTGGCGGCCACCGGCTTCAAGACTTCCGCCGCCAGCTCCAGACGCTCGGCCGCCGTGAACAGTGGGTGCTTGTCATGATGGGTGCCGACCGCGATCACCAGCCTGTCGACGAGCTTCCCCGCCCGGCGCACGATATCGACATGGCCAAAGGTGACGGGATCGAAGCTCCCTGGGTAAAGTCCTGATCGCATGGGTAAAGCGGCTCCTCGAGGCGCCGCCTGCTGGCGGCCCGGCAATCTCTCGCCGGTAGCGATGCCTATGTCAATCGCGTGAAGCGGGGGTTAAGCCAGTTCGGGCTCGTCATCGCCATTCTCAACATCGGGGATGTGTTCGACGGAGACGACATGCTCACCTTCGGCGGTGTCGAACACGATCACGCCTTGAGTCGAGCGGCCGACGATGCTGATCCCTTCCACCGGAATGCGAATGAGCTGGCCGCCATCGGTGACCAGCATGATCTGATCGGTGTCCTCGACTGGGAAGGAGGCCATCAGCTTGCCGTTTCGCTTGTTGACGACCATGGCGATGATGCCTTTGCCTCCGCGTCCAGAGATGCGGTACTCGTAGGCGCTCGAGCGCTTGCCATAGCCGTTCTCGGAAACCGTCAGCACGAACTGTTCGTGGGCGCTAAGCTCGGCATAACGCTCAGTGCTCAGCACCACGGTCTCCGCGCTCTCCTCGGCATCGACCTCTGGCTCCTGCTCGACGCCGCCGCGGCGGATGGAGTTGGCCTGGCGGATATAGGCGGCACGCTCGGCGGCGGATGCCTCGACATGGCCGAGGATCGCCATGGAGATGACCTGGTCTTTTTCTTCGAGCTTGATGCCGCGGACGCCAGCAGATTCGCGGCCCTTGAACACACGGACATCGGTGACGGGGAAACGGATCGCCTGGCCTTCGGCGCTCGTCAGCAACACATCGTGCTGTTCGGTGCAGATCTCGACGCCGACGATGCGGTCGCTCTCGTCGAGCTTCATGGCGATCTTGCCGTTCTGGCGCACCTCGACGAAATCGGAAAGCTTGTTGCGGCGGACGGTACCGCCATTGGTCGCGAACATCACATCGAGCTTGGCCCACGAGGCTTCATCCTCGGGGAGCGGCAGAATGGTGGTGATGTTCTCGTCCTTATCGAGGGGCAGCAAATTGACCAGCGCCTTGCCGCGGGATTGCGGCGCGGCGGCAGGCAGCTTCCACACTGTCATCTTGTAGGCCATGCCGCGCGAAGAGAAGAACAGCACCGGCGTGTGCGTATTGGCGATGAAGATGCGGGTGACAAAATCCTCTTCCCGCGTCGCCATGCCGGCGCGGCCCTTACCGCCGCGGCGTTGCGCCCGGTAGGCGGAGAGCGGCACGCGCTTGATGTAGCCTTTGTGGCTGACGGTGACGACCATGTCCTCGCGCTGGATGAGGTCCTCGTCCTCGACCTCGCCTTCCGCCTCGAGGATCTCGGTCCGGCGCGGCGTGCCGAACTCGGCCTTGATGGCTTTCAACTCGTCCTTGATGATCGAGACGATGCGATCGCGGCTGCGCAAAATATCGAGATAATCGGCGATCTCGGTGCCGAGCAGCTTGAGCTCATCGCCAATCTCGTCGCGGCCGAGCGCGGTCAGGCGTTGCAGGCGAAGTTCGAGAATGGCGCGGGCCTGCTCCTCAGAAAGGCGATAGGTGCCCTTGGCCGAAACTTTGTGGCGCGGATCGGCGATCAGCTCGACAAGCGGGATCACATCTCCGGCCGGCCAGTCGCGGGCCATCAATTGCTCACGTGCGGTCGCAGGGTCCGGGGCCTTTCGAATCAGCGCGATGACTTCTTCGATATTGGCGACGGCGATACCGAGACCAACCAAGATGTGGGCGCGGTCGCGGGCTTTCTTCAGCAGGAATTTGGTGCGGCGCCCCACGACCTCCTCGCGGAAATCACAGAACGCCCAGATCATGTCCTTGAGATTGAACTGCTCCGGCCTGCCGCCGATCAGCGCCACGATATTGGCGCCGAAAGTGCTTTGCAGCGTGGAAAAGCGATAGAGCTGGTTCAACACCACATCGGCCATGGCGTCGCGCTTCAGCTCGATCACCACACGCATGCCGTCGCGGCTCGACTCGTCGCGAATGTCGGAAATGCCCTCGATCCGTTTCTCGCGCACCAGCTCGGCGATCTTCTCGACCATCGTCGCCTTGTTCACCTGATAAGGGATCTCGGTGATCACCAGCGCTTCGCGGTCCTTGCGGATGGTCTCGAGAGTGACGCGCCCGCGCATCAGGATGGAGCCGCGGGCTTTGTGATAGGCGCTCCTGATGCCGTTACGGCCGAGGATCATGCCACCGGTCGGGAAGTCAGGGCCTGGGATGATCTCGATCAACTCGTCGATGGTGATGGCGGGATTGTCCAGATACGCCATGCAGGCATCGATCACCTCGCCTGGGTTATGCGGCGGGATGTTGGTCGCCATGCCGACGGCGATACCGCCGGCGCCATTGACGAGGAGGTTAGGGAATTTCGCCGGCAGAACTGTCGGCTCGACCAACCGGTCGTCATAGTTAGGCCTGAAGTCGACGGTCTCTTTGTCGAGATCGTCGAGAAGAAATTGCGCAATCTTGGAGAGACGGGCTTCGGTGTAGCGCTCGGCGGCCGGAGGATCGCCGTCGACGGAGCCGAAATTGCCCTGGCCGTCGATCAGCGGCACGCGCATGGAGAAATCTTGCGCCATGCGGACGAGCGCGTCGTAGATGGCAAGATTGCCGTGCGGGTGGAAGTCGCCCATAGTGTCGCCGACCACCTTCGACGACTTCATGTGCTTCTTGTTGAAGTCGAGGCCGAGCCGCTGCATGGCGTAGAGGATGCGGCGATGCACCGGCTTCAGTCCGTCGCGCACATCGGGCAGCGCGCGCGACACGATCACGCTCATGGCGTAATCGAGATAAGACCGCTTCATCTCCTCAATCAGGGAGATGGGTCTGATGTCCGATGGGCTTTCCGGCCCTTCAGGAATGTCGATCTTATCGTCGTCGGCCAAGGGAGTTGGGCGTCCGTTACATTGATATGTGGGTCAAAAAGCGAGCGTCGCGAGAGGGCTTAGGCCTCCCGCACTCAGCAAAAATCGCGTGCTAGAGAAAGGTTTCTATAGCTGATTTGCGCGCGATTCCGCAACTCAAACTTCGCTGGATTATATCAACAATAACAATGCTTTGTAGCAGGGCTGCCGCCGACATCGCATCGCCCTTAACCTTTCGTCCGCCGCTTTTTCGTCTCGATTTGTCTCCGAGAAAATTGGGAACGATCACGCCGAGGCAACGTTGGTCCTGCAGGCCACGGAGCGTCCCCGGCTCCGCCCTAAATCCGAAGAGACCACGAAGGAGAGCAACATGAACCGCTTTCTCGTTACGACGGCTGTGGGCCTGTTCATCGGTATCACCCCCGCCATTGCGCAGGATCAGGCACCGCAAGACGAGACGATGAGTCCGTCGGCAATTCAGTCGCCGGCTAATCCCGCCGACGCACCGTCGGCGATCGACGACTCCGATGCACGATCGGTGATCGACAATCCATTACCTTCCGCGAGCGAGCCGGCGCCATCGCAATCGTCTGAGGCGGCGCCTTCCTCGGCTGAGCCTGCACCATCGCAGTCATCTGAGGCGGCGCCTTCCGCGAGCGAGCCATCGCAATCGTCTGAGACATCGCCTTCCGCGACCGAGCCTGCACCATCGCAGTCGTCTGAGGCGCCCCCCCAGTCTATTGCGCCGCCGGATAAGTCGACTGCCGGTCAGGAACCGAGCGCTGACGTGCGGACGGGCGATGCCCAGTTCCTCGGTGCGCAGAAGAGCAGCGACTTTCTTGCCAGCAATTTGATCGGCCAACCGGTCGTGAACGTGAAGAATGAGGCCATAGGCGACATCAACGACCTCGTTACCGACGACAACGGCAAGGTGGTTGCGGTGCTGGTTGGCGCCGGAGGTTTCCTCGGCCTCGGCGAGAAGGACCTCGCGGTGCCTTTCGAGGACCTCAAGATTGCTCGCGATGCCAACAATGACCTGACAATCATACTGAGTGTGGATCAGGAAACGATCGCTTCGGCACCCGATTATCAGCGGCTCGACGAGCAGCAGACCGTGGAAGGCGCGAACAAGACCGACCGCGAGGATAAGGACGAGACCCGTACCTACTAAACTGCACGGTCTCGCAGAATAGAAGCCCGGTGCGCCATAGCACCGGGCTTTTTCATGAGGGCCTGGACAAGACTCAGGACGCCGGGCGGACTACAAAAACCGAGGATAGGCGCTGCGTCAGCCCTTGCAACGTCTCGTGCAGGCGCTCGCTTACCCACTCTTTGCGGTGCAGCGCGGGGTGCTCGATGAAGTGCCAGGACAAAATGGCGAAGGCGAGCACGGCCGGAAAGCTCGAGACCAGAAGCGCAAACGGCGTGATGGTGGGATCGAGCATCACGAAGGCCTGTTGAATGGGGAAGCAGAGAATATAGAGGCCGTAGGAATAGTCGCCGAGCTTGTTGAAGTCGCGGAGGAACCCTGCCGGCACCAGCGCGAACCAGAGCACGCCATAGGCGAGCGCAATGCGGAGCATGGCCTCATAGAGGGGCGTGCCGTGCGCGAGGATAGCGCCAGCGCCGAGCAGCAAGGCCATGCCGAAATCGAGCCTGACCTTGTCGGCGAAGACATAAAGCGCGCCGCCAACAAAGAAGGTCAGAACGAAGCGCGTAGCGCTGTCGATAGCACTCATGTCGCGCAGATCGGTGCCGAAGGTGACGAGACAGTAGCCGGCAAAAATCAAGGCCAAGGTCAGGCCGGCCCGGAACCTCGTGACGAGCAACCCTGCGAGCGCGAAGACCGCAAGCAGAATGTAGCAGAAGACCTCGTAGCGTAGCGTCCAGAGCGGCTGATCGATCACGCCGGAGACCGGCAGCGTGTCGTAAACGCCGGGCAAGGTCATGGTGTGGGTGATCAGGCTCGCGGTGACAGGCACGAACAGCCACGGCCGGGGATCGGCGAAATAATCATGGAGAGAGACCGACGTGACCAACGGCCCGAGGAAGAAGGCGATGGCAATGCAAGTGACGAACAATGCAGGAAAGAGCCGCATGAAGCGCGCGACGCCATAATCGAGAACGGTCGGTCGCGTCATAGCGCTTCGCGTCACGAGAAAGCCGGAGACGACGAAGAAGATGTCGACGCCGATGCGTCCGAGCTCGAGCGAGCCGAGATCGAGCGAGGCGTTGGCAGCCTGCTCCGGTGCCACAAGCGCAAAGCTGTGATCGACCATCACGGCGAAGGCCGCGATGAAGCGGATCAGATTGAAATTATTGTCCCTGCCATGAAGCAGAGTGGCGATATTGTTGCCCATGTGCCTTCCGGGCCGCGCGGCCGGCGAATAGAATTCAGCTAAAATTGTAAGAAATTGTAACAGGCAACGGCGATCGCGCGACAGCGCGGGCTCGTATCAACCTTAAGGAGATATTGACGGGAGTTTTTGCCGCATGATCTCGTCCGAAAAGTCCGCAACTTTTCGGGATCAGCTTTAGAACGGAATCTCGTCGTCGAGTTCCTTATCGAAGGAGCCGCCGCCGCCGCCAAGCGGTCCGGCGCGGCCGAAATCGCCGCCGCCTCCGCCCTGGTCACGCGCCTCGCCGCCGCCCCCGCTGGACTTGCCGTCGAGCA
>Ga0214473_10011323_pt1 | contig 10464 bp, 7 predicted proteins | sample RVTome_7_FD_203509 | JGI IMG/M metagenome (GOLD analysis project Ga0214473, IMG submission 203509) | Soil microbial communities from uranium-contaminated site in the Upper Colorado River Basin, Wyoming, United States - RVT98D197 | ecosystem: Environmental > Terrestrial > Soil > Contaminated >... | reverse complement strand
CAGCGCTGGTGAATGCGGCGGTTGTGGGTCAGCCAGAAGTCGGCGATCCCCTTCAGCCCGCTCAGCGCCTGCATCTCGTCCACCGCCAGCGGCTCGTCGCTTCGATTGCCGCTCGTCATCACGAGGGCCTCAGGAAACCCCTCTTCGCGCTCAAGAAGAAGGTGATGCAGCGGCGTGTAGGGCAGCAGCGCTCCGAGTGTCCGCTGGCCGGGAGCCAGCGACTCGGGGAGATGCGAATCCGGCCGGCGGGTCAGCACGACGATCGGCCGATCCCGGCCCGTGAGGACAGCCTGCGCCTGCGGGTCCAGTTCGGCATGGGCGGCTACGGCTTCCAGATCGGCGAACATCACGGCGAACGCTTTGTCGCCTCTTCCTTTGCGCTGCCGCAGTTCGGATACCACCTCAGGCCGCGTGGCATCGCAGGCGAGGTGATAGCCGCCGAGCCCCTTCACGGCCACGATCTTGCCCTCCGCGATCATCCTCCGCGCGCCGGCAATAGCCTGCTCGCCGTCGGCCACCACCACCTGCCCCGCCGCCATCAACTCGACGTGGGGGCCACAGGTCGGGCAGGCGATCGGTTGGGCGTGGAAGCGACGATCCGCCGGATCCTGATACTCCGCCAGGCACGCCGGACACATCGCGAATTCGGCCATCGTGGTATTGGGCCGGTCGTAGGGCATGGCCTCAATCAACGTGAAGCGCGGGCCGCAATGTGTGCAATTGGTGAACGGATAGCGGTAACGCCGGTCGGCCGGATCGAAGAGCTCCCGCAGGCAATCGCCGCACGTCGCCACATCCGGCGAGACGGGTTGGAAGTCCCCCGCCGCAGCGTGCGACTCCAGGATGCGGAAACCGTCCTCCGCCTGCGTCCGGCACGGCTGCCAGACCAGACCGTCGATGGCGGCCATCGGCGGCGCCTCGCTTTCGAGTGACGAGAGGAAGCGCTCAATCGACTCGCCCGGTCCGCTGACTTCGATGTCCACACCGGCGGAGGTGTTGCGGACCCAGCCCGCCAGGCCCAACCGCAGGGCCAGGTGATACACAAAGGGCCGGAAGCCGACACCCTGCACGACGCCGGTGACGTGAACCCGGACGCCCGAGGCGCTCAGCAGGGCCTCACGCTCGGCCACTCACGCCCTCGATTGGCTGACGCTGGACCTCGATCTGTTCGCACAGCCAGTCCAACCAGCCCGGCAGGCCCTCGCCGGTGGTGCACGAAAGTTCCAGGATGTGCACGTCCGGATTCAAAACCTCGACGCCGTGGCGAAAGCGCGCCCGGTCGAAAGAAACGTAGGGCAACAGGTCGATCTTGTTCAAGACCACCACGTCCATCCCACGGTAGGAGGCCGGGTACTTGAACGGCTTATCATCGCCTTCGGGCACCGAAGCGACCAGGACATTGCGGTGGGTTCCCAGGGCGAACTCCACCGGACACACCAGGTTGCCGACGTTCTCGACGATCAGCAGGTCGACCCCGGAAAGGTCCAGGGCATCCAATCCACGCTGCACCATGGAGGCATCGAGGTGGCATTGGCCGGCCGTGTTGATCTGGACCGCCCGTGCGCCGGCCGCGGCGGCGCGGTCGGCGTCGAGACTGGTCGCCAGGTCCCCATCGATCACCGCCAGCCGGAAGCGGCCGGCCAACCGGCGGACGGTATGTTCGATGATGGAGGTTTTTCCGGCGCCGGGGGAGGCCATCAGGTTCAGGCTGAACACGCCGGCGGTTTCGAGGCGGGCGCTGTTCTCCGCCGCCAGATCGTCATTGGCCCGGAGCACTCGCTGACCGACGGCGAGACGGCGCGTCACGCGAGCTCCTTCTGACGCGGCTCGACCTCGACGTCGATTGCTTCCAGGTAGCATTCGTCGCCTCCCTGCAGCCGGACCCGTTCGGACCCACAGGCCGGGCACGACCAGGTTGCACCGCCGGGTTCGAAGGTTCCTTGACAATCGAGGCACGCCAGTTGCAGGGGCATCCGCCTAACGTGAACCGACGATCCTGCAGCCGGCGTCTCCAACGTCACCTGGTCCCAATAGAAACCGAGCGATGTCTCTTCCAGCGGCGCCAGCTCCCCCACCACCAGATGGAGATGGGTGACGCGCTGCGCGCCCGCCTGGCCGGCATGCTCCAGCGCGAGGTCGAGCAAGTGTTGGGCGAGCGAGAGCTCGTGCAATCCCGGCCTCCCTAGCGAGGATAGGACGGCTGGTCCAGCGGCCCCAGTGGCTTCCGTCACCCAATCGCCACGAATTCGCTCCAATATGCACGTTCTTTCGTTTGAGCAGGGCAATCAAGGTTGGGAGAGTCCAGTTTCCGGCAGACGCTCGTGGGCACCCGCAGACCTGACATCGGAAACACCCGACCCGCAGTTATCCGGCATTCCGGCCCGTTTCACGCGTCCTGCCCCCCGCCCTGTTCGAGACTATGTATGTCCTGGTCGTCAACGACGGCCCGGGGCGGGACGAGTAGTTCTTCCTCGGGAGGCCTGGGCTGAGGCCCGGAGCCACGAGGGAATGCGAGTGTTGGCGGGCCGGATCCCAATGGGATTCGATGGCCGAGGGGGGCAGGGTGAGCGCGGGGGCCTGCCTGCCGAGATCCGCTCCCCAGCTCGGCCCTTCGGTTGACAAAGGTAGTCTCTCGGACTAGACTCTCATCGATCACTCTCTCGTTGATCTCCCCATAGGCTCAAAGTCCATGCCTCGGGCATCCCCCTTGTCCGTTGGCCTTGCCGGTGGCCGAGCCAACCAACCGTCCAACCCGTTACCGGCGGCAGAGGCCTATCCACACACCTGTGCATTCCCTCCCATCAGCGTCCATCGATCTCGAGGTCGCAACCCAGGCCTTCCGCGGTGAGATGAATCGAAAGGAGGTTAGAGTCCAAAGCCCCTTCATTGCCGTGCAAGCCCAGCTCGATGGAAAACTTACCGAGGAGAAGAATACGTGACCAAGAAAACGTGGTTCAGCCTGACTGGGATGTTGATGATCGCCGCGGCCGTCCTTTCCGCCTGCGGGGGTCCGGCGACCCAGGCACCCGGAGCAGCCCTGGGCGTCGGGATCGTTCTGCCGACGCGGGACGAGCCGAGGTGGATCCAGGACGAGACCCGCTTCAAGGACGCCCTGACCGCAGCCGGGTACGACGTTGAGATCCTCTTCAGCGAGGGCGACTCCGCCAAGGAAAAGGCCAACGTCGAAGCCTTGATCACCAAGGGTGTCAAGGTGATTATCATCTGCCCCCAGGATGGCACAGCCGCCGCGGCTGCCGCCGAAGAAGCCCGGGCGGCAGGGGTCAAGGTCATCTCCTATGACCGCTTGATCCGTGAGACCGACGCCGTCGATTACTACGTCACCTTCGACAGCATCGCCGTCGGCGCAGCCCAGGCCCAATATCTGGTCGACAAGGCCTCCGGCGCAGGCAACCCGCTCTACCTCTACGCCGGCGCCGCCACCGACAACAACGCCTTCCTGTTCTTCGAAGGCGCCTGGAACGTCCTCCAGCCCAAGATCGCCGACGGCACCTTCGTCATCAAGAACTCCAGCGAAGCGGTGGCCCTCCAGGACAAGGCGACCTTGACCCGGGACGAAATGGGCCAGATCATCGGCCAGGTCACCACCAACTGGGACTTCAACACCGCCAAGAACCTGGCCGAGGCCAACCTGACGGCCGCTCCCGCCGCCGACAAGGGTGATGTGTTCATCCTCGCCCCCAACGACGGCACGGCCCGCGCCATCGCTGACGCCTTCGGTGCCGACAGCGACGTTGCCAGCTACGTCGTCACCGGACAGGACGCCGAGGAAGCTTCCGTCCAGTACATCATCGACGGCAAGCAGTCCATGACGGTCCTGAAGGACGTCCGCACGCTCGTCGCCGACGCCATCGCCGCCGCCGTAGCCTACCTCGAGGGCGGCACGCCGCCCCAGACCAACAGCTACAACAACGGCGTGATCGACGTGCCGGCTAAGCCGTCCGAGGTCATCGCCGTTGATAAGGCGAATGTCCAGGCGGCCATCATCGACTCCGGCTACTGGCCGGCCGCCGACTTCACCGGCCTGGGTGCCGCGCCCGCCGTCACGGGCACGGTCGGGATCGTTCTGCCGACGCGGGACGAGCCGAGGTGGATCCAGGACGAGACCCGCTTCAAGGACGCCCTGACCGCAGCCGGGTACGACGTTGAGATCCTCTTCAGCGAGGGCGACTCCGCCAAGGAAAAGGCCAACGTCGAAGCCTTGATCACCAAGGGTGTCAAGGTGATTATCATCTGCCCCCAGGATGGCACAGCCGCCGCGGCTGCCGCCGAAGAAGCCCGGGCGGCAGGGGTCAAGGTCATCTCCTATGACCGCTTGATCCGTGAGACCGACGCCGTCGATTACTACGTCACCTTCGACAGCATCGCCGTCGGCGCAGCCCAGGCCCAATATCTGGTCGACAAGGCCTCCGGCGCAGGCAACCCGCTCTACCTCTACGCCGGCGCCGCCACCGACAACAACGCCTTCCTGTTCTTCGAAGGCGCCTGGAACGTCCTCCAGCCCAAGATCGCCGACGGCACCTTCGTCATCAAGAACTCCAGCGAAGCGGTGGCCCTCCAGGACAAGGCGACCTTGACCCGGGACGAAATGGGCCAGATCATCGGCCAGGTCACCACCAACTGGGACTTCAACACCGCCAAGAACCTGGCCGAGGCCAACCTGACGGCCGCTCCCGCCGCCGACAAGGGTGATGTGTTCATCCTCGCCCCCAACGACGGCACGGCCCGCGCCATCGCTGACGCCTTCGGTGCCGACAGCGACGTTGCCAGCTACGTCGTCACCGGACAGGACGCCGAGGAAGCTTCCGTCCAGTACATCATCGACGGCAAGCAGTCCATGACGGTCCTGAAGGACGTCCGCACGCTCGTCGCCGACGCCATCGCCGCCGCCGTAGCCTACCTCGAGGGCGGCACGCCGCCCCAGACCAACAGCTACAACAACGGCGTGATCGACGTGCCGGCTAAGCCGTCCGAGGTCATCGCCGTTGATAAGGCGAATGTCCAGGCGGCCATCATCGACTCCGGCTACTGGCCGGCCGCCGACTTCACCGGCCTGCCGTAGCAGAGAACCATCCGTCCGTACAGGAATAGTGATGGGCCGCTCCATCACTATTCCTGTACGACTTTGTCGATCCAAGCACCGGCAATCGCCGCGAGGAAACCCTTCGTCCGCGGCCACAGAGAAGGGAACGTCGATGACACCTGGCGAGGTTGGCCCGGCCGTCGTTGAACTGCGCCACATCAAGAAGAACTTCGGCGCGGTCCAGGCGCTGCGCGGGGTGGACCTTCAGTTGCGCCACAACGAAGTGCTGGGATTGGTGGGCGACAATGCCGCCGGCAAGTCCACGCTCATGAAAGTACTAAGCGGGGCCTACGTTCCCGATGGGGGCGACATTCTCATCGAAGGAGAGAAGGTCGAGTTTTCCAGCCCGATGGATGCGCGTCGGCAGGGCATCGAGATGGTGTATCAGGACTTCGCGCTCGCCAACAACCTGGATGTGGCGGGCAACGTTTTCCTCGGACGTGAAGCGGTGGGCGCCCGGATCGGGCCGCTTGCCGTAATGGACAATCGCTACATGGAGCAGGAGGCACAGGGACTTCTCAATCGTCTCAAGATTGATATCTCGTCCGTCCGCTTGAAAGTGGAAAGATTGTCCGGCGGTCAGCGACAAGCCGTGGCCATTGCCCGGGCGACGGCCTTCAATGCCAAGGTCATTATCATGGATGAGCCGACGGCGGCGTTGAGCGTCGCCGCCATCGGCAAGGTGCTCGATCTGGTCCGGCAACTCAAGGCGCAAGGCTCGTCCATCATCATCATCAGCCACCGCCTGGAGGACATCTACCAGGTGAGCGATCGAATGATCGTCCTACGGCACGGCCTCAAAGTCTCCGATACGCCTGTCCAAGGCGACATCCACGAGTTCCGCGAGAGAGTCGTGGCTTACATCGTAGGCGCCCGGAATGACTTCGGCGAGAGGGCCGTCGGATGACACAAACCAAGAGAGCTCAGATGTCATTCCTCCAGGCTGCGATGAAGCTGGTGCGGGGCAACATCCGAGAATACGGGATGTACGTCGCCTTGCTGGCGATCATGGCCGTCTTCGCCGTCACGACGGACGGCGTCTTCATTTCGTCCAGGAATATCGTCACCCTAGTGAATCAGACGGGATACATCGCGGTGCTGGCGGTCGGCATGACGCTGGTCATCGTCATCCGGCACATCGATCTCTCCGTCGGTTATCTTTCGGGCTTCCTGGGCGCCGTGGCCGCGATCTCCATGGTGTCCTGGCATGTTCCGGTGTACGCCACCATTCCGCTGGTACTAGTGATCGGAACCCTGGCAGGGCTCCTAAGCGGTTTCCTCGTGGCCAAGATGGAGATCCCGGCGTTCGTGGCTACTCTTGCCGGATGGTTGGGCTACCGAGGAGCATTGCAGCTGGTGACCCGAGCCACCGGCACGATCATCATTCCCGACGACACCTTCAATGCCATCGGCAACGGCTTCATTCCGGACATACCCGGCATCAAGATCCTTCCGGGACTCCACCACCTGACATTGATCCTCGGCTTTCTGGGGATCGTCATTTTTGTGGTCAGCGAGATCATCGCCCGCAGAAAGCTGCAGAGCTACGACTCCAACGTCCTGCCCACCGGCATGTTTCTCGCCAAACTCGTCCTGGTTACGGTTCTAGTAGGGGGGATTACCTGGATCCTGGCGGGCTATCAAGGCCTCTCGTGGACGGCAGCCGTCGTCCTGGTCGTGATCCTTGTCTATCAATTCATTACTACCAAGACCGTCCTTGGCCGGCATATCTACGCCGTCGGCGGAAACCCCGAAGCCGCCGAACTGAGCGGCATCAGCGTCAAGAGGCTGACGTATGTTGTCTTTGGTTCGATGGGCATGCTGGCCGCCCTGTCCGGCATCCTCTTCGCCTCCCGGCTGAGGTCTGCCACGACAACGGCCGGTCAGTTGTTCGAATTGGATGCCATTGCCGCGGCCTTCGTCGGTGGAGTATCGGCGGCAGGCGGAGTCGGTAAGGTGGTCGGGTCGTTGATCGGCGCGTTCGTCATGACGTCGCTCTCCAGCGGCATGAACTTGATGGGGATGGATATCTCCTATCAGTACATTGTCCGGGCGAGCGTCCTGGCGGCAGCGGTGATCTTCGATGTGGCCACCCGCAACCGGGGCTAGCCAGGACGTCCTCGTTTACGCGGCTGGTAGCGGAAACATCCCACCCGGTGGTCGTCGAAGATGCCGACCGCCTGCATGAAGGCGTAACAGATCGTGCTTCCGGTGAATCGGAAGCCCCTCGCCTGGAGCGCTTTCGAGAGAGCATCCGACTCGGGGCTGGTGGAACGTACCTGCGCCCAATTCCGTGCCGCCGGCCCATAGGCCGTCGCACCCGAGGTAAACGACCACAGGAAGGCGTCTAGCGATCCGTCCTTGTCGATGATTTCGAGGCACGCCCGTGCGTTGCCGATGGCCGCCTCGATCTTCTGCCGGTTGCGGACAATACCCGCATCGCTCATCAGCCGCCGAATATCACGCGCGCCGTAACCAGCCACGCGGTCGATCTCAAAGCCGCCAAACGCCCGGCGGAAATTCTCGCGCTTGTGGAGAATCGTCCTCCACGACAGGCCGGCCTGGAAGCCGTCCAGGACGAGATGCTCGAATAGCAGCTGGTCGTCATGGACCGGCGTCCCCCATTCCACATCGTGGTAGGCCTCCATCAGGGGATCGCCGGTCCCCCAGCAACGCCGAACCGGTTGGGTCATGGGAGGCGATTCCACGCGGGGCGCCTCATCCATCGGGCGCGCTCATCGGTCAGCCACGGGTCAGGCACGGGGACGGAATCGATAGGCTTTCGTGGTACAACCGCGGACGGAGGTTCTTGAGGACATGAAAGCGACATCCACGCCATGGTATCTGTGGCCATTCGTCGCCCTCTGGCGATTGCTCACCTGGATCCTCGGCCTCACGGGCCGGCTGGTGGCGGTTGTTCTCGGGCTGGTCCTGATGATTGCCGGAGTGGTGGTCAGCCTGACCGTCGTCGGCGCCATCGTCGGCGTGCCGCTGCTGATCTTTGGATTCCTTCTGATCCTGCGCGGCCTGTTCTAAGGCCCCAACGAACCCCAAACCCGGTTTTGCCTAGAGGGCGCCTCACCCAGCCCCAAACCGGGTTTGGAATCTCATCCCACCGCCAATCGCACGATCGTCACGCCCTCCCCGCCCTCGGCCTCGCTCCCGGTTTCAAAGGAAGCCGTGTAGGGGTTCTTACGTAACGCCTGGCGAATCACCTGGCGCAGCTTTCCGGTGCCCTTGCCATGGATCACGCGCACGAAGGGCAATCCGGCCAGGTAGGCGGCATCCAGGCGCCTCTCGATCGCCTCCAGGGCTTCGTCCGCGGTATGGCCGCGCACGTCGATCTCCATCGGAGGCGGCTGTAGTACGACGGTGGATCCGCGCGGCTCTCTCCCCCCGATGGAAGGCGCCGTCTCCCGCGCCTCCGAAGGGGCCAGCAGCTCCCCCCGGCCGACTCGGACGCGAAGCCGGCCGATCTGCACTTCGACCTCGGCCGGCCCCACCTGGATGATCGTGCCATCCATTCCCAGGCTGGCCACACGAATCCGCTCGCCGGGGTGCAGGCTGCGCTCCTCCACTGGCGGAACGATGGCCTCGGATTGGTCCGCCTCGTCCGCCAACTCCTGCAACTCCTCCCGTAATCCGCGGATCGCCACCAAAGGCTGCCCCGCTGCGACCAGCCGCCGATGCAGCTCGTCCAATTCGGCCGCCAGGGATTCGATCTGTTGGCGGCCATCTTGGCGGGCCTCCTCGAGCACGCCTTTCCGTTCCTGCTCGATGGCCGCCAGGCGTTCTTCGAGCTCGGCCTGCAGCTGGCGCAGGCGTTCATGCGCCGTCCGTGCTGCTGCCTGCTCGCGTCGTGTGTCGTCACGCGTGCGCTGAATCTCGTCCAGCAGGTCTTGGGCGTCGATTTCCTGCGGTGCCACGAGACCGCGGGCGGCTTCGATCACCGGCCGCTCGAGCCCAAGGCGTTCGGCGATGGCCAGGGCGTTCGATCGCCCGGGCAGCCCGATCGCCAGCCGGTAGGTCGGCCGCAGGCTGGCGATATCGAACTCGACGCTGGCATTGCGCACCCCGGGCGTTCCGTGGGCGAAAGCCTTCAACTCCGGATAATGCGTGGCCACCAGCGTCGTCACCTTGCGCTCCAGGAGCGCCGACAGGATGGCTCGCGCCAGAGCCGACCCTTCTTGTGGATCGGTGCCGGCGCCCAGCTCGTCGAGAAGAACCAGGCTGCGCGGCCCAGCAACCTTCAAGATGTGGATGATGTTGGCGACATGGGCGGAAAACGTCGAGAGGGACTGCTCGATCGACTGCTCGTCGCCGATGTCGGCCAGGACTCCTTCGAACACCGTCAGGCGCGAACCGGCGGCGGCCGGGAGCGCCAGCCCGGATTGGGCCATCAGGACCAGCAGCCCGGCCGTTTTCAAAGCGACGGTCTTACCCCCCGTGTTGGGACCGGTGATGATCAGCGCATGCGTATCGTCGTCCAGCACGAGGTCGATCGGCACCACCGATGCCGGATCGAGCAGCGGATGGCGTGCCTGGCCCAGCTGCAGGGTCGATCCCGGGTGGCCGCCGTCCGGGCGAACCTCGAATTCCACCAGCTCCGGTTCGGCGGCGTCGAGGCCGTCGGCATAGCGGGCCTTGGCCAGCGCCAGGTCGATCGCCGCCAGGGCCTCGACCGTCTCGCGGACCGCCTCCGCCTGGGCACCCACCATCTGGGAAAGCTCACCGAGAATCCGCCGAACCTCGTCCCGCTCGGCCAGCTCGAGTTCGCGCACCTCGTTGTTGAGATCGACAACACCCAACGGCTCAACAAAGAGTGTGGCGCCGGATGACGATTGATCGTGAACCAGCGATTTGATGCGGCCCTTGAATTCGGCCCGCAGCGGAATGACGAACCGGCCATCCCGCTGGGTGACGATCGGTTCCTGAAGCATGGGCCCGAGCTTCGGATCGTGGACCAGCTTGTCCAGTTTGGACAGCAAGCGATCACGCGCGGCGCGCAGTCCAAGCCGGATCTCCGCCAAGCGCGCCGAGGCCTGGTCGCGGACCTCTCCATGCTCGTCCAGAACACTCGAGATGGCGTCGATCAAGCCCGGCGTCGGCTTCAATCCGGCGGCTACGGACGCCAGCACGGGGTATGCATCGTGGACACGTTCGAATAGCCGCACCAACGCCCGTGCGGCGACCAGCGTGCCCTTGATGTCGAGCAGGGTTTGGGGTTCCAGGACGAACGAACGGCGTGCGGCTTCCACGTCGGGTCGCACATCGCGCGCCCCGCCGATCGTCAGGTCGCTGCGCGCCTGCAGCAGCCGCCTCGCTTCAGACGTCTCGGCCTGCCGCCGCCGCGCCTCCCCTCG
>Ga0214473_10011322_pt1 | contig 10467 bp, 9 predicted proteins | sample RVTome_7_FD_203509 | JGI IMG/M metagenome (GOLD analysis project Ga0214473, IMG submission 203509) | Soil microbial communities from uranium-contaminated site in the Upper Colorado River Basin, Wyoming, United States - RVT98D197 | ecosystem: Environmental > Terrestrial > Soil > Contaminated >... | reverse complement strand
ATTTTCGGAGGCGGTCAGTTCACCCTGAGAATTGATGATCATGGCGCGCCGTTCGCGTTCCGCTTCGGCCTGCTTGGCCATGGCGCGCTTCATTTCGGCGGGCAGCTCCACTTCCTGGATCTTGATCGATTCTACGTCCACGCCCCAGTTGCTGGTCTCTTCATCGACGATCTTCTTGATGCTTTCAGCGATCTTTTCGCGCTCGGTGAGCACTGAATCCATCTCACTGTTGCCGATCACGTCCCGCAAGGCTGCCTGGGTGTATTGGCGCACAGCGAACACATAGTCTTCGATCTTGATGATGACCGCTTCGGGATCCACAACTTTGAAATACACCACCGCGTTGACCAGCATGGGGATGTTGTCCTTGGTCATCACCTCCTGGCGGGGAATATCGGCGGTCTTGATGCGCATGTCCACCTTGCGCATGGTCTGGAAGATGGGAATGATGAGGGTGAGGCCCGGCTCGCGCATGCCGCCGTATTTACCCAGCGTGAAGACCACACCGCGTTCGTATTGGTAGATCAAGCGGATGCCGCTGCGCAGGATATACAGCACAAAAAGCGCAGCAATGCCGGCAAAACAAAGTCCTGAGCTGAAGAGAATGTCCAAAATGTCCTCCATAGAAAGTCGACTAAGAGAATTTGATTATATTACCGAATCCAGAGCCATTAATATCTCAGCTTTGAGCCGCGCGGGCGCGGCGCATCGCCAGCCAATACGTCGGTGAAGTACGCAAAGCTTGAGATGTGTGGCGGGAGATGAAGCGCAGCCAACGCGCAAGAAGATCAAAGATCTGTTGCCGCCGGGGCGACCAAGGGAGCCCGAATTGGGCGCGCAGCTGAGACGGAAGCGTGGCGGCAGCCAGGAAACTGGTAACCGGCGCAGCCAAACCGAACGGCATGCCCAGCAGGGCTTGGCTAATTTCCCGTCCCGCCGTGCTCACCTTGACCTCGTTTCCTTCGATTGCTGCGCGCATCCAGGCATCGAAATCCGCCAGGCGCGGCGGAATCATTTCAGCAGGAATCCCGATGAGTCGAGCGAATAGTTTGCCCTCTTCATAAAAGCGCGCCCATTCGGCCGGTTTTAAATTGGGCAAAAAGGTGCGATAGCCAAAGAACATGGAATCGATGAGCGTGGCGTATACCCAAAAGAGCAAGGAGGGATCGTTGGCTTCATACTTGGCGGCCAAGTTACCTGCCGCCGAACCCTGCAGCTCGCCCCGGATACCCACGTGGCGGGTGTAAATGCGCATGAGCGCTTCAATGGATTCTTCGCAGGAACCGAAGACGATGCGCTGCTGAGCCTTGAAGGTGGCATAGGCGCGGGCAAAAGGCCGCTGTGTGAAATCGCTATGGTCGGCCACGCCCTGAGCCACCTTGGGGTGAGCGACCTGCATCAGCAGGGCACGCAAAACCACGAGGCCCAAGGCCATCTCGCGGCTAATACGCCAAGCCATGCTCTCAGGACCGAAAAAGCCGGCCTCCGGGTTTTCAACCTGGGCAGCGAACTCCTCTAAGTAGCGACGATGTTCGGCAACGGTGCGCATATTTTGATTCTATCCCCTAAATCCAACAACTCGCTTAATGACATTTTCCTGCAGAATTTCACTTTTATGCTTCAGTAGTCCTCTCCCGAATTCGGAGAGTTATGGAAAAGCCCGTGACCGACTGCTTATCCTGTTTCGGGACCAATTTGAGGTAAGCGGATTGTCACTTACGATTCTGTACTTGGTATTTAATCCGGTATATAAGTAAAATCCTTTACATGAGAAGAAGATACCAAAAGCCTGTTAGGGATGGCAGCGTAAGGAAAAGGATTTTATATGCACAAAACTACCTCAAAAGCCCATCCCTAGTAAAAACCCTCATAGCACTATCATCAATTGGAAAGGAAGATATTGTCTATGAGATTGGCCCAGGGAATGGCATTATCACTTCTGAATTGGCAAAAATCGCCCTGAAAGTAAGAGCGATCGAGCTAGATGAGAATCTAGTAAGGAAACTGACTGATCAATTCGCTGGTTCAGATAATATTGAGATCGTCCAAGGAGACTTTATAGGTTTTCAAATTCCAGACAAAAAATACAAGGTTTTCTCCAATTTGCCATTCAACATAACTGCAGAAACAGTGAGGAAACTACTTTACTCTGCGAACCCACCAATAGATACGTATCTAATTCTTCAGAAAGAAGCTGCCGCCAAGTTTTCAGGAAATCCAAAGGAAAGCGAATTTTCTGTACTCGCAAAGCCTTGGTATTTTTTGCAAGAATTTTGGAGTTTTAAGAAGACTGATTTTGTCCCCGCGCCGGGGGTTGACGTTGTATTACTGCATATTCACAAAAGGGAAATACCCCTGGTCAAAAAAGAAGACGCGAAACAATATACACGGTTTGTAAAGTTTGGTTTTGGTGCTTGGAAGAAGGATTTAAAGACTGCGTTTAAATCGGTTTTTACTTATGAACAATGGAAACGACTATCAAAGGATAACCGATTCACCATAGATGCAAAACCCACAGACTTAGCATTCGATCAATGGCTTGCCATTTATCAGTTCTTTTCTGGGAGCATACCTGCAGCAAAAAAATCGAATATTTCTTAACCCACGCTTATTCTTCTGGGTGAGTTTCAAATGGTTCCCGAGAGACTTTTTATAATTCTTTTTTGCATTAGATAAAATAACAATAGAACCGGAATAGCAGTCAACGTGAAAGCGCTGAAAGCCCGGTTGTACTGTATCGAACTGAAAGAGATCACCATTGAATACACACCTAAAGGTAGTGGGTAAGCTTCACTATTGCCCGATACAAAGGTAAGTGAGAATAGATACTCATTCCAGATATTTATCACGTTAATAATAACTACCGTAACTAGTGCTGGGCTTAACGTGGGCAACAAAATACTCCAAAAAAACCGCACATATGATGCACCATCTAATCGGGCTGCCTCTTCAAGATCAATCGGCATCTGTGAAATAAATGTGTGCAATATGTAGATAGAAACAGGAAGGCCGAAACCAACGTAAGGGAAAAATAAGGCTATTAACTTATTGAGAAGTCCCAAATCCCGCAACATTGAATAAAGAGGTATAAGAGTGACATGAGGGGGAATCATTAAACCCGCCAAGAAAACAAAAAGTAACATCTTGGCCCCTGGTATTCTAAGTCTTGCCAAGGCAAATGCCGCCATAGCGGCTACGATGGTCAAAAACCCAACGCTAATAATTGTGATAATTAGCGAATTTGAAAAATACGCCTTAAATTCGGGTACTTCTATGACAGACCTGAAAGCGTCAAATGACGGGCTTGTTGGGAAAGCCCAGATATTATTTGCTAGTTCACTATTTGATTTAAACGAAGAATAGACCATCCAAACCAACGGAAAGCCGAAGAAAATGCCAAAGATTATTGCAATTCCATATTGGAACAACAAAACTGGCCGAATTGGACGAAATCTTTTCAAGCTTGACCTGTTGAACCTTCAAAGCTTTTTCGCATTTGCACAATGCCTAAAATAGAGACAGTAATAATAGCGACGATAAAGAACTGTGTAAAAGCTAACGACGTGGAGTAACCCCAATCTCTGAGTTGAAACGCCATCTTAAACATATACGTTGTTAAAACTTCGCTTGAGTTATAAGGGCCGCCTTCTGTCATGACCCATATCAAATCAAAGATTAGGAAAGAACTGATTGTTCCTAATACGGATGCCGTTAATATCGTGGGCTTTATTAATGGTAGGGTTATATTTTTGTGTAATTGCCACCCAGTGGCTCCATCCATTTCAGCAGCTTCATATATTTCTCGCGATATAGCTTGGATCGACCCGATAAAAATAATTATGTAGAAACCAATATCCCGCCAAACAGCTGCAACAATTACCCAAAGTAAAACCCGCTGATCATCGCCCAGCCAACTTTGCGTTAGCCCATTTAGGCCAATTTCTCTAAGAACGGAATTTGCCAATCCAAAACTAGGATTGTAGATCCATTGCCACAACAACCCAACAATTACACCAGATAACACAATCGGCGATAAGTAAATTGTACGAAAAAAAGCTAACCCCTTTATTTTTCCTGTAAGAAGTATCGCTAGACTAATTCCAAGAGGAATTTGGATTGACAAGGACAACAACAAAATGATTGTATTGTTTCTCAGGGCCATCCAAAAAATAGGATCGCCAATCATTCGCTTATAATTGGAAATCCCTATAAAATTGACTGGAGGGCCAAGCCCATCCCAAGCAAAAAGACTATAATGAGCTGATCGGACTATTGGCCATAAAACAAACATGACAAATATAGCGGCGGCAGGCAGAAGGAATACAACACCAGTTACTTTAGCTTCCGACCAAACCGGACGCCTGGGTTTTATTCCAAGGTTAGCAACTTCGCGATCCAAAGACTATTAAAAGCTCAAAGCCTCAACTAATTTTTTCCTATTCCTCAACACAACCATGTAACATGACTTATTACTCGTTACCACCCAGACTTTCCGCGGCTTCTTGCATTTCAACCGCTGCTTGTTCGGGGGTTGTAGCTTGGCCGTAAATTTGCTGCGTAACATTATTGTAGACATTGGTCAACACTGGTGGAAGATCTGTCCCGTAGAACAGATGAAGATTATTTGCCGAGGACAACATCCCAAGTATATCCAGCATAATAGGATCATCTGAGAAAATTTCATCATATCCTGCAGCGGCTGGGATAAGACCCGCTCCAGCTAAATCCCTGGCAAACTGTTCGCTTCCCAGCATCTCGATAAGAGCGGCTTCGGTCTCAGGAGGGGCAGTAGCAGATACCACCATTGCCTGGCCTGTCCCACCCATCAAATCGCTCGGATTTCCAATTCCTCCTTCAAAAGCTGGAAACGGGAAAACGCCAAGACTTGAATTCGAAAAATCCGGACTAGAATCCCGATAAAAGAAAAGCGTCCAGTTACCCTGAAGCTGCATCGCTGCTTGGTCAGTGGCCACCAATAGGGCCGCGTCGTGGTGATTGCTTCCATTTACGCCTTCTTCAAAGCATTTATCTTCAACGGCTTCGCTTATGTTTTTCCAGGCTTGTGTGAATGTGTCAGAGTTATAGGACCCACCGCCAGCTTGATTATACGTGGCATCTAAATAAGCATCTTGACCACCGATTCTGTTTACTAAATAATCCATGTAAAAAACCCCAGGCCAACGATCAATATTTCCTATTGCTGCCGGGATGATCCCCGCATTTCGAAATGTTTGACAAACAGCAATAAACTCATTCCAAGTATTCGGGATTTCAACATTATGCTGTACGAATAGATCTTTGTTGTAGAAGAAAAGGGCAAATGCTAAATCAACTGGCACGGCATAGTGTTTTCCATTGAACGTACTCGGGCCCAAAGACGCGGGTCTGAAAACACTACCTGCTTCTCCGCTAAGGTCTTGAATTTCACGAACTACACCTGCTTCCACTAAGCTGTTTAATACACCGCCTCCCCAATCTTGAAAAATGTCTGGAGTGTCACCCGCGGCAATCGCTACCTGAAGCTGTGTCTTGAAACTTTCGCTTTCAATATACGTAACATCGATTTGCACATCTGAATGATTTGCGTTATACGCGGAAACAGCATTTGCAAAGGCATCATGCGTAGCATCTGCTTCAATTGCTATACTCCACATGCTAATGTGGACTGGTTCGGATTTTCCCGACGTTGATCCTGGCCGGGCACAAGCGGAGAATGTAAGTATTGAAACCAAAAACAGTACTAGAAAAGGGCGCTTATTAGTTGTCATAATTACCTCCTAAATGATACATAATTCGTATTAAAGCCATTATAGTCTTTTTCAGTTCAAATCAATTCATATCTTGAGAGATTAAAGCTACGATCAGCTGAGAGACTATCTCTTCTTCAAGATTGGCCCATTCTTACAACGGCTTGAACTGCTCGAACGGTTCTTTGCAATCGTTGCAGGTATAGATCATGCGGCAGGGCGTAGTGCCGAAGCTGTTGCGCAGCGAAGTGTTGATTGAGCCGCAGCGTGGACAGGCCACCGGGTCGAGCAGCACCTGGATGAAGTCGCAGCTGTGATGGGGCGGCGGCGCCAGGCCGGCAGCTTTCAATTTCAGGCGCGCCTCCTCGCCGATCCATTCCGAGGTCCAATGCGGCTCGTGGCGCACGCGGATTTCGACCTGAGTCGCGCCCAATCGATACAAACGCTCTTCAATTTGGGCGGCCATCACCTCGTAGGCCGGGCAGGCCGCAAAGGTGGGGGTGATCGTGACGCGCAGATTATCGCCCACCCACTCCACTTCGCGAATGATGCCCAATTCGACGAGGTTAACTACGGGCAGCTCGGGGTCGGGTACCTCAGCCAGGGCCTGCCAAATGCTGGCGCTGCTGGGACGCAGCGGGGCCAAAGTGGAGACCATTACCAACTGGCCCCCGGCTCCGTTTGGGCCACTTCTTGCATGTCTTTCACCAACACTTCGAAATATTCGGAGTGCACGGCGCGATCCACCTCATGGACCTTCGCTTCCTGCGTTTTTAGATCGGCTTCTTTCAAAAAGGCGCTCACTTCTTTTTTCCACAAACCAAAAGCTTTTGACGAGGAAGGCACAAATCCCTCTTCAACTAATTCTAACTCGCCCGGCAACCGTGCGCCCAGCGCCTGAGCGTAAGGCCAAAGCTCATCGAGCGCAGCCTGCATGCGCCGCTGGCTTTCTTTGCTGCCGAGACCAAGGCGCCTCACCCAGGCACGCGTATGGCGTAAATGGTAGATCTCTTCATTATTAATTTTGGCGGCTACATCTGCCAGCGGCTTCTGCTTGCTCTTGATCAAGCCTTTCAGCCGCTGAGCTTCAAGCGCATCGAAAAGGTATTGGCGCAGCATGCTGAAGGCCCAATCCCCTTTGGGCAATTCGACAAATTGTAAGCAGCAAAACTCTTGCTCAGGTCGGAAGAACACCTGTTTATCGGGAAATGTGCGTTTATCTTCATCGCTCAGTTCGGCCGCCAGCTCGTACCACAGTCGGGCGTGGCCGATTTCGTCCAATGCAATGTTGGCAAAAGCGATGTCCTCTTCCAAGATGGGCGCGTGGCCCGTCCACTCGGAGTTGCGGTGGCCGAGGATGAGCTCATCGTCGGCCAGTGCGATCAGATATTGAGCCAGAGGCTTCTGCAACGCCTGCTTCATTTATCTTCTTCGAGGTGGCCCGTGGCGCGGATCTGGCGCATCATGGTGACGACCGGATATTCGGCCTGATCTTTATAGGTCTTATCGCGAGCCGGGGCGAACATGGGGTCAGCTTCCCCCGGTTTCGATTTCAACACGGCGGAAGCTGGAAACACATACCAGCGCAACACCTTTCGGTCGGAAAATTTTTCTACGGCTGCATTCATTGCAGCTTGGGGCGAGTTGGCGTTTACTTTTCCAAGATGAGTGGCTTGAGCTTGTTGGCTGAGCTTACCAAAGACGTAATAGTCTTCTAGTTCAGGGTTGGGGATTGCTTCGTCGTGCTTCGCACTCCTCGCAATGGTCTGGGTTAGCTCTTCGCGGGTTTGGCTGTAGATAGCGTCCACTGGCACCACCCACAACGCGACTGCGTCCGGGCGACGCACAAAGACGTCGCGGGCGTTCAGCAAAGCCATCTCGATATCCGGCGCGTGCACGGTGCCATTATGAAGCAATGGCTCGCCCTCCCCCGCCTGCTGGAAGACCATGAAACGAGGAAACTGCGTGTCGGACATAAAATCTCAAAAGAATTTCTGACTTCAGATTTTTGATTTCCGATTTACAAACTTATCAACAGAAAACAAAGTGCGACCAAAAATAAAACTAAATCGGAAATCAGCAATCAAAAATCATAAATGCATTTGTTTCTGTTTTTGTGCGTACGCCGCCAGCGCTTCGCGCACCCACAGTCCGTCCGCGTGAGCTTTGCGGCGGGCGGCCATGCGTTCGGCGTTGGCGGGGCCGTTGCCTTTGAGCACCTGCCAAAATTCTTCCCAATTGATCTCGCCGAAACGCCAATTGCCGCTGGCCTCGTCGTAACGCAGGTCGGGGTCGGGGAGGGAAATGCCGCAAGCCTGTAGATCAGGAACCAGCTGATTGACGAAATCCTGGCGCAATTCATCATTGGTGCGCGTCTTAATGCCCCAGCGAATGAGCACGCCGCTGTTGGGGCTATCTTTGTCGTGCGGGCCGAACATCATCAGGGTCGGCCACCACCAGCGCGTAATGGCGTCCTGGATCATGGCGCGCTGTTTGGGCGTGCCCTGCGAGTAAAGGATGACCATTTCCTGGCCCTGCTTCTTGTGGAAGTTCTCTTCCATACTAATGCGTAAATTGGCGCGCGCATAAGGACCATAAGAGCAGCGCGCTAGCATGGTCTGGTTGAGGATGGCGGCGCCATCCACCAACCAGCCAATGGTGCCGATGTCGGCCCAAGTCAGCGTGTGGTAATTGAAGATGCTGGAATATTTGGCCTGGCCGCTGAGCAGCGCGTCGATCATTTCTTCACGGGTGGCGCCCAGAGTCTCGGCGGCGTGATAGAGATATTGCCCATGTCCGGCTTCGTCCTGCACCTTGGCCAGCAAGATCAGTTTGCGCCGTAGCGAAGGGGCACGCGTGATCCATGCCCCTTCGGGCAGCATGCCCACCACTTCGCTGTGGGCGTGTTGGGAGATCATACGGATCAGTTGGCGGCGATATTCCTGGGGCATCCAATCGCCAGGCTCGATCTTTTCGCCGCGGGCGATGCGCGCCTCGAAATCCGTCAGCTTCTGCGTATCTTCATTTAACTCAATGGCAATTTGCTCAACGTCTGCGCCGTACATGATTTTTTCTTAGGCGAACCTCGGTGTCGGTCTACTTCACCATCTGCGTCGTCGGCCGACTCTTCTGGCAGTGCGCCTCGCAATTCTTCCTGGCCTCCGGACACGAGAACCGATGCCGATGGCGATAAGCACAATCAATAAAACTACAATCAAAACGAATCCCATAGCAGCTCTCCTTGGTTTGCCTTATTGCGTGTTCACCCAAACCGTTTTCACTTGCGTATATAGCTCGATCGATTCTTTGCCCATCTCGCGCCCGAAGCCGGACATCTTGTAACCACCGAATGGCGCGGCCGGGTCGATCATGCCATAGCCGTTGATCCACACCGTGCCGGCCTGGATGGCATGGGCATACCGGTGTGCTTTGCCGATGTCACGCGTCCACACTCCAGCGGCGAGACCATACCTGCTGTTGTTGGCGCGCTCGATCAGCTCTTCTTCGCTATCGAAGGCGGTCACCGCCGCAACCGGCCCAAAAATCTCTTCTTGCACCAATTTTAGCGTATCGTCTTTGTAAGCGAAGACAGCGGGCTTGAGGAAGTAACCATCTTTCAGGCCGTCGCCTAAGCGTTCGCCGCCGGTGATCACTTCAGCGCCAGCTTTCTTGCCTTCGTTTATAAAACCGGTCACGCGCTCTAGCTGCCGCTCGCTAATTAACGGCCCTACATGCACCTTCTCGGCAAAACCCTGGTCTACCACCATCTTGTCCACATTTTCTTTCAGGCCGTCAACTACCTGCTCAAACACCGGCCGTTCTACGAAGAGGCGCGTGCCGGCCACGCATTCCTGGCCGGCGGTGCTGAAGGCCGCCCATTGCGCCCCGCGCACCGCCGCGGCTAGGTCGGCGTCGGCGAAGATCACATTGGGCGACTTGCCGCCCAACTCCAGGCTGACGCGTTTGAGGTTGCTCTTGGCGGCGGCCTCCATGATCTTAGCGCCTACCGCGGTGGAGCCGGTGAAGGCGATCTTAGCGATGTCCATGTGCGCGGCCATGGCTACGCCGGTAGGCTCTCCAGGGCCAGTGAGAATGTTTACTACCCCGGGTGGAAAGCCGGCTTCTTTCACCAGGTCGGCCAAATAAAGAGCGGTTAGTGGAGTTTGCTCGGCGGGCTTGAGCACTAGTGTGTTACCGCAGGCAAGTGCCGGGCCCAATTTCCATATCGCCATGAGCAACGGAAAATTCCAGGGGATGATGGCGCCAACGACACCGAGCGGCTCGCGGCGGGTGTACACAAATTGGTTGGGAAAGGTGACGGGGACCGTTGTGCCTTCGATCTTGTCGGCCCAACCGGCTTGATAGCGCAGGTGCTTGGTGACGTAAGGCAAGTCGCCTTTGCGCGAAACGCGAATGGGCTTGCCATTATCCAGCGTTTCCAGCTCGGCCAGCATGTCGGCGTGGGCGTCGATCAGATCGGCCAGCTTGAAGAGCAGCGCGGCGCGGTCGGCGGCTAGTAACTTCTGACTCCAATCGCCACGGAAGGCCGCCTGGGCCGCTTGCACCGCTGCGTCGACATCGGCTGCGTCGGCCAAAGCCACCTCGGCCAGCGCCTGGCCGGTAGCGGGGTTCAGCGTTTCAAAGGTCTTACCGGAATGCGGCTTGACCCATTCGTTATTGATGAATAAGAGCTTAGGGCTGGATTCCAAGAACTTTATCG
>Ga0214473_10011321_pt1 | contig 10468 bp, 7 predicted proteins | sample RVTome_7_FD_203509 | JGI IMG/M metagenome (GOLD analysis project Ga0214473, IMG submission 203509) | Soil microbial communities from uranium-contaminated site in the Upper Colorado River Basin, Wyoming, United States - RVT98D197 | ecosystem: Environmental > Terrestrial > Soil > Contaminated >... | reverse complement strand
GAAGAGGCCGGTGGCGACCCCGATGGCGCCCACCGCGAGGGCCCCGGCGACCGCCGCGGTCGTGCCCTCGAGGCTCACCGCTCCCTCCGTGCCCGGAGCGACCGGCCGCAGCGTCGTGATCAGATAGGTGCGGCGGCCGTAGGCCTTCCCGATCTCGGACGAGCAGGTGTCGGCCGCCGCGGTCGCCACCGACCCCGCGTAGGCGAGGGCCAGGAGATCGCGCAACCCGGGCGGGGCCATCCCGGCGAGGACCGCGAGGAAGGCGGGAACGGCGCCGTTCGCCCACGCGTGACGCCATCCCCGGGCGCCGCCCCTCTCCTGCGCGATCCCCCGCGCGGCCTTGCTCGCGTAGCCGAGCTTCGTGACGAGCGTGCCGAGCACGAAGAACGCGACCATGAGGGCGAGACCGCTCAGGCCGAGGCCGACGGTGATGGCCGTCCCGATGACGACCGCGGAAAGAGCACCCGCGACGTCGATCGAGCGCGCGAGGAGGGCCGGCAACGCGAGGGCGCCGTTCGCCACCAGGCCGAGCAGGAAGCGCCGGGGGAAGAGCGGGTCGGCGAGGAGGAGGCGGGGTGTGGCCGCCGCGAAGAGGGGGAGGACGAGCGCCACGGTGAGCGGAACGGTCACGTTGTCGTCGAGCGTCGAGGGCAGGGACTCCACGATCGCGCAGGCGAGAGCGAGGGCGAGTGCCAGGGCCAGCGTGCTGGGCCAGTGGGGTGCCTCGGGGCCGAGGGGCGCGCGGCTCGTCCACGCCGCGAGGAGGGCCGCGGCGGACGCGCCGAAGAGGACAAAGGCGGCGAAGCCCGCCCAGCTCTTCCGCTCGTTCCAGGGGAGCCGGGGGCCACCCGTGGCCTGCCCCACGAGCGAGGCCATGCCGTCGCCCACCGCGAGGATGCCCCAGCCCGCGGCCGCCATCCACAGTCGGTCGTGGAAGAGCAGCACGAGAGCGAGGACGGACAGGGGATAGGCGAGGATGCCGACGGAGTAGCCGCGGGCGAGGTCGCCCCCGCGCCACATCCCTTTCCCGCCGACCCGGGGCAGGACCTGCCAGTTGAAGACGAAGGCGGCGAGGGCGAGGAGCGCGGCCTCCGACCAGCTCGTCCACCGCAGCAGGAAGGCGAAGCCCACGCAGCCCACGTGGACGATCCTCCGGGCGAGCTCGCCCCGCTCGAGGCTTGCCCCGCCCAGGGGACGACTCGCGGGGCTCACGCGGCGCTCCGCGCGGGTGCCCTTCCCGCGGCCCGCAGCCAGTCGATCGTCTTCTTGAGACCCTCGGCGAGCGGGCGGCAGCGGTAGCCCAGCTCGCGCTCGGCCTTCGAGCTGTCGCAGGCCCATTCCTCCCGGAAGACCCCGACCTCGCCGTGGGTGAGCTGCGGCGGGTGACCCGTCGTCTCCGCCCAGAGCCACTGCAGCCAACCGAGAACCGAGGCCGCCCCGTACGGGATCCGCAGGCGCGGCGGAGGAGCTCCCGCGATCTCGTGCACGAGGGCGAATACCCGCTCGAGCGTCGCGTTCTCCCCGCCGAGCACGAACCGGTCCCCCGCCCGCCCACGCTCGAGGGCGAGGGCGTGGCCCTCGGCGACGTCCTCCACGAAGGCGTAGGACCAGTGCCGGTCGGCGGGACCCACGAGGCCGGGGAGCCGGCCGTTCAGGTGGTCGGCGATCATGCTCGCGAGGATGTTCCCCTCGGTCATGTCGCCGGGGCCGTAGACGACGCCCGGGTACAGGATCAGGACGTCCTCGCCGCGCGCCGCCGCCGCGCGCGCGACACCGTCGGCGAGCGCCTTCGTCCTCTCGTAGTGGTTGCGGAAGGGCGGCCCGGGGTGTGGACGGGAGGCGTCGAGGAGCCCTCCGCCCGAGGGTCCGAGCGCGATGAACGAGGACGTGTAGACGAGGCGGGCCCCCGCCGCGCGCGACGCCGCGAGGACGTTCTCGAGACCGCCCACGTTCACCGCGTCGAAGCGCGCTTCGTCGGGCACCCAGACCTTCACGAGGGCGGCCAGGTGCAGCACCGCCTCGCACCCTTCCGCCGCCCGCTTCAGCGAGTCGGGGTCGGTGACGTCGCCCGTGACCACGAGAGCGGCGTCCGGCAAACCCTCGCGGCGGCTCGTGGGGCGCGCCAGCACGCGGAGCGCGTGGCCGTGGGCGGCGACGGAGCGCGCCACCGCCCGCCCGAGGAAGCCGGTGGCTCCCGTGAGGAGGACCCTCATCGCGAGCCCGAGGCGGCGATGCGCCGCCGCCAGTCCTCGAGCAGATCGACGAGCGTCTGGTCGAGGGGGATGCACGGCTCCCACCCGGTGGCGGCGCGCAGACGCGCGGGGTCGCCGACCTGGGCCGGCACGTCCGACGGCCGCAGACGCTCGGGGTCGACCCGGACCTCGACACGCGCGTCGGTCCGGGCGAGGAGCACGTCGAGGAGCTCGCGGATTGTCCGCCCGCGGCCGGTGCAGACGTTGTAGACGGAGCCCGCCTCGCCCTTCTCGAGCAGCAGCCAGTAGGCTCGCACCACGTCCCGCACGTCGGCGAAGTCGCGCACCGCCTCGAGGTTGCCCACCTTCAGGACCGGCGCGCGCAGCCCCGCCTCGACCTCGGCGATCTGGCGCGCGAACGAGCTCTCCGCGAACGCCTCGCCGCGGCCCGGCCCCGGGTGGTGGAAGGTCCGGGTGAGGACGATCCTCATGCCCCCGGCCGGGCCGTAGAGAAGAGCGAGCGCGGCCTGCGCCACCTTGCTCACCGCGTACGGCGAGCCGGGCCGCAGCGGCGCCTCTTCCCGGATCGGAAGCTCTTCCGGCGCGACCCCTCCGTACTCCTCGGCGCTGCCCACCACCAGGACGTCCGGGCGCATCCCCCGGTCGCGGGCGGCGTCGAGCAGGTGGACGATGCCCATGACGTTCGTGCGCAGCGTGCCCCCGGGGTCGAGCCAGGACTGCTGGACGCTCGACTGGCCGGCGAGGTGGATGATGCGGTCGGGCCGCACCGCTTCCACGATGCCCGCCGCTGCAGCGGGATCGTCGAGATCGGCCTCGAGGACGGTCATCCCGGCGCCGGAGCCCCAGGCGACGCTGCCGTGGGGCAGAACCACCCCGAGGACTTCGACGCCGGGCTGCTCGGCACGCAGGTACCCCACGAGATGCCCGCCCACGAAGCCCCCGGCACCCGTGACGAGCAGCCTCATCGGTAGCCGCCGAGCCCCTGCCCGCCGCCTACCGCGTCCGCCCCCATGAAGCTCCCGATCGACCCGATGTTCGCGAGCTCGAGGTTGAAGCGCCACTGATTCTCGTCGCGGCCATTCCAGTTGTAGCGGATGTACTCGACCACGAATCCGCAGCACTGGACCTGGTAATGCACCTGGCCGCGCATCTGCCAGAGGACGTCGTTCACCAGGTCGTAGTCGGTCGAGCCCTCGACGAAGAGACGTTTCTTGAGGACCTCCACCGCCGCGCTGCCCCGCAGCGAGTGCGCCCCCACCGTCCGCTCGGCCGGATCCTCGGCGAGCCGCAGCGAGCGCGACCAGCCCGCGGTGAGCGAGCCGCGCGGGAGGTTCAGGTTGGCGTTTACGCCCGTGCGGCGGATCTGCTTGAAGTTCACGTCGTACTCCACGTTGAAGTCGAACGCGTACCCGGGGGTGGGCCGGAGCCTCATCCGCGACATGAGCGGGGAGAGGTGCTCGGGCTTGAAGCCGGGGCCGAACGCGGACGAGGAGTAGTTGGGATCGAAGTTGCTCTGCCCGTCGGCGATCTGCACGTAGTACGTCTGCATGAGCCGCCACAGGAAGAACTCGTACGCCTGCGGCTTCCCGGTGGGCCCCTTCCGCTTGGCGTAGAGGCGCTGGACGAGCGAGTAGAGGATCTGGTTCGTGCCCAGGAAGTAGTCGTTCCCGTCGAACTTGGGAATCGAGTTGAAGTCCTCGACCCGCGTCCTATAGGTCCACGAGACCTCGGGTCCGATCGTGTGCTTGAAGCGCTCGGAGTAGCCGAAGCCCGGGGCCTCGAGGACTCGCGAGAAGACGGGACCGCGCATCTCGACCGACGTCTCGAAGAACGAGCGGTCGAGCGGCGGCCCGATGATCGCGCTTGCTCCGTTCTCGTCCACCCCGTAGCTCGCTCCGTAGCGGGTGTAGCGGTAGCCGATCGAGGGGTTGAAGTCGAGAAAGCTCACGTGGAAGGGCCGGGAAAGGACGGGCGCTATGTCGAAGCGGGCCCAGTTGTCCACCCGCTGCTCGTTCCCGTACTGGATGCGGTCGGCGGTGGCCTGCAGCCCGAACACGATCCCGCCCAACCCCACCTGCCGGGGGAAGCGGCGCAGGCTGACCCCGGGCAGCCGGCCGTTGACCCGCGTCGTTTCGGTGCCGAAGTACGTGGTGGTGGTGTCGGCGTAGGCGCTCAGCACCGCGAGCCCGAAGTCGCGATCGACCGCTCCCGCCCAGCGCTGCGTGCGGTTCGTGGCCCGGTTGAAGTCGTCCTGGAATTGTTGCTGGAAGACGAGATCGCTGTACTGGCGCACGTTGAGCGTCGCCCGCGTCTTGCCGGGCAGCATCTGCATCGCGTTCCAGTCGATGTCGAAGTCGAGCTTGTCCGTGTCGGCGACGCGGAAGAGATAGGTGCGGAAGGTACCGCGGGAGGGGCTCTTCTGGAGATAGCGCAGCTCGTGGCCGAAGCCGTAACCGATCTTCGAGTAGTCCGCGTAGAAGGTCTGGTCCCAGCTCCTGCCCATCACCCAGAAGAAGCCGCTGCCCACGGTGAAGCCGCGGAAGGAGGAGTAACCGAAGTGGGGGAAGAGGAGGCCCGTGGAGCGGCCGTCCCGGCTGATTGGATAGTAGAGGTAGGGCAGGTAGAGGGCGGGAACGCCTTTTATCTTGAAGACGGCGTTCTTTGCGGTGATCTTGTCGTCCACGTCGATCGTGGCCGAGGAGGCGCTGAAGGACCAACGGGGGCTGGGCTGCGCGCAGGAGGTGAACTTCCCGCCTTCGACCCGGTAGGTATCGTCGTCCACCCGCTCGATCCTGCGGCCCTCCACGAAGACGCCCGGCTCCACGAACCCGACCGCGTTCTCGAGGAAGCCGTGGCCCGAGTCGTCCATCTCGAGGCGGTCCCCGGCGAGGCGTTCTTCGCCACGGATGAAGACCACGTTGCCTTCGGCGACGAGACGCCGGACAACCGTTCCGTCCGGGAGCGTCTCCTCGAAGACGTCGGCCTTGTCGGCCTGGATGCGCAGCTCGCCCAGGCGCAGGTCGACAGGGCCGCGCGCGTGCCATTTCCCCTTCTCGACCTGTTCGTAGGACTCGGCCCGGACGCGCATCTCGCCCGGAGCCTCGCCGCCCTCGGCGGCGGGCTTGGCGGGTCGGTTTCTCTCCCGCAGCGGGGGGGCCTGCGCCGCCACCGCGGAAGCGAGGACGAGGCCGCCGAGCGTCAGGAGGGGCAGGGACCGCGACACAGGCACTCCCGGCGGGCGGGGCCTACTGGGCCGCCATGCCCATCACGTGGAAGCCGCCGTCCACGTGGATCACCTCCCCGGTGATCCCTCGCGACAGCGGGGAGACGAGAAAGAGCGCGGCGTCGCCCACTTCGTCCTGGTCCGTGGTCTTCCGGAGCGGTGCATTCGTGCGGTAGTACTCGAGCATCTTGGACAGCCCGTGGACTCCGGAGGCGGCGAGGGTCTTGATCGGCCCCGCTGAGATCGCGTTCACCCTGATGCCGCGGGGCCCGAGGTCGGCCGCGAGGTAGCGAACCGACATCTCGAGCGCGGCCTTGGCGACGCCCATCACGTTGTAGTGGGGGACCACCCGCTCGCCCCCGAGATAGCTCAAGGTCAGGATGCTGCCGCTGCGGCCCTCCATGAGGGGCACCGTCTCCCGGGCGAGTGCGGTGAGCGAGTAGGACGAGATGTCCTGCGCGAGGCGGTACCCTTCCCGGGAGGTGTTGAGGTAGTCGCCGTCCAGCTCTTCCCGCAGCGCGAAGGCGACGGCGTGCACCACGAAGTCGAGCCCGCCGAACTCGGCCGAAACCGCCCCCGCCACCGACTTCAGGTCCTCGTCCTTCGAGACGTCGCACGGGACGACAAGTGGGTCGCGCAGCTGCCGGGCCAGCTCGCGGACGTTCTCCTCGAGCCTCTCGCCCTGGTAGGTCACGGCGAGGCGGGCGCCCTCCCGGTTCACGGCCTGGGCGATGCCCCACGCGATCGAGCGCTTGTTCGCGATGCCGAGCACGAGCCCCCGCTTGCCTTCCAGCAGCATGAAACCCCCGGAACTCCGGCAATATACCATCAGGGTGCCGTTTCCCGGGTAACGCCGCGGAACGGAAGGAGATCCGATGAGCGTCTGGCCGATCACGATCGGCGACGTCCGCGCCGCGCGCGATGCCCTGCGGAGCCACGTCACAGAGACGCCTCTCCGCGGCTACGCCGCTCTCGACGAGGCGGTCGGCGCGGGAATCCGGGTGCTCGCCAAGCACGAGAACTTCCAGCCCACCGGCGCCTTCAAGGTCAGGAACGGTCTCACCGCGTTGTCCGCCCTCGCTCCGGACGAGCGGCGGCGCGGGGTCGTGGCCGCGACCCGCGGCAATCACGGTCTCGGGGTCGCGTGGGCCGGGCAGAGGCTCGGGGTGAAGGTCACGGTGTGCGTCCCCGTGGGGAACAACCCGGAGAAGAACGCCGCGGTGCGCGGCCTGGGTGCACGGCTCCTCGAAGAGGGCAAAGACTACGACGAGTCGGTGACGGCGGCCGAGAGGCTCGTGCGCGAGGAGGGGCTTCACCTCGTCCACTCCACCAACGACCCCGCGGTCGTGGCGGGAGCCGGCACCCTCACCCTCGAAATGCTCGAGGAGCGGCCCGATCTCGAGGCGCTCGTCTTTTCCGTGGGCGGGGGCTCGCAGGCGGTGGGCGGGCTCACCGTGGCGCGGGCGCTCCGGCCCGGGTTGCCCGTCTACGCCGTGCAGGCGAAAGGCGCCTCCGCCATCCACGACGCCTGGCACCTCGGCCGCCCCGTGTCCTTGCCTTCCGCCGACACCTTCGCGGACGGCCTCGCGACGCGCAACACCTACCCTCTCACTTTCGGTGCGTTGCGCGAGGGGCTCGCGGGGTTCGTGGCCGTCACCGATGCCGAGATCGCGGAGGCGGTGCGCGTTTTGCTCTCCACGACCCACTCCCTGGTCGAGGGGGCGGGCGCAGCCGGGCTCGCCGCGCTATTCAAGCTGCGCGACACGCTCGCCGGAAAGACCGTGGGCATCGTCCTCTCCGGCGCCAACATCGACCGCGAGACGCTGCGGCGGGTCTTGGCGGGCGAGCTCTGAGAGCCTCGGCTGCACGACCTGCCGATCAGCTATACGTTCGTCGACCCTGAGCGAGCCTTCATCAAGGAACGAGAGAGTCCCGGAGGAGATCGAGCGTGTGGCGGATGATCTGCCGGGAGCGGGCGTCGTCGTCCAGGATGTCGAACCCGTGGCGGCCCCCCGGGTGATTCATGAGGTCGAGAGTCGCGCCCCTGGCCGTCGCGGCCTGGACGAATCGGTCGATTCCGCCGTTCAGCCAGGGATTGTCGAGGCCCGCCCGGGCGACGAGGACGGGCGGGGCGCTCAGCGCGTCCTCGCCCAAACCGAGAATCGCAGAGAAGGTCCGGCGCAGCTCGGCGCTCGTCCCGCTGTCGGCCCCGGGTGGGGGCTGTTGCAGGTCCAGGACCGCGTAGTAGGCCACGACCGCTCGCAGCCACGTGGGCCGCTCCCGGAGCGGCGCGGTCAGGAACGGTCCGCCACCCGAGAACGTCCAGAGCGCGATCCGCTCAGGGTCGACACCCAGCGACCCTGCGTTCGCCCGGACGTTCGCGATCAGGTCGGCGACATCCGACCCCGCGTCGGCGAGCCGCGACGGGGATAGGAAGCGGTGGTCGAAGGTCAAGGCCACGAACCCCGACGCGGCGAGCAGCTCGCCGTACGAGACGAAGACGCCCATGTTCTTGGCCCCGGTCCTCGGAATCGGGCCGCCGTGGATGAGAATCACCGCCGCGCGTGGCGCCGGCGGACCGGCGGGAGAGTAGACGTCCATGTGCAGCGGCTCGCCGTCGGCGGTCTTGTATGTGAGGTCGCGACGGGCGCTCACCGCGTCCATCCCGGGCACGCTCAAGACGACCCGCATCCGGATCATCTCTTCGAACGGGGGGTTCTTCTTCTCCACGGTCTGCCCTCCATGGAACGCGGTCTTCTTCGTGGGCTCACACCGAGATAGGCAAGCCCTGCATCCGACGGCTTGCCCGGAAGCCGCGCGGCCTCGCCGAAGCCAAGAATGTCGGAGAATGTCGACGCACCGACGCACCGGGGCCAGGTGATATTGGAGAACCGGTCATGGGACTGCCGCACTTTTTGCCACTGTTAGCTGCCATCATCGCGCAGAGCTCGACGCATCTGTCCGCCTGGGTCGAAAGCCCCGACCTGGAGCTGCGTCTCGCCCCCTCGCTCGAAGACCGCCGGGAGACGTACCAGCGCGAGATCCAGGCCGCGACGAGCCAGGTCACGATTTGGTTTGCCCAACAGGGATTCGCTGTGCCCGAGGACGCCTTGATCGGGACCGCCATAGTGTTCGACGATCGGGAGGCGGCCCGGGCCGAGGTGGCGAAGCGGTTCGACATCGACCCGGCGTCCATTCCCTCTTCGTTCAGCGGAACCGTCGCGGGCGGCGCCCTGTACGTCGTGTCCCGTGAGCTCTACCGGGCCACCTACACGACCCTGTACCCGGACTGGCCTTGGGTCGACGAAAACTACCGAGGTCTCATCGCTCACGAGCTGGCTCACCGCGCCCACAGCCTCATCGCCACGAAAGAGTTCGGTACCGAAGACGCCATGGGCCCCCGTTGGTTCTTCGAAGGACTGGCGATTCTCTGCGCCGGCAACTTCGATCGGCCCTCGGAGCCGCCACTGTCGCGTGCTCGCTTCATGGACTACGTGAAGCGAGACGAGCAGGAAGGGCTGAGCTACCCGCTCTACGCGAGCATGATTCGTTTTCTCTCGTCCTCGATCCCGGTCAAGCGCTTGGTCGAGCATGCCCGCGACCCGGACTTTCCCGAGAGTCTTCTCGACGGCCTCGAAGCGCCGAAGTGAGGCCCATGTAAGTAGGCGGTCGAGCCGACCGAAGCCTGGAACTCAGCCCAGTCTAGGGGTACGCTCCACGACTCTCCCGCGCGTCGTTTCCGAGACCCGCTGAGTCGACATCACGTTGCCTCCGCGTTCTCAGCCTGCGATGAGGTCGTCCGTGCCTCGGCCCCGCAGCGTCAGGATGCGCTCGACCACCTCGCCCACGACGTTGTTCGGCGTTGAGGCCCCCGCGGTGAGGCCCACCGTCACCGGCCCTCCGGGCAGCCAGCCGTCGGTCGTGGTTTCCTCGTGGCGTCCGACCGGTCGGTGGTGGATGGTCGCACCCGCGATCCGGTCCGCCCCGCTGATGTGGTAGGTGGGCAGCCGCGCGGCGCAGATCCGAGCGAGGGCCTGCGTGTTGCTCGAGTTGTAACCCCCGATCACCACCATGAGGTCAAGCCCGCCCTCTTCCAGCATCTTCAGCACCGCGTCCTGCCGGTCCTGGGTCGCAGAGCAGATCGTGTCGAACGCCCGAAAGCGCTCGGCGAGGGCGTCCTCGCCCCAGCGGTCGCGCACGGCCGAGCGGAGCATCTCCTGGATCTCCAGGCTCTCGGTCATGAGCATGGTGGTCTGGTTGGCGAGGCCGATCCGCTGGAGATCGCGCGCCGGATCGAAGCCCGGGCTCGCGGCCTCCCGGAAACGATCGAGGATCGCCGCCGCCTCCACCCTTCCGCCGATGAAGTCGCAGACGATCTGCGCCTCGGGGCGATCCTTCACGCAGAGGTAGTGCCCCCCGGGGTGGGTCAGCGCCTGGGAAGCGGTGGCCTTCGTCTCCTCGTGGTAGTGCTTGCCGTGGATGACGGAGGTGAAGCCGTCCCGCGCGTAGCGGTGGACGTTCTTCCAGACGTTGAGGACGCTGCCGCAGGTCGTGTCCACGAGGACGCAGCCCTTCGTCTTCAGGTGCTGCAGCTCTCCGACCGACACGCCGAAGGCGGGCAGGATCACGACGTCCGCGGCCTCGACGCCGGAGTAGCGCTCCTCCGCGCTCTTGTGGTCGGGGAGGATCCGGATGCCGAGGCCCTCGATCCTCCCGTTGACCTCCGGGTTGTGGATGATCTCGCCGGAGAGGAAGATCCGCCGGTTCGGGAACTTCTCCCGCGCTTCGTAGGCGTACTCGACGGCACGATCGACCCCGTAGCAGAAGCCGAACTCCCGGGCGAGCTTCACCCGGATCTCGCCCGCCCGGGCCAGGTAACCAAGATCCTTCAGGCGGTCCACCACCCCCGAGTGGTAGCTCTGGGCGAGGACGGGGCGCACCGCGGCCTTGAGGTTGAAGCCCTTCTGGAAGTACGTCTGCTCGCTTCCGCTCATCCCGGGGACCCTGAACGAACAGAATAACCCATTCGACG
>Ga0214473_10011320_pt1 | contig 10469 bp, 8 predicted proteins | sample RVTome_7_FD_203509 | JGI IMG/M metagenome (GOLD analysis project Ga0214473, IMG submission 203509) | Soil microbial communities from uranium-contaminated site in the Upper Colorado River Basin, Wyoming, United States - RVT98D197 | ecosystem: Environmental > Terrestrial > Soil > Contaminated >... | reverse complement strand
TGTCGCCCGGGAACTTATAGGTCTTCAGCAACTCGCGCACTTCCAGCTCGACCAGCTCGAGCAGCTCGGGGTCTTCCACCATGTCGCACTTGTTCAGGAACACCACGATGTACGGCACCCCCACCTGCCGCGCCAGCAGGATGTGCTCCCGCGTCTGCGGCATCGGCCCGTCGGTCGCCGCCACCACCAGGATCGCGCCGTCCATCTGCGCCGCCCCGGTGATCATGTTCTTGATGTAGTCGGCGTGCCCGGGACAATCAATGTGCGCGTAATGACGGTTCGGCGTCTCGTACTCGACGTGCGCCACCGCGATGGTGATGCCCCGCTCGCGCTCTTCCGGCGCGTTGTCGATCGAATCGAACGACCGGAACGCCACCTTCGGGTTGGTCTTGCCCAGCACCTTCGTGATCGCCGCGGTCAGCGTGGTCTTGCCGTGGTCAATGTGCCCGATCGTTCCCACGTTCACGTGCGGCTTGCTGCGTTCGAATTTTTCCTTCGCCATATCCGCTGACCTCTCTCAAGAGGTTCGCCGCTTTCCGGCGTCTTGCTGGTCCCCGAATCCCTGGAGCGGGGGACGGGATTCGAACCCGCGACCATCGGCTTGGAAGGCCGAGACTCTACCGCTGAGTTACCCCCGCTTGTGGTGAGGCTTCTGGCCGAACCACTCGTGCTATTCCTTCCCCCGATTCACCCGGCGTGTGACTTCCGCGCCTCCCGAACTGGAGCCTGGGACCGGGATTGAACCGGTGACCTCGTCCTTACCAAGGACGCGCTCTACCAGCTGAGCTACCCAGGCCCGATTTCCTTCTTGCTCGGACACTGCTGCCCGCCGTTGGCGGGCTGCCAAAGCGGGAACCGCTTCACCCACCTTCCGAAGCATCGGGAGCGGGCGCCTTTCGGTTGTCTGGGACCGTTCCGGTATTCTGACCCTGGGCCCGTACCGGGGTTCGAGAGGGTGGTGGACGGGGGAGGATTCGAACCTCCGTAGCCCGCAAGGAGCGGCAGATTTACAGTCTGCTGCCTTTAGCCACTCGGCCACCCGTCCCGACTGCACGCCACAGGACACAAACTTCTGCATCCTGTCGGAGGGAATCCATCCGCCCTCGGCGGATAGAAAAGGTTCGTGCCGCGCACACACTCGCGCAGACACTAGCCCCTCAGTTTTTTCACGCAGGAAACCCGTCCGCCTCTACCCTTCAACTTCTCAGAATTCCGAATTTGCTGAATACCGTGGCCCAGCCGTCGAATCCCAGCTGGCGGAGGGATTTGAACCCCCGACCCTCTGATTACAAATCAGATGCTCTACCACTGAGCTACGCCAGCCCCGCTCAAACCTCCAGAAATTATCATACGGGGCCGTTCAATTGCAAGGACCTTTTCCTCGCCACAGCAAGACCAGGGCCAGTCCGCCCGGTCCCCCTCCGCCCTTCCACTTTACACTTCTCCAAGCGCCCTCCTATACTCGCTTCGACCCGATGAAACGCGCACTCTACTTGGCTGCCGCCGCCGTTCTCCTCTGCGCCGCGGTTTTTTTCTGCTCCGAAGCGAACACGACTCTTCTCCGGGCCCCGTGCCCGATTTGGTCGCGCAGTTGCCACCCGGTTCCTCCTACATTCTCTTTGCTGACCTGGCCGCATTACGCGCTTCCCCGCTGCTCGAACACCTCGCTGCTCTCCTCGCCCCTTCGTCGCAGGATGCAGACTATGCAGCCTTCGTCTCCCAGACCGGCTTTGACTACACCCGCGATCTCGACCGTGTCGCCGTTGCTGTCTTCCCAGCTCTTCGTAAAGGATCGCTGTACGTCATCGCCGACGGCCGCTTCGACCGGGGAAAAATCACCGGCTACGCTCTGCGCGCCGGTCGCAGGGAACAGCAAGACGGCCGCGAAGTCTACATCGTCTCTGGCGCCACGCCCGGTCAGTTCGTCGCTTTTTCGTTTCTCGCCCCGCATCGCATCGCCCTGGCCGGCGCGTCGCGCCTTTCCCCTGCCCCATCCGGCTCTCCCGACACAACCCTGCTCGAACGCGTCACCCGCGTGGCGGGCTCGCCCGTGTTCCTTGTTGGCCGCATGGATTCGCCGCCGAAGGGGTTCTCGATTGCCGGATGGCGTTCCGACCAGCTCGACAATTTGATGCGCAGCCTCCGCTGGTTCTCTGTGGTCATCCTGCCACTGGACGATCGCCTGAAAATTGTCCTTGACGCCGAATGTGACTCGCCGGAAAACGCGCGCCAACTGGCCGGCACCCTCGACGGCGTCCGCCTGCTTGCAAAGGCTGCGCTCGCCGATCCTGAGACGCGGCGCAAGATGGATCCCGTGGCCTTGCCCTTGATCGATTCCCTTCTGCGTTCGGCGGCGACTTCTCAAAATGACCGGATCGCACGCCTGGTTTTGGAACTCTCCCGCGAGGAGATTGCGGGCAGCTTGGCTCCGGCGTCGCGGGACACCCCGCCGCCTCGCAAATAATCAGGTTTTCTGGAAAGGCTTAGTCGCCTGCCGCGGAAGAATCCCGCAGGTACCGCCAGGGATTGATCGGGTTGCCGTAGAGACGGACTTCGTAGTGCACGTGCGGAGCGGTTGCGCGCCCGCTGGTGCCCACGAAGCCGATGATTTCGCCGCGTTTTACCTGAGAGCCCACCCGCGCCGCGTATCCGGAAAGATGTCCATACCAAGTGGATAGTCCGAAACCATGGTCCACAACAATCAATCGGCCGTAACCGGCGCGCGTCTCCACGGCGGTGACGATGCCGTCCGCTGTCGCCCGCACCTGGTCGCCGTAGAACGAAGAAATGTCCACCCCGGCGTGGAAGTTCCCTTCGCCGCTGAATGGGTCAATCCGCTCACCAAAGCCCCCGGTCAGCCGGCCCATCACCGGCCACATCGAAGGTGTGTAGGCAAGGTCCTGCAGCCCGCGGCCGGGCATCAGGCGCAATCCCTGTCCCGCCAGCGCGACTGCCGTCGCATTCCGCACCAGGAACTGGTACCGGTCCACCGCCTGCTCGTAGGCGGCCTCGGGGGCTAGCGGCGCCTCGGCCAGCCCGAACGGCGTTTGACGGAAGCGCACGATCCCGTAGGTCATCGCGACTTCGGTGGCCAGCGATTGCAGCGAGGAGAGCCGCTGGTTCGTGTCCTTCACCATCGTTTGCAATTGCTTATAGTGCACCTTGAGTGTGTCTCGCTCGCCGCGCACCTCGTTGTAGTTCGCCACCTTCCACAGCATCCGCGAGTAAGAGCCCATCGCACCGAGCACGGTGATGCTGCCCACGATCGCCAGAATCGCCAGTGAATAAAGGAAATAGAAAGGCACCCGCACCTTGCGGAGCTTCCCCTGTGCGCCAGACGCGATGATAACTGTGTATGACTTCGGCTTCATGCAGTCGTACCGAGGTCCCTAATTTTCAATTCCAGGCTGGAAGCCGCTCTCCCCTTCATGGCCGGAGGCCATGCGAACGGCTTTGTCTTACGACCGATCTTCCGTGTTTGAACCGAGAGCTTTGGTTCGAAACCCGGCAAAGTGTACAGATGACGCGCGATTCAGTCAAGACAAAACTCCTGCGACTGTGGATTCCCGCACCTCCCGCGCACCTGGGACGGCACTCGCCTCGCGCGCCCCGCGCTCCTATAATGACTGCGTGAGCAAATCTCCCCGCGCAACCGATGAGTCGGCCTTGATCGAACGCATCCGCCGCGCTCTGCCCTCTCGCGCTGCACGCGACCTGCTGGTGGGCATCGGCGACGATGCCGCCGTTCTGCGTCCCGCTTCGCGCCGGCACTGGGTGGTCACTTGCGACTCCTTCCTCGAAAACGCCCACTTCCTCGCCGAAGTCCATCCCCCGGAATCCATCGGCTACAAATCGCTTGCCCGCGCCACCAGCGACATCGCCGCGATGGGCGCGCGACCGCGCTTTTTCTTGCTCGCGCTGGCGATGCCTTCCAACCGCGCCGGGGCGTGGCTCGACCGCTTTCTCGCCGGGATGGCCCGCGCCGCCCGGGAATTCCATCTGGTCGTCGCCGGAGGCGACACCTCTCGGAGCGCCTCGATTGCCGTCAACATCACTGTGCTCGGCGAAGCCGCGCCGGGCCGGGCGGTCACTCGCTCGGGCGCGCGCCCCGGCCACTTCATTTACGCAAGTGGTACACTCGGCGCAGCGCAGTTGGGACTCGAGCTCGTCCTGCGCGGTTATCACGGCAATCGCCGCTGGAAACCTCTGCTGGCTTCGCACCTGTACCCGCAGATTCGTCTTGCCCTCGGTCAGTGGCTCGCGGCGCGCGAGCTCGCCTCGGCGATGATTGACACTTCGGATGGCTTGTCGACTGATCTGGGGCACATCTGCCGCGCCAGCCGTGTCGGCGCACGCATCTTCGCAGACCGCATCCCGGCCATCCGCGTCCCCGCCGTGCTCCGCTCCCGCGGCATCGATGCTTTCGACCTGGCTCTTCACGGCGGCGAAGATTACGAGCTCATCTTCACGGTTCCCGCGCGTCTCGCCAATCGCGTCCCCCTCTCCTCCCGCGGCGCCCCACTCACTTGTATCGGCGAAATCACTCGAGACGCAAAGATTCTGCTTGTTCAACCCGATGGACGCGCCTCTCCCCTCGCCCCTCGCGGCTGGGATCATTTCCGCGGGGCACACTCCTAGCAGTGGCACAGGCTTCCAGCCTGTGCAGGCGCTTCCAAGCCTGGAGGCTTCCTCGGATTTCTTCTCTCGTTAAGGGAATCGCTCCGGCCGCTCCTGCGGAGGCGGCCCCTTCTTCGGCGGCTGTTGAATGGCGGGTGGGGATTTTCCTGGCGCCGCGCCTGCGGGTTCGTCATCTGCCGGCGCCGTATCGGGTGTGTCCACCTGGACGTGACGTGCCAGGGCCAGCTTTTCGAGCGGCTCGACGTTCGGAAATTCCTCCACCGGTTCTCCCGCGAGCGCCGCTTGCATGAAGCTGAGCCAGATCGGCAGCGCCGCGCGCGCGCCGGTTTCTTTTTTTCCGAGCGAGATGCGCTTGTCGTCGTGGCCCATCCAGACGCCCGCAGTCAGCGACGGCGTGAAGCCGATGAACCACGCGTCGGAAAATTCGTTTGTCGTGCCCGTCTTCCCTCCCGCGGGGCGCTTCAACTCTTTCGCGCGCACGCCCGTCCCGAACTCCACGGCGTCGCGCAGCATCGCCACCATCATGCGCGCGGTTTCCGGCTGGATCACATCGTGCACGCTGGGCCGCGCCTCCTCCAGCGGCGCCCCATCGTAGGTGGTCACGCGGCGGATCAGGTGCGGCGTGATGCGGATGCCGTCGTTGGGGAACACGCTGAACGCCGAGGTGTGCTCGATGAGTGTGATTTCTCCCGCGCCGAGCACGAGCGGTAGGTACGGCGGAAGCGGGCTGGTGATTCCGAACCGCCGAGCCGTTTCCACCACGTTCATCACGTCCACCTGCATCGCCAGCTTCACCGCGGGCACGTTTCGCGAAGCCGCCAGCGCTCGCCGCAGCGTGATGCGTCCCTCGAATTTTTCGTCGTAGTTCTGCGGCGAATATTCCTCGTTGCCGCTGGTGGTCGTGAACGGCGCGTCCAGGATCGTATCGAACGGCGAGAATCCCTGCTCGAGGGCCGTCGTGTAGAGGTATGGCTTGAACGAGCTGCCCACCTGCCGCAGCGCCTGGGTCGCGCGGTTGAACTTCGACTCCTCGAAGCTGTAGCCGCCGACCATCGCCTTCACTTCCCCGGTCGCGTTTTCGATCGCCACCAGCGCTGCCTGCGCCCGCGGCTTCTGCTCCAGTTCCACCCGCGCCACGTCGCCGGAAATCTCTTTAACCCGGAAGATCGCCAGGTCACCCGGCTTGAAAAGTTCCGCGGGAGATTGGCGGCGGGTCCAGGCGAAGTCCGGCCGGGTCACCAGCGCGCGGTAACGCCCGATTTTCACCGTGGCCGCGCGGTCGTCCACCGCGGTCACCAGACCGGTGACGTAGTTTCCTGTCGCAATCGGCCGCCTCCAGTCGTCTGCCTGATAAGTTTCGAGCGTTCCGGGATTGTCTTGCAGGATGTTCTGTAGATTGCCGCGCCACCCGCGCCTCCGCTCGTAGGCGTGCAAGCCGTCGCGCACCGCCTGGTTCGCCGCGCTCTGCATCGCCGCGTTCAGCGTCGTGTAGACGCGGAGCCCGCGCTCGTGCACCGACTCGGTCCCATAGGTCCGTTCCAGGTACTGGCGGATCTCCTCGACAAAGTACGGCGCCAGATTGTTCCTCGGCGCCTGCACGTTCAGGCCGAGTGGCTGTTTCTTCGCTTCGTCCGCTTCCGCGCGCGAGATCTTTCTTTCCACTGCCAGCCGCTCGAGCACCAGGTTACGCCGCGCAAGCGCCCGCTCCGGGTTCAGCAACGGCGAGTACACCGGCCCTTTCACCAGCGCCGCGAGCAGCGCCGCTTCCGTCAGGTTCACTTTCCCCACGGGTTTGCCGAAGTAATACTCCGAGGCAGCCTCGAAACCGTAGTTCCCGTGCGCGAGGTAAATCTGGTTGGCATAAAACGTGAAGATCTGTTCCTTCGAGTAGTACCTCTCGATCTGGACGGCCAGCAGCGTCTCTTGGATTTTCCGCCGCAGGCTGCGGTCCGTGCGATTCAGGAAGAGCACGCCGGCGAGTTGCATTGTCAGCGTGGAAGCGCCTTCGGTGACGCGCATGTTGCGGAAGTTGCGCCAGGCCGCCTGCGCCACGCGCGGCACGTCCACTCCCCAGTGGCTGTAGAAGTGCTGGTCCTCCGTCATCAGCACGGCGTCTTTCAGCAGCGGCGGAATTTGTTCGAAGCTCAGCAGGATGCGCCGTTGCAGCGCGAAGCTGCCAATCACCTGCCCGTCGTCGCCGTAGAGTTCGGTCACCACGTTCGGCCGGAAATCTTCCAGCGCGCGCACCTCTGGCAGATCGCTCTGGTAGACGAACAGCAGTCCGACCGCTGCTCCCAGCGCGATCGCGCAAAGCAGCAGAAACGCGAACACAAACCGCCGGAGAATCCGGCTCTCGCCGATCCTCACCGTGATGGAATGCTGGCCTGCCATTTTTGTGGCGCTTGTCCCCCGTGGCGGCGCAGATCCGAAGACCGGCCGTTTCGTATTAAGCCCCTGCCCTCTCCGCCACGAAAATCATATCCGGCGATTCGTCCGCCAGTGGTGAGCGGTCGAAGCCTCCGAACGCTTCCACGACGCGAAATCCGCTTCGCGCCAGCAGGTGTTCGACCTCGAATCTAAAAAAATACCGCACCGTGAACGCGTGCACCAGCCTCTCCATGCGCCCATCCGAGTGCCTCACGTTGAAATACATTTCCACGTCGTTCTGCTGCTCCGCGCGGTGATACGCAATTACGCGGTCGGTCAGCCGCACCATTCTTCCGTCGGGAAGCTTGACCTCGGGCAGCCCCGCGGATTCCTCGAAGAACTGAGGGTCGAACATCCGCCGCGGGTCGGTCTGGAAAAAATCAACAATCAATCTCCCGCCTGCAGCGAGATGACGGTGCACGTGCCCGAGGCAGGCGAGTTGCGCTTCCACAGTGAGTAGATGCTGGAACGGCCGGAACGGGATGATGACGAGCCGGAATTTCTCGTCCAGCGCGAAGTTCGTCATATCCCCATCGACCAGCCGGACACGCTCCTGCACTTCCCGCGGCTCCTGCGCGAGCTTCGCGCGCGCCCGCTCGAGCATCGGCTTCGATTGGTCCAGCCCCGTGATGCGCACGCCCGCGCGCGCGATCGGCACAAGCACTCGGCCCGTGCCGCAGCCGAGCTCCAGGATCGGCCCCCCCTGCGACTTCGCAGCTTCGACGTAGAACTCGACGTCCGGCCGCCCGGCGGTCACCGGCAAATGGTCGTAGTATTCCGCGACAAATGCTTCATACATATCTCGACCCCCAATCTCGCGCCATCACTCCGTGACCACCGCGTCCACTTCAATTTCCACCAGCATTTCCGGCAGCACCAGCCCGCTGACTTCCACCATCGTGCACGCCGGCCGGATCATGCTGAAAAACTCGCCGTGCGCCCGCCCCACTTGCTCCCACTGGGAAATATTTCTCATGAAAACCCGCGTGCGCACCACGTCGTCGAGCGTCGCGCCAGCGCGATGCAGCGCCGTTTCGATGTTGCTCAGCACCTGTTTTGTCTGCGCGTACGCATCGCCGAGGCCCACGATCTTTCCGCTCGCATCCGTCGCGGTCGTTCCTGCCACGAAAATCTGGTTCCCCATGCGCACCGCCCGTGAATAGCCGACGATCGGCTCCCACGGCGTCCCGCTCGAAATGTTCTGCCGGCTCATGTTTTGTCCTTTCTGCTTCGCGAGATGAGGTAGCGCATGATCGGCCGCGTTGCCGACGGCCGCGCCACCTCTTTGAATCCCGCCTTGCGGAACGCCGCTGCGATTCCGGTCCACGCAAACACGTCCGGCATCTTTTCATTCTTCGGCTCGACGGGATAGCCTTCCACGATCCGCGCCCCGTGCTTCCGCGCGTGCGCCACAGCCTCCTTCAACAATTTCACGCTCACGCTTTGGTTCCGATACGGCCTCGCGATAAAAAAGCAGACCACCGACCACACCGGCTGCTCGTCCAGCCGTTTCAGCAGCCGCGACCTCTCCAACGTGGCGTAGGCCTCGCGCGGCTCCACCGCGCACCACCCCACCGGTTCTCTGCCCGCGTACGCCAACAGTCCCGGCACACGCCGCTGGCTCACGATTTTCTTCAGCGCTCGCTTGTTCCCTGCGCCCTTCTGCTTTTCAAACTCCGACCGCGGCACTCGCCAGTACATGCACCAGCATCCGCCGCACGCGCCCCGTTCGCCGAACAATTCCTCGAGGTCCGCCCACCGGCCCGGTGTTACTGGCTCAATTCTCCACTTGGACCGCAACTCGCTCGCCAATTTTCACCTCTTCTGTGCCGCTCCGCGGGCCATCCTACTCCTCCGTCCGCTCGCTGGCCACTGGACAGCCGCGGGCGAACCCTCTAATCTACCGCTGACTCCCTTGCATCCTGCGCGCACTATGGACGGCGAATTGCTAACGGACTTACCCTGGCAGGCACGGAGAGAACCGGAATGAAGTGCAACAACATCCTGGAAGCGGTTGGGCATACCCCGCTGATTCGTCTGAACAACGTCACCAAAGGGATCCCCGCCGAAGTTTACGTCAAGGCCGACTACCTGAATCCCGGCGGCTCGGTGAAAGACCGCATCGGCATCTCGATGATTGACGACGCCGAGCGCCGCGGCCTGCTCAAGCCCGGCGGCACGATCATCGAAGGCACTTCCGGCAACACCGGAATGGGTTTGGCGCTGGTCGCCGCCGTGCGCGGCTACAAGATCGTCTTCACCATCACCGACAAGCAGTCCAAGGAAAAAATTGACCTGCTGAAAGCGATGGGCGCCGAAGTGATCGTTTGCCCCACCGCCGTCGAGCCCGACGACCCGCGCAGCTACTACTCCGTCGCCAAGCAGCTCGCCCGCGAAATCCCCAACTCTTACTACCCGAACCAGTACGAAAACCCGACGAACCCGCAGGCGCACTACGAAACCACCGGCCCAGAAATCTGGGAGGACACTGAGGGCAAAATTACACACTTTGTGTGTGGGATGGGCACCGGGGGAACCATCAGCGGCGTCGGCCGCTATCTGAAGGAGAAAAACCCTAACGTCAAAGTCATCGGTGTGGACCCCGTCGGTTCGCTCTACTACGAGTTCGTGAAGACCGGTAAGGTCGGCAAGGCCCGCACCTACGTCGTCGAAGGCATCGGCGAAGACATCTTCCCCGCGACGATGGATTTCAAGGTTCTCGACGACATCGTCCAGGTCAACGACCAGGAATGTTTCGTCTGGGCGCGGCGCCTGGTGAAGCAGGAAGGCGTGTTCACCGGCGGCTCCGGTGGCGGCTGCATTTCCGGCGCACTGCGCGTCGCGCACGACTGCAAACCCGGCGACGTCGTCGTCGCCTTTCTCCCCGACACCGGTATGCGCTACCTGAGCAAGGTCTTCAGCGACGAATGGATGCGCGAACGTGGCTATGTGGACTCCGAAGTCCCGCTCACCGCCGAAGACGTCGTCCGCGCCAAGCGCCAGAAGTCCAAAGTCCGCGAGCTTCAGATCGCGCGTCCCTACCAGACCGTCTTCCACGCCCTGCGCATCATGGAGTCGCAGGACATTTCGCAACTCCCCGTCTTCGAGGAAAACGCCCTCATTGGCACGATCTACGAAGATCAGATCCTCCACCTCGCCTTGCAAGGCAAAGACCTTCGCAAGCTCGTCATCCGCGAAGTGATGAGCAAGCCGCTGCCGCAGGTGCCGAAAGAAGCCCCCATCGAGCGGATCACTCACCTGCTCATTCACGAGGGCCCGGCCGTCTTCATCGAGATGGGCAACGGCCAGTACGAGATCCTCACGAAGTACGACCTGATGGGCACCATCGCCGGCCTCGTCGAACAAGCCCGCTGAGTAGGACAGGCGTCCGCGCCTGTCCGTCC
>Ga0214473_10011318_pt1 | contig 10471 bp, 12 predicted proteins | sample RVTome_7_FD_203509 | JGI IMG/M metagenome (GOLD analysis project Ga0214473, IMG submission 203509) | Soil microbial communities from uranium-contaminated site in the Upper Colorado River Basin, Wyoming, United States - RVT98D197 | ecosystem: Environmental > Terrestrial > Soil > Contaminated >... | reverse complement strand
ACGGTCAGATTGGGCGGGGTGCCGGTCGAATCACCCGCCACGGCCCCGAAGATGTGCAGGGCGTTGGCCGGCGTGACTTCCTTGAGAACGAACTTGAGGCTTCCCGTCCGCTTGATCGGCTCCTGAGAGAGCGCGCCCAGGTGGCGGTCGGCCATGATGTCGAGCGAATCCTCGCCCCAATCGATCTCAAGCCCGCCCTCGGTGATACCGACATCGGTCAGCGACCCGGCGCCCTTGGCGGTGACCCAGGCGCCGATCGAGATGACGAAATTGTCCAATCCATAGACGACGTTTCCGAGGGTCTCGGCCATTTACTCCTCCCAGCGTGCGGCGCCTGTACTGAGAGGCCCGCGAAGTTCGGGGTTGACTTCAAGATCAACGCCTTCGAGGCGCCGACCCGGTTCAATGCGCTCGTGCCCGTCCGTGCCATCCTTCTGGCGCGGGTTCCACCAGCTATGGCTCCCGGCCGGCAGGCCGTCGAAGATCATCGTGCCCTTGGTGCGGTCCCCCGCAGGCTTGCGCGCGGGCTTCCTCGCTTCTTCCATTTATGCCTCCCCGAACGTCAGTTCGATCTTCATACTCACGAGCCCGATGGGCGTCTCAGCGTCGTACATCGGCTCGGCGCCCAAGCGGCGCATGGTTCCGGACCCGCCGCTCGTGAAGATGGCCGGCACGGTGAGCGCCTTTTTCATGTCGGCGCGCAGGTTGTTGAGCTTCGTCGGCAGCGTGCCATTGCGCCAGCTTTCCTCTTGGCGATCGACGGCAAGGATCTCCATCGTGAGCGTGACGGAATCGGTCTCCTTGTCGCTTGGGCGAATAGAGTCCGGCTGGAACGCATCGAAGGCAAGGATGCAGGGAAAGTCGCCATCGTTGAGCTGATCGATCGGCACCGGGAAGCGATAAACCCGCTGGCCGGCGTTCGTGTTGTAGCCGTTCGCCACAAGGATCGCCTGCAGGGCGGTGACGATTGCAGCACTCACCTGCTCGCGCGTCACACCGCCCCCTTGAGCGCGCGCGCGAGGCGCGTGACCATGATGTTACGAATCTGCGGCACCGACTCAGCCAAGCTCGGGCGCATGAAGGGACGCTCAGGCATCTTTATCGGGTGCGCGCGGGTGCGAATGCGGTAGAACACCTTGCCGCCAATCTCGAAGCGCAGCGTGTGGCGGGCGTTCGGATTGCGCGTGCTCGGCCGGTCGGCGGCCACGCTGCCCGGATGCTGGATAGTCAGGCCGTACTCATGCACCGGCGCATACTCAACGTTCGTGCCCACAATTCCCTTTGGGTTGTCGGTGAACACCCCCTCGACGAGGGACACAACGCTCTGCCGCAGCCGCCCGCTCTGCACCTTCAGCACCGGCCCTGTGAGCTTGCGCACCACGCGCCCATAGACGAGCTGGGCGCCGAGCCCCACAGATATCGCCATCGCCTTCTTCACGCCTTCCTGGCGCTGCTTCAGGGCAGCCGCGAGCTGTGGCCCGCCCAGAATGTGGAAGCGCAGGGAACTCATGCAGCAATCCCCATCGAAAGGCGCCGATAGGGCTTGAGGCCCATCAGAACGTGCTCAGGCAGCTTGCGCAGGTAGGACGTGCCCTGCTGCCCGAGATTCTTGGTATTCAGGCCGATGCGGTCGCGCTCCTTGTACATGAGCGCGGCAAGGTCGAGCGCCGCCTGCTCGACTGCCGCCGGGATGGTGGAGTACCCAGCGTCGTAGGTGACGGAGTAGTACCGGCGAAACTGGAACCAGGAGCTGAACTGCCGCACCAGTGTCCCGCCCTTCTTGTAGACCAGCACGTCGTAATCGCCTGTCGGATTCTCCCCCACGGTCAGCGCAACGCCATCCTCAAGCACCGTAGGCGTTCCGACGATCGGCGACTGGCGCAGCCGGAGCGTGTCGGTGCCCGTACCGTCGTAAAGCTCCGCCGTGTAGGTCGTCAGGGAGAACGTCCGGTTGCAGTACCGCTCGATGGCATCTGAGGCGACGCCGATAAGCCTCGTCAGCAGCGTGTCATTGCCGCCGCTCGCCTCGCCGCCTAGGTAGTCCTTGAGATTGGCAAGATTCGTGAGCAGCGGCCCGGCGATGCCGGAGAATTGCGCGGTCGGGAACGAGACGACGTGGTATTCGAGGATCGATCCGTCCGTCGCAGGCTCAGGCCCGCGCAGCCGTATGAAGTAGCGATGGCCGTTCGCGGCGCTGAGGGTGGGCGTGAACGAGGCGATGTAGACCCCGGACGTTCCCTGCTCGGTGATGGTCAGAGTCTCGCTGGCTGCGCCGGTCTCGTTGCGCAACAGTTTCGTGACGCTCGCCGCCTGCCCGGAGACGAACGCGCCGCTCCCGTCCACCAGGGAGAACTGGTGGCGCGCGACCTGGTTGACCTGAACCTCGAAGATGCCGCCGGCCATTACCTTGACCGCCTCTCAGTCATGACGGGGGTAAACTGCGGGATGGGGTCATCAAGCGGCCATTCACTTGATTCACAGAAGAACTCCGGAACCGCATAATCTCCGTCCACATTCATACCGAGCACCCGCAAATCATTCGGCGCGCTGGAAAGAACGGGGCCGCGGATCTGCCCTTTGATGAGATTGGCTATCAGTTCCGAACTAATCCTCACTTTGCGCAGTCCCATCTCTACTTCCCGATCGCCCTCAGACTGAAGGTGTAGCTCGGGGTGGTGCCGGCGATGAACCAGCGCGCGCGCACCAGATCCCCGAAGAGTTGATACTTCGCCACCGACTTGACGCCCGTGCAGGCCACGTCCGCGGCAAGCTCGACGAAATCCCGCTTGTTCGTGGTGGTCGCGGTCTCGGTGCCGTCACCGTCCGACACCTGGCCGAGTTCGTATGGGAGATCGTACCAGTTCGTGCCACCGTCGCTCGATGACTGCAAGAGCATGTCCAGCGTCTCGCCAGTGCCGCTCGAAGCGGTACAGTCAAAGTAGGTGACGAGCTCCTTGATTCCGGAGACGGAGATCGCCCCGCCGTTGCCGGTGGCGTTCTGCGCGGCACTCGCCAGAATCTCGAAGCGCGTGGCGCCGGCGTGGGCCGGAGCCAAAGTCACGAGCAGAGAGAACAGTGCGACCAGCAGGGCTCTACTTCTTGCGCGCATCTTTCCTCCTCATGGCCCGATCGACAGGCGGGTGGTCGATTACTCTTTGGGCTATGGACGGGTCTGGACCATCCACTCTCCGCACCAGCCCAGCCGCCCACCAAATCTCGTAATTGGCCTCGTCGTTTTCCTCGAGGTCGCCAGCCTTGCGACCACCGTAGTTAGTCAGCCACTTGAACTTGACGCTCACGCTTCCCGTCCTCCCTGGACATCAGCCCGTACCGCCCCACATCCATCACGTCGAGGGTCTTCTCGTGACCGAAGATGACGGTGGGGTCGACCAGCACGCCGCCCATGCCTTCGGCGCGCGCGCGGTCGAAGAACCACAGGTCCTCACCGGTAATCACATGCCCGTCAGTCTCGTCGAACACGGTCTTGAACCAAGGCTTGCCGACCCTCTCGAGCACGCTGCGATGAATGAGCAGGCATGCCGCCCCCACACCATCGCAGCGGTAAGGCTCCGTGTATGAAACCGGCGGTCCTGATTTCCAAGCCCCGTCTGCCTGTTTCCAATACGACACGAAAAGCGGCGACGGCGGGCGCCGCTCGCGCTTGTGGTACTCCTGCCAACCAAGCGAGAAGCCGCTCACCATGGGCTCGCCATACTTCAATAGAGCGTTCCAGTTCTCTGGAGGCACCATGTCGTCGTCGATGAAGTAAAGCCATGCAGCCCCAGGCAGCGACAGGAACGCCTCGACGCACAGATTTCTCGCGTAGTGAATCGGGTAGTGCGCCCCTACGCTCAGGGGGAAGTACGAAAAAGGATGCGCGCGGTCTTTCGAAAGAAAGCCGGCGTGGAAGTCCATCGAACGAAAGGCCACCGGCACCGTCTTGCGATGCGACGGCACGGCGATGACGACGAGCGGCTTGCCCTGTGCCCGCCCACCGAATCGCGGTCTGATGATCCTTCCCATTCGCTCCTGCCAGCCCAACGGCTTTCCCTCCGAGAACTGCGGGCTGGGGCCCGCCGGCTTCGACAGACCCCAGCCCTTCAGATCACCTCATCGGCCCTGCAGCGTCGACCCTCTGGTACTGTGTCCAGGCCGACCCCACTCCGACCAGGATGCCCGTGCGCTTGATGCCCCGGATGTCCACCTGCGCGGTCTGGAACTTCCCGTAGGGATTCACGTCGATCTGGAAGCCCAGCAGGTCACCGAAGAGCAGTGTGCTCGGCGGCCCGAAGTAGATGTGCGTCCGGTTTGTGCCCGTGCCCGCGGCCCGGTTCGTGAGGATCGCGGTCGTGGTGTAGACCGGGAATCCCAGCACTCCCATGGTCGGCCTGCCGCTCAGCGGCTGGCTGGCCGTGAAGAGCACGGAGCCCCCCTGATCGTTCACCGCGGCTACGCCGCCACGGCCCTTGAGGATCGAGCCCCAAGCGGACGGATGCATGAAGAAGGCCGCGCCCTGCAGCGAGGCCGCCTCACCTGCTTTGAAGATCGTGTCTACCAGGAGCTGCCAGAAGATGAAGTCTCCGTTGGCTCCGGATGACACGCTGTTCACCCCGGCTGCGGCCGTGACGCCCAGGTAGGTGGTCGCGGCATCAGCCGGCCCCTCGAGCGACTGAGCGTCCTCGAGGCGTGCCACCTGCTCCCCGAACTCCTGGGCCAGGTAATCCGCCACCCCGACGACGTTGTCCTGCAGCAGCTCCATGGAGAGCGTGGCGAAGCAGCCGATCTTCTTCGCCGTCATGGTGCCCTGGCTGAACGGAGTCGCCGGTGCCGAGTCGGTGATCGAAGCCGCTTCCGCGATCACCGCAGCGGAGAACGCGCTGGCCCTCGTCGGCCACAGGTGCGTCTTTGTCGTCATCGGCACCTTGCGCACCAGTGGCCGCATGACGCCGTTGTCGACCACGAGCCGCAGGATCTCGGACTCGACGATGGTGGGCACGAGCTCGGGGCCCGTGCCGGTGGTCGTCTCGCCCAGGGCCGCCTTCTCGACGGAAAGTAGCTCGGTCAGCTTCGCCTGCTGGTCGGCCACGCTCGCGTACTTCGCGGGATTGGTCTGGCCCCAGATGAAGTTTCTGAGCCACAACCCAACCGCCGCTTTCGCAATCGGATCGTCGTTCAGGATGCCCTGCTCCTTGCCCTGCGGGTGGTACTTTGCCGCGTGCCTGTTCTGTGCCGACACACTCTCGGCGAGCCTGATGGTCCGCTGCTCACCTTCGCCGAGCAGCGCCCTCAGATTGTCCCCGTAGATGTGGGACGTCCTCTTCGCGGCCAGTTTGCGCTCCACATCGGCCATCCACTCCTCGGTGGAGTTGGCGGCCTTCTGGAGCGTTTCGGTCTTGATCCGCAGGTCTTCGACCGTACCGACCAGTTTGCCTTGTGCATCGAGGATTTGCTTGACCCCTTCCTCGATCGGTTTCAAATCCGCTGATTCCATTTCGCTGCCTCCGTCTGGATACGACCGCACAGGAGCTTGAGTCTCAGAGCCTCCAGCCGCTTGCGACTTTCCGCCTCGATCCGCTCGTCTACCGCCCCAAAGGGCGCACGGTCGGCGCTGCCGCCTGCGACTGCGCTCAGGAACTCCGCTGTGCGCGGCCTGATGATTCCCTTCTTCATGGCCTCCTGCACGGCCTCCGGGTTGGCCGGGACAGCGACCAGAGACCATTCCAAAAGGTCCTGCTTGATGAACCGGAAGCCGGTCACATCGCCGGCGTCTGACTTGATGGGCTCGGGCTGCGCAGTCGGCCAGAACCCGACCGACGTGGTGTTCATGAACCCGCCCTTGTACATGGCATAGAGCTCGTTGTTGAAGCGCGTGACGCGGTGGAACTCGACCACAGCGGTAAGAGCGCGTGCGCCGTTCCGTCTCGTTTTCGTGAGCGAGAGCGTGCGCCCTTGGGACGGCGGGCTCCCGGCTACTTCGCCGTATTCGTGGCCGAAGAGCACAATCGGATTGCGCAGATAATTCTCAGTCTGCCACCCGCCGACCTCGATGATGTCCCCCATTCGGTCAATGGCCTCGGTAGAGATGACGAATGCGAGTTTGCCGTTGTCAGCGCCGTCCTTCTCGATCTCGGCCGCGTAGCCCTTGCGGATCGAGAGGAACTCCGACTCGCCGGTCGCCACGCGCACCAGACGCTTGTTGAGGCCGGCCATGATTTCGATGGGCAGCATCGGGGAACCCGTGGGCTCTAGTTCGATTGGATCGATCACGTCGGTCATGGTTCACCCCTCAACAATCGGAACGGTCACGCACCGGCAATTGATGACCTGGGCTGCCGCTCCGCCTGGCTCAAGCGGATAGGCCAACCCCGTGATTGGAAACCGGCTCCCGACAAGAACTACGCTCTTGTCCTCGTCTTCGTGATCCTTGCGCATCACGTCGTCCCTCGAAGAAAGCCACTCGTGCCGTTCAATACCAGCCTGCTCCATGCTCACAACCCGAGCCGCAGAGAAGGAGCTGTGCACTTCGGTGCGCGCCACGGTGCGGGCGTTGCGGCGCTCGCCGTTGAAGTAGTCGCGCACACGCTCGGCCACGTCGGCCTCAGCCTCTCCGGCCCTTACCCCTTCGGCGATCGTTTCGCGCAGTTCCTCACGCATGCGCTCGTTCGTCCCCTTGATCGAGCGTCGGCGATTCGTGAGAATCTGCACAACAGCCGGGTCTAGAAAATCCAGGGAGATCGATGTCCCGGTCTGCTGTGAGACGGTTTCGGCTCCACGCTTGATGGCCCCTCGGTAGATGGGCTCGATCAGCAGAATCACCTCCTCGTTCGCCGCGCGCAGGTCGAAGAGTAAAGATTCGATGTCAGACTCGACAAGCCGCTTCGTGCGACCGTTTCCGGCAACCCCCTTCGCGCCAATCTGCCCCATGCGTCGCAGCACGTCGTTGCGCAGCGACCGCAGATGATCCCTGTAACGGCTGTCTGCCTTCAGCTCCAGATCCCGCACCGAAGCAATCAGCCCGCGCCAGACCGCAGAGCGCATCTGCTCGCCGACCAGGCGCTTGCCGCGTGGCATGAGCGCGTCTTCCTCCGGCTCTTCGTCGTCAACTGGTGGCTTTTGCGGCCGGGCATCATCCTCCGTCCCGTCGGGCTCTTCCGGCACACCGAACAGCCCAGCGGGCGGAAGGTGCGGCTCGTCAGCGCCCTCGACATCATCGAGGTCGAGTTTTAGATCCAGCCTTTCGTTAATCAGCGTCAGTGGGACACCAATGCTCCAGAGCTTCGTCGCCACGTCAGCCTTGATGTTCAGATCCTCGAGCAACGCCTGAATTACTTCAGTCTTGAACTTACCGACGATCCCGGGCGCAAACCTATCGAGCAGGTCGGCCTGAAGAACGCCCTCTATGTATGAAAGACGCGGCATCAGCTCAAGCTCGAAGAAGATTCGAAGCTGCGGCTGCATGTTCGCATAGTTGGCGAACTCCATGATGGATGCCATCCCCGGTGGCATCCCGGCCGCCACTAGAACGTTTTCGCGTGAGCCCTTGCGCAGCGCAGCGAAATCCATCTCCCTCTGCCCGATGCCGGTCTTCACATACTCCAGGCCAGTCGGCAAAACGGCGGGCGCATGGGCCTTGCGGATACCGCCGTGCTTCTCCATCCACTGCGCGCGCAGCGGCTCAATGTCCTCGTCATTGACCTGGTGATCGCCAGTCGGTTGCAGCACTCCATTCGGCTCAGCCCCGTTGATAAAGAACTGCCGATTCCACCGCTGGGCGAAATAGTCGGTTTCGAATTCGGTACGTGCCGCCTGCAACCAGCTCACGCCGTTGATGTCGGAGTAAGGCGATGGGTGCTTGAAGTGCAGCACCTGATCGGCTGATACACGCTCAATGCGCCCCTGCGCTCGATACTCGAAATAATCAATTTCGCCATCTGTGCCTTGATGCGGCGTCAGCGCCGGGGGCGGCAGAAGCTCAATGCTCGCCGGGAGCTTGGTGCCGGTATTGTCCGAGCGCACCGCCTCCCCCAATCTCCACACACTGTTGCCGTAGTGCTCCATGTGGAGCGTGGTGTATTCAAAGATTTGATTGCCGTGCATGCGCCCATTCGGTTTCGATAGCAGCTTCGTCACCGGATGATTCTTAATCGCCTCGTCGCTCTCGCCTTTGAAGACCTCATAAGGAATGCGCGACACGTTGCGGGCAAACGCCGACATAACGCGGTAGACGGTCGGATGCTGGACGAAAGGCTGGTCCATGCGCGCCGGCGTCTGCAGCGTGTCGAGCCCGGTTGAAAACACCTTCTCGATCCACGTCTCAGCTCCGCTCTTCTGCTGTACCTCGGTTTGCATAGCCCAAGTACCGAAGAAAGCCGCTAGTGCCCTAGCCAGCTTCACAGAATCACCGGGCGGACAGCCCGAGCCTTCCCATGCAGCGCCAGACCCATAGACCACACCGTGTCATCGTTGAAGCCGTCCGGCGCCTTGTAGCGCACCGAGGTTGCAAGCGCCGTCCGCTCCAGGTTCGCCGCCTCGTCGACCGCCTCGGCGATGTATGGCATCGAGATCGTCCGCTGCTCCGTCTCAAGCTGCAGCGCCTGCACCATGTCCTGCTTGTTGTCGGAGTTGAAGACCACGCCGGATAAACGCACCGCCGTATTCACGCTGGCGCGCTGCAGCACTTCGGCCACGGGCCCGCCCACTCCGGTCTGGTCGAAGAACACAACCACGGTCGAGCGCTTCTTCCCATGGTCATCCCGTGCGCGGCCGTAGGCTTTGGCGCATTCAATCACACGCGCCGCCTGCACTTCCCATGCGGCCTCACGAAACCGCAGCATGGCCTTCAGACGCCCAGAGCGCCGGCCGAGGAGCGACAGCACCGTCCACGACTGGCGATTGCCGAGGTCGAGCCCGCCGATGATCGGCCCGTCTTTCTCCTCGTCCCAGGGCTCGATGAACGGAAGGCTCACCGGGTGAATCGCATCACCACCGTTGACACAAACCGGCGTGAGGTCAAGAACTCCGGCGCCCATCGCCAGGAACTCACCCTCGTAGAGCCGGCTGAACTCATCGCTCGGAAGATTGCGCCGCTCGCTGTCGATGAACGCCCGATAGGCTTCGGCGGCTGTAGCGTCCTCGCCCAGAAGCGCGGCGTATCGGTCCTGCCAGCGCCAGCGAATGAAGCCCATGTCGGCGCTCCCCGCCTGCACCGCCTGCTCGGCCTGCTTGCACAGGCGCCAGAACTCCGAGCCGTGGATGCCGGCGTTGCCGCTAAAGAACATCGGCCCGAGAGTCGCAGCGCGGCGGGTCGAGAGAATCGCCCTGGCTCGTGGGGTCAGAAGCTCGGCCTGGTCAACGGCGATGCGGTCAACGGCGGCGCCCAGGAGATTCTCGTCCCGCTCCCACGAGCGGCACTCGATACGCGAGCCGTTCACAAGGTCGAGCCTGAGCCTCGATTCCGTGATGCGCGCCAGGGCGCCGGACCGCTCGAGGTGCGTGCGCATCTCGCGGAATCCGACCTCGGCCTGGCTGTAAGTCGGTGCGGCCCACCAGTTGAGCGAATTCGATTTCATGAACGCGCCCATGTAGAGCCACACGGCAAGCGCGAACGTCTTCCCCATCTGCACCACACCGAGCAGCACGAGCTCAGTCACCTGAGCCTCGACGACTGCCCGCTGGTATTCCCACAGGGGCGGGGGGCGCAGGACCGCCACGCGTTGAGAGCTCGCAGCGGAAGGTGTAATCGGCAGGGATGCGGTTGAAGCTGATGTCGAGCTCGGTGGGCGTGGCGAAGGATTTGTCGAGCAGCTTTGCGAGGATGGTGTCGCTCTGCGCCGCGCGGCGTTTGAGCATTTCCCGGCCGGCCTGAGACTCGAAGAACGATCTCCAGAAAGCGCGGAATTCGACGTTCGCCCCGCGCCTGTTCTTCGCGCCTTTCGGTCTGCCGACTCTGTTGCGTGGCCGCTCCGTTGCACCGTCCAACCGAGTTTCCCTTTGCAAATAAAATGGGCGACTGGAGAAGTGGAGGCTCCTCCAAGCCGCCCGGATAACTCCCGCGCACGACTGCGCAGGTGGCGCTAATTTGCGCCCAGGTCTACCGGAATGTCAAGGATTATTTTACCGCACCTGCACAGCACCGCGGCCGGTCAATCCTCAGTGCCTTCCGATAGCCGCTTCCCGTCTGTGCTCAAGGTGTTTGCCAGAATTTTGCTTCATCGGCCAGCGTGAAGGTTCTGTAGCCCATTTCCTGGGGTAGTGGCCGGCGTAGAACTCGCTGATGTCGCTCAGAAATGCCACCCATGAAGCACGCGCCTTGCTGTCCCCTGGTTCTTCTCCATGCTGGCGCACCAACCCGCAGTAGGCTTTGTTAAGCAGCACCCAATCTCGTTTTTCCCATTCACCGGATCCTCCGCAGCTCTGCCACTGGGTGAAAGCCCAGTCCTTGAACGAGGTGTAAGCGGTTGATTCGGAGAGA
>Ga0214473_10011317_pt1 | contig 10472 bp, 8 predicted proteins | sample RVTome_7_FD_203509 | JGI IMG/M metagenome (GOLD analysis project Ga0214473, IMG submission 203509) | Soil microbial communities from uranium-contaminated site in the Upper Colorado River Basin, Wyoming, United States - RVT98D197 | ecosystem: Environmental > Terrestrial > Soil > Contaminated >... | reverse complement strand
TGGACAAATTGCGATGGGTACCACCGGTTCGCCAACCAGAGCGGGACGAGCCACCGGGTTGTGGTTTACCACCAGAAAGGCATCGAGCCCCTGTATGAATCGAAGCCCGATTACCAGATCTTTTCCGATCTCGCTGAAAAGTTGGGTTTGAAGGAGGCATTCACCGAAGGTAACACCGTGGAAGACTGGATCGAGAAGATGTTCCATGCCTCTTCTCTGCCGAAGTATATTTCCTTCGAAGAGTTCAAAAAGAGGGGCTACTTCGTGGTTCCCTTTCCCAAAGATTACAAGCCGGCGCCAGGGATGCGATGGTTCTACGAAGGCCGGGCTTGTGATACGGATGACCTGAACCCCAAGATCAATACTGACAAAGCCCATGAACTGGCAACCTACAGCGGTAAGATCGAATTCGTCTCTCAAAGCTTGATGGCCCACGAACCTGATGACGAAGAGAGACCGCCCATGCCCCGCTACATTCCCAGCTGGGAGGGCCATACTTCAGAATTGGCGAAGAAATACCCTCTTCAGCTCATCATGCCCCATGTCAGATACGGTTATCACACCCAATACGATACTCATACCCCCTGGATCACGGACATCCCGGGGAACCGTATATTCAAGGATGGTTACTACTGGCATACGACTCGCATTCACCCGGTAGACGCCGAAGCAAGGGGCATAAAAAACGGAGATATTGTCAAACTGTATAATGACCGGGGCGCCGTTCTGGGTATCGCCCAGGTGACCGAACGGGTGATGCCAGGGGTGATTCATTCTTATCACGGCTCATCAAAATATGACCCTTCAGAGCCGGGCAAGCCCGGTAGTCTTGATCGAGGAGGTTGCGTAAACCTCCTGTCGTCGTCCCGGCCGATGTCAAAGAACGCTCCAGGGGCGGCGTGGAACTCCTGTCTGATCGAAGTCACAAAGTGGGAGGTATGAGGCAATGGCAAAATACGGTATGGTCATTGATATCACCAGGTGTAATGGCTGCTATAACTGCTTTTTAACGTGCCGGGATGAATACTGGAATAATGACTACCCCCCGTACTCGCTTGCCCAGCCCTTCAGCGGGCATTTCTGGCTAAGGATGATTGAAAAGGAGCGGGGGAAATATCCCAAGGTGAAGGTGGCCTATACGCCGATCCTCTGTATGCACTGCGAGAATCCGCCCTGCGTTCATGCGGCTGAGAACAACGCCGTCTATAAAAGGCCGGATGGCATCGTTATGATAGACCCGGAAAAGGCAGTCGGACAAAAGCAGATTGTGGCCGCCTGTCCTTACCGGGTGATCTACTGGAACGAAGAGAAAAACATTCCTCAGAAGTGCACCCTCTGTGCCCATCTGCTCGACCAGGGGTGGAAAGAACCGAGATGCGCAGAGGCCTGTCCCACGCAGGCCATGGTCTTCGGAGACATGGACGACCCCAAGAGCGAGATATCAAAGCTCATCGCTTCCGGAGAAGTTGAGGTCATCCACCCCGAATATAAGCTGAAAGAAAAGGTGGGCTATATAGGATTGCCCAAAAGATTTATCGCCGGCACTGTGGCATTCGGGGACAAAAACGAATGCGCCGGGAATGTCCTTGTCACCGTGGCGGGTCAGCAGGATAGACAAACAATGACAACTAATAATTTCGGTGACTTCGAGTTCGAAGGGCTTGAGGCGGACCAGGAATTCTCAGTGAAGATCGAACATCCGGGGTACACCCCTCAGTCTTTCAAAGTTCAAACGAAAACAGATGTCTATCTGGGAGAGGTTTTCTTAAGCCGATCCGTCAGGTAACGTGATCCGAGGCATTCCATAATAGTAACCCCTCGACAATAGGACAGAAAGGGTCGATCCGACAGGAATACTTCCAAAGCTTTATCAAGCGGATTGTTAAGATTTTATGGGCAATCATCGCTATTCCAATACCTAGCGTACTTCAGGGGCTTACAGGCCGGGTAGAGTGCCTTGAAAGGTTTCCGCTATAAAGCTTTTCCAGTATCCCCGCCAGATCTCCCTGAGCCTCAACACTGACGGGTTCCCCATCATCATAAAAGAAAATGCTTGACAGGGGAAAGGAGATTTGATACAAACCAAAATCGAGCGCTTGCTCTATCGTCTGGTTGAAGTCTCTGAAACATTCCCTGCGAGAAAGCGAAAACCATCCATTTAAATAAAGAGAGGTTCTTATGGGACTGAGGCAGTTGCCCGAATTCGAGTACGTGGCGCCGAAGGAGGTCGGAGAGGTTTGCTCGTTGCTTCAACGGCATGAAACCAATGCCCAGGTCCTTGCGGGAGGAACGGATCTATTGGTCAGCATGAAGCAGCGGAGCAGGAGTCCCCGGTACGTCATCGGGTTGAAACAAGTGCCCGACCTTGACCGTCTTTCATACCAGGACAAAGAGGCTTTAAGGCTTGGCCCCCTGGTGACACATCAAATCCTCGTGGAGGACCCTGTCATTCGCAAGAGATTTGGCGGTCTCTGGACGGCCTGCTCAAAGATCGGTACGCCGCAGATTCGAAACATGGGGACTGTGGGCGGTAATTTGTGCAATGGGTCTCCTTCTGCCGATTGCGCGCCTCCGCTGATCGCTTTCCAGGCGGTCGTGAAGGTCATCGGCGTGAAAGGGGAGCGAAGTTTGCCCCTGGAAGAATTCTTTCTCGGTCCCGGCAAGACGGCATTACAGGCCGGAGAGATCCTGATAGAGATCGTTGTCCCTTGTCCTCCGTCGCGGAGCGGACTGGTTTACGTGAAGCTTCCAGCAAGAACGGCCGTCGATATTGCCGCCGTGGGCGTTGCCGCATGCATCACTCTGGATGGAAAGAATGAGGTTTGCCGGGATGTCAGGATCGTCATGGGTGCGGTCGCTCCCACTCCCATTCGGTCCAGGAAAGCTGAAGAAATCCTGAAAGGGCAGAAGGCAAGAGATGCGGTCATTCAAAAGGCTGCTCAGATTGCCTCGGAGGAGGCGCGTCCCATTTCGGATGTGCGAAGTTCCGCCGCTTATCGGAAAGAAATGGTGTCCGTTCTGACGAAGCAGGCGATTGAGCAGGCTCTGGCACAGGCGAAATCTGCCTGACAGGCTTCTTGGTGAACGCCTGTCCGGGCGCTTGCCGGACAGAGGCGGAGATTTCATTGGAAGGAGGGGTGATTCCCGTGAGCCATAAGCAGTTGATTGCGTTGAGAATCAATGGAGAAGGCCGTGAGGTTGCTGTCGAGCCGAGAACGACGCTTCTCCATGTCTTGAGGGAAGATCTGAGTTTAACAGGGACGAAGGAAAGCTGCAATGCAGGAGATTGCGGCGCCTGCACCGTTCTAATGGACGGCAGGCCGGTTTCCTCCTGTTTGACTTTAGCCATTGAGGCTCAAGGGAAGGACATTCTTACCATTGAGGGGCTGGACCAGGAGGGTCGGCTTCATCCTTTACAGCAGGCCTTTATCGACCATTATGCTGTTCAGTGCGGTTTTTGCACGCCGGGAATGATCCTATCCGCGAAGGCCCTGCTCGATCGTAATCCTCAGCCGACCGAAGAAGAAGTGAGAGAGGCAATCTCCGGAAACCTATGCCGCTGCACGGGCTACGTGAAGATCGTTGAAGCCATCCTGGCGGCGGCTCACCCCAACGTAACCATTTAGCTCTCTGCAAAACGTCCCAAGGGACACCGGTCAGGGATGCTGAAAAAGTTTTAGAGCGGATACCTTTTACTGGAATATTCAGATGGTTCCAAAAGTATTGCGATATCATGTTCACATTCTGCATTTCAATACGATAAAAGCTTAAGAGACCGCATTCTAAAACTTTGGAAGCATCCCTGGCCGGGGGCCCGATGCATGGTCAAGGAAGGGAAGAACATGACAGAACGGTCAGTCGTTGGCAAGAGTATTCCCCGGTTGGACGCTTTGGAGAAGGTTACGGGGAAGGCAAAATACAGTGTTGATATGAAATTCCCGGGGATGCTCTATGGGAAAGTCCTTCGAAGCCCTCATCCGCACGCCAGAATCGTCCGCATCGACACGTCCGTGGCGGAAAAGCTGGCCAAGATCAAAGGGGTGGTGACCGGGAAGGATGCGCCCGATGAAAGGGTGGGCCATATCCGAGACCGGTACATCCTTGCCCGTGACACCGTCCGCTTTATTGGAGAAGCGGTGGCAGCCGTTGCGGCAGAGACGATTGAGGCGGCGGAAGAGGCGCTGGAGTCGATCAAGGTCGAGTACGAAATCCTCCCAGCTGTCTTTGACGCGGAGGAGGCGATGAGGCCTCATTCACCGGTCGTCGTCCACCCGAATCTATCAAAGTACACCCAGAGCCCTCTTCCCTATCCCCTCTATCGATTTGTCCCTGACCGGCCCAATGTCTACGTCCACCGGCCGATTCGAAAAGGGGACACGGAGAAAGGGTTTGAAGCCTCCGACCTCATTTTCGAGAACAGATTCTCTACTCCCATGGCGCAGCACTCCTGCCTTGAGCTTCATAATGCGCTTGCCGTGCCTGAACCGGACGGAGGCCTGACGGTCTATGATTCCACTCACGTCATGCATATGCATAAGGCGGACCTTTGCCGTCTCTTCCGCCTGCCTCCCTCCAAGGTAAGGGTCGTTTCACTTTACATCGGGGGATGCTTCGGAGGAAAGGCAGGCATGATTGTGCCAGGGATCGCCTCTCTGCTTGCGCTCAAAACAAGAAGACCCGTTAAACTTGTTCTCAGCCGTGATGAAGTCTTTTTGGATGGCACTTCGAGAGAATCCATGACGATCTATATTAAAGACGGGGTGAAGAAGGACGGCACCTTGCTGGCCAGAGAGATGCGAATGATTCTCAATGCAGGGGGGTACAGCGGGACCACGGCCCTCGTCACCAAGAATGCCACGTTTGGCGCGGTGGGGACCTACCGTGTGCCTAACTTCAAATTGGACTCTTATTCGGTCGCCACCCATACTCCCGCAACCGGCGCCTTCCGCGGTTTCGGATCGACCGAGGTCCTCTGGGCCATCGAGTCCCAGATGGACATGATCGCCGAAGAACTCGGGATCGATCCCCTGGAGATCAGGAGAAAGAATTTACTGAAGGAAGGAGAAGAAGATGTCTTAGGGATGAGGACCCACAGCACGGGCGCCCGGGAGTGCCTGGAGAAAGTTGCCGAATGGATCGAATGGAACAAGGCGCCTTCCGTAGAGGAAGGGCCCTGGAGGAGGGGAAAAGGGATCGCCGTAGGAAACAAATATACGATGCCTGCCACACGATCCACCGTCAACGTAAAGGTTCACCAGGATGCGGCCATCGAGGTGCGCCACAGCGCGCACGAAGTAGGACAGGGATGCAACACCGCCCTCGCACAGATCGCCGCCGAGGAATTTGGCGCGTCCGTTGATAAAATCAGGATCGTTTTTACCGACACGGCCCTCACTCCCTTTGACGCCGGCACCATCTCGAGCCGGAGCACCTTTCACACCGGCAACGCCCTCCGGCTGGCCTGCCAGGATGCAAAGCGGCGTATCTTTGATCTCGCCTCGGAGAGGTTAGGAGCGCGACCTGAAGAACTGGGCCTCCGGGACGGAGTGATCTCCGTGAAAGGAAGCGACAAGGCGATGAAAGTGGCCGAGCTCTTTGCCCCGGTCGGGTTTCTTCTAAAAGGGGGAGAGCTCGTTGGGACCGGGACGTTCGTGGGTCCCCTCGAGAAAGAGGATGCTGACACAGGCCAGGGGAAGAGGCCGGTCACTTATTACGCCCATGGCGCCAATGCCGTGGAGGTCATGGTCAACGTGGAAACCGGAGAGGTGAGGGTCGTCAGGAACGGGACAAGTTTCGATATGGGTCAACCCATCAATCCAAAGCTCTGCGAAGGCCAGATGGAGGGCGGAATGGGGATGGGCATCGGCGGCGCTCTCTATGAAGAAATGGCCCTGGAGAGAGGAGAGGTGATGAATTCCAGCTTTATGGACTATAAGTGTCCCTCCAGTCTGGATGTGCCTTCCTGCCAGGATGTGAAGTCGATGATTGCGGCTGCTCCTCATCAGGAGGGACCTTACGGGGCGAAAGGTTTCTCAGAGGGAGGGTTGGTGGCTGTCGCTCCGGCCATTGGAAACGCGATCTTTAAGGCTACCGGGGTACGAATCAGGGACTTACCGATCACCAAAGAAAAAGTGCTGAAAATGCTCAGGGCGACGGGTGTGAAGAAAGATTGGAAATGAATTCTCGCGCCCGGCCTCATAACCTGAACTGGCTTGCGGTTCGTGCTGAACCGTCATCGTTTAGTCAATCCTGAAATCGCAGACATCTATTCTCGAAAAAACGGGAGTTCCCGAAGGAGGGGAAGTCTATTTAGGGGATGGTCCACCCAATCCATCTTTTTGAAAGGAGATTCGAGATGAAGAACAAAACCTTTTTATTGTTGTCAACGATTATGGGCATCGTATTGGCGCTTTCAACATCAACATTCACTGCGGCCTTTGCAGCAAGTCCGATAGAGATGAAGGCTGTCGCATTCCTGCCCACGACAACCCATCAGACAAAATTTTTCATCGAATTCATCGAAGACGTTCAGAAGAGAACGCAAGGGCAGCTCAAAATTAAATTTCTTGGAGGACCCGAGGTCATCTCTTCAGTTGAGCAGGTGAATGCACTCCAATCAGGGGTTGTCCAGATTGCCATGATTCCACCAAGCTATTATGCGAAAAGGACTCCAGCGATTAGTGCAAAGTACCTGGTCGGTTCGATTGCAGAACAGCGGAAAAACGGTTTTTACGATATCCTGGCGGAACTTACCGAGAAATCGGATATGCGCTTTCTGGGCGAGATCAATCCAAGTGAGGGGATGTATCTGTTTACCAATTTCATGGTCAATGACCCCCGGACCGACTTCAAGGGAAAAAAGATTCGCACCGTGGAAACCTATGATCGGTTTATCGAGGCCTTGGGGGCAGTTGGAGTGGTTGTCCCCAGAATGGACATCTATTCAGCTATGGAGCGCCGTGTAATTAACGGTTTTTACGCCAATGCTGTCCAGATCCTGCAGCTTGGATTGGTTGAAGTAACCAAGTACCTCGTCCATCCCTTGATGTGGCCGGGAGGCGTTTGGGTGAACCTCAACCTGGACACCTGGAAAAAGCTGCCTAAGGACCTTCAGAAAGTACTCCTGGATACCATGATTGAAAAGGAACAGAAGTGGGAGCGCCTTTTCGACCGGATGGACCGAGAGGCAATAGGAAAGCTGAAGGAAAAGGGCGTCAAAGAAATCAAATTCTCGCCTGAGGACGAGAAATGGTTTGTTAACCTGGCCCTTACAACGGAGTGGGAAGATATCCTCAAGGATGATCCGGTGAATGGAGCGAGATTAAAGAAGATTGCGTTCCCCAAATAGGCGCCTCAAGAAAGGGCAGGAGCAATCATTCATGTCGCCGCGTTTAAATCGTAAACGGCGAATCGAAATGAGGACAAGATGAAGGGCATAGCGAGATTTAACACCATCTTCGATCGTGTCATCGATATTATGTTCTATGCGGCATCCGGGTTGAGCCTGGTCATTTTTTGCAGCGTCTGCGCCGAACTCTTTATGCGAAACCTTTTCAATCGGCCTCAGATCTGGTCGGTGGAAGTGACCGAGTACGCAATGCTTTACCTCACCTTTCTCGGTACGGCCTGGCTTCTGAGAGAAGAAGGTCATGTCAGACTGGACATACTGTTTGTGCTTTTAAAGCCGCAAAGCCAGATCTTACTCAACAGTGTCACCTCTATTTTCGGCGCGATCGTTTGCTCGGTTCTTACGTTTTACGGGACCTGGAGCACCTGGCTTCACTACGAAAAGGGCCTGTGTACCTTCAGCGCGATGGAGCTCCTAAAGTGGCCCTTTATTGTCGTTATTCCCTTCGGCAGCCTTATGCTCCTTATCCAGTTTGCCAGGAGTGCCTATGCCTGCTGGTGGAAATTCAAGTCTTACAAAACGGCAGAATAAACAACGGAGGTAAGCGAAGTTGGACTGGGGATGGGCTCTCATTTCGATTTTCATCAGCCTGCTGATATTATTTGGGACGGGATTTCCTGTTGCCTTCTCTTTTCTGCTGATTAACGTGGCGGGCATCTATTTTTTCTGGGGGGGAGAAGCTGGGCTACGTCAACTCGTCCTAAGCATCTATGCCTCCTTGACGAACTTTATTCTGGTCCCGGTCCCCATGTTTTTTCTGATGGGTGAAATCATGTTTCAGTCAGGGGTGGCCATGGACGTGATCAATGCCCTGGACAAATGGCTCGGCCGCCTGCCCGGGAGATTGAGTCTGCTGACAGTGGCTTCAGCAACGGTGCTTTCCGCTCTTACAGGGGTCCCGATGGCTTCCGTGGCCTTGCTCGGGACCACCCTTCTGCCGGAAATGGAGAAGCGGGGTTACCATCGGACCATGATTATAGGTCCCATCATAGGCGCCGGCGGACTCGCCATGTTGATTCCACCGAGCGCCGTCGCTGTCTTATTGGCTGGCATCGCTGAAATCTCCGTCTCCGGCGTTCTCATCGGGGGTATCGGACCCGGCATTATACTGGCTGGCTTTTATTCCACTTACATCGTTATCCGGTGCTGGTTGAGCCCCTCCCTGGCCCCAGTCTATGACGTGAGTCAGATACCCACACGTGAGAAAGTGAGAGCATTCCTTATCCATATCCTCCCTTTAACCTTTGTCATTTTCATGGTGATCGGCGTTATGTTTTTGGGTCTAGCCACTCCCACCGAAGCGGCTACCTCGGGGGCTCTGGGCGCCTTTATTCTGGCTGCCTGTCACGGAAAGTTGACCTGGGGCTTAATCAAGAGATCCGTTGTCGGAACCACGCGCTTGACGATCATGGTGTTCATGATCGTGGCAGGATCCACCGCTTTCTGCCAGATGCTGGCCTTTTCTCAAGCCACGAAGGGTCTGGTCCAACTCATGACCGCGCTTCCGCTCTCTCCTATTCTTATTGTCATGACCATGCAGTTCATCCTGCTGGTTATGGGATGCCTGATGGACCTCTTTTCAATCATGATGATCACCATTCCCATCTTTTTCCCCATTGTCAGGGCCCTTGGCTTAGACCCGCTGTGGTTCGGCATATTATTTCTACTCAATATGGAGATTGCTCCACAGACGCCGCCCTTCGGCCTGGAACTCTTTGTCATGAAAGGGGTAGCGCCTAAGGATGTTACCATGGGCGATATCTGCCGTGCTGCTTACCCGTTCATCCTTATCGAAATATTCCTGTTATGGTTAATGATCATCTTTCCGGATATCTCTCTCTGGCTGCCAAGCCTGGTTAAGGGCTGAAAGAAGCTGAGGGCATCGGACATGGCCAAATTTGTTCATACAGAGAAACTGAAATGGAAAAGATCTCCCGTGAACACGGATATCGTGGCTGTGACCGGGAAAAAGATCGGAGGGCTCTTGGCACGTCTCGAAAAGGGGACCACCATGGATCCCCACAAACATGTTGAAGAGCAGTTAGGTTTTATTATCCGGGGTGCAGTCGAATGGGTGGTGGGACCAAAGCTTAAATCTCACATCACTGAAGCTGGGACCTTCTATTTTTTTGAATCCAACGAAATACATGGGGTCCGTAATACGCTGAAAAGGACGATTCTACTCGACCTGTTTGGACCACCCATGAAGGCTTTGAATCATTTGGCGATACGCATGCACAAGTGATGGGCTTCGCACAACCATGATCTGCAAAATCTGTATGGTCACCGGAGCTAATTCGGGAATTGGTAGAAGCACGGCCCTCGGGCTGGCGAAGAGGGGGGCAACGGTGGTCCTGGTCTGCCGCAACCGGGAGCGGGGAGAAGAGGCCCTTAACAAGACAAAGGAAGAGACGGGCAACGACTCGGTCCATCTGCTTGTTGCAGACCTCTCTTCGCAATCTTCCATTCTCAAGCTTGCGGGGGATTTCAAAACCCGATTTCCCGGCCTTCATGTCTTGATCAACAATGCTGCGATTGCCCCTCCGGAGCGCATGATTACGGAGGACGGCCTCGAAATGCAGTTCGCTGTCAACTACCTCGCACCTTTTCTGTTGACCCGTTTAATGTTCGACATGCTCATTCGAAGCGCGCCGGCGAGAATTATCAACGTTAGCGCCAACTACCATAAAAAAAGTCACTCCATCAACTTCGATGACCTTCAAGGCGAGCGGGAACCCTACGACAGCCGGAGGGTCTATGCATGGACAAAACTCGCCAACATTATGTTTACCTACGAACTGGCCCGCAGGCTCAACGGAACAGCTGTAACAGCGAACTGCCTTCATCCCGGAGTTATTGAGACCAAGTTAATGCAGGATTTTGTAAAGGGAACATGCCCGCTTTCGGAAGAAAGCATAGCCATGATCAAACGGATGACCATCAGCCTCGAAGAGGGCGTAAAAGCAGTCCTTTATTTGGCTACATCGCCGGAGTTAGAAGGAGTGAGCGGGAAGTATTTTGATGGCCAGAAGGCCGCTGCCTCCTCTAATGTTTCTTATGATCA
>Ga0214473_10011316_pt1 | contig 10472 bp, 7 predicted proteins | sample RVTome_7_FD_203509 | JGI IMG/M metagenome (GOLD analysis project Ga0214473, IMG submission 203509) | Soil microbial communities from uranium-contaminated site in the Upper Colorado River Basin, Wyoming, United States - RVT98D197 | ecosystem: Environmental > Terrestrial > Soil > Contaminated >... | reverse complement strand
TTAGGAGCCAGGTCGTGCCAAGGAAAACGATCCATAACAGGGCGTATTCGGTGGTCTGCATGATCCAGATCGTCGTCTTCGTAAATAAGAACCGCATGCCGATGGTGTAACAGACCGCGGCTACGATGAAGACGAGAATGACCCCGGCCAGACCGGCCATGATCTCTATGACCTTATCGAAAACCCTCCAGAAGACCTTCTTCATCCGCGCCTCCTCTCCTGCTCCTCCTTAAAGGCGTAATGAACCGTATCCCTTTTCGACTGCTCCAAATGAGATCTTATGGCCTGTGGGATCCCCTCCGGGTAGCCATTTTCAATGGCCTTGAGTATGCCTTTATGGCCCTCTATCGCCCGAAGGGCGGTGCCGGGCAGGTAGATACTCTCAACCCTGTACCTCAACATGTGGCGTCTTAACGTCTGGCAGAGCTCCAGGAGCCGTTTGCTCCCGCTCAATCTTGCAATGATCTCGTGGAACTGTGCATCGAGCTCCACAAAGGCGCCGACCTCGCCCCGGGAAACCCGTTCTTCGGCCAAATCAATATTCTTTCTCAGTTCTTTAATCAGTCTCTCCCGGGCTTTTTCGACGGCCCAACGGGCTGCAAGATTCTCGATCGTACACCTGATCTCACAAATCTCCCCGACTTCCTGATCGCTGATGGGTTTTACCTTATAGCCGACCCGCGGGATCGACTCAATGAGGCCTTCGAGTTCGAGACTATGGAGAGCCTCCCTGACAGGGGTTCGCGATGTCCCGATTCCTTTTGCAATTTTTGTCTCAATGAGCCGTTCATGGGGTCCGATCTCGCCCCTCAGGATCTGCTCCCGCAGATGGTTGTAGACTTTCTTGCGGATCGTAGCGCTTCCCTTGATGACCAGCTTTTTGCCCATCAGATCGAGCCCTTCGTTTGCGCCACCAGGCGCCTCCACTCTTCGTCCACTTCCTTCTGGAGGCTTTTTATCCCCTCATCCGTGAAATGGCGGAATCGGCCCTGGATCTTGAGATACTCGCTCACCGGCAAACCCTTCGAATCATGAGTGATCCGATACCGTGTCCCGTCTATGATCTCATAAAGAGGAAAAAGCTTTGTCTCTACGGCCAACATGGCTGCTTTGGCGGTCAGTTCGTCAGGCATTCTCCAGCCTGTGGGACACGGCGCAAGGGTATGGATGAACCTTGTGCCTTTGATCTCTTTTGCCTTTTTCACCTTCTCCATGAGATCCAGCGGATGCCCCATGGAGGCTGTTGCGGCGTAGGGAATCCGGTGGGCTGCGATGATTTGCATAAACTGTTTCTTCCTCCCCCGCCGGCCTCCGGGGGTGGTCATGGTCCACGCACTCCCGGGCGTCGCAGAGCTTGATTGAATCCCTGTGTTCATGTAGGCCTCGTTGTCGAGGCAGACATAGAGGAAATTGTCGTTCCGGTCCGCAGCGCCCGAAAGGGACTGAAGCCCGATGTCGAATGTCCCGCCGTCTCCTGCGAATGCCAGAGTGGTGATGTCGTCTCGCCCCTGAATTTTCAGGGCATTAGCGATGCCGCCTGCCGTCGGGGCGGCAATCTCGAAGGCGGAATGGAAAGCGGGCACCGTAAGGACGCTGTTCGGATAGTTTGCGCTGATGACGGCAGCGCACCCGGGAATAATGACGACAATCGTTTTCTCCCCGAGGACCTTCAGAACAAGCCGCACGGTACTTGCTACGCCACAGCCGGGACAGGCCATGTGTCCCGGCCGCACACATTCTCTTGTTATTTCTTCAGGCATCATATTCAATCCCTCTAACTCCCCATTCCGCAATTCACTTCTCCTTAAATTGAGCGGTTTCCCTGGAAACCTTCCTTCTCTGTAGGGGCGGCCCTCTGTGGCCGCCCGGTCCGGGAGCCCACGGAGGGGCTTCCCTACAAGCTCCTTACCCTTCTCTTTCTATCTCTTCGGTCATCATGTCCAGTCCCTTTCAATCCGGATTCCGCACTCCGCATTCCGCAATTCAATCCCTCCGCACCCATATCGGGAGATCCTCCGGTTCGTTTTTCCTGAGCGCTCCCAGGGTCATCTCTTCGATCATGTCCGGTGACACGTCTGCGCCGCAGAGGCCGGCGATGTAGCCGGTGATGATGGGACGCCGTTCAAGGGGATAGAGGGCAGCCTTCAGCTCCTGACAAAATATCCCTTCTTTCCCGATAGAAATATTCCTGTCTATCACCGCCACCTTCGGCACCCCCTTCAATGCTTCCTGTACCTCCCGGGTCGGGAAAGGTCTGAAGGCCTTCATCTTTAATAGCCCCGCCCTGTAGCCCTTTTCCCGGAGAGATTGGATGGCCACGCGTGCGGTGCTCGTCATGGCGCCGCTTGTAACAAGAACAACCTCTGCATCCTCCGTATCCACGGCCTCGAGCATGTCGTAGCCCCTGCCAACAACCTGGCGGTATTCCCGATCTGTTTCCCTGATCACCTCCTTTGCATTCTCCATGTCTTCGAAGCTCCTCTGCCGGTACTGCATGAACTGAGAGGGGCTCACTACGTTCGAAAGATAGGCGGGGTGATCGATGTCAAACCGCGTGGGGACGCCAAAGGGCGGCAGAAAGGCATCGATCGTCGCCTGATCCGGGATCTCGACGGGTTCGATGAAGTGGGACGTGAAAAACCCATCGATGGCGATCATGACAGGAAGAAGGACCTGTTCGGCGATCTTATAAGCCTGGATCACGGTATCGAAAGCTTCCTGGGCATCTTCGCAGTAAAATTGGAGCCACCCCGTGTCCCTCTGGGAGAGGCTGTCTGACTGGTCGCTCCCGAAGGCCCACGGAACCGCAAGCACGCGGTTCACATTGACCATGACGACCGGGACCCTGTTCCCGGAAGCGAAGTGAAGCATCTCGTGCATCAGGGCGATTCCCTGGGAGGCGGTCGCCGTAAACGTGCGCACGCCAGTCAGCGAGGCGGAGATGCAGGCGGCCATGGCCGAGTGCTCCGATTCCGTTCGCATCATGATCCCCTTGAGTTTTCCCTCGTTCTCCATCTCAGACAGCTTCTCGTAAATCGGAGTTTGAGGGGTAATCGGATAAGCAGCTACAAGCTGCACCCGGGCAAGACGGACCGCTTCTGCCACGGCGTAATTCCCTGCTAAGAGTTGTCTCATCTGCCGCCTCCCATCTCGATCACGTGTCTCGGGCAGGTCGTGGCGCAAATGCTGCAGCCCTTGCAGTAATCGACTTTTACCTGATACCCGCTCTTCCCCTCTTTCGTAATCGATACGTCCGGGCAGAGTAAGTAGCAGAGGTCGCACTGGGTGCATGTTCCGCATTTGAAACAGCGCGAGATCTCGTCCTCCATCCGGTCCCGGGCAAGTCCGCCTGTAACCTCGTCAAAGGTTCGAATGCTCTCTTCCGGCGCCAACAGATCAGGATTATGATTCCGGGCGCTGTAAGGAAAACAAAGAGTATTGATCTGCTCAAAGGAAACGACCTCCTTCAGATCAACCGAATCCTTCTCAGGGTCGATGAAATGCCGAAATGAAAACGAAGAACGGCTCCCTATCCGGTGGTTTTGAAATTCGTTCCTCACGTCCTTTCCCTCAAGAAAACAGAAAATAGCCAAAGCCCCCATCTTGCCGCCTGCGATCGCATCGGCTACAAAGGCTTTCCCTCCCGCGCAGTCCCCACCGGCAAATATACCTTCCAGAGGGGTCGCAGCAGTCTCCGGCGAAATCTCAATCACGCCTCTTTGATTCAATGATAATCCGAGTTCGCTCACAAATTCCGCCTCCGGGACCTGCCCTACGGCAGCAATCACCGTATCGACCGGGAGGATGAACTCAGATCCTTTGACCGGAACGGGCTGGGGCCGGCCGCTGGGATCCGGCGCACCCAGTTTCATCCGGACACACTCGATTCCTGAGAGCCGTCCCTTTTGTGAAATCAGTCTCTTCGGCGCAGCCAGAAACTCGATCTTTATCCCTTCCCTCTCCACGGAGGCCACATCTTCGGCTAAGGCAGGCATCTCAGCCCGGGAGCGCCGGTAAATGATCCTGATCTCTTTTCTCCCCGTGCGTCTCGCTGTTCGGGCGCAATCAATCGCCGTATTCCCGCCACCGATCACAGCCACGCTCTTGCCTATCCTTGGCTTTTCGCCGAGGTTGATCCTCCGAAGGAACCTTATCCCTTCCATGACCCCGGAAGATTCCTCGCCTTCGATTCCCAGTCGCATTCCGCCATGAGCGCCCGAAGCAATGAAAATGGCCTGGCAGTCTCTTTTAATCCCGGCAAGGGAAATATCCTTTCCTACCACGACCCCGGTTTTTATTCGGACCCCGAGCCGCTGGATGTATCGGACCTCCCTTCGAAGAACCTCCTTCGGGAGACGATAGTCCGGAATGCCGTATCGAAGCATTCCCCCGGGTTCGGGCAGAGCCTCGAAGATTGTAACGGGATAACCTAACCTTGCCAGGTGATACGAAGCACTCAGACCTGCGGGACCTGATCCGATGACGGCGATCTTCTCTTTTCTTGAGCGAGCCGGCGCTTCTCGTTTTGTGTCAACATGACCCTGGTCGGATAGAAACCGTTCAAAACCTCGAATGTTGACGGCCTCGTCTAAATCTTTGCGATTACAGTCCATCTCACACGGATGATAGCAGACCCTGCCGCAGATACCCGGCAGGGGATTGTCCTGCCGGTAAATTCTCAGGGCTTCGTCATAGTCGCCTTTCGATGCTGCAGAAAAAGCCCTTGCGATATCGATTCCGATCGGGCATGCCTGCCGGCACGGCGAGGTCTTCTCGACGTAAATGGGTTTTCTGCTGCTCCAATGGCCGGTTAAGAAAATTTCTGTGGATCCCCTCGATAAAGGGGCTTTGGGTTCTATCTCCTCAATGCTTATTCCATAATGCTTCATCTACTCCACTCCTTAGTTAGAAAATAAGTCCAGAAGAAAACGAAGTTGAGAAGATAAGAGGTTAAGAAGATAAGAAAATGGGACGCGCAACTTCACAACTTCTCATCTTCTCATCTTCGTTTCATTTGCCTTTTCAGTACAACATCTGGGTCAACTCATACGCCCTTTTGGCGGCAGCGATATTGGCTGAGACCTTGGCGGGAACCGTCTCTTTGATCGCCTTCTCCAGATAGTCCATGGGTATCGCCTGACTGGCTCTGGCGTAAGCGCCCAGTATTGCGGTGTTGATCGTGCTTCCCATTCCTGCCTCCTCGGCAATTGAAAGGGCGTCTACGAGGGCGAGGCGAAACTTGCGCAAGGCTTTGAATTCATTCGTCGTTAGGGCATTGTTAATGAGGATCAGCCCGCCAGGCTTCAGGGTGGATTCAATCTCCTTTTCATCCACCAGGTCCGGGGCCATGTAGATCATCTGGTCGGGCCTCTGGATCTCACATTTAAGAAAGATTTTTTTGTCGTCAACCCGGAGAAAACTCGCTACGGGCGCCCCTCGCCTCTCGCCGCCAAATACCGAGAAGCACTGCGGGTACTTTCCCATCAGAAAAAAGACCTTGGCCAGAATCTGGGATGCAACCACCGCTCCCTGTCCCCCCCTGCCGTAGAATTTAATTTCTATCATTTGACCACCCTACATCCTGTAATTCTAATGGATAACACATGGATTGCGAGCATACTGTACCCCAGAGAAGTGATAGTGTCAAGCGAGGAGTTAGCATAACCTACCCGCTTTGAACAACCCGAATTCTAACGCAAAACAAAGTCCTGACGCAATTTGAGGAAAAAACGGCGGGAATAGCTTATAATTAAGTTTGTAATTTCTCGCCAAGGAGAAGAAGATCACCATGAGTTACTCCATCAACTACGGAAATGAGAAAAAATACTTCTCTCTGCCGAAGGGATGGAAACCCCTTTCGGATGAGGACAGAGCCTCCGCTCCCGGAGTCCCGGACCCCGTGAAGGAGATCAACCGCGCCCTGGACCATCCCATCGGGTCACCGAAGATCGAAGATCTGGCGCGGCCCGGGATGGAAGTCGTCCTGCTTTTTGATGATCTCCAGCGGCCCACACCCGCTCACCTGGCTTTGCCCCAAATCATGAACCGACTCAACCGGGCAGGAATTCCCGATGACCGGATGCATGGGATCTGCGCCGTCGGGACTCATCCCATCCTTACCATGGAGCAACTGGAAAGAAAAGTGGGGAAGGAGACTTTTTCCCGTCTGCGGGGCCGCATCTTTTCACATGATCCCCATGCCCCGGAAAATGTTACTATTGGAAGAACTCACAGGGGAACTCTGGTGGAAATCAACCGGCGGGTCGCATTCGCCGACCTCATCATCGGCGTGGGGGAATGCATGCCCCATCCGACTGCAGGATATGGGGGAGGATGCAAAATCATCATGCCCGGAGTGGCCTCCTTTCGCTCCGTCGCTGAACATCATTTTACCTGGATGCGCCATCGGAACACCCGGGTAGACCGAATGGATGGAAATTCCTTTTATGAAGAGATCGTGGACGCCGCCCGTCTCTCAAGATTGGCCTTTAAGCTCGACTCGATCATAAATGAAAAACATGAGATCATCCGTGCCTTTGCAGGGGACCCCGTACAGGAACACAAGGAGGCCTCCAATTACGCGTCTTCTCTCTACAGGGTTTCCCTCCCGAAACTGGCGGATGTCACGATCACGTCGGCTTTCCCCTTAGAGATCGGCGTGCAATCGACAAAAGCCCTTGTGATGGCGCGTTTCTGCACCCGGGTGGGGGGAGCGATCATATGGGTTGCTCCGCAGAAAGAGGCGGGACCAATTCTGCCTTTGATCAAGGAGATGGGAAGCCCGGAAAGCGCCGGTGATTTCCACCGGCGTCTGATCGAGGGAAGGATTCCGGACCCGCTCAAGCCCTTTGGCATTTCTTACATCATGCAGGTTGTCTATTTCAAAGAAATAGCCGAAAAGTTCGATGTGATTCACGTAACCGAGGGACTTTCACCGGACCAGGTAAAGATGATGAAATTCGCCTATGCGCGAGAGCTTGATGAAGCGATAGATCAAGCTTGGAAAGCCCACCCTGAAGCGAGCGTGGCCATCTTTCCTTCCGGGGGGAACATCATCCCGGAGATCCGGTAAACGAACGCAAAGCGCTTAGCGCATTGAATCGACTTCACAGCTCATAGCTATCAGTTCATTGCCCTCCCCATCCTTCCTTGAAAATAAAGATCATGAATGTTAGAAAATTCTTTCCTGTACCCGCGTTTCGGGCTGGGAATTCCTTTTTTAGGCTTGCACAATGTCTAAATTCTTCTTCACCTTCGGCCTAATTGTTTCCGGATTGCTTATCGGTTACGGAATCCAGACGCTTACCCAAAGAAAGGTCCTCGGCCTCCCCCTATCCCTGGATCAACTCAGGAGAGCGCTTCAGAAGCTGGCTCTTTTATTCATCAACTCGATCTCAGTGGTGGGTGCGATATGGGCCCTCAAGATCGATGACGGACGGATGGCGGCCTTCCCTATTCTTGGGGTTTCCGGCATCTTTCTGGGAGGATTGCTGGCCTTCTGGGCCTCAAAAGCCCTGAAGTTGGAGCGAAAAAAAGCCGGCTCCTTCTATACTTGCGGGTCGTTTTCGAACATGGGAACCATCGGAGGACTGATCTGCTATATCTTTCTCGGGGAGACAGGGTTTGCCTTCGTTGCTCTCTACAGGGCCTTTGAAGAATTCACCTATTATGCTGTAGGTTTTCCTATTGCAAAACTATACAGCACCGATGCTCATGCGAAAGAGAACTGGAAAATCCGGCTAAAAAGGTTGGGGACCGATGTGTATATCCTTGTCTCCCTGAGTAGCCTCTTGATGGGAGGACTGCTCAATCTTTCCGGGTTGAAAAGGCCTGAACTCTTTCAGGAGGTCAACTCGATTCTTATTCCTCTGGGCGCATTGCTCCTCCTTATTTCAATCGGACTTGCCATGAAGGTAAAGAGAATTCGGAATTATCTCAAGGAGTGCCTTGCCATATCAGCGATCAAGTTTTTAGTTGTCCCGGCAGTCATGACCCTGACCGCCTTCCTGCTCGGTTATGGAAAGATCGAAAATGGGTTGCCATTGAAGGTGGTCCTGATCCTCTCGTCCATGCCCGTAGCGTTTATGGCTTTAATCCCGCCTTCCCTGTACAACCTCGATATGGACCTTGCAAACTCCTGCTGGTTATTCACCACCTCCCTGCTGATCGTGGTCTTACCGGTCCTCTATATCATCACAAACTCAATTTAGTATTCCTTCATCCGTAGGATTGACCCTTACTAAATTTGTTACGGATCGATATTTCACTTACATTTTTGCTCCTTCAGGCGTTTCCGCCCGGCTCAGATTCTTTCTTGCCTTCAGATTCGATGATTAGGATCGTTGAAACCCATCCTTCTTGAAACATCCCGTTTTAATGAGGAATTTGGAGATAAGCCGTCGGCAATTGTGCGCAAACACCACAAATACCAATAAAATAAGATAGATTTGGAATAAAACTTGCAAAATTGGCACAACGTTTCGATGTTGTTCGATCAAATAGAAAGAAGGTCAGAGCGAAGTGGATATGAGTCGCGAAAAACTTACGCTCAATGAAATTGCAGCGATTATTGTTCAAATCGAGCCTCCAGACTTGGCCGACTTGCCCCGTGTGCGAAAGGCGCTGGTTGTCATCGCAGAGTCCTCCCCACCCGCTGCCCTAAGGTCAATCACGGAAGCCATAAGAAAAATCGACCGGTTGATAGAGGGAAATGCCTCTGACTCCTCGGGCCTCCTCACCGAGATAGGCGCTCTCATCGAAGAAGCCATGAACGCGATGGAAACATCCAGTGGAGAAGAAACCTCCTCATCAAGTTCCGGGCACGAACAATTATCAACCGCTGGACCGAGCACTGGGATTGAGCAATCTCCTACCCTGCCACTTGATGCCGATCCCGCCCTCCTGAGAGAATTTATCACCGAGAGCCGCGATTTGGTTGCAGGCGCAGAGGCCGCCCTTTTGGAACTTGAGGCCGACCCGGATAATACCGAGGCTGTCAACACCGTTTTCCGCGCCATTCACACCATTAAAGGAACATCTTCCTTCCTTGGCCTCGACCACATTGCAGATTTTGCCCATAAGGCGGAGTCATTTCACAGTCGCATCCGCAACAAAGAAATCCGCTGTATCGGAGGGTATGCCGATCTGGCATTGCGCTCCGTGGACTTACTCAAGGACCTCGTCAATACCGTCCAAGATGCTCTGGCCGGTAAACCCATCGTCGAGCCTCGCGATATCGAGGATTTGATGACTCTCCTTGCCGAGCCGGAAGCAGCGGGTATCTCCGACGAAGCAGGCGGCGAAGTTTCAGAGATGCCACTCCGGTTGGGCGATATTCTCGTTGCTCAGGGCAAAGTCGATCGCAAGGAGATTGAGGCGGTTGCCAACATTCCCTCCGACCAACCCATTGGTCTGGCTATTGCGAGGTCGGGAACCGCATCTCTCACGGAAGTTGGCCAGGCGCTCCGAAAGCAGCGTCTCATTTCAGGCGCCGACCCCGCGGCGGATTCATCGATCCGGGTGCGCACGGACCGTCTGGATCGCCTCATTGAAATGGTCGGAGAGCTGGTGATCGGCCACACCATGGTCGCACAGGACGATACGGTTAACTCAGGAAACTACCTTGACCTTCAACGGAAGGTGAACCACACCGACAAGATTGTTCGTCAGATGCAAGATCTCTGCATGTCCATGCGGATGGTTCCGCTCAAAGCCACCGTTTACAAGATCGCACGGCTGGTTCGTGACCTGGCTCGCAAACAGGGGCTCATGGTCAACTTTATTCCGGCCGGGGAGGATACCGAGATCGATCGCAATATGGTCGATCTCATCAACGATCCCCTGGTTCATCTGGTCCGTAACGCTGTGGATCATGGCATCGAGCCACCCGAGGAGCGGGAAAGAAATGGAAAACCAAGAGCAGGAACATTCCTGTTGAAAGCATACCACTCCGGTGGAAATGTGGTGGTCGAGATATCCGATGATGGCAGAGGGCTGGACCGCGACAAAATCATACAAAAAGCAATGGCAAAGGGGTTGATCCAGTCCGGCCAGAGGATGTCTGAGAGCGAGATCATCAACCTGATATTCCAGCCAGGCTTCTCCACGGCAGATGCGGTGACGGACATATCAGGCAGAGGCGTGGGATTGGATGTGGTAAAAAAAGCCGTGGAAACCCTCAGGGGTCGGGTTGACGTCGCATCAGAGCCTGGCAAGGGATGCACATTCTCCGTTCGGCTGCCCCTCACCATGGCTATCACCGACGGGATGCTGGTCAAGGTCGGTAGCCACCGCTACATCCTGCCAACCGTCAACATCGAGATGAGTTTCCGTCCGGAGGCGGAGGCCCTGTCCACGGTCACCGGCCGGGGCGAGATCGTGATGTTCAAGGGAAAGGTGATGCCGGTCTTTCGGCTCCACCGCCTTTTCAATATCCAGGGGGCTGTCGAGGACCCGACCAGAGGCCTTCTGAT
>Ga0214473_10011315_pt1 | contig 10473 bp, 6 predicted proteins | sample RVTome_7_FD_203509 | JGI IMG/M metagenome (GOLD analysis project Ga0214473, IMG submission 203509) | Soil microbial communities from uranium-contaminated site in the Upper Colorado River Basin, Wyoming, United States - RVT98D197 | ecosystem: Environmental > Terrestrial > Soil > Contaminated >... | reverse complement strand
CCCCCGCACCGCCCGCAGGAAACTCTCGAGCTCCAACTTGAGCGGTTCTGCTTCCGGCGCATCGAGACGCACCGTTTCGACGATCTCCTCGATCCGGCCGGCGCCCAGCGATTGCCAGCCGGGGCGCAACCGATGGAACACCCCGTCGCCTTTGGCGAGGTCGAGGGAGAAGTAGCCGGTGGGTTGAAAGATCCGCAGGCGCCGGGTGCGCTCCCGCGAGATCCGGCTTGCCGTCACCAGGGCGACCGCCCCGTTGGCGAACTCCACGCGCGCGTTGGCGATGTCGACGTGGGGCGTCAGCACGGGTATTCCCGTCGCCCGAACCTCGCGTACCTCGGCCCGCACCAGCTCGAGGATCAGGTCCAGGTCGTGGATCATGAGATCGAGAATGACGGCGACGTCCGTGCCGCGCGGTTGGAACGGCGCGAGCCGCTCCGTCTGCAGGAACCGGGGGCCCTCCAGATAGGGCATCGCCGCCCGCACGGCGCGATTGAACCGCTCCACGTGCCCGACCGCCAGCACGGCCCCGCTCGCGTCCGCCTGCCGCACCAGCCGCTCGGCCCCTGCCACGGAGTCCGCCAGCGGCTTTTCGATGAGCGCCGCGATGCCCCGGGACAGGACGGCGAGGCCGACGTCCGTGTGGGCGGCTGTGGGAACCGCGACGCTCACGGCATCGACCCGATCAAGCAGCGCGTCGAGGGTCGGATGGGCGACAATGTCCAGGTCCCGGGACACCTGCGCGGCGCGTGCGGGATCGATGTCGTAAATGCCGGCGAACTCGGTGTCTTCCGTTTGTCGCAGCAGCCGCGCATGATGGAAGCCGAGCGCGCCGGTCCCGACCACCCCGACGCGCAGGCGTCGGTGCGTCACACCAGCACTCCGCGCTGCGATGCTTCGATGAAGCGCAGGAAGGTCTCGACTTCCGGCACCGCGGGGAGCTCGGTGCGGGCCCGGGCGATACCCTGACTCACCGTAAGGTGGGAATTGAAGACGAGCCGGTAGGCCTTTTTCAGCGCGAGTTTGACCTCGGCACCGAATCCGGCGCGTTGCAGGCCAACCGAGTTCAGGCCGTACAGATGGACCGGATTGCCCACTGCTTTCGTGTAGGGCGGCACGTCCTGGTTCACCCGCGAGCCCCCACCCACGAAGGCGTAGGTTCCCACGCGCACGAACTGGTGGATCGGGACCAGCCCGCTGATGATCGCCCGATCGTCCACCGTCACGTGTCCCGCCATCTGAATGGCGTTGGCGAGAATGACGTCGTTGCCCACCACACAGTCGTGCGCGATGTGCACATAGGTCATGATGAAACAGCGCTCCCCGACCGTCGTTTTGCCGGTAGCGGGCGTGCCCCGGTTGATGGTGCAGTATTCGCGGATGATCGTGCCGTCGCCGATCTCGACCCACGTCTCCTCACCGCGGTACTTCAGGTCCTGCGGATCGGACCCGAGCACGCTGCCGTAGCCGATCCGCACGTCGGCGCCGAGCCGCGTATTGCGCTCGATCACGACGTGCCCCGCGATGTGCGCGTGGTCCCCGACTTGGACGTTGGGCCCGATGATCACAAAGGGGCCGACCGTCACCTCCTGCCCGAGATGGGCCGACGTATCGACCAGGGCCGTGCGGTGAATCACTTGTCCACCACCACGGCCATCATCTCGGCTTCGGCCACGAGCTGCCCGTCCACGAAGCCCTGCCCCTTCATGCGGCAGGTCTTGCCGCGAAAAGCGATCATTTCGAGCTCGAAACGGATCTGGTCCCCCGGCAGTACGGGGCGCCGGAACTTCACGTTATCGAGCGACATGAAGTAGACGACTTTGTCCGCGACGTTCTGCCCTTCGAAATGCGTCAACAGCAGCATCCCGCCGACCTGCGCCATCGCCTCGATGACGAGCACCCCGGGCATGATCGGATGCCCCGGGAAATGCCCCTGAAAGAACGGCTCGTTGATCGTGACGTTCTTGATTCCGACGATGCGCTTGTCGCCTTCGATCTCGACGATGCGGTCCACCAGCAGGAACGGATACCGGTGGGGCAGCACGTCCATGATCCGCCCGATGTCCATCGCCGGTACGCCGCTCCGCGCCGCCGCGCGCGCGAGGGCACGGGCCACGGCGATGTTTCCGCTGTGACTGGGGCGCGTGGCCACGATGTGCGCCCGGATGCGGCCGCCGGTCAACGCCAGATCGCCGACGATGTCCGCTGCTTTGTGCCGCACGAACTCGTCGGGCCACCGCAAGCGGCCACCATTCACCACGCCCCGCTCATCGAGCACGATGGCGCTGGCCGTGGAGGCGCCCTTGATGAGACCTTTGGCCTGGAGCGCCGCGACCTCGCTGGTGAAGCCGAACGTGCGGGCCGGGGCCAGCTCCGCGGCGAACGCGTCACGCGAGACGTCGTAGCTGCCGACCTGGCGGCCGATGAGGGGATGCGGGAATTCAATCGTGACGGTCAACTGAAACCGCTTGCTCGGGGCCACCACGTAGCTGGCGTCGCCATCGGTCACGGTGAACGGTGCCTGGACGGCGAGCACCACCGCCTCGCCCTCGACGTCCACGGGGCCCGCCTCAGCCAAAGCCGCGAAGTACGGGGCGACACTTCCGTCGAGAATGGGCGGCTCGGGGCCGGACAGCTCCACCAGGAGATCGTCGATTTCGTGCGCCGCGACGGCCGCCAGCAGGTGCTCCACGGTGTGGATCGTCGCCGCGCCGTGACCGATCGCCGTCCGGCGCTCGAGCGCTTCGACCTCCGACAGCCGCGCGCGCACTTCGGGCTGACCCTCCAGATCCGTGCGGCGGAACACCACGCCGGTGCCCAAGGCCCCGGGACGGAAAACAGCGCGCGTGGAAGCCCCGGTGTGCAGGCCGGTGCCCGCCAGCGTCGCGTCGCGCTGAATCGAGCGCCGCTTAGGAGGCGTGGCCATCCGGCTCCCGGATCAGGCGATACAGCGCGGCGTTGGCGCGCAGCACGTCGCGGTGGGGCCGGGCCGGCGTCCCCCACACGGTCGCGCCCGGCGCGATGTCCCCGATCACCCCGGCCTGCACCAGCACGCGCGCACCGCGACCGATGGTGACGTGGTCGGATACCCCCACCTCGCCGGCGATGATCACGTCGTCCTCGACGCGACTGGATCCGGCGATTCCCGCCAGCGCCAGGATGAGGCACCGCTTCCCCACCTGCACGTTGTGCGCGATGTGGACCAGATTGTCCAACTTGGTGCCGTCGTCGATGATGGTATCGTCCACGCTGCCCCGATCGACACAGCAGTTGGCGCCGATCTCCACGTCGTTTCCGATCACACATCGCCCTACATGGGGGATCTTGCGATGCGGCGCCCCGTCCCGCCCGGGGACGTACCCGAACCCGTCGCTTCCGAGCCGCACGCCGGCGTGGATTACGACGCGTCGTCCGATCGTCGTGCCCGCGTAGCAGGTCACCTGCGTCTGGAGCTCGGTGTCCTCCCCAATGGTGACCCCGTCGCCGATCACACAGTGCGCACCCAGCCGGACGTTGCGCCCCAGGTGGACGTCGCGCCCCAAGACCACATACGGCCCGATCGCGACCGGGTCGTCCCAGCGCGCCCCCACCCCGATCAGCGCCGTCGAATGCACGCCCGGACTCCACACCGGCGGAGGATACAGGACGGCCAGGACCGCGAGCAGGGCGGCGTGCGGATCCGGGACAATGATGCGGGTGGCGGGGCCGCCGGGCGCCGTGGCGAACGACTCCGCGCACAACACGATGCCGGCGCGCGACGGCTCAAGGTAGGGGAGGTACCGGGCACTGGCAAGAAACGACAGGTCGCCGGGGCCGGCCCGCTCCAGCGGCGCGACCGCGACGACCGAAACATCCGCGGGCCCCATGAGCCGCCCGCGGGTCAGGGCGGCGACTTCCGTGGCCGACAGCGCGCGCTGCGGCTCGGCGCTCACGGCGGTTCGCTCAGGGATTGGCCTGCCGTAACCGCTCGATCACCTTGGGCGTGAGATTCAGGGCGGGATCCGCGGCCACGATACCGTTGCCCTGCGCGTCGGCGTCAAAGATCAGCGCGTAGTTGCCCTCCGCCCGCACCCCCTGGATAATGATGTTAATCCGAGCCTGGAACGGTCCGAGCAGCTCCTGGTTGCGGGCGCGGGCGCGCGAATCGAGCTCGCTGGACCGCTGCGTCATCCGATCCTGCATCCCCTGCAGCTCTGTCCGCTTGGCAGCCTTCGCCGCGGGTGAGAGCGCGATCGAGGCCTGATCGAAGGCCTGGACGGCCGAGTCGAGCTGCTGCTGCAGCTTCTGCACCTCGTCGCGCATAGCCTGGAATTCGCGGAAGAACGTCGACTCCGCCGCCGCGTACCCCGGCGTGCTGTCCAGGATCGTCCGCGAGCTGATAAACGCAAGCCGCGGGATCGGCGTCGCCGCCGCGGTGGCCGGACGCGCCGGCGTCGTCGGATTCTGGGCCACCGCCGGCGTCGCCAGCGCGGCGCCGAGACACACGAGGACTACCTGCCGCATAACCACTCCGTCGAGAAAGGGCATCAGAAGAAGTTGCCGAGTTTGAAGTGCAGTTTCCAGCCTGGCGCCGGGCGGCCCGCCAGGTCGGTCCGGTCGAAGCCATAAGCCATATCAAGCCCCAAGGGGCCCAAGGGGGAAATCACGTCCAGGCCGATCCCAGCCCCCCGGAACAACCGGGTCGGATTCCAGTCAACGGCTCGCGCCCACAGGTTGCCGGCATCGTAGAAGGCGTTCAGGTAGAACATCTGCGACACCCGGATCCCCACCTCGCCGGTCATCAGAAAGAACGCCTTGCCGAAGGCGTTGGGAGACGCGCCGCGGGAGTTGGCCTGCGGATCGTACCCCAAGGGCGTGACCGAGAACTCGTCATAGCCGCGGAGCGGAATCCCGAATTGCGTCCCGCCCAAGCTGAAGAGCTGATCGAAGAACGGCGAATTGCCGAAAACGAACCCGGACCGGCTCCTCAACCCGAGCACCAGCCGCACTGGGCTGCCCCCGGCGCCCCCCCCGAGCTGCGCCAGCGGTGCGTACCAGGAAGCTTCGAGATCCACCCGCTGGAAATTCCCGGTGCCGCCGAGGAATCCCCCGCTCTGCGACACGCCGACCGAGGTCATCGTGCCGGCCGTAGCGAAGGGCAGATCGATGCGGGTGTCGCGCATGGCCGAGACGCCCACGGTCGAGCGCACGCAATTGCGGCAATTGAACACGGTGTTGAACGCAACGTTGCTGGCGGATCCGGTATACGTCTGCTCGTCGATCGAATACGACACGAACAGCCGCGCGTAGCGATCGCGAAACGCGGGGAACCCGAGCTGCAGGCTGGCGCCCCGCCGCCGCACCCGGCCGAGATCGGCGATGTTGTAGCGCAACCGGGTGTTGTGCACGTCGATCGTGCCCGAGATGCGTGACTCCCGAATCGCCGGATCCGTGAACGACACGGAGAAGTCGTTGATGTTCTTGCCGAACTGCCACTGGAACTTCCCGCGCTTGCCCTGCCCGAACAGGTTCGGCTCCTCGAGCCCGAGGAACCCGCCCAACCCCGTGCCCTGCCCGACCGAGGCGCCGAAATTCACGTTGCCGGTGTGCTTTTCGCTGACGTGGAACACCACGTCGATGTCGCCCTGATCGTTGGCCTGCGGCGTCTCCGGATAGGGCAGCGGCTGATTGAAAAACCCGAGATTCGAGATGTTCTGGTAGGAGCGCAACAACGCGTCCTGCCGGAACAGGTCGCCCGGCAGGAGCACGATGGCGTCCCGGATCACGCGCTCGTGGGTCACGTCGTTGCCCACGATCTCGATCTTGTTGACGATCGCGGGCTGGCCTTCGTTGATCACCCAGCGCAGGTCCACCACCGGGTTGCCGTCGGCGCCGGTGCGGCGGATGATGTCCGGCCGCACCTGCGCGTAGATGTACCCCTGGTTGTGGTACAGCGTGTAAAGGGCGCTGGTCGCGTCGTCCCAGCGCGACTGACTGAAGACCGCGGGTCCCCGGGCCACGCCGCCCAAACCCAGCATGCCCCTGCGTCGCTCGCTCTTGAACGGATAGAGCTGCTCCAGCTCCTCGGTCGAAAAGCGGCGATTGCCGACGATCTCGAACGTCCCCACGTGATACGGCTCCCCTTCCGCGACGCGCAGCACGAGCTCGGCCTTCCCCGTCGAGTCGTTCACGAGCAGCGTGTCGTCGAGCACCTGGAAGTCCACGTAGCCACGCTCGCCATAGAACTTGGGCAGCCGCTCCTGCACGTCCGCCTGCAGCTTCTCATCGTCGTAGTCGCCCTTGCGCCACCACCAGAATCCCTCGGGGCGGGTGCGCATCTGCGACACGATCGCGGCGTCCGGAAAGTGGGTGTTGCTATCGATCCCCACCCGCGCAATGGCCACGCGCCGCCCCTCGGTGACGTCGAACACCAGTCGCACCTGAGACGAATCGGCCTCGTAGACCGAGAGCGTCTTGACCTCGGCGAGGTAGTAGCCGCGCGCCCGGTATAACGAGTCGATGCGGGCGCGCGCCCGGGTCACGGCGGCCGGGTCGATCGGCCGCCCTTGGGCGAGGGTGACCTTGGAGCGCACCGAGCCTTCGCTGAGCCGCGACACGCCGCGCACGGTCCAGTGGGTGAGGATCGGTCGCTCGTGCACCCGGATGATCAGAACCTGGACACCGCCCGTGGTGTCCTGATCGACGCGGACGTCGTCGTATTGCCCGGTGGCGTACAGGGTTCGAATGGCTCGTTGGATGTCGCGATAGGTGGTGAAGCGATCCGGCACGAGCCCCGCCGTCTGGAGCACGACGGCCCGCGAGATCCGCTTCATCCCGACCGCGGTCACCGAGTCGGGACTGCCGCCCGCAACGCCCTCCTGGCCCCACAATGAGCGCGGGGCCAGGAGGAACAGCGCGACGGTCAGCGAGCGGGCGAGCCGGCGGGTCACGCCTTCGTGCCGGAGAACGCCCGGAACGCCAGACGCTCCTTGTCGGGCGCCACGTCGACTTCGATCTCGTCGCCGCGTGCGAACTCGCCGATCAGGATCTTCTCGGAGAGCGGATCCTCGACGTACTTCTGGATGGCCCGCTTCAGCGGCCGCGCGCCATAGTGCTCGTCGTAGCCGTGCTCGACCAGGAAGTTGTTCGCCGCCGGCGTCAGCCGCAGCGTCAGCTCTTCCTCCCCGAGGCGCTGCTGCACGTCGCGCAGGATGATCCCGACGATCTGCGCGATATGCTCCCGCGAAAGCGGGTGGAAGACGATCACGTCGTCCAGACGGTTGAGGAACTCCGGATTGAACACCTTGCCGATTTCCTCTTTCACCTTCTCGGCCATCCGCTCGAAACTGCCGCGGGCATCGCCTTGCGCGAAGCCGAGGGTTTTTCCTTTCAGCATGTCGCGCGCGCCCACGTTCGACGTCATGATCACGACGGTGTTTTTGAAATCGATGACGCGGCCATAATTGTCGGTGAGGTGTCCCTCATCCAAGACCTGCAGCAGGATGTTGAACACATCGGGGTGCGCCTTCTCGATCTCGTCGAGCAGCACCACAGCATAGGGTTTCCGGCGCACCGCCTTGGTGAGCGCCCCGGAGTCTTCGTAGCCCACGTAGCCCGGGGGCGCGCCGATCAGGCGGCTCACCGAGAACTTTTCCATGTACTCCGACATGTCCACCCGGATCAGGGCGGTCGCGTCCGCGAACAGGAACTTGGCGAGCGCACGGGCCAGCTCGGTTTTCCCGACCCCCGTCGGGCCGCTGAAGACGAACGAGCCGATGGGCCGCTTGGGATCCTTGAGGCCCGCGCGGCTGCGCCGGATCGCGCGCGAAATGACGGTGATCGCCTCGTCCTGTCCCACGACGCTCTGGTGCAGCTCGTCCTCCATGCGCAGCAGGCGGGCCGTCTCGGCTTCCTGCAGCCGCGTGACCGGAATCCCGGTCCAGCGCGACACGATGAACGCCACCTGCTCCTCGCCGATCGTGGGCCGGCGGGTCTGGCGCTCGCGCTCCCATTCGTCCTGCTTGCGGCGGATCTCGCTCTGCAGCTCTCGCTCGGAGTCGCGCAGCGCCGCGGCGCGCTCGAAGTTTTGGTCGCGGACGGCGTTCTCTTTGTCACGACTGATCTGCTCCAACTTCTCCTTCAGCTCGGCGACTTCGGGCGGCGGGACCTGCGTGGCCAACCGGGCCCGGGCGCCGGCTTCGTCGATCACGTCGATCGCCTTGTCGGGCAGGAACCGGTCCGTGATGTAGCGCTCGGACAGTTTCGCCGCGGCGTTCAGGGTGTCGTCCGGGATCACCACGCGGTGGTGCTCCTCGTAGCGCTTGCGCAGCCCTTTCAGGATCTCGATCGTCTCATCGACGCTCGGCGGGTCAACGATCACGGTCTGGAATCGCCGTTCCAGCGCGCCGTCCTTCTCGATGTACTTGCGGTACTCGTTCAGCGTCGACGCGCCGACGCATTGCAGCTCGCCGCGCGCCAGCGCGGGCTTCAGCATGTTGGACGCGTCCACGGCGCCCTCCGCCGCGCCCGCGCCCACCAGCGTGTGCAGCTCGTCGATGAACAGGATGATGTTCCGGTTCTGAGCAATCTCGTTGATCACCGCCTTGAGCCGCTCTTCGAACTGGCCACGGTATTTCGTCCCGGCGATCACCGCCGCCATGTCTAGGGAGAGCACGCGATGATCCTTGAGCGCATCGGGGCACTGCCCGCCGGCGATCAGCTGGGCCAGTCCCTCGACGATCGCCGTCTTGCCGACCCCCGGCTCGCCGATCAGCACCGGGTTGTTCTTCTTGCGGCGTGAGAGGATCTCCATCACCCGCTCGATCTCTTTCTGGCGCCCGATCGTGGGATCGAGCGCGCCGTCAGCCGCGAGCTGGGTCAGGTCGCGGCAGAAATGATCGAGCGCCGGAGTCTTGGATTTCTTCTCGCTCTTCGGCGTCGGGGCCTGGGTGCCGGTCCCCGCCGCCGGAGCGGTCGACGGCATCTCGCTGCCCAGCAGCCGAAGCGTTTCCGCCCGGGCCTGCTCCAGGTTCACCCCGGCATCGGTGAGCACCTGCGCCGCGATCCCTTTCTCCTCGCGCAACAGGCCCAGCAGCAGATGCTCGGTCCCGACGTAAGAGTGGTTCAGCTCGCGTGCCTCGCTCATGGCGAGCTCGAGAACCTTCTTGGCGCGCGAGGTATACGGCAGATCGGGCCCCGCGGCTGCTGCCGCTTTGCCCTTCTTCACCGTCTCTTCGATCTTCTGCTGGATCTCTTCCAGATCCACGTTGAGGTTGGTCAGGACCGCGGCCGCGACCCCCTCCCCCTCACGAATCAGACCGAGCAGGATGTGCTCCGTGCCCACGTACTCGTGATGCAGACGGGCGGCCTCTTCCCGCGCCATCTGAAGGACCTTGCGAACCCGATCCGTAAAGTTGTAGCCGTTCATCTCGTTGCCTACCTCAGGTGGTCTCGCCGCGCAGCAATTGCCGCACGTACGACGCCCGAATCATGGGCAGCTCGGGGTCGCCGACCTGCCGCCCCTCCATCGCCGCCAGGTGCGCGGGTTGCGTGTGGATGAGCAGCTTGTTGAGGGTGTATACACTCAGCCCGGTGATCAGATTCAAGCCAACGCCGAGCCGCACCCCGCTCAACAGGTTCATCGTCTCCTCGAAGGTGAGCGAGCGCGCGTACCGCAACAACCCGTAGGCCCGCCACACCTTGTCTTCCACCGTTCCCGCCGCCGTCTTGAGCAGCACGTCTCGTGCCTGTTCTTCGTACTCGATAACCTGCCGCACGATACGTCCGAGATGATCGAGGAGCTCGCTCTCCGCCTTGCCCAGCGTCGTCTGATTGGACAACTGAAAGAAATTGCCGACGACTTCGCTGCCCTCCCCGTACAGCCCCCGAAACGTCAGGCCCACCTGCGTGAGCCCCTGCAACACTTTGTTGATCTCCTTCGTTAACACCAAGCCCGGCAAGTGGATAAGCACGCTCGCGCGGAGGCCCGTGCCGGCGTTGGTCGGACACGAGGTAAGATAGCCAAACTCGGAATGGAACGCGAACGGGAGCAGCCGACCAAGCTCGCTATCTACTGAATCCAGCGCCGCATACGCGTCCTCCAATGCGAAGCCGGAGACCATCGCCTGCAGCCGCAGATGATCTTCTTCATTCACCATCACGCCGATCGGCGTTTCGATCAGCACGGCCGCTCCGGGGCGCGGACGCGACGGCTCCCGCTCCAGCGCCGCCAGCTCTTTGCTCACCAAGTGGCGCTCGTGCAGCAATTGCCGCTCGATGCGCTCGAGATCGTGCAACGGAAACGTGATCGCGCGCGCCAAGTGCCCGCTCGCCCCCGCCGCTTCGGTGACCCGGGTCAGCACCGCCTGCCGATCGGCGTCGGTCGCCCGCAGGCTGAATGGATAGCCGGTGAGGTTTCGCGCCAACCGGATCCGGGTCGAGAGCACGATCTGGGGATTCGGGCCGGAGGCGTCGAGCCACCCCACGCCGCCGTCGGGG
>Ga0214473_10011313_pt1 | contig 10474 bp, 10 predicted proteins | sample RVTome_7_FD_203509 | JGI IMG/M metagenome (GOLD analysis project Ga0214473, IMG submission 203509) | Soil microbial communities from uranium-contaminated site in the Upper Colorado River Basin, Wyoming, United States - RVT98D197 | ecosystem: Environmental > Terrestrial > Soil > Contaminated >... | reverse complement strand
TCTCAAAGTCATTCAGACGCTTCAGATCGACCAGCAGTTCGTCCTCGACGTGGCAGTGAGAACGGGGGCCGTAAAAGCCTGTGCTGTATGGAACATAGGGGATCTTGTAGCGGTTGCAAATCTTGACGATCTTCTGGACCTCCTCCGTTGTCCGCGGCAGGATGACCACTGCAGGGATCTTCGTCATGACCCTCTCGTAACCACAACCTGCTTCGTATCCTCCGGGGCCTGATCGATAGCCTTCGCAGATCGCAGGATCGTCGGAAATATATTTAGAGCCCACAACCGCTTCCAATGCCTTATACGCTTCTTTAACGATAGCCATGCTTTCCTCCTTGGTATAATTCTGAGGTAAGAACTACGAATTATACCTGATTACTATGATTATTTTAGATTACGGAGATTAAACCATTAATCTCCTCACTTGACAGCTCCTGTTGCCAAAGTTTATTAGCAGCCCTGTCTTATCTTTCATCACTGTAATCTGCTTCTTAATCTTTGTAATCAGACATCCTATGCATTATCTTTTCTAGGATGTTTTATCCTTTTACCGAAGCCATAATGAGCTCGGAGATGTCCATCACTTTCACAGGGTTTCCGGTTTCCTTGGCGGCCTGGGCGAAATTGTTCTTGCACCAGGGGCAGGCGGAGACGAGCACTTCGGCGCCCACATCCATCACTTCTTCCAACCGGTGCTTTGCCGAGAAATTTGCCAGGTTAGGGAAGGCCTCCTTTGTTCCGCGCCCCGCTGCACAACAGAAGGCATTCTCTCTTGTTCGCGGCATCTCCACGAATTTCACGCCTGGAATGGCACTCAGGATATTTCTTGGCTGAGCGTATAGACCCTCCTTGCCCCGTCGCCTCTTAATCTTGGGGCTGACCGTGCCCATCCATCCCCGCTCACCTGTGAAGGGTGTCCACGAATCACAAAGCCTGCTGATGCCGCACGAATCGTGATAGGTCAGTCGCGCATCCACAGGCTTGGCGAGCTTGAGCGCCCCCTTCTTCACCATGGCATCGGCAAACTCCACAAGATGCATTACCTGGAACCCCAGATCTTGAGTGGCGATATTGAGCATCTTCGGGTAGTCAGCCTTGAACATCCGGTAACCTTCGGCACAGCTAATGATCACCGTCTTTGCCCCTGTGGCCTTTATGGCTTCGATGTTGCGACGGGCCAGCGTTCGCGCTTCATCGATCATGCCCACGGAGTAGAGCGTATTTCCGCAACACCATTCATCCGGCATCAGCATGAACGGCGTGCCGGAAGCATTCATGATCCTCGCCGTAGCCTGGGCAATCTCAGGATTGAGGTAGGAGGCCGAGCAGCCTACAAAATAGAGGAGATCCGCTTTGGAGGCCACTTGAATGTCGCCGGTCACCCATTTTTTTCTGTTCTCATGGGGGGAACCAAACTGGTTGTGGGTCTTTTCGATGTTCTGGGCCACCTTTTTGTGGGCGGGCATGGGACCTGCACCGTCTTTCACGGCTTGAACCCTCAGGGCCTCGAGGGACAGCTCGATTTCCAGATCGAGGTTCCTCTTACATCCCACATCGCAGGCGCCGCAAAGGGGATCCGCGTAGATGATTTCCAGGAGTTTCGGGGTCCACTTGAGTTTTCCCTCGGCCACCGCCGTGCCGATCCTCATCTTGCCAAAGGCCCCGTAAGAATCGAAGTCATTCCAGGTATTGCTGGGGCACCTCGTGCTGAACCTGACGCCGGGCATGTATGTGTGCTCCACCCAGTAACATCCTTTGCATTTGATGCACCGGCTCATGTCATAAACGAAATTATCCAGTTGCGTCACTTCCAAGCTAAATTGCTTTTTTGGCATCTTATCCTCCTCAGAAGAGCTCAGAGAAACTACTCTTCGCTCTTGATTATGCAGATTCAGAAAATGATTACACAGATTTTTCTTTATCTTCAAATCATTTCTAATCGGTGTAATCGTTTCATAATCCGTGTAATCAGAGATTTCTGGGTTTCTTCAGAAATCTCCTCAGAAGCACAGATTTCCCGGGTTCATGATGTTCTTCGGGTCAAATACCTTCTTCAGCCGCTTCAGGGCCATGGTGTAACCCGAGGCACGCTCATACACCATCGAGGACAATTCCCCGTAGGGCCTTGTAAAGAAGGCGCCCTGATTCATCAAGGCGAGGGCTGTATTCCGGTAAAGGCTGGCAACGAGAGCCTTTTCTGAAGAATCGGCCGGGTCATAGAAGAAGGTGAATTCCATATGACAGGCACGGTTATGTTCGATCGGCTGGATGTAACACCCGATATCGCCTATGGGATAACCGTGCTGGGCAGCCAATTCTTCCACGATATCGACATAAACGGGAGAGGAGACCGGCCGGGCAATAAAGAATAGGCTTTGAGAGCCTCCCTTCCAGATGTTCTTCCAGTAGGTCTTCTCCGCAGGCCAGGGCTTGCGAAGCATCGTCAAAAGTTTCCGACCGATTCCGGGAACCCCGGGAAGGTTTTCTTGAAGCTCCATTTTCCGAAATTCGTTCTTAATAACCTGGTTCAGGAAATTCTCCTCGTAGGCGATCTTTTCCTCCGGACGCCGGAGCAAGCCGCTCACAACCAGAATGAGCGTCCATGGCGGGAGTGCCCCGCACAGTGTATCGAATTCCTCGGGCCAATCTTCCGCGATCATGGCGGCAAGATCAACATTATTCAAAAGGAGACATTCCTGTCCAATTCGGCGAGGCAAGATCCGGTAGAGGAACTCCTGGGCGTAAGCCAGGTCATCGACTGCGGCAAAGTAGATCTTATCGATCTTGGGAATCGATTCGATCTTCAGGTTGACCCATGTCACCACGCCCATTGTTCCCTGAGCCCCTTGAACGAATCGATAGAAGTCGAGGCCGGGACCCGAGGGATTTGCACCCTTTGAGGTCGAATCGGGATAGCCGTTCACGCTCGCAGATCCCATTCTAAAGATCTCACCGGTGGGCCAGACGACCTCGAGGGACTGCATCGGTTCTCCATAATCGTATACCGTGTTGGTCGGGACCTCTCTTTCGAGGTAGTCGGTCAGTACGGACCGGTTCGCAGGGGGCAGCAGCGGCATGATCATTCTCATCCCTTTCTTCGCAAGCTCTTCTGTAAGCTGCTGCCAGAGCACGCCCGCTTCGATTCTCACCCTCCGGTTGTCTTCATCGATCTCCAGGACCTTCTTCATTCGGGTGAGGTCCAAAACCATTCCGCCCTGCTTCGGGATGGTCGCCCCGTGAAAATGGACAACAGAGCTGACCGGGACAACGGGGACAGACTGCTCATTCGCAAATTGGAGGATCTTCTGCACCTCCTGGGCATCTTTTGGCTTCACCACATAACTCGGCGCCCCCGCCGGTGTGAGGCTTAAGTCGCTCCCATAGCTCTTGAGGACGTCCGGGGCGTCTAAGAAATTTCCAGCTCCTACGATTTCCTGCAACTTATCTCTCGCATTCATCATTTGATCCCCCGTTCTTGGAGTTCTTTTGTTCAATGATCGATTCAATGGACCACGCCCGGTCAACATCACTTGTGAACAAAGGGTGCACTCGCCTTGGGCCCTTGTTTCAGAAAGGTGTCTATCCCGATCTTCATGTCCTCCGTCGTCAGACACTCCCCAAAGACCTTCGACTCGATTTTCAATCCCTCTTCGAGGGTTGTTTTGGCCCCCTCCAGGATGGCCTTCTGGAGGAGAGAGTCGGTCTTCCGGCTCAGAGGTCCGAGATCTACCTCAGGCAGTTTTGAAGGCACGGGAATGGGACCCTTTGGGATTGGCGTGATGCTGACAGTTCCCGCGATGATTTTCTTCAAGAGATCGATCGCATCCTCCACCAGATCACCTTTCACCTCGTCGCGTATCAGGCCGATTTCCTTTGCACGCGTGCTGGAGATAGGATTCGCGCTCCGGAGCATGGTCCAGGCATTTTCCATTCCCACCAGCCTCGGAAGCCGCTGGGTCGCGCCGGCTCCGGGGATGAAGCCCAGCCGGGGTTCAGGTTGGGCGACGAAAGCCTTCTGCCCCTGGGTTGCAATTCGGGCGGTGCAGGCCATGGCCAATTCATTCCCTCCGCCGAAGGCCAGTCCATTCATGGCACAAACCGTAGGCTTTCCGAGGTTTTCGATGAGATTCACCACCGATTTGTCTTCCGTGCATTTGGCTTCGGCTTCTTCAGGCGTCTTTAAGGCCGCCAGCATGCCGATGTCCGCTCCGGACACGAAGGCCCTCGTCCCGAAGCCTGTCAACACGGCACCCTTGATCTTCGGATCCTTCTTGATGTCGGTGAAGACATCCCTTAATTGCTCGAAGACATCCTGGTTGATGGCATTGAGCACCTTCGGCCTTCGAATCTTAACGATGGCGATGTCCCCTTTATTCTCTCTGATCACCACGGGGATTGTCCATGGTTTGCCCGATGCCGCCTGCTTCCTGAGCATGTCGGTTACTTTAAAGCCGGGATTCTCTTTCGCATAGGCCTCTACCAGTTCTAGGGACTTCTTTATGCCGACCTTGTTCATCAATTGGAAAGGAGGGGTCATGACCAGCCCATTTTCTATTCCCAAATCGAGATCACCGATGTTCGTAATTCCACTCTCCACGATCTCGCAAGCAATCCCGAAGTAGGCGCCCATCACCCTGTTTGAAACGGCCTCGTAAACTTCCTGGCTATAATCAACCGCCTCGCCCCTCGCGGCCGTTTCCCAGTTCTGGCCGGATTTTACCTGATCGTCCAATATCTTCGGGGAACGGAACCAGGGCATAATGACCCCTGTATATATTTGAAGACCATGCTGTGTAAGCGGATTTCCACCGGCAAGGTTATGGCCTGTGAAAGGACCCACACCCATTCCGAGGGTTTTTTGAATGATCGTATCGACCTGCTTGACGGTGCCAAGGCCCTTCTCCGCCATCAAGGTGCCAGCAAGGAAGATCCCCTCGAAGAAAGGGTTCACGGCAAAGCCGAAGCGGCCCTTCACCCGGATCGGGGCCTTACCGATGAATTCGTAGAGTTTCATCGAATATTCAACCAGGGCAGGGTCCGTCTCCTTCATGGGAACGATTTCGAGCAGGATGTTTCTCTCCGCGGGGAAGAAATAATGGAGCACCAGGCATCGCGACTTCTCCTTCATGTTCGGAAAGATCTCCTCAGGCGGTATGTGGGAGGAATTGGAGGCCAGAATCGCAGTCTTCGGGCAGGTCTCTTCAAGCTGGGCAAAAATCTTATTCTTGACATCGAGCCTCTCGAAGGCGGCTTCGATCACAAGATCGGCGTCCTTCAATTGTCCGTAATCCGAAGTGAAGAGCATATTGCGGAACATCGCATCGGCCTCTTCTTTCTTATAGATCTTTTTCTCCGCGGCCTTCATCAGTTTTGACTCGGCCTTCTTCGATCCCGCATCCAGGGCGGACTGGGCGATGTCGACCACGACGACGGGCACGCCGTAGGTGTGGAGAGTCTGACTGAAATGGAGTGCAATGTCAGGACCGATGTTACCGGAACCGATCACTCCAACCTTTCGAATGGTACGACCAAACATTGTAAGCGGCATATAATCCTCCTTTTCCCTCCAGCTAGATTCGAGCCCATCAGAGTAAAAGCTTCATTTCAAATTAAAATTTTCACAAACATTATCATAACAACATTCTTATGTCAACCCCTTAAAAACTGGCAACTTTCCTCAGTACCCTGGCGGGGGCTTGAATGGACCGATCACCAAAGCCAGCCGCCCTGCGATGTCAAGCAGTTGAGTCTCGCCCCAACGTCGTCCGACTACCTGCAAACCGATCGGCAGCCCGTCAGCCGAGCGCGTTAACGGCAGCACCACGGCAGGGTGGCCGGTCAGGTTGAACAGAGAAGTATAAGCTGTACCGGCGATGAAGTATGGCACCTGGTGAGTGTCCACAGCGACCGGTGTGCCAAAGGGACAATGGGGGATGGCCGGTCCGACAGTGACAGGACAGAGGAGCGCATCCCAGCGCGCGAAGAACTGTTCAAGGACGGCAATGAGAGAATCGCGTTTCGTTAAGCTTTCCGTGTACTGGCGAAGCGTCGCCGCCACTCCCCGCGCCATGCCGCGATATACCGGCTCTTCTGAATCGGGACGAGCTCCCAATTCGGCAACCCGGTCTGCTGCTCGCTCCGGCGATGTGGCTGCTCGTTCTGCAATGACTATTTCGCCCCAGGTTTCCCATGCCTTTATGCAATCGAATCCTTCCGGTTTTCGCTGCTCAATGTGGCATCCACAGCGGGCAAGCTCGGTTGCAAGCTTTGCCAGTGCTGTCCGGGTATCGCTGGTCACCGGAACGCCGCCGAACTCATCGGTCCAGGCCAGGTGCAGCTGATCCAACGGTTTGGTCGGCATGGGATGTAACGATACAGGGGGTACCTCCCACTGGTTTCCATCTGGCCCGGCGATCAGGCGCAATGCGAGCGCCAGGTCATCAACGGATCGTGCGAGGGGCCCGATCGTATTCATATGGCGCACACCTCTTGGGATACCTGGAGGTTCAGGGATGTGTCCGGTAAGGGGAACGCGATGTTCGGTTGGTTTGAGGGCGTACACCCCACAGTAATGGGCCGGGATGCGCAACGAACCGGCAAGATCGCTGCCCAGTTCAAGAGAGGTGAGGCCGGCAGCAAGGGCTGCAGCACCCCCTCCGGTGGAGCCACCCGGAGTGCGCTCCAGGTTCCAGGGATTGTTTGTGCGGCCAAAGATAGGATTGTCGGCCCGATAGTCGGCAGAAAGTACAGGGAGATTGGTCTTGCCCAGGATGATGGCGCCGGCAGCCCGCAAGCGCGCTACGACCGGGGCGTCGGTAGTGGGAAGATAGTCAGCCAGCGGCAGGTAGCCGCCCGTAGTCCGCAGACCGGCGGTCTCGATCGCGTCTTTGATCGTGACCGGCACTCCGTGCAGTGGTCCCCAGACCTCGCCTTTGGCCAAGGCTCGGTCAGCTTCCTGTGCCCGCTTCCGTGCATGTTCCTCATCCAGTGTGACGATGGCATTCAGGGCCGGATTATAGCGAGCAATCCGGGCCAAATGCGTCTCCACCACTTCGGCGGCGGAGACCCGGCGTTGACGGATAGCTGCGGCCAACTCTTGGGCAGTAGCGAATACGATGCCATTCATGATCTTCCTCCTTTATGATCTGTTCGACGGCTGGTGTCAGACTTGTCGTTGAAGCTACCGCCTTTGCGAATTTCGGTTGATCCGTATCCACAGCGGCCGTTCGTATGTGTGGTTCATAGTACGCCTGTGTGGATTTGATAATCCCTATTTTGGTAAAAAGACAGAGATTCGTCCTAATCGGCTTTTCCCCTGCTGAACTCCATGACTCTGTATGCCAGAGCCCACCGCTGTTCATCCGTGAAATGGAACATCGCCATGGGCGTGTCGGGGAGTCCCGTCTTCAACACCTCAAAGATCTTTTTACGATCTCCCTTGCTATAGGTCCACTGGTCAAAAGGGAGACTAAAATCTCTTGGTTTTTTCTTCAGTTCCGCAGCTTTCCATCCTTTTCCGTCTCCGTTCGGACCATGACATTGAACGCAGTTGTTCTCGTAAAGCTTTCTGCCCTGGCTCAAGAGTTCAGGGGTATTTTCGGGCGGCTTGTTCAATTTTTCAAGGATGGATGCGCAGGACGAAGAAATGAGCCAAACCATGATCAAGCACCAAAAGTTCAGAACGCGATTTTGCCTCATTATGGTTCGTCCTTTCCTATTCGTATTTCCGGGCAGTAAGTAAATTCTCCTTCAACGGGGTCGAAAAGTAAATGGGCTAGAATAGGTAAACGGGCTATATCTTCTTTACTCCATCCGCGAATTTTCGTATGTCCGGCAATCGGTTCTTCACTGTGATAATATTCTGCCCCAGAGAAGTTTGTCGAAATCAGATATTCATTTCTAAAATATAGAGACCGCGTTTGAACGAATCCTGTTATGAGGCAGGTTGACCTGGGTGATGACTTTCGGGGCGCTGGGATCTGTAACGTCAAGGACAGTAAAATCCTTCGGAGGACCTTCGTGGGCAACAAAGAGGATTCTCCTTCCGTCAGGGAGTCTTTTCAGACTGATGCCTTCGCCGCCATTTCCAAAACCGTTCAATGTATTGTGCCCAATGAGTCTCATATTCTTGCTCTCGCCGCGGGATCTCATAACCCTCCTCCTGCGTCACATCGATTTCAATAAATCGCCCAAACAGATTCAATTATTTCCAGGCAAAATAAGGTATTCAAATGCTCTTTGAAATATTGGGTTGTTTCTGTGGTGCACCACTAGGAGATTGCATCGAGTTCGGTAACCTCTTCCGGGGTTAGTTTCCAGCCCACGGCACCGAGGTTTGACTTCACCTGTTCCACACTCCGCGCTCCTGCTATGATTGTACTTACCCAGGGTTTGGCCAGCAGCCAGGCAATAGCCAATTCTCCCACCGTGTGGCCCCGGCCAGTGGCGAAGGCTTCTAACTTGGCCAGTTTGCGATAGCTCTCTTCAGTAAGTAAATTCCCGTAGATTAAAATCGGTGTAGAAAGGCGCCAGTCAGCGGGCGCCTTTTCTCCTCTGTGATATTTTCCGGTGAGGAAGCCTCCCGCCAGCGGAGCCCAGGGTATAATGCCGACCTTGTAGGCTTGGCAGAGAGGAACCAGTTCCTCTTCTATTCTCCTATCAAGAATGTGATACCGGGACTGCTCCGTTATGAAGGAATGGAGTTGGCTGCCCCTGGATGTCCATAGCGCTTCACAAAGTTGCCAGGCCGCAAAGTTAGAGGCGCCAATATATCTCACCTTGCCCGCTTTCACGAGATCGTCGAGAGCCCGCAGTGTCTCTTCGATAGGTGTCTCCGGATCAGCGTCATGCATCTGGTAAAGGTCAATGTAATCTGTCTGAAGTCGCTTCAGGCTGGCATCGATTGCCCTCATGATGTAATACCTTGACCCGCCTCGGAAATTCGGCCCCTCACCGATAGGTCGGCCAAACTTGGATGCCAGGATAACCTCATGGCGTCGAGACTTGATCGCCTTGCCCACAATCTCCTCGGAACGTCCCTGGCCGTAATAGTCTGCGGTATCGATATAGTTTACGCCTTGGTCCAGGGCATACTGGATAACAGGCATGGAAGCCTGTTCATCGATCCTCCAGCCAAAGGTGTTGCCTCCAAGGCCAATCTCAGAAACCCTGAATGAAGAATTCCCCAGTTTCCGATATTCCATCACTGCCTCCTCGACTCGAGTGATTTTATATCTGAATCATTTCTCATCGATAATCAATGCCAATCTTCTTAGTAAACTTGTCCAGAGCTTTGTCGAGGGTCCAAAGAGGAACGTCCGCTAATACAGCAGATGTAATCAGATGGATGTCTATATAGCCCAACCCCTTTCCCATAAGCTGATTATTTTCAATGAATTTTAAGACTTCCTCATCTTCGGCTAAGATTGTCATAGGAAGGGAATGAAGACATGTAAGGATTTCATGCCTATTTTTGAGATTTCCGCAGGCAAGCTCGCCAACAATGAATGGATGGCATACAACTTTCCCGTCACTCAATAATTTCTCAAGGCCCACATTTCCATCACGTAAGTGAGAGACCCATACGGAGGTATCAACAAGAACCATTCTATTTCTCTGCTATTTTCCGGCGAGGTATCATTTTCAATTCCTTTTCGGTTCCGCCCAGTTTTGCAAGCCTTTTACTGCTTTCCATTGCAATTAATGCTTCCAATCCAAGCTTGACCATGGTGGTTTTCTCTTTAATGCCTGTCAGCTTTGAAACCTTTTTAATTAGGCTGTCCTCGATGTTTAAGGTCGTCCTCATGCAGGCCTCCTCTTTCTATATGTATCAATATGCATGATCAATGCATATATTGTCAAGAAGTTTTTAAGATAACGCCTCAGCCTGGAAATGGTGCACGGGATGTCACTGAGCGAATGATTACGCAATGATTTCATTCAGTCCTTCAACTACTTGGGCCAATTCCTCCTGAGATGCTCTGCCCATGACCTTTCCGATCCTCTCCACAGATAGGGTGCGTATTTGGCTAATCTTAACCCATGACTGCTTCGGCATATCCCCGGTCGTTAATTCGAGGGTCAAAGGAAACCCGGCTCTCTGTGGCTGGCTCGTAATTGCAAGAGCGATGACGGTCCCTGAACGGTCGTTGAAGATATCGTGACTTAGAATCAGAACAGGACGCAGCCCTGCCTGTTTATGACCTCGAGTGGGGTTGAGATCCGCCCACCGGATTTCACCTCTTAGTATTCTGGCCATTGGGTCATATCCTCACTCATTCCTTCTTCAGCCATGGCTTTCTCAAATTCGGGTTGGAGCTTGGCGCATTCTGTCGCCAGTCGGCTGCGTTTCATGCGGAGCAGTTTTTCACTGACTGCTTCTTGAATGGCCTGACTGCGGTTTTGGAAGACATGTTGATGAACCAGCCTATCCAATTCACCAATAAATTCATCGTCCAATGTAATGGCTATTTTC
>Ga0214473_10011312_pt1 | contig 10474 bp, 6 predicted proteins | sample RVTome_7_FD_203509 | JGI IMG/M metagenome (GOLD analysis project Ga0214473, IMG submission 203509) | Soil microbial communities from uranium-contaminated site in the Upper Colorado River Basin, Wyoming, United States - RVT98D197 | ecosystem: Environmental > Terrestrial > Soil > Contaminated >... | reverse complement strand
GAGCGCACCGTCGGCACCATCGAGCCGGCCAGGGCCGTGTAAAACACCACGGCGATAAAGGAACAGAAGGTGGCGACTTTCAGGAGATTGCAGCGCAACAGGAGAAAGGTACTGAAACCGAGGCCGTAACGCACCAAAGCGAAGATCACGAGGCCCAACATGCCGACATGCAGGCCGGAGATCGACAGCACGTGATTGACGCCGGCGGCGGTAAAATCATCTCGCGTTTGCTTCGGAATCTCGCCCATATCGCCGACGACCAGCGCTTTCATCAGCGCGCCGCCATCGTGGGAAAAGTTGCGCTCGATGAAGCGGCGGATTTCCCGGCGCAACGATTCGATGGCGTTGCCGAAAAACTCCGCCTGGCGCGCCACCAACTCGACGTCCTTATCGCTGTCGAGAAACCCAGTCGCATAGATCTCCCGGTCGGCCAGATACGCGGCATAATTGAACCCGCCGGGATTGCCGCTGTCGCGCGGGATCTGTGGCTGCAGCCAAAACCGCACCCGGTCGCCATAACGCCACTCGCGTCCAGTGAAGCGGACACCGACAATGATATTCCCGGAAATTTCCTCCGCTCCGGTGGGGTGCCAGATTCGTTCCGCTTGAACCACCCAGCGGCTGCGTCCCGGCAGCTTCTCCGGCTCGCGCCGGAGCAGGCCCTCCAGGTAGAAGCGCGTGTCGTCCTTCATCAATGATCGCAGATGATTGGGAGGAAAACTCGGATGAAGCACTTGCCGGTGGCGAATATAGCCGAACGAAAAAGCGAGCGCTGCAACAACGACGAGAGCTCCCCAGCGCCGGCTGCGACGATATAAAAGCAGCGGCAGTGGAATGGTCAACAACCCGAGGGTCACTTCGGGCAGCGGCGGCCAGGGCGCGGCGGCGACCGCTTGGCCCACGAGCAACCCCACCGTGACCCCGAACAGACCGGCCGACGGGTGGCCGCCGATCAATGCAGCTTCGCTAAGCCGATGAGCCTCGGTGGCCATCGTTCGCTCGCTTAGCCCGGCATCGACCTCAGCGATTCCAGGATTTCCTGGGCGACCTTCTCATTGATCGAAGGCACCTTGAGCAAATCTTCCAAGGTCGCCTCCTCGATGCGCTTGACGCTGCCGAAGGCGCGCAGCAGCGCCCGCTTGCGCGCACCGCCCACCCCGGGAACTTGGTCCAAGATGGAATAAATCGTCTGTCGTGCGCGCAACCTCTTGTGGTGCGTGATCGCGAAGCGGTGCGCCTCGTCGCGCACCCGCTGAAGCAAGAATAGCGCGTTGGAGTTGCGCTTGAGAATGACCGGGTTGCTTTGCCCCGGCAAGAAAACCCTTTCCTCGGAGCGGCGAATCTCGGCGCTGCGCGCCGCCGCCTGCACCCGGTCCTTGGCCAAGCCGACGGCCTCGACGCCGCTCACCCCGATTTCCGCCATCGCCGCCAGCGCCATCGCCAGTTGCCCCTTGCCGCCGTCCACAACGATCAGATCCGGCAAATCGGCTTCCTCCTTGCCGCGCTTGAAACGGCGCGTGAGCACCTCAAGCATCATGCCGAAGTCATCGCCCCCGGAGGCCGGATCGATCGTGCGAATACGATACTGTCGGTAGCGCGTATTATCCGGCTCGCCGTTGACGAAAGTCACCATGGAGCCCACCGCGTGGGCGCCGTGGATACTCGAGATATCGTAACATTCGATGCGCTGGGGAAAGTTTTTTAAGCGCAGCTGAGCTTGCAGCTCCCGCAGCATCTTTTCCCGGGCCTTTTCCTGGTCATGGCGCTCGGCGAAGCTTTGGCGCGCGTTCTCCGCCGCCATCTCGACCAAATGCCGTTTGTCACCGCGCTGGGGACTCAAAATCGCCACCTTCTTGCCTTTTTGATCGGCGAAATATTCTTCCCGCACGCCGGCATCCTCCAGCGCCACGGGCAAGAGAATCTCATCGGGAATAAAGCGCTGCCCCTGGTAAAATTGCGTGAGCAGCGCGGCTACGACTTCTTGGTCGGGAAACTCGAAGTCTTCGACGGAATAGGCCTGATTACCGGTCAGCTTTCCTTGGCGCACGAACAGCACCTGCGCCTCGATGAAGCCGCCCTCGCGATAGACTCCGAAGATGTCCTGGTCGCCGCCCCAGTGGGAGACCATTCGCTGTTTTTCGAGCGTCTTCTCCACCGCCTGGATTTGATCACGGATCTTCGCCGCTGCTTCGTATTCTAGCGCGTCCGATTTCTCTTGCATGCGCTGCCTTAATTCGGCGATCAGCTCCAGCTGCTTGCCTTCGATGAACAGCATCGCCTGACGGACCTGTTCGCGGTAGGTTTCGGCGGAGACCGGCAACACACAGGGCGCCAAGCAGCGCTTGATTTGGAACTGCAAGCAGGGACGCGTGCGGTTCTTGAAGTTGTGGTCCGTGCAATTGCGCAGCAAGAAATGCTTTTCGATGATGTCGAGGGTCTCCCGCGCGGCCACGGCGGATGAGAACGGACCGAAATAGCGGTTGCCGTCTTTGACGATCTTGCGCGTGGCGAAAATGCGCGGCCAGGGATGTTGGGTGGTCATCTTGATGCTCAGATAACTCTTGTCGTCTTTTAAGCGGATGTTGTAGCGCGGCTTGTATTGCTTGATCAGGTTGTTTTCAAGGATCAGCGCTTCTTTGTCGTTGCTGGTCACCAAAGTGTCGATGTCGGCGACCCGCCGCACCAGAAATCGAATCTGCAAGCGTTCGTCGGAGGCATTGAAATAGGCCCGCACTCGAGCGCGCAGGTCTTTCGCCTTGCCGACGTAGATGACCTTGCCGCCCGTATCGCGCATCAGGTAGACGCCGGGACAAGAGGGAATGTTGGTAAGTTTTTCCGCTATTTCAGGCATGAATGGGCATCAGTGAACCGGCTGATTGACGCATGATAGAGCGCCCCGTGCTGCCGTGTTCAGACTTAAAGGTTTGATTCTGCTGAAAAACCCTATGAATGCTTCGACGAGGCTCAGCATGAACGGAAAATCTCCAATGATTTCAGAAGCTCCTCCGTTCGTCCTGAGGCTCTCGAAGGATGAACGGAGGGTTTTTCAGCAGAATCAAGGTTTAAAGTCTAGAGCTTGAGCAATCTTGAACTGCTTCTCAACTCTCCAGCTCCGGCCTCGCCTCGCGCAATACCAGCTCCTGCTTTTCCAGATCGTGAATCCGGTCGCGCAGTTGCGCGGCCTTTTCAAATTCCAACTCCTGGGCGGATTGTTTCATCTCCTTTTTTAACTGCCGGATCACCCGCGACAGATCCGCGGCGCCATACTTTGCCGGGCTTTCGGCCGCCAGGGGAAGGTCGAGGTAGTCCGCTTCATAGATTTTCACCAGCGGCGATCCAAGGGACTTCACCACCGTCTGGGGCGTGATGCCATGCTCTTTGTTAAACTTCTCCTGGAGCCGGCGGCGGCGCCCAGTCTCATCGAGCGCCCGCTTCATGGAATCCGTCGTGGAGTCCGCGTATAAAATCACCGTGCCGTTGACGTTGCGCGCCGCCCGGCCGATGGTCTGGATCAGCGACCGATCCGAGCGCAGGAAACCTTCCTTGTCGGCGTCGAGGATCGCCACCAGGGATACCTCCGGCAGGTCCAGCCCCTCGCGCAGCAGATTGATTCCCACGAGCACATCGAACTGTCCCATGCGCAATTGGCGGATGATCTCGACTCGCTCGATGGTCTCGATGTCCGAGTGCAGGTAGCGCACCTTAACGTTTAAGTCCTGGTAGTAGTCGGTCAAATCTTCGGCCATGCGCTTGGTCAACGTCGTTACCAGCACCCGCTCCTGACGCTCCACCCGCTTGCGAATTTCCTCCAGCAGATCGTCCACCTGATTGCGCGCCGGGCGCACGAAAATTTGCGGATCGATCAGCCCGGTGGGCCGGATCAATTGTTCGACCACCATCCCATCGCTCGTGTTCATTTCATAATTCGCCGGCGTGGCGGATACGTAAATCACCTGGTTGACACTTGCGCCGAATTCGTCGAAGTTCAGCGGCCGGTTATCGAGCGCCGAAGGCAGGCGAAAGCCGTACTCGACCAGGGTCTCTTTGCGCGAGCGGTCGCCGCGGTACATCCCCCCGATCTGCGGCACGGTGACGTGGCTTTCGTCGATCATCAGCAGGAAATCGGCCGGGAAATAGCTTAGCAGCGTCGGCGGCGGCTCGCCGGGTTTTCGCCCGGTCAAATGGCGCGAGTAGTTCTCGATGCCGGGACAGAAACCCATCTCTTCTAACAATTCAAGATCGTAGAGGGTCCGCTGCTCGAGGCGCTGGCCTTCTAATAATTTATTCTCCTCGCGAAGTTGCACGAGCCGTTCCTGGAGCTCGCTGCGAATGGCCCGAATCGCATCCTTTATCCGGTCTTCGCCGGTCACATAATGGCTGGCGGGATAGATGCAGGCCTTGTCGACGCGCCGCAGGACCTTGCCGCGGATCGGGTCGATCTCATGAATCGCCTCGATAATTTCGTCGAAAAACTCGATGCGCAGCGCCGAGCTGTCTTCGTAGGCCGGGAACACCTCGACGATGTCGCCGCGCACGCGGAACGTTCCCCGGTGGAAATCATAATCGCTGCGCTCGTAGCGGATGTCCACCAGCTTGCGCAGCATCTGGTCGCGCTGGATGCTCGTGCCCTCTTCCACGTAGACCATCATGTCGAAGTAAGCTTCCGGCGAGCCGAGACCGTAAATGCAGGAAACGCTCGCCACGATCAGCGTGTCGCGCCGCTCGAGCAACGCCTTGGTCGCCGAGTGCCGCAACTTGTCGATCTCGTCGTTGATCGAAGCGTCCTTCTCGATATAGGTGTCGGTGGACGGAAGGTAGGCTTCGGGCTGGTAGTAATCGTAGTAGCTGACGAAGTAGCGGACGGCGTTTTCCGGAAACAGCCCGCAAAACTCGTTGTACAACTGCGCCGCCAACGTCTTGTTCGGAGCGATAACCAGTGTCGGCCGGTTCACCCGGGCGATGACGTGAGCCATCGTGAACGTTTTGCCCGAGCCCGTCACGCCGAGCAGGACTTGATGTCGCCGGCCGCTTTGCAGTCCTTGGGTGAGCTTCTCGATCGCCTGCGGCTGGTCGCCCTGGGGTTTAAAATCGGAGACGATGCGGAATTGTCCTTCGTCGCGGTCGCGAATCATCAGGAAAAAAGGATAGCAGCGCTGCGACCACCGAACAAGCTACATGATCATTTGCCCGGCGCCGCGTAGAGCCGGTCGATGTAGCCACTCTTATCGAGCTCGCCTAGCGGACCCAGCTCGATAAATTCTCCCGGCTTGTGCTTGGCGTACCTGGGGTCGCCCTCCGCTAGATGATTAATCACCGCTTGCACCGCGCTGTCGACGGGATAAGGCTTCGCCGGCATGTCGGCGCCGTAACGCCAGGACTCTTCCAACGCCTCCGGATCCCGCGTGCCGAGAAATTTCGCCAAGATCTTATGCGTATCTTCACGCCGGGTCTTGAAAAAGTGGATGCCGCGAACCATCGCCCGCATCGTGCGCAAGGCAAAATTCGGATAGTTTTTCAGCAGAGAGCGCCGGGTTCCGAAGGTGGAGCCCTGATACTCGATCTTCAGATCGGCGAGATCGACCAGAAAGTTCATACCGGCCTTACGCGCAAACAAAGTCGCCGGCGGCGACACCATCGTCGCCGAAACTCTTCGCTGGTCTAGGGCGATCCACATGGCATCATTGGTGCCGAGATAGAGAAACTTGACGTCTTTGTCGGGGTTCAGCTTCAGATGCTGAAGCGCGGAACGGGCGTTTTTTTCGTACGCGTCCCCTGGCCGCTGCAAGCCGATGACGCCGCCCATCAAGTCTTTGGCCGAGCGAATTTCCGGGCGGGACACAAGCGTCATGCTGGCGTAACGGGTCAAGCCGCTGACCATGGCCACTTCTGGGCTGCGCACCGCAACGGGGATCAGCAGATACGCCGACATAGTGGCGAAATCGGTGTCACCGGAAATGAGCGCCATCGGCGAAACGGCGCCGGCCGTGCGCACGACCTCGACTTGCAACCCCTCGTCGCGAAAGAAGCCGGCTTCGTTCGCGACAAAAGGAATGGAGTGGGTCACCGCCCGCGCGGCGTAGCCGATACGAATTTTATCCTTCTCCGGCTTGCCCTGCGCCCCGACGTTCTGCGCAGCGAAAAGGGTCAATATCAGTGCCACCCATATGGAAAGGTTGAAACGGACTTGCACGCTGACACCTCCGGAATAGAATCACACTCCGCGATCTTGCCGCAAAATCTTGAGGCCGTTCCAACCGTTTGAACGGAGCGAAGCGATTGAACGACTTGAACGTTTTGAACTATAAATTTTAAGGTCAAAGGGCGCCACGGAAGGCATTCAGACAAGATTCAACCACGAATGATCCAGGCTAACGGTTGCCCTTCCAGATACGCGCCAACCCCTCAGGGCTCACGGTGACCATTCTTCCGGGCTGGCTAAACATAACTTTGGCGACCAAAGGGGAAATCTCCTTGCCGAAGAGACAGTAGGACCTGCCGTTTTGTCTCTGCCGGTTGGCCCAGGCGGCGAATTCGTCCGGCGTCGGCGTGTGACCCAATTCGGCAGCGCAGCGGCGCACGATGAAGCCGAGCATCATCTTCGCCTCGCCATTCTTTCCATTGTGCGGGTCAAGCATTGAATGACTCTATAGAAAATATCCGCCAACCTTTCAAGGCAACCTCGCGGAAATCGACAATGGCTTTTGCTTCGCGCGCCGCGGCCGCGCATTCGGGGATCGTGTTCCCGATCCGCGTTCGTCCGGGCACGGGAGGCAACAACGATTTCCGCGGAATTTCGTCAAATGGCCAGAAGGCTCGGATGAAAACTTTTGCAGAGGGAAAACTTCGCAGTGTGCAAACAAGAAACGAGCCGCAAAAGGCAGAGGGGTCAGCAGAGGGTGCTAATGGGTGATTCCGTACCTGACCTGTGCCATTCCGCTAGCACAACAAAACCCGCCAGAGCTGATGGCTGGAGACGGCGTCGATTTGCTTCCGGCCGTGACTGAGGCTGTTCCGGATAGTTCCTTGTTGTGTATCGTTCGCATTTTTACTCAGCTCCCGCAAAAATCTCGCGAGCCCCTATCGTCCTTAGTTCTCGAATACGGTGCCAAGCGGGTTATGTTCTCAATTTCCTCTAGACCCCACCGTGGATATGACGCAGAGCTTCACCTTCTCTCTTTCGAGAATGGACACGGGTCTGAGAATTTTTTTGGCCTATTTTTAAAACCACGGAGAATGGATCGAATGGCTTGAGACGAACGCAGATTGAAAGATATGGTTCATAACCGAGTCTGCACGCCGAATTAGCGGAAAAAATCCGTCGGTGTCCTGCGCAATTGAGTTTCGCTAAATACGGTCGCTCTGATATCGCTATTGTGGTCAGAAACCAGTCGGCTCACCTTTGGCATGGCCTTCTCGCGATTGTTGGCGATGTTGTTACTCGTGTGCGTGTTTTACACGCAGCTTTGTGCAGGATTTATGCCGGGCTGCGAATTCTCCCAAAGTACGTTACCGTCGCTAACTTTCCTCAGCGACGACCGGAGGCCACCTGGCAGTGGCGCCTTGTCAATGATTTAGAAGCGCTGAACGGGCAAATCTGCCACCGAAGTCTCTCGAAGTGAAGCGAAGAGAGTCTTTTGAGCACGGGTGAAGGCGTCCCGCTTGTGGTGGAAAAACAGGAAAGGCGTCTTCTCTCGGCATCCCAAAACAATATCTGGCTCATGGCACGGAGTCGACGCGTCTGGAGTTTTGCCGCTTGATGCAAAAGCTTGTTCCCTTTGAGGTGAGATCGGCGTCGAGCGCGCGCGAGGCGATTGCCGACTCAGACATGGTTCTTACCGCCACGAATTCCAATGTCCCGGTATTCGATGGTACATGGCTCGAACCCGGCACCCACGTCACTTCCATCATGGGCGGAAACATCGGCCTGGTGAAAGCGGGAGTCGCCCGAAGCAAACGCCGGGAGCTGGATGATACTTCGATCCGGCGCAGCGGCGTGATCCTGGTCAATTCCAGAGATCAAGCTTTCCAGGACGAACAGGGAGATCTCTACGATCCGGTTCAGGCAGGATTTTCGAGTTGGGATCGCGTGGGTGAATTGGGCGACCTGCTGAATGGGAAAATCCCCGGCAGGAGCGGCGCGCAGCAGATCACGCTTTTTAAGAACAACGCAGGGCAGGGCGTGGCCGACGTGGTGATCGCATGTAAATTATATGCGCTCGCGCGGGCCGAGGGTCTCGGCGTCGAGTTGTAGCCGTACGACTGAGAGAGGAAAAGGTTGCTTTTCAGGTATTCGCGCATCGTGTTGGTTCGGCGTCACCCTTGCGTCAGTTGCCTATGGCTCAAAGCTAGCCAAAGATATTTGAAATTTTCGTTTGGATTTGGCTTGCGGACTCGGAAAAAGATGCCTCGCGCACGGTTCGACAAGCTCACCGCCCTGAGCCAAGTCGAAGGGAAGACGCAAAGGACGCAAAGTTCGGAGAATTAGGAAAAAATTTCACTTTGCGCATTGGCGTCCCTTCGACTCAACTGCTATGTGGATGTCAAGTCACTTACACACGAGTCCTCCTAATTGTCTTATGACTCTTTTCCCTTCCCACCCAAGAGAGACTTGCTGCTATGCGTGGCACGGCACGAAGTCCGTCACACTGACTTGGGATGCGCCCCTCTCTAAGGCACAAGGCCCCGGGATCTCTGTCTCAAGGGTCGAACCGTCAGGAGTGTTTCTCTCCCGGTTCTCAGAGTCGTCGAGTCGTTCCCTGGGGCGATGTCTCCTCTTGGGTCAAAGGAGCCGATTAAACTTTTTCTCTTACCACATAGGCTCTTTGTTTCATCAAGACTACGGAAATCCGCACGCTGAGTTTTCGCGCCACCGCCACAATGGCCACTCTGGAAGCCAGATGGCGCGCATGGCTCTGGCACACCGAACCGAAGAACTCCCTCAACTCGTCGTCCTGTCGGATCGCCGACCAGGAAGCCTGGATGAGTTTACTTCGAAGCCGCCCGTCTCCCGTGTGGGTGATCGATCCCCGCTCGATTCGATCTCCGGTGGAGTGCTCGGTGGGCACCAGTCCCAGGAATCCTCCCAGTTGGCGGACGTTTTTAAGCTCGCGCCAGTCCCCGATGCGGGCCAGCAGTTGGCTGGCCACTATCCAGCCGATCCCGGACACGCTCATCACATATTTTATACACCGGGACAATTCGGGATCGGTCTGACAGAAGCGGCGGATCTGTTGAGTCGTCTTAACAACCCGTTTCTCGTTAAACTCCAAGCTGTCAAGCAACTCATCGAGCTTAAAACGCACCGTCCCAGAACAGGGGAGCTTTCTGAGCTTAGCCTTGACCATGAACGACCACTGGCTGCCGGCCGGAGCCGGGGGAAACGCGATCCCTTCGAGCAGCAACAGCGATTTGATGCGCTGCTTCATCCCCACCATCTCGCTGACAAAGGTGTCGCGCAATTGGGTGAGGTGGCGAAGCTCACGATAAACCGGAGAGGGAACATGAATGCTTTTCAGTTGTCCCCCACGCAGATTCTCCGCCAGCCCGACACTGTCGATCCGATTGGTTTTCACTCTCTGTCCTGGAGCTTTGGGAATCATCGATGGAGAGGCGATCAAGCAAGGATAGGAGTTGGCTACCAGCCCATCATACAATCCATACCCTGTCGGTCCCGCTTCGTAGGCAAAGGCAACCTTCTGATCGGGAAAGTGCTTGCGCACGTGATTCACAAGATACTCCACGCTATACGGCATACGCATGGATCGGATAAATCCTTGGTGATTGGTAAAGGTCACCGAGATACTTCTCTTGTCCACATCCAGTCCGGCAAACACGTCGTAATTACGGGGAACAAAGGCTTTGCTGCTCATCTGATGTCCTCCTTCGCTCAATGGCGATTTGATGAATCACTATACTCTCTAAAGAGGACTTGTGGTTACACCTAACATCCATCATACAAGTCTCAGGACATGCTTGGCGCGATAAATTTCGTTGAAGCGGTTCTGTTTATCATTTCAAAGCTAAGAATTGAATTCTCCTTCACCAGATTCCGGCACGTTCAAGCTCATCTGGTCGATAAGACAGAAACTTATCTCCCGACAATTTACAGCTTACCTAGGCGCTCGCGGAAACTGTTTTTGACGCTCTCGTACGGTATCTCACGACTAATGATCTCTAGGAGTTCTGGGACTCGAGCCTTGGGAAATTTTCCAGTAGATTCGCCGACGGAGGCTACGTGATCATGAATGATTACCGATGCCATGGGTCCGAACATCTCGCTAAGTTCACGGGTCACGTGGTTACAAAAGATCGGCGGCATGGCCTCCACAGCGGCATCGGTTACCTCGGATGTGGCTGTTGGACCTGTAAACCGGGTAGCGGTTGGTGTCTCCTGCCCTGTCTTCGATTCCCCTTCGCGAGAGACGGCGCTATTATTTTGCCCCTTCACTGTAGCCAAGATTTCTGACTGATTAAA
>Ga0214473_10011311_pt1 | contig 10474 bp, 8 predicted proteins | sample RVTome_7_FD_203509 | JGI IMG/M metagenome (GOLD analysis project Ga0214473, IMG submission 203509) | Soil microbial communities from uranium-contaminated site in the Upper Colorado River Basin, Wyoming, United States - RVT98D197 | ecosystem: Environmental > Terrestrial > Soil > Contaminated >... | reverse complement strand
ATGTGGCGCAGGAACTCCAGGGCCTCCCCCTCCGCGAGGGCGGGCAGGGCCTTGCCCTGCTCCTTGGTGGCCAGCACCGACAGGACGCGCTGGAAACCCGGCAGGGTGGTCCGGGTGGAGCTGGCCCGGAACAGGGCCTCCCCCGCGCTGATGTCCGCCGTGCTGGTCACCGTCCGGGCGGGGATCATCTGCGAGGATACGAAGCGCTCCCAGACCAGGGAGTACAGCTTGAACTGCTCGGGGCTGAGCGACGCGCGGACGTCCTCCGGGGTGTTGCGCACGTAGGTCGGGCGGATGGCTTCATGGGCGTCCTGCGCCTTGGCGGCGGGAGTGTAGTAAACGGCCTTTTCGGGCAGCTCCGCGGGATAGCGCTCGGCCAGAAAGGCGCGCACCTCGGCCAGCGCCGTTTCCGACACGCGGGTGGAGTCCGTGCGCATGTAGGTGATCAGGCCTACCCGGCCGGAGCCGATGTCCACGCCCTCGTACAGGGTCTGGGCCACCTGCATGGTCTTCCGCGAGGTGAAGCCGAAGCGGTTGGCCGCCTCCTGCTGCAGCTTGGAGGTGGTCAGGGGGGCCTTGGGCTTCAGCGTCTTCTCGGTGCTGCGCAGGGCGGCCACCCGGTACTCGGCCCCCTGGAGGGAGGCGATGACGGCGTCCACCTCCTGCTGGGTTTTCGGTTCCGCCTTGGCGCCCCGAAACTCGGCCAGGGCGGCCTTGAAGGTCGAACGGCCCTTCTTCAGCTCCGCCTCCAGGCTCCAGTACTCCTCCGGGAGGAAGGACTCCACCTCCGCCTCCCGCTCGCACAGCAGGCGCAGGGCCACCGACTGCACCCTGCCGGCGGACAGCCCGTTCTTGACCTTCTTCCAGAGGATCGGGGAAAGGTGATAGCCGACCAGGCGGTCCAGGACCCTGCGGGCCTTCTGCGCCTCCACCTTGGCCCCGTCGATCTCCCCCGGGTGGGCCACCGCGTCGCGGATGACCTGCGGGGTGATCTCGTTGAACACGATCCTGCGCACCGGGATCCCGGGTTTCTTCGAGAGGATGGCGTTGCGCAGGTGGAAGGAGATGGCCTCCCCTTCCCGGTCGTTATCCGATGCCAGCAGCACCTCCGCCGAGCGGCCGGCCTCCTGGCGCAGCCCGTTCAGGATCTTGGCCTTGCCGCGGATGGTGATGTACTCCGGCTCGAAGCCCTTTTCCACGTCCACGGCCAGGCGGCTCTTGGGCAGGTCCACCAGGTGGCCCATCGAGGCGGCCACCGCGTAGCCTTCGCCCAGGTACTTTTCAATCGTCTTGGCCTTGGCCGGGGATTCGACGATGATCAAGGTCTTCTTAGCCATACCACACCTCTCCGTTGTGAATCGCCAGCTCGTGAGCCAGCTCGCTCTCCATCTGCCGGGCCAGTACTTCTGCCGCGCTCCACCGCCCGGATGCCAGGGCTGCTTGTCGCGCGGCCAGGGCAGGCATCCTGCCGTGCCGCAGCAGCGGGTTCCTGCGCCGCAACATCAGCGGGTTTCCGTCGGGCTCCTGCCTGCTGTCGCCGGCCCCCCAGCCGGCCAGCAGCTCCGCCGCGCCCCGCACCGCCTGGGCTCCCTGGTCGGCCAGCGCGCGCGTGCCGGCCCCCGTCGGTCCCTCCAGGCAGTCGGCGTGGACCAGCAGCTCCCGCCCCTGTTCCAGGGCGTATTCAGCGGTGATCAGCGCGCCGGAGCCTTCCGGGGCCTGGACCACCACCACCGCCCGGCTCAGGCCGCTGATGATGCGGTTTCGCCCCGGAAAATGATAGGGTCGGGGGGGCTCCCCGGGCGGGAACTCGCTGAGGATGCAGCCGCCGTCGGCCAGTATCCTGCGCCCCAGCGGGGCGCTGCTGCCCGGGAACACCTGGTCGATGCCGTTGCCCAGCACCCCGGCGGTCCGGCCGCCTTCCGCCAGGCTGCCCCGGTGCGCCTCCGCGTCGATGCCGTGGGCCAACCCGGAAACTGTGCCCACCCCCATTCCGGCCAGCTCGAAGCCCAGGGCGAAGGCCGCGTCGCGTCCGTTTCCTGTAGGATGACGGGTGCCGACGACCCCGACCCAGACTTCCTGCGGCTTCGGAAGGATCCCTCTATAGTAAAGAACGATCGGCGGATCATAAATTTCCCGCAATAATGGAGGGAAATCGTCGCTCCAGATAAAGGTGCATTGTATCGACCGGGAGGTCAAGAGCTTCAGGTCACCCTCCGCCCGGCGAAGCTCACCGGCGGGGTCCCAGTTGTGGCTGCGCACGGCCCGGCCCAGGATGGCGGGCAGCGCTGCGGCGGGCAGGCGGGCCAGGCGCTCCGGGCTGGCGCAGACCTCCAGCAGCAGCAGCTTTTCCCTGGGCTTCAGGAAGGGGACCCGGTTGATGGCCAGTGCCGCGAGCTCATTGGGAGCCATGCAGCTCCTCCTCGATGGTTTTGAGATTCTCTTCCGCCTGCCGGCGGCGGTCCTCCGGCAGCCCCAGTCCTTCCAGCCGCCGGTACACCCCCTGGGCGTCCTCCAGCCTGCCGGACCCGTAATACACGCCGCCCAGAAGGAACAGGGCGTCCGCGTTCCTCTTTTCCCGCTCCAGAAGGCGAAGAAGCAACGCCTCGGCCTCCTGCGGGCGAGCCAGCTCGTAGACGTAGAGCACCGAAAGAGCGTACAGGGTATCCGAGTGCAGCGGATCCAGGACCAGAGCCCGGCGATAATGCCGCTCGGCCCGCTCCAGCCACTGCCGGCGCTCCTCCGCCTCCGCCTGGGCCTGGGCGAGGCGCGCAGCGCAGATCCCCGCGTAATAGAACAGGATCGGGTTCTCCGGATAGATCTTGCGCGCCTCCTCCAGGGCCCCATAGGCCTGCTGGAACATGCCCAGCTCCATGTAGCGGACCGCCAGCATGCGGTAATACACGCCCAGCTGGTCGGAGGCCTGGACCTTGCGCTCCACCTCCTGCCGGTATTTGCGAATGCCGGCTTCCAGCTCCGCGATCCTCCGCTCGCCGGCCCCCCCCGTGGTCTCGGTCTTCTGGAGCTCTTCCAGGTAGAAATCCTGCCGGCGGGCGCAGCCCGAGGCGCCCAACAGCAGCAGGACCGCCAACCCCGCCGCCCCCTTCAACCAACGTCCCAAGCTTTCCTCCCGCCTTTCATCCCCGTGGATGGTAGAGCCGGTGGTACTCCGCCAGCTCGCTCTCCTCCACGTGCGTGTAGATCTGGGTGGTCCCGATGTCCGCGTGCCCCAGCAGGACCTGCACGGTGCGCAGGTCCGCCCCGCCCTTCAGGAGGTGCGTGGCGAAGGAGTGCCGCAGGGTGTGGATCTTGCCGGCCACCCCGGCTTCCAGGGCGTAGCCCTTGAAGCGCTTCCACATGCCCTTGCGGCTCAGGGGCCCGCCCAGGTGGTTCACGAACAGGCTGGCCAGGCGCCGTCCGCGGGCCAGCGCCGGGCGGGCCTGGCTCAGGTACCTCTCCAGCCACTCCAGGGCCAGCTCCCCGATGGGCACGATCCGCTCCTTGCCCCCCTTGCCCAGCACCCGCAGGAACTTTTCGGTCTTGTAGATCCTCTCCAGGGTCATCGACGCGGCCTCGGACACCCGCAGGCCGCAGGAGTAGATCAGCTCGAACAGGAAGCGGTCGCGCACCCCTCCGGGAGTGTCCAGGTCGATGGCCGCCAGGAGGCGTTCCACCTCCTCGCGGGAGAACACCTCCGGGATGTGCCGGGCGACGCGCGGGGTCTCCACGTCCTCCGCCGGGTTGTCCCGGATATGCCCCTCGCGCCGCAGGAAGGCGAAGAAGGCCCGCAGGGCGCTCAGGGACTTGGCGGTGGTCTTGCGGCTGGCCCCTTCCAGCTGGCGGTCCACCAGGTACTGGATGAGGTCCTGGCCGCTGAACTGCCGCAGCGGCCGGGCTCCCCAGTAGGCGAGCAGCAGGCGCGCCTCCAGGGTGTACACGCTCACCGTGGCCCGGGACAGGCGCAGCTCCATCGTCAAGTGCGCGGCGAAGGCTTCCAGCAGTGGGTTCATGCCCTTTACAGGTCCCCCTGGCTGCTCACCCGCTTCTCGCGCAGGATCGTGGGCACGTTCAGGTCCGCCTCCCGGGAGTTGCGTCCCAGCAGGAAGTCCCCGGCCGGGCGCCCCGCGCTCACCCCCTTGCGCAGCTTCACCCATTCGTCGTAGGAGATGACGTCCCCCCGGCCCTTGTCCGCCGGCTCCGGCGCGGGGGCGGGGCGCCGTACCCGCTCCCCATTGAATCCGGTGGCGATCACGGTGACCCGCAGCTCGTCCTCCAGGGCCTCGTTGATGCTGGTGCCGGCGATCACCAGGGCCTCGCTGTCCGCGCTGGCGGTGATGATCTTCAGCACCTCCTCGTACTCCGACAGGCAGAAATCCGGCCCGCCGGTCACGTTGACCAGGATGCCCCGCGCCCCCTCGATCTTGGCGTCCTCCAGCAGCGGATTGTTGATGGCGTTGGTGGCCGCGTCCACCGCCCGGTTGTCGCCATGCCCCAGGCCGATGCCCATCAGGGCGTCCCCGTTGCCCTTCATGATCGTGCGCACGTCGGCGAAGTCGATGTTGATCTCCCCCGGCTCGGTGATCAGGTCCGAGATGCCCTGCACCCCCTGGCGCAGCACGTCGTCGGCCATCAGGAAGGCCTCCCGGATCGGGGTGCGCCGCTCCACGATCTTCAGCAGATACTGGTTGGGGATCACGATCAGGGTGTCCACCTCCTGGCGCAGGCGGGCGATACCCTCCTCGGCCAGGGCCATCTTGCGCTTGCCCTCGAAGTCGAAGGGCTTGGTCACCACGGCCACGGACAGGGCTCCCTGCTCCCGGGCCACGCGGGCCACCACCGGCGCGCCGCCCGTGCCCGTGCCCCCGCCCATGCCGGCGGTGATGAAGACCATGTCCGCGCCCTCCAGCACCTCCCGGATGCGCTCCTCGTCCTCAATCGCCGCCTTCTCCCCCACCTCCGGCATGCCCCCGGCCCCCAGGCCGCCGGTGAGCTTGGAGCCCAGAGCCAACCGGGTCTGGGCCTTGGACATCTGCAAGGCCTGCTGGTCGGTATTGGCGGCGACGAATTGCACGTTCCGCAAGCCCCCGGCGATCATGCGGTTCACGGCATTGGAACCGCCCCCTCCCACGCCGATCACTTTGAGCACGGTGACGTTCGCAGGCGGCTGTTCGGCAAACTCGATGTTCATGTCCCCCTCCCCTTTTGCTGTATCTGTGGCTGTTAGAAGAATTCCTTGAACCAGTTGCGCATCCGGTCCCACACGCTGGAAAAGGTGTTCTCGCTGGAGCTGGTGTCCACGTAGCCCGTCTCCCGCTTGGCCGCCCCGTAGAGCACCAGTCCCACCCCGGTGGCGAAGACCGGGTTGTAGTACTCCTCCACCAGGCCTCCGAGCCTGGCGGGGTATCCGATGCGGGCCGGCAGGTTGAAGATCTCCGCGGCCAGCTCGGAGGCCCCCGCGAGCAGGGATCCCCCGCCGGTCAGCACCACCCCCCCGCCCAGCAGGCCCAGGTAGCCCTTGCGCTGGATCTGCTCCCGGACCATGCCCAGGATCTCGGACATGCGCGGCTGGATGATCTCGCACAACTCCGCCCGGCGCACGCTGCGCGGCGGCCGCCCGCCCACTCCGGGCACGCGCACTTCCTCCTGTTCCTGGACCAGGGCCGCGTAGCAGCAGCCGGCTTCCTTCTTGATCTTCTCCGCCGTCTCCAGCGGGGTTTTGAGCATGATGGAAAGGTCGTTGGTCACCTGGTCCCCGCCCACGGACAGCACCTCCGTGTGGTAAGGCGCGCCCTCCAGGTGCACCAGCACGTCCGTGGTGCCCCCGCCCAGGTCGATCAGCAGCACGCCCAGCTCCTTCTCGTCCTGGCTCAACACCGCCTTGGAGGAGGCCAGGGGCTCCAGGGCGATGTCGTTGACCTTGAAGCCGGCCCGGTTGACGCACTTGACGATGTTCTGCGCCGAGCTCACCGCTCCGGTGATGATGTGCACCTCCGCCTCCAGGCGCACCCCGACCATGCCGATGGGGTTCTTGATCCCCCCCTGGGCGTCCACGATGAACTCCTGGGGAATGACGTGCAGCACCTCGCGGTCCATGGGGATGACGATGGCCTTGGCCGCGTCGATGACCCGGTCCACGTCCTCCCGGCTGATCTCCCGGCCCTTGCCGGTCACCGCCACCACCCCCCGGGAGTTGATCCCCTCGATGTGTCCGCCGGCGATGCCCGTGTACACCGAATGCACCTCCCGCCCGGACATCATCTCCGCCGCTTCCACGGCGTTGGCGATGGAGCGCACGGTGGTCTCGATGTTGATCACCACCCCGCGGCGCAGTCCCCGCGAAGGGGTGGTGCCCACCCCGACGATCTCCAGCTGGCCGCTCTCGCCGTACTGCCCGATCACCACGCACACCTTGGTGGTGCCTATGTCCAGTCCGACGATCAGATCTTCTGCAGCCAAGGACTCACCCCTCCTCTTTGATGCGGTAGACCACTTCCCCGGTGCGCAGGTCCAGCTCGCGCACGCGCTCCAGCAGGCCCTGCGTCTTCAATAGCTCGAGGACGACCAGGGCGCTGCGCAGGGCCTCCGGGGCGAGGCGCTCCCCGAGCCGGAGGCGCACCGGGTGGGAAACCGTGAACAGCTCCAGCTCGAAACGGTCCCCGCGTCCGGGAACCAGGCGGATCTCGGAAATCAAGCGGCACAGGGCGGGCTCCTCGCCGGCCAGACGGTCCAGGTCCCCCAGCAGGGGCCTCAGGGACGCGGGCAGCTGGAGTCCCGCGCGCACCTCCGCGAAGTGCACGCCGGACAGCAGGGGCAGGTCCCAGACCGTCAGCTCGGGACCCACCTGGAACACCACCCCCTCCCGGTCGATGGCCAGGGGCAGGGCCCGGCCCTGGCTGTCGCTGGCCAGCAGGGCCGCCAAGGGGCGGCGGCCGACCAGGCGGATGCGCAGGGTGTCCGGAAAGGACTTGCTCACCGTGGCCTGGTCCACCGGCGGGAGGGCCTCCAGGCGCCGCTCCACCTCGCGCGGGTCCACCTGGAACCAGGCCACCGCCCCCTCCAGGCCGGCGGCCCGCAGGATGGCGGCCTGGCTCAAGGAAAGGTCGGAGGCCAGCACCACGTTGCGCACCAGCAGGCGCGGGGCCAGCCACAGGTGGAAGCACAGCAGACCCGCGGCCAGCAGGCCCAGGGCGGCCACCAGCCAGGACAGCAGGCGGGCGGCCAGGCCGCGGTTGGGGCGGCGCTGGGGCCGGGCCGCGTCGAAGAAGAAGGCCTCCGACACTAGCCCACCTCCTTCTGCCGGGACAGGTTGAGCAGCAGCCCGGACATGGCCAGGCTGGTCACCAGGCAGGAACCCCCGGCGGAGATGAAGGGCAGCGGGATCCCGGTGGAAGGCACCAGGCCGGTGACCACGGCGAAATTGAGCAGGGCCTGCAGGAAGATGGTGGTGGTCAGCCCGAAGGCCAGGAAGGCCGAGAAAGCGTCTTGAGCGCGGTAGGCCACGGCGTAGCCCCGCCAGGCGAAGAGTATGAAGAGGAACAGCACGAACAGCACGCCCAGGAACCCGGCCTCCTCGCCGATCACGGCGAAGATGAAATCCGAATGGGCCTCCGGCAGGACCCCCAGGCTCTTCACCCCCCTGCCCAGCCCGCGGCCCCACAACCCGCCTCCGACCAGGGCGCTGCGGGCCGCGATCAGCTGGTAGCCGCTGCCGGCCGGATCGGCCAGGGGGTTGAAGAAGGCGATCAGGCGCTCGACCCGGTAGGCCTGGGTGAACAGGAGCAGGCCGCCCAGTGGCAGGAACAGCAGGGCCAGCAGGATGAAGTACAGGAGGCGCACCTGGGCCATCAGGAACATGCACAGGGCGATCACCAGCAGGAACACGGCCGTGGAGAAGTCCTTCTGCAGATAGACCACCCCGGCGAAGGCCAGCACCACGATCAGGGGCGGGATCAGGGAGTTGAACGGATCGTCCATGCGCTCCTGCTTCTTGGCCAGGATGGAGGCCAGGTACAGGACCACGGCCAGCTTGGCCAGCTCCAGGGGCTCGAAGGACTGCCCGAACAGGAAGATCCAGCGCCGGGCCCCCAGCACCGAGCGGCCCAGGCCCGGGAGGAAAGTGGCCAGGCACAGCAGGAAGGCCACGGCCAGCAGGACGGGGGTGGCCTTGCGCACCAGGGCGAGCGGGGCGCGGGCGCACAATCCGCAGGCCGCCAGGCCGATCAGGGCGAAGGAGAGCTGGCGCTTCACCAGGTGATAGGGGTCCTGGAACACGCGCTCGGCGTAGAAGTGCGAGGCGGAAAACAGCGCCGCCAGCCCCAGGGCCAGCAGCAGCATCTGCACGGCGGCGAGCAGCGGGTCCCCGGCGCGCCTCCCGATCCTCTCCAAGATCCTTCCCCCCCCTCTATTGGATCTTCAGCGTGGACAGCCCGAGAATGGCGAACAGCCCCCCCAGGATCCAGAACCGGGTGACCACCTTGGACTCCGGCCAGCCCAGCAGCTCGAAGTGATGGTGCAGCGGGGCCATCTTGAAAACCCGCTTGCCGGTCAGCTTGAAGCTGGCCACCTGGATGGCCACCGACAGGACCTCCAGCACGAAAACCCCGCCCAGCAGGAACAACAGGATCTCCTTCTTGATGGCCAGGCTGATCACCCCGATCACCCCGCCCAGGGCCAGGCTGCCGGTGTCCCCCATCATGATCTCGGCCGGGTGGCTGTTGAACCAGAGGAAGCCCACCGAGCCCCCCACCAGCGCCAGGCTGTACACGGCCAGCTCCCAGCTCTTCTTGACGAAGGGGATTTGCAGATACGCGGCGTAGTCGGCGCGCCCGGCCAGGTAGGAGAGCACGGCCAGGGTCAGGGCCACCATGATCACCAGCCCGATGGCCAGGCCGTCCAGGCCGTCGGTCAGGTTCACGCCATTGGAATAGCCCACCAGCAGCAGGGTGGCGAAGGGGATGTAGAGCCAGCCCAGGTCCAGCACGGCCTTCTTGAAGAAGGGCAGGTACAGCAGGGTGGTGTGCTCGCCGCGGTTGAAGTACAGCAGCAGCACCACGGCCAGGGAAAGGAGGATCTGGGCGGAGAACTTCAATCCGGCGGTCAGGCCGCGCGAGCCCTGGCGGAATCTTTTCAGGTAGTCGTCCATGAAGCCGATGGCCCCGAAACCGGCGGTAGCCAGCAGCACCAGCCAGGTGTACAGGTTGTCCAGGTCCATCCACAGCAGGGCCGAGACCAGCAGCGAGCCCAGGATCAGCATCCCCCCCATGGTCGGGGTGCCGGACTTGGACTGGTGGCTCTGGGGCCCGTCGGCGCGGATGGACTCGCCCAGCTTCCAATCCTTGAGTTTGCGGATCAGCCAGGGGCCGCACAGCAGGGACAGCGCCAGCGCGGTGAGGGCGGCGTAGGCGGCCCGGAAGGTGATGTACTGGAAGACGTTGAAGAAGGTGAAGAACTTCACCAGCGGGTACAACAGCTTCAGGAACAAGCGCTCACCTCCCTCAAGGCCTTATCTCCGGGACCAGGCGCTCCAGCTCCATGCCCCGGGAACCCTTGAGCACGACCAGGTCCTCAGGGCGGGCCAGGTTGCGCAGCTGCTGGCGCAGGGAGGCGAAGTCCGCCGTCCACTCCGCGTAGCCGGAATAGCCCGAGCGGCGCAGCTCCTCGTAGGCTCCGGCCATCTCGTCCCCGAACAGCAGCAGGCAGTCGAAGCCGGCCCTGGCCGCCTCCGCCCCGATGAGGCGGTGCTCCTCGTGGGTAGCCTCGCCCAGCTCCAGCATGCTGCCCAGCACGGCGATCTTGCGCCCCGGCCAGGCCAGGGGCTTGACGAACTCCAGCAGGCGGCGCATGGACTCCGGGTTGGCGTTGTAGCAGTCCTGGATGACGGTCGGCCCGCCGCGCAGGATCTGCGAGCGGCCCTCCAGCGGGGCGGCCGCTTCCAGCGCCCCCCGCACCGACTCCCGCGAGGCGCCCAGCTCGACGGCCAGGGTCAGGGCCGCGAGGGCGTTCAACAGGTTGTGGTGGCCGAAAAGAGGGAAGCGGATCCTGAAGCCCTCCCAGTGGATGAGCGTGCCATCCAGCCCCAGGTCCTCACTTCCCTCGAATCCCGGCGTGCTCTTCGGGCCGAAGGGGATCACCTGGCCGCGCACGCCGCGGGCCAGGTACCGATAGTAGGGCTCCCCCTCGAACAGGAAGGCTTTCTGTCTACCGTTGAAACCGCGAAAAGCTCTCTTCTTTTCCCTGGCGATGCCCTCCTGCGAGCCCAGGGGCCCGATGTGGGCAGTGCCGATATTGGTGATCAGCACCGCCTGCGGCCGGGCGATGCCGGCCAGCACGTCCATTTCCCCCCGCCGGTTGATGCCCATCTCGAAGACGGCGTAGCGGTGCTGGGGGCCGACCTGGAAGCTGGCCAGGGGCAGGCCGATCTCGGAGTTCAGGTTCCCCGCGGTGGCCGCGGTAGGCGCCTCCCGGGCCAGCATCCCGG
>Ga0214473_10011310_pt1 | contig 10475 bp, 4 predicted proteins | sample RVTome_7_FD_203509 | JGI IMG/M metagenome (GOLD analysis project Ga0214473, IMG submission 203509) | Soil microbial communities from uranium-contaminated site in the Upper Colorado River Basin, Wyoming, United States - RVT98D197 | ecosystem: Environmental > Terrestrial > Soil > Contaminated >... | reverse complement strand
TCGCGTGTTCTTTAAACGATTGGAAATCAACGGATTCAAATCCTTCGCCACGAAAACCGTTCTGGACTTCCTGCCCGGCATCACCGTCATCGTCGGCCCCAACGGCTGCGGCAAAAGCAACATCCTCGACGCCATCCGCTGGGCCTTGGGCGAGCAGCGCCCGCGGGCCTTGCGCGGCCAGCGCATGGGCGACGTCATCTTCTCCGGCAGCGCCTCCTACAAGGCGCTGTCCATGGCCTCGGTCGCGCTGACGATCGAAAACGAGGACCGGCGCCTGCCGATCGACTTCACCGAGGTCCAGGTCGGCCGCCGCCTGCACAAGGTCGGCAACGAGGAGTACGAGAGCGAGTACCTCCTGAACAAGACGGCCTGCCGGCTGCGGCAGATCACCGATCTTTTCATGGACACGGGTGTCGGGACGAGCTCGTACTCCGTGCTCGAGCAGGGGCAGGTGGACTTCATCATCAACGCCAAGCCGGCCGAGCGGCGCTACCTCTTCGACGAAGCGGTCGGCATCTCCAAGTACCGGTCGCGGCGCGACGAGGCGCTGCGCAAGCTCGAGCGGACCGAGGCCGACCTTCTGCGCCTCAACGACCTTCTGACCGAGATCCGCAGCCGCCTGCGATCGCTGAAGATCCAGGCGAACAAGGCCGAGCGCTACAAGCAACTGGTGGCCGAGGCGCGCGCCCTGGAGCGCGACCTGCTGCTGCTGAGCTACCGCGACCTGCTGACCGAGAAGCAGGCCGTGGACAAGCAGTACGACGAGGCGAACACGGCGCTCCAGGAGAGCATCGCGCGCATGGCGCAGCTGGAGCAGGCGCTGCTCGAAAAGCAGGTCGCCCTGGACGGCATGGACACGGCGCACGAGGCCACGCGCAACCGGCGCGGCGAGGCCGCCGCCGAGTTCGAGCGCGCGCAGGGGCGCCGGACGGTCCTGCGCGAGCGGATCGAGACGACCGAGGCGCAGATGCGCCGCGACGAGATGCAGATCGCCGCGCTGCGCCAGAATCGCCAGGCGTTGGCCGAGCGGCGCGAGAAGGTCGCCGGCCAGATCGCCGAACTGACGGCCGACCTGGCCCGCCTGGAGGGCGACTTCCAGGCGCGGCGCGAGGCGTTCGACGCGCTGATCCGGTCGCAATCGAGCGCGCGCGAACAGCTGGCCGAGCTGCGCGCCAAGGCCCGCACGGCCGGCGACGAGCGTACCCAAAATGAGAACGAGCGCCGGATCGCGCTGCTCATGAAGCAGCAGGCGGAGGAGAACCTCGCCCAGGCGCGCGCCCAACTCGATGAGGGACAACGGCGCGAGACCGCCTTGTCCGAGGAAATCGAGAAACTCGCCGCCCTGCGCGCCGAAAACAGCGAGGCGCTCGATCGCCTGCGCGCCGAGTTCGACCGCCTCGAAGCGCGCCAGCGCGAATTGACGGGCGCGATTCGCGCCCTCGAGCAACAGGAGCGCGAAACGGCGCGGGCGCGCGGGGAGGTCGAGTCGCGGCGCGCGGCCCTGCGGCGCCTCCAGGAGAACTTCGACGGCTTCTACCGCGGCGTCAAGGAGCTCATGCTGGCCGCCTCGCGCGGCGAGCTGCGCCAGGTCGTCGGCGCGGTGGCCAACCTTATCCAATCACGCAACGAAGACGAGATCGCGATCGAAACGGCGCTGGGCAGCCACGTGCAGGACATCGTCGTCGAGACCGAGGCGGCGGCCCTGGCGGGCGTCGATCTGCTCAAGACACGGCAGCTGGGCCGCGCGACGTTCCTGCCGCTGGACACGCTGCATCCGGCGCCGCGCGACGGCCAGCTGGCGCGGATCGCCGGCGAACCCGGCGTCGTCGGGATCGCCGCCGACATCGTGCGCTTCGACGCGCGCTTCAAGCCGGCCGTCGAGGTGCTGCTGGGCCGCTGGGTGGTCGTCGAGAACTACGCGGCGGCGCAGCGCCTGCGCGATCGCGGGTTGCGCGCCCTCTACGTCACGCGCGACGGCACGACGCTCAATCCCACGGGCATGGTGACCGGCGGCCACATCAAAGCCAGCGGCCTGATGGGGCGCGAGCGCGAGATCCGCGAACTGGGAGCGGAATCGAAACGGCTCGAGGAGCGAATCGGCGCGATCGAGGCGCAGGGGCGCGACCAGGGCCAGGCCCTCGACGCGGCGCTCGCCGAGCACAAGGTTGTCGGCGAGCGCATCCAGGCCGCCCGCGCCGAACTGGCCCAACTGGACGCCGACCTGCGGCGCCTGACCGCCGAGCGCGAGGAGGCGCGGCGCACGTTCGAGCAGGCCCAGCGCGAGGTCGAGCGCCTGACCGCCAAGATTGGCGGCTACGAGCGGACGATCGCCGAGCACGACACGGCGCTGGCCACGAGCACGGCGCGCGCCACGGATCTCGAGGCGCAGCTCACCGCGGTTGCCGCCACCAGCGAGGACCACGACCAGCAGGTCGCCTCGCTGCAGGGCGCGCTGGCCGAGATGATGGCGCAGGTCAGCGGCTCGCGCGAGCGGCTCGATGGCGCGCGGGCGCGCTCGGTCGAACTCGACGAGGAACTGGCGCAATGCGACCGGCAGATCGCCGGGACGACGGCCGAGCTCGAGTCGCTGACCGAGGCGCTGGACCGCGCGTGCGCGGAGAACGAGGAGGTCGGCCGAAAGGTCGAGGAGACGGGCCAGGCGCTGGCCGCGCTGGACGCGCAGCTGGCCGACGAGGCGCAGCGGCGCGAGGCGCTCGTCGGCGAGACGCAACAGCTGCAGCACGAGGCGCACGCCGCCCAGCGCCGCCGCAACGAGCAGCAGAACGACCTGCACGAGATCGACCGCCGGCGCGCGCAGTGCGAGGTGCAACTGGCCAACCTCGACGAGCAGGCGCGCGAGAAGTTCCGCGAATCGGCGGCCGCGCTCGCCGCGGCCGGCCACGAGGTGACCGCCGCGCGCGAGGAGCTCGTCGCGCAGGTCGCCACGCTGCGCGGCCGCGTCGAGGCCATGGGCGAGGTCAACGTCATCGCCATCGAGGAGCACCGCCAGCTCTCCGAGCGCTACGAGTTCCTCGAGAGGCAGTTCCGCGATCTCGAGGACGCCAAGGCGGCGCTGCGCAAAACGATCAAGCAGATCGACGAGACGAGCACGGAGATGTTCACGAAGGGACTGGCGGAGATCCGCGAGCGGTTCCGCGAGACGTTCCGGCGGCTCTTCGGCGGCGGGCGGGCCGACCTCCAGATGACCGACCCCGAGGACGTGCTGAACTCCGGGATCGAGATCATCGCGCAGCCGCCGGGCAAGCAGCCGCAGTCGATCACGCTGCTTTCGGGCGGCGAAAAGGCCCTGACGGCGGTCTCGCTGCTCTTCGGCATCTTCCTCTTCCGGCCCAGCCCGTTCTGCGTCCTCGACGAGATCGACGCGCCGCTGGACGACGCGAACATCGAGCGGTTCAAGGCGATGGTCTCGGAGTTCAGCCGCAGCGTGCAGTTCATCATCATCACGCACAGCAAGCAGACGATGGCGCTGGCCGATACGCTCTACGGCGTGACGATGGAGGAGCCCGGCGCCTCGCGCGTCGTGTCGGTGCGCTTCGAGCAGCTGGAGGAATCGGCGCTGGTGGGGTAAGGCAGGCCGTGCAGCCAAAGGCCTTTCACGCCAAGGCCGCCAAGGCGCAAAGGGCGCGAAGCGCGCGAGGACGATGCAATTTATCGTAGTCCTCACGCTCCGCGTGATGCGGCCTCACGCGAGTATCTGTTTAGCGAGCCAGCGTTTTGGAGTGCGCAAGCGTTGCTTGCGCCTTGCTCGGGCCGCGGCGCCGCGGCCCGAGCGGCGGGAAGCGGCGCTTCCCGCCCGAAAGCGGCAGCAGCGCTGCCGCACTCCATAGCGCTGGCTGGCTAAACAGATACTCAAACGGGGCTGACGATTCCTATTTCGGGAAAAGCAGCCGCCATGTCGCATTCGTACATTTCGAGCAAAGTGATCTCGCGGCGCGAGGCGCTCGCCGCGTTCGGCATTGTTTTGCCGGCGGCGTGCGCGCGCCTCGGTTCGTCGGCGCCGCAGCCATCGGCGGAGATCATCCTTTGCGGCTGGGACGAGGTCTTCATCCTCGCCCTCGACGACCAGCCCGACCCCGGCTCCGAGAAGGTCTGGTCCTGGCGCGCCGCCGATTCGCCGGAAATCCCCGAGGCCATGCGCCCACTTTTCCGCTCCACCGACGAGTGCAAGCCCGTGGACGGCGGCCGCCGGATCCTCATCACGTCCTCGAGCAACGGCGTGGCGCTGGTCGAGCGCGCGACGAAGCGCGCGCTCTTTCACGCCACCGCCGCCAACGCGCACTCGGCCGCGATGCTGCCGGGCGAGCGGACCGTCGTCGCCGCCTCCGTATCGCCGTCGGGCAAAGGCGACCGCCTCGTGCTCTTCGGCGTCGATGCGTCCGGGCGCGAACTCTGGAGCGGCCCACTGGCCGCGGCGCACGGCGTCGTCTGGGATGCGCGGCGCGCGCTGCTCTGGGGCCTGGGCGGCAGTGAGCTGCGCTCCTGGCGCCTCGCGCAGTGGGACGGCCCCACGCCCGCGCTCGAGCCGGCCGAGATGTTCCGCCTGCCCGACCCCGGCGGCCACGACCTCTTCGCCGCCCCCGGCGAAAACCCCGACCTCTTCGTCACGACGAACGATCATTGCTGGCTGTTCGACCGCGACCGCCGCGCGTTCCGGCCGCATCCCGTTCTCGCCGATGCCGGGGACATCAAGTGCCTTTCCGCCCACGCGCGCACCGGCCGCGTCGTTTACACGCAGGCCGAGCGCCCCAACTGGTGGACCGCGCGCGTGCGGTTCCTCGACCCGCCCGGTCTGCTGCATTTGCCGGGCGAGCGGCTATATAAGGCGCGCTGGGATGTGTGATCCAGTGTTTGCTTTATAGTAGACCTCACGCTCCGCGTGAGGCGTCCTCACGCGGAGCGTGAGGTCTACTATGAACTGCAGAAGGCGCATTGCCCATGGTAGGCGCCATCGCTCCGCGTGGCGCATCCTCACGCGGAGCGTGCGGTTTACTATAAAAGTTCATTGTAGCCCCCGCCGCAAGAATGCGAAAGACTTCACAGGCTGACAGCCTATGCTACTGCCACGGGAGGTTCGCCATGCGAATGTGCCTTCTTACCGCGATGTGTCTCGCGTGCGTGTCGCTTGCGGTCGCGCAGACCACGCGCACGGTCGTTCTGGCCAACGAGGGCCTGCGCCTCGAATTCCAGCTGCGTCCCGACGGCATTGACTGGACCGGCCTGACCGACCTCAAGACCAACCGCCAGCTCCTCGCCCCCGGCGAGCCGCTCTGGCTGATCAACGCCGACGGCGGCGACGGCCGGAGCATTGCGGTCACTCCGCGCGAGAACTGGGCGCGCGTTTCGATTACGACGGCGCCCGCGCGCGCGATCCTCGCGTGGGCCGATCCGCAGGCCTCGGTCACCTGCACGGTCGAGCTTGCCGGCCCGCGCACGATCTGGTCGCTGGCCGTCGCCAACGCCGCGAGCGCGACGCTGCGCCGCGTGACGTTCCCGCGCGTCGTCACGCGGCCGTTCGGCGAGGCGGCCGACGACGCCGTCGTTTTTCCGCGCGGCCCCGGCGAGCGGCGCGTCGATCCGTTCGCCCGGCCCGTCCGCTACGCCAGCGAGTACCCGACCGGCTGGGGCGCCTACCAGTTCATGACGCACTACGATCCGGCCGGCGGCCTTTACGTCGCGACCCACGATCCGGTGGCCTCGACCAAGCGGCTGGAGACGCGCACGCTCGACGGCGCGAAAGGGCTTCTGCTGGCCTTCGAGTGGCCCGCCGCCGACGCCTCGATCGCCGGCAACGATTTCGCCATGCCCGGCCCGGCGGTGATCGAGGTCTTCCGCGGCGATTGGTTCGACGCCGCCCAGATCTACCGCGAGTGGGCAAGCCGCGAGGCCCGCTGGTGGCCCCGCGACGAGCGCCGCCCCGACACGCCCGACTGGATGCGCGACGTCGCGATTTGGGCCATGACCGGCGGCGCCACGCAATCGGTCGTCGGCCCCGTCAGCGAATTCGCCCGCTTCATGGACGCGCCGACCGCGCTGCACTGGTACAACTGGCACGAGATTCCCTTCGATGTGAAATACCCGCACTACTTCCCGCCCAAGCCCGACTTCGCCGAAGGCGTCGCCGCACTGAAGAAAGCCGGCGTCCGCGTCATGCCGTACATCAACGGCCGCCTGTGGGACATCGCCCTCGAGGACTTCCAGGCGACGGGCAGCGCCGCCGCGACGAAGAACGAAAAGGGCGAGCCGTACATCGAGGAGTACGGCTCGGGCGCCAAGCTCGCCGCGATGTGCCCGACGACGCCCCTCTGGCGCGAGACCGTCACGTCGATCGTCCTGCGGCTCATGGGCGAGTGCGGCGTGGACGGCGTGTATATCGACCAGGTCGCCGCCGCGGCGCCGCGCCTCTGCTTCGATCGCGCGCACGGCCATCCGCTGGCCGGCGGCCATTGGTGGACCACGCAAGGCTACTGGCCGCTGCTCGAAGCGCTCCAGGCCGAAATGGCCCGCCGCCACGACGACCGCATGATCACGACCGAGTGCAACGCGGAACCGTACATCCATCTCTTCGACGCGTGCCTCACGTGGCACTGGCAGCACGACGGCCAGGCGCCGGTCTTCCCCGCGATCTACGGCGGCGTCGTCCAGATGTTCGGCCGCGCCTATCGCGGCGGCCCGACCAAGGAACTGGCCGACCGCATGAAGGCCGGCCAGTCGCTGGTGTTCGGCGAGCAGATCGGCTGGATGGGGCCGGACATCATCCGGCACCCGGTGAACGGCCCGTTCATGCGCCGGATGGCGCGGCTGCGGCACGTGCTGCGCGAGTTCCTGGCCGAAGGGCGCATGATGCGCCCGCCGCGCCTGGAGGGCGCCATCCCCGACGTCACGGCCGACTGGCAGTGGTCGGGCCAGTGGCCCGTGACGCTGCGCGCGATCCAGAGCGGCGCCTGGCGCGCCCGCGACGGCCGCCTGGCGCTCATTTTCGTCAACGTGACGAGCGACACGCAGGCGTGCGAACTGGTCTTCGACGGCAAGGACTACGGCATGCCCGCGCGCGATCTGGTGCTCTTGCCGCGAATGGAGACGAACATCGGCGCGGCCGAGAGTGTGCCGAATGCCTTTCGCCGCCCGATTCGTTTGCCGCCTTGCGAAGCAACCGTGCTTGAAATTCGATAAACAGTTTGCCTGGCCGAAGGCCTTGGACTGCGCAAGCCATGCTTGCGCCTTGGTTTTCGAGGAGCGGTGGGATTGCCTGAGATGGACAGGATGGACAGGATGGACAGTATGGACGGTATGGACGATATGGACTGGGAGGGGCGTACAGGGCGCGGCATGGCTTGCCAAAAGCAAGGCGCAAGCATGGCTTGCGCAGTCCAAGGCCTTCGGCTAGGTTTATGTAGGCTTCCTTGACTTCGCCGCGAATTCTGCTATAAGGAGAAGGCGGAGGTGATGGATGAATCCCGAAACGATTGAGAAAGCCCTCGCGCTCTTCGCCCGCATCGGCTACGCCATCCTCGCCACGGCCGACGCACGCGGCGTGCCGCACGTCTCCACGGCGCGCAAGGTCGCGTTCAAGCCCGACCACACCCTGCACGTGTCCGAATGGTTTTGCCCCGGCACGCTGGAGAACGTCGGGTCGAACGGCAAAATCGCCGTCGTGATCTGGGACCGCGGCGCCGACCGCGGCTATCAGCTGCTCGGCGAGGTCGAGCGAATCGACGACCTCGCCGTCCTCGACGGCTACCATCCCGCGAGCGAACGCGAGCCGGTCCCGCAGGTCCAGCGGCGCCTGGTCGTCCGCGTGGACCAGACGCTGGCCTTCTCGCACGCCCCGCACACCGACCGCGAGGAGCGGGTCGAGCCGGTCGGCGGCGGCTGAAACGGCGCGCCGGACGGCCGGTCAGAAAGGGAGCTCATGGCAAACTCCAATCCGCGGTTGGCTCTCCAGATCGTCATGGTCATTCTGGCCGCGCTGTTATTTGGCGCGTACATTCTCTCCGGGTCGCGCGGCATCTCGGGCGTGCGGCCGGCGCCGGGTGCGCCTGCCGCCGGTCGCAGCCTCCAGGCGCAACTCGAGGAGAGGGTCATGGCCGTTGCGGATCAGGCGCGGGCGTACAGCCGCCTGTCGCCCGATCAGCTGCTCAAGGAAATCCAATCGAATCCGCGGCAATTTCTCCGGATCCTGATCGTGACGGGAATCGGCCTGTTCTACACGGGCGTGGCCGCGGCGGGCCTGTTCCTGCTGATCTGGGCCGGCCTGCGCTGGAGGCGCGGAGACGTCGTTCTGGCGCGGCAGGAAGGCCCCACGCCGCAGTGGCGCGTCTGGGACGCCGTCGTGGCGCTGGCCTTTCTGCTGCTGGTCAGCACTGCCATCGGCGCGCTCTTCCGGCCGGACAATCCGTATCGCGTGCCGCTGGGCAGTGTGCCGGCGCAATACCTGGCCTGCCTCTACGCCGCGCGGCTGGTGCGCGAACGCGCCGGCCAGTCCGTGCGCGCCCTCGGCCTGCGCGCCCACCAGTGGGCGCGCAACATTCTGCGCGGCGTGCTGGGGTACGCGGCGGTTTATCCGATCTTCATCGTCCTGGCGCTGCTGGGGCAATACGCGGCGCGCCTCATGGGCGAGAAGTTCGCGGGCAACCCGGCGGCCGAGTTTCTCTTTTGGACCGAGTCGATCCCGGCCGCCCTCCTGATCATCGTGTCGGCGGGCCTGCTCGTGCCGCCAGCCGAGGAATTCCTCTTCCGCGGCGTTCTCTACGGCGCGCTGCGTCAGCGGCTGGGCGTCGCCTGGGGCATCGTCGCGAGCGCGGCGATCTTCGCCGTCTTCCATCTCAATGTGTACCATTTCCCGGCCATTTTCGGCCTGGGCGTCGTGCTGGCGTTTCTCTACGAACGCACGCGCACGCTCGTCGCGCCGGTCGTCGTCCACGCCCTGTTCAACACGGTGAACGTCGTGACGATTTTTCTCCTCTCGCGCATCTGAGCCGAGGCGGGCGCGCGGTCACTGCGCGCCGGCCGGGGCGTCCAGCGGCATGGCCAGCGGCTCGCGCCACTCCTCGATGCGCACCGAATCGTACGCCATGACCTCGCTCGTGTTGAACACCATCGCCGGGTTCGCTACCCTGTAGCGAATGTAGCGCGCCCGCACCGGCTGCTCGAACACGAGCGGGAAGACCCACGACTCGAATCGCTTGTGCTCGGGCATGAGGAAGTCGCCGTCGACGTCCTTGTGGCGCATGCGCGTCGTGATCCGCCCGCGCGACGTGAACGACGCGCCGTCGTCGGAGGTCAGCACCTCGATCTCGCAGAACGGCCCGCTGTAAAAGTCATACGGGTAGCCCGTCGCGTGAATGCGCACGGCGGCGACCGATTCGGGCCGCTCCAAGTCGAGCGTGATCTCGGGGTTCTTCCTCGACTCCCAAATCGGCCCGTCCATGTACGTCGTCCCGCCGCCGTAAGTCGGGGCGATCGTCCGATCCGTCAGTTTCGTCATTGCGGGATCGCCGCCGTCCCAGTTGTTGCCCGACGGCACGCTGAAGGTGTACTTCTTGCCTTCGGCGAGATTCTTGCCCCAGACGCGGCGGTTGCGCACGAACGGTTTGGCCTGGAGCCCGACGCCGTCGGAATAGCCGTGCTTTGCGTTCGGCGCGGCGCCGGCCAGATTCACGCGAATCGCGTTCGTCCGCGGCAGGTCATCGCCGCCCACGCTGATCGTATAGCGCTGGCGCGGCTGCGTGACGCGCTGCGTGTGCGAGCGGTCGAGCCACTTGCTCCCCGCGTCGTTCCACTCGCTCCAATTATAGGTCACTTCGATCGGCTCGAACGTCGCGTCCGCCGGCTTGTACGTCGCGTTCGCGCGGATCGAGTAGATCGAGCAGCCGGCGTACTCGCCGGCAATCGAGCAATTCAGCGTATAGCGGACGAGCGCGCGACGGACACCGGCCGGCACGCGCACGGTCTCCAGGCGCGGCGTGTCCCACGGCTGGCTCGTGTCCGTGTAGCGCCACTGCTTCGTCCAGGTCTTGCCCTCATCGAACGAGTGCTCGAACGTGACGCTCGATTTGGGCGCGCGGTTGTATACGCGGCCGCCGTATAGAAGTTCGGTCATGTCGCCGGGCGTTTCGATGGCGTAAACGAAATGCCCCGTGCCCGGTTTCTTGAGCCAGAGGCAGCCGTGCCACTCCTCGGCCTTGCCGCTCTCGACGTTCTCGCTCGCGAGGCACGTTTCGACGAAGCGGTTCTCCTGCAGCTCGGGCCAGAGCATGACCGTTTGCGTCGGATCGCCCGCGACCACGTCAATCGTGTTGAGGCCCAGGTCGAGGATCGGCAGCGTGAGGGCGTTGACCTGCGTGATCGTGCGCAGGGCGAGCGACTGGAGACGGGCGCCACCGGTCAGGGTCAGGCGCACGAGATACTGGTGCCAGCCGCGCACGCCCTCGAGGGCGACCTCGTTCGATTCCGAA
>Ga0214473_10011309_pt1 | contig 10475 bp, 9 predicted proteins | sample RVTome_7_FD_203509 | JGI IMG/M metagenome (GOLD analysis project Ga0214473, IMG submission 203509) | Soil microbial communities from uranium-contaminated site in the Upper Colorado River Basin, Wyoming, United States - RVT98D197 | ecosystem: Environmental > Terrestrial > Soil > Contaminated >... | reverse complement strand
GAGTGCATAGTGCTGGCAAACCCGTTGATAGTAGGCGATCACATCAACCCGGGAGGGGCGTACTGTCGGAATGACGAACGGAACATCGCCGATCTCAAGCAACTCAGGTGTGGAGAACCAGACGAGGTTGGCCGGGAAACGACGGACTGCATCCACCACACTCCCCTTCTCAAGAATGAGAGCGGAAATACCCGCCCTCTTTGCTTCAATAGCACAAGAAAGTCCGGCTGGGCCTCCTCCAACGATTATCAGGTCAAACAATGGGTTGGATTCGTGAGACTTCAAGGGGTGCGTCTGGTTAATGGATGACCGTTGATTGAAAAAAAGAACCCACCTTTCGGTGGGATCTCGAATGTTTCTGAGCTGGCAAGGAGACTTGAACTCCTGACCTGCTGATTATCCCGATGCCACCCTCGAGCTGGCGAGGAGACTTGAACTCCTGACCTGCTGATTACGAATCAGCTGCTCTACCAACTGAGCTACGCCAGCATGGTCAAATTTTGCGGCGGCATCGGGACTGCTCTACTCTACGAGTCTGCGACTCGTAGAGTCGTAGACCAACTGAGCTACGCCAGCATACTTCAAACGATAGAACAATGGTACAAAAAACGGGAACGAGAATCAACGCGTGAATCGCTCCCTCCCCTCTCTTGCTCAGTTCACTTTCGACCCCGGCAACGGAAGTGGCCCCGTCTCTACGATCTCAATATCTGTCCCCCGTATCCACTCGGCGTGCGGCAACACCGTCCGTTGCGTCCAAGCTTGCGCCACCTGCAACGATTCGCCGCTCGGAATCATCTCGATGGTTTCCCATGGACAGTACTTCACACAAAGCTTGCAGCCGATACAAATGTCAAGGTCAATCTCCACCAGCTTCTTGTGCTGATCGTACTCCGGTCCCGGTACCGTGAGGATGCAATCCACGGGGCAGAACTCGATACATACCTCGCAGCCTGTGCACCCCGCCTGGTTTATCACGGCAAGTTCTTTTGGACGTTTCTTCGCCTTGGGTAAAGGTGCGGCGGGGGCGGAGGATTGCACGCCTTCGTCTGACATCGTCTTTCACTCCTGACGTGAGAGAGAACAGTTCCTTATGAAAGAATTAATCCAAAATGAGTGCGAATTGCAAGACCGGGTATTCAGATTTCTCCGACTTCAACGCTTCCTCGAGCGAGCTTCCTCTACGATGGGCTCACGGAGCTTCAGCGGTTCAATCGCACGTCCGCGCAGTTTCAGGTTCAGCATCTCCACAAACACCGAGAACGCCATGGCGAAGTAGATGTAGCCTTTCGGGATGTGCTGGTCAAGTCCCTCCGCTATGAGAGTCACGCCAATGAGCAAAAGGAAACTGAGCGCCAGCATCTTGATGGTCGGACGCTTCTGGACGAAATCGCTGATAGCGCCAGCAAAGATCATCATGAAAATGACGGCGATGACGACAGCGATCACCATGATGCCCAACGCGCTTGCCATGCCGATGGCCGTAATAACGGAATCGAGGGAGAAGACAATGTCGAGCAGCATGATTTGAATGATGACGCTGGCAAACGAGGCCGTCACCTTTCTCGACGTTTTTCCTTCATCCCCCTCTAGTTTCTCGTGGATTTCATGCGTGCTCTTGGCAATCAGGAAGAGACCCCCGACAATGAGGATGATGTCGCGTCCCGAGATTTCGTTCCCCAGCACGGTAAACAACGGGGCCGTCAACCGCATGATGATCGTGAGTGAGAAAAGAAGTGCGATGCGGGTGAACATGGCAAGGGTCAGGCCAAGGGTGCGGGCCTTTGCCTGTTCGTTGTGAGGCAACTTCCCCGCAAGAATGGAAATGAAGATGATGTTGTCGATGCCGAGGACGATCTCCAATGCTGTTAGCGTAACAAGGGCAATCCACGCCTGGGGGTCGCTGATCCATTCCAATGTCAGTCTCCTTTAGTTGCTGATTTTTTTCTTGGTTGCAGTGCAAAAGGCTACTTGGTCGTTGCCTTTGGTTTCCACCCCGGACCCCGCACGACGCGTCCGGGTTTGGCGCCGGTATGCTTGCCATCTACGAGCACCTGGACACCGTTCACAAACACATGTTGGACGCCGGTTGAGAACTGGTGTGGCTTGTCGAAGGTAGCGTTATCCTTGATGTAGGCAGGATCAAATACCACGACATCGGCATAATTGCCTTTGGCAAGAAGACCACGGCGGTTCAGTTTGAGGTTGGTAGCCGGAAACAACGTCAGACGGCGAATCGCTTCCTCCAGGGGGACGAGATTCTCGTCCCGCACGTACTTGCCGAGTAGCCGTGCGAAGTTGCCGTATGCACGAGGGTGGGGATTCGACTTCATGAAGACCCCTTCAGGCGCCATCGATTCGGCATCCGACCCAAAACTCACCCACGGCAGCGCAACCTCTTTCTTCACATTCTCTTCAGACATCAGGAAGTAGACCGTCCCGACCCGGCTGTCATCCTGAATCACGAGATCCATTGCTGTTTCCTGCGGCGACGTTTTCCGCATTGCCGCCACCTCCGCGAGCGTCTTCCCTGTCAGATACTTCAGTGAATCGGTCTTGAAACCGACCAGCACAATTTTCTCTGGAGATCCGCTTGCAACATAGAAGTTCTCCCATGCATCGGTTGGCTTTGACATCTCCTCCTTCACCTTCCGCCGGACTGCAGGGTCTTTCAGGCGAGCCTTCCATGCCTGTAATCCACCTTCTTGAACCCATGGTGGCATCGATGCGTCGAGTCCTGTGGCGCCCGCTGTGTAGACATACATGTCGGCGGTAATCATGAGCCCTTCTGCGCGTGCTGCTTCGATTCTCTTCACGGCAGCATCGAGCTTTTCCCAGTTCGACTCCCCTGCCGCCTTCAAATGATAGATTTCTGCAGGGATGCGCGCCCCCCGAGCGATCATAACAAGCTCATCAATCGCTTCGAGCAGACGATTCCCTTCGCTCCGCATGTGAGAGATGTACATTCCGTTGTATTCCGCGGCTACTGCACACAGCGCAACGAGCTCATCCGTTTTTGCGTAGAACGCCGGTGCATAAATCAGCGACGAGCCGACACCAAGCGCCCCCTCCTCCATCGCATGTCGGACGAGGCCCTTCATCCGTTCGAGTTCTTCCGGAGTTGGTGGCCGGTCCTCATAACCAAGCTCGTGTATCCGCACGGTCGTTGCTCCCACGAACGACGCGACATTTGTAGAGACACCCTTCTGAACGAGATAGTCGAGGTATTCTCCAAGCGTTGTCCATTTGATCTCATACTTGATGTCCCCCATCTGCTCCACTGCTTCCTTTTTCATCGCATCGTTCAGGGGGCCCATCGACCATCCTTCCCCAAACACCTCCAACGTCACCCCTTGCCGGATGTCGCTCTGTGACTTCCCATCCTCGATCAATGTCTCCGTCGCCCAACTTAGCATGTTAATAAAGCCCGGCGCTATGGCAAGACCGCGGGCATTGACTTCTGTGCGACCATGAACATTGGAAAACACACCCACCGCAGCAATCGTATCTGCGTTGAATGCAATGTCCCCTTCGAACGGCGACGAGCCGCTCCCATCATAGATCAGGCCGTGCCGTATGATCAGATCATAATCAGCCTCGCGGGAACAGGAGAAGGAGGCCAGAAGGAAAAGTGGCAGGATCACCCAGGACACTCGCTTTGCGTGGTGAAGACTCCCGGGGCCACCTTCCCGTCGGAACCGAATTCGAACACGAAACAAGAACAAGCGTGCAATGAGTGATCGGATCATCAATGGTCTCCGCGTAAGAGTAAGAAATGATGATTGGAAACGGAAGTGTGGTAAGGAGAACTCCGGCTACCGCCTGTAGACGAGCGTCCCTGCAACAACCGTCATCTCCACTTGTACGTTCTCGATCGCAACGGGATCTATAGAGAGGATATCATCCGAGAGCACGACGAGGTCCGCCATCTTCCCGACAGAGATGGAGCCTTTCTCCTTTTCCTCGAACGCTGCGTACGCGTTGTTGATAGTGTAGGCCTCGATCGCCTCTGCAACGGTGATCTTCTGTTCAGGGATCCAGCCTTTCGGGTTTGCGCCGTCGGTGGTACGGCGGGTAACGGCCGCGTAGATACCAAAGAGTGGGTTGATCGGAGCAACTGTCCAGTCGCTGCCGAAGCACATTTTCACTCCACTGTTGATGAATGTCCGGAACGGATAGGTGGTCTTGCAGCGTTCGTAACCGATACGACCTTCGGCCCAGCGCCCATCGTCGATGGCGTGGTATGGCTGAACCGACGCTATTACATCGAGACGGGCGAACCGTGCGAAGTCCTTCGGATGAATGTGCTGCGCGTGTTCGATTCGAAACCTTCTGTCCCAACTTGGATTCTGCGCTATGATCCTCTCAAAAAGGTCCAGCATCAGACTGTTGGCACTGTCGCCGATGGCATGGATGCTCAACTGCAAACCCGCCTTGTCGGCAGCGAGAGCCCATTTTTCTAACCTTCCATTCAGGACGATGTCGCTCGGCAGTCCATGTGTGGTGGAATCGTTGATGAATGGTTCGAAGAAGAGGGCCGTTGTTGAACCAAGCGAGCCATCGGCAAATGCCTTCAGCGAGCCGAGACGGACCCATTCATCTCCGGTCCTGACTCTGATCCCCTGCGCGATAAATTGTTCTGTCGTCGCAATGGGGAGACGGCAAAAGAAGCGCGCAGTCAGTTCACCACTCGCCCTAAGCTCCTTGTAGATTTCCACGTCAGCAGTAGACGAAATATCTTGAATGCTGGTCACGCCCCACATTCGTGCCTCGGCAAGCGCCCGCCGCGCTGCGTCCATCATCTCATTCTCCCCGGGATCGGGAACGTGTTTCCAGACGTAACTCATCGCCTCGTCTTTGAGAATACCGGTGGGCTCTCCTGAGGTCTTGTCCTTGACAATTGTCCCACCGGGGGGATCGGGTGTATCCCGTGTAACGCCCGCAAGCTTTAGTACGCAGCTGTTGGCAAGTGCCATGTGACCGTCGTACCGGCTGACGAATACCGGTGTCGTTGCAGTAAAGCGGTCGATCATTTCCTTTGTTGGGAGGTTACCTCCTGGCCAGTTATCATGATCCCAGTCCCCACCGGTGATCCATCGATCGGGATACTTCTCTGCACGTCCTCTTATTCGCTGCGTAAATTCCGCCTCGCTCTTTGCATTACGGAGATCCACGTTCGCCAGTTGAAACCCACCGCTGATGAAATGGGTATGGTTGTCAATGAACCCCGGAAGCACACGTTTTTTCTTGAGATCGATGACCTCCGTATTAGAACCGGCGAACGCTCGGATATCGACATTACTCCCGACCGCTATGATTCTCTCACCACGTATCGCAACAGCCTCAGCGGTGGGCAGTTCGGGATCCACTGTCCATACCTTCCCGTTGACGAACACGATGTCGGCAGGTTGAGCAAATAAGTACATGAATGGAATTGTGAGCAGACAAAGAATCGAGAAGCCAGGGCGCATGTTGGTACTGAGGAGATGCGAAGTTAGAGTCTTGCTGACGTTGATTTCCGCCCCTTCTTCCAACCGTGCCTTTTCAGATCGACTTTTCCACCGACAAGGAGGATCCCTTCCTTCGCGAGCAATGATCGCTGGCGCTCATAGGCACCGCTCGATCGGGGGAGCGAGATCCGACCATGCGCATTGATTACCCGGTACCAGGGAATATCGACTCCGGGGGGAACGTTCCGCAACGCGGTGCCGACAAGTCGCGCCCGACGGGGGAGTCCACTACACGAGGCGACCAGTCCATAGCTGGCGACTTTACCTTTCGGGATGCGGGACACAGTCTTCCAGATGCGCTGGTAGTTTTCCGAAAGCGTGTCGCCGCGTCCCATACGTGCGTTGCCTTACAGAGTCACAGGGTCGGCGAATTTTGCCAGTTTCTTCGCTGATGCCCTCTCGACGTCGGCATGAAGGCTGTTGCCATGCGAGTCCATCGTGACAATAGCCGGGAAGTCCTTGACAATAATGTGCCACATCGCCTCAGGAATCCCAAACTCCAGGAAGTCCACTCCCTTTACGCTGGTGATGCACTTCGAGTAGTATTGCGCCGCACCCCCGATCGCATTGAGATACACGGCACCGTGTTCTCTCAGGGCGGCAAGTGTCTTGGCACCCATCCCACCCTTACCGATTACAGCACGAATTCCGAATTTCTTGATGATGTCGCCCTGGTATGGTTCTTCCCGTATACTCGTTGTCGGACCAGCAGCCGTCAGCGTCCATTTGTCTCCATCCTTCAATGCGACGGGGCCGCAATGGTAGAGCGCTGCACCGTTCAGATCGACGGGTGAGTCATGCGTTAGCAGGTGATGATGAAACGTGTCTCGGCCAGTGTGCATTTCACCATTCACGAGAACCACGTCTCCGACTTTGAGTTTTCGGATCTGCTCTTCCGTGATCGGCGTGGTCAACGAGATTTCCCGCCCGGTCATTGGAAGCCCCGCTGTCTTGGCAAGGCGCATAACAGGTGTATCATCCTTGTAGAGCCAATGTTTGATGGCGCCAGTGGATGCATCGAGAACGACACCCAGCCTGCGGAACGCCCAGCAGTCGTATGCCACAGAGACGAAGAAACTTGCCGGCAGACGGTTGTACACACCAACCTTGCATCCGATTAATGTGGCCTTGCCACCAAAGCCCATCGTCCCGATGCCGAGCTTGTTGGCATTCTCCATCACGTACTCTTCAAGCTTGGCGAGTTCGGGATTCGGGTTGACATCATCTAGCAGCCGGAACAACTGCTGCTTGGCGTAGTGATAACCCGACGCGCGGTCGCCGCCAATTGCTACTCCAATCGCACCAACGCTGCATCCCTGTCCCTGCGCCTGATACACTGCATGCATAATGCACTTGCGAATGCCATCCATCGTTCGGTCCGCCCTGCCAAGATTTTCGAGTGTGCAGGGTACTGAGTATTGGATGTTCTTGTTTTCACATCCCCCTCCTTTGAGAATCAGTCGGACATCGATTTCGTCGTTTTCCCACTGCTCGAAGTGGACGACAGGTGTTCCCGGACCAAGGTTGTTGCCGCTGTTTTTCCCGGTCAGTGAGTCCACTGAATTCGGGCGGAGCTTTCCGAGTTTGGTGGCTTCGGCAACGGCCTCGAGGATCCACCTCTTCATCACGATCTGATTGGCATCCACCGGCGTTCGGATCTCGAAAGTCGGCATGCCGGTATCCTGGCAAATCGGTGCGACGCCGTCACATGCCATATCGACATTGATGGCGATGGTTTGCAGCGCAAGGGCGGACTGCGTGTTCGGAGTTTCGTCGTTCATTGTCCGGGCAAGTGCGCGGCGAACATCGGGTGGGAGATTGGCTGAGGTTTCAGTGATGAGCTTGAGAATGCTATTCTTGAATTGTTCCATTGAATCTCTCCTTCGGTGCTACGGTTGGTGTTGCCTTCGTGCCGCCGCGGATCAGACGTCCGCGTACATCGGTTTCTGTACGTACGGGAGTGGGTCTTGAACGCCGGCCTGTTGGAATCCCCGGAGGCGCAACGCACAGCTATCGCAGATACCGCAGGCCTTGTCCTCACGCGCGTAACATGACCATGTTAAGTGAAGGGGTGCGCCAAGCGCGATTCCCCGCAAAACGATCTCCGCCTTGTTGAGATTAATGATAGGAGTGACAATTGAGATCCGGGTCGTCGGTTTGGTTCCTGTTTTAACGACTGATTCGAACGCGTCGTAAAACTCCCTCCGGCAGTCAGGATAGCCTGACGAATCCTCCTGAACCGCCCCCACAAAGATAGCGGAGGCATTGAGCACTTCTGCCCAACTTACTGCCACGGAAAGCATGCTGGCATTACGGAAAGGTACATACGAGGATGGTATTTTTGAATTGGTTAAATCTGCGACGCTTACTGGAATTGTTCTGTCTGTGAGGCTCGAATTGCCAATCTTTGACAGGTGTTCCATTGAAATAACAAGCCGGTGTGCTGCATGGTAGTGATCTGCGATGTCGTGGAACGCCTTAAGCTCGCGAGTCTCTGTCCGTTGGCCATAGTTGAGATGGAGCAGCGCAAGATCGTGTTCTTGAGTTGCCATTGCAGTGGTCACGCAACTGTCCATTCCACCGCTCACAAGCACCACTCCAAGTGGTCGGGCCATCATACACCTCGCGTTTCCGGCTCCCAGATAAATTTATGCAGCTGCATCTGGAGTCTTACCGTTAGTCCACTTTCCAAAATCCATCGCGCCAGTTCCACCGGAGGCAGCACACCAAATACCGGTGACATGAGAACGGGGCATCGTTCAATGATGCGATGCGCCCCGATGATCTCCACAGCCCAATCGAAATCTTCCCTGTCTCCAATAACGAACTTCACTTCGTCGGTTGCCTTGAGTTTTGCCACGTTGGTCCAGAGATTCTTCTTCACCATCCCACTGGAAGGGCACTTGAAGTCAACAATACGCTTTACCCTTCCATCGACCGAACCGATATCAAGGCTTCCTCCGGTTTCCAGCAGCACCTCGAACCCACGATCGCACAGCAGTGTCATCAATTGATGCACATCCTCCTGCACAAGCGGCTCACCGCCGGTGATCTCGACAAGCTTGCAGCGATAGGATTCGACAGTGCCGAGGACCTCTTCAAGTTCCATAGTCCGCCCTTCATAAAAGGCGTATTCGGTATCGCAGTAGGAACAACGGAGATTGCAGTAGGTCAGCCGCACAAAGACGCAGGGCCGTCCCATGTGGGTCGATTCACCCTGGATGCTGTGGAAAACCTCATTAACGAGAAGATGGGCCATGCGGGACCCGCAAATTTAAAAAAAGGTACAAAGAAGGGGTAGGAAAAGCAAGAAAACGAAAGAAGGTGAAACGATTGAGTGGGCTTTGGATCAGCCTGCCTTTTTCCTTCGAGCGAGGCAGTTGATCACCGATGCGGTCACAAGAGCTTCATCCAGAGGCTTCATGATAAAATCATTTACGCCGAGACGTTTCCCAGCAATAAGCATGTCGCGGTCAATCCTTGTTGCAAGAAACAGGAAGGGGATCTCTTGCGTTGCGATGTTCGTGCGAACCCATAGAAAGAGATCAAACCCGACCGGCCCGTTCTCGAAGTTTACTTCGGAAACCACCAAATCCGGTCTGTAGCTAACGAGCGTCTCCACTGCTTCGTCATAGCCTGCCGCTGCAATTGCCTCGAACCCATACTTGCGCAACCCGGACACGAGCGTCGTCAAGACCCGCTCGTCCTGATCTATGATCAATACAAGCTCCTGACGTTTGCGCCGCAAATGAGAATCCGGCGTTCCATTGTTTGATTCCAGTCTTCTTCGGGATTGCCCTATTGAATCAAGGTAGTATTCCACCCGTTTCTGCAACGACTTGCCTGCTGAATTATCTTCATCGAGCGCAAAGACAGTCTGTATCGTCTTGAGGGCTTTGCTGTAACGAGCCATCTGAAGATATTCTTCCGCCCGTTTGAGATAATGCTCGATCTTGGCCTGGTGGAAGCTCTCATTCAGCATAAGAATGTTGGAGGTGGTGTCTGGAGTCTGCAAGAGTTTCTCCATCAAGGATTGGGGGGAATCTTGTCACACCCAAAGTAGGGGAATCATCGAATCCTACCTGTGCCCCAAGTCACCATATCTCCTTCGCGGGACAGTTGGGTCGAGGAAAGGACCGGTTATGCACCGACGCCAAGCCGATTCAGCTTGAATCTGTCTCAAGGAGCCTCAGTTGCATTTCCGGCAAAAAACGGTACCTTAGCAGCACAAATATGCTCAAGAACCACTCAAGCAGTCGATGGATGCAGGATGAAGCTTGATCCCCGCGTAACACTCTCCAATACGTGCTTATTGTCCGTAGCAACATTGTGGACTGACTCGGTTGCAGGGCTTATACTCGTTGCCATGTTCCTTACCATCCTCGCTTTGTTAACCCGCATTGATCTGCTTTCATTGACAAGGCGCTTTCGCACAGTTTTCTGGTTCGTAGCTATCATCACGGGCGTCAACGCGTTCACACAAGACGGACAAGTGCTTTGGGAATTTTCCGGATTCCTTGCCACGCGAGAGGGCCTTGTTACAGGTTTGGTTCTTTCGGGACGCATCATTCTCCTGCTTGCTGCATCAGCTATTCTTGTGCAGAAGACATCTCTATCTGAGATAATAGACGGTCTAGAGATTCTCCTCAGCCCCATTCGTAGATATGCGGGCCCTTTCATTCGTATCCTCGTTATTGCGCTGCACTTCGTCCCGCTGTTGATTCAAACCACCCGCCGTATCAAGATGGTCCAGATTGCCAGAGGTGCCGATGTAGAGACAAAGTTCATCGGTCAAATCCGGTTTGCGCGTTCAGCTGCAGTGCCATTGTTTATTAGTGCTCTCCGGTCATCCGATCAGTTGGCCCTTGCGATGGATGCTCGCGGCTATGATCCGTCTGCGAACAGGTCGTACTATGGACAACTTACCATGCGAGCTATTGATTGGTTTATGCTCACATTAGCAGC
>Ga0214473_10011307_pt1 | contig 10475 bp, 9 predicted proteins | sample RVTome_7_FD_203509 | JGI IMG/M metagenome (GOLD analysis project Ga0214473, IMG submission 203509) | Soil microbial communities from uranium-contaminated site in the Upper Colorado River Basin, Wyoming, United States - RVT98D197 | ecosystem: Environmental > Terrestrial > Soil > Contaminated >... | reverse complement strand
AAGAGAGATGACCATGTTGAGGAAAAATTACGGTGAGATAGGAGGCGACCAGAAATATTTTATCTACTTCTTCCAGCCTGCTGATGTGAGGGATATGACATTGATGGTTTACAAGTATCCAGCCAAAGATGATGACCGATGGCTTTTTGTGCCTGCGATAGATCTCGTTCGTCGGATCGCTGCAAGTGATGCACGGTCGAGTTTTGTTGGTTCAGATTTCACCTATGAAGACGTATCCGGCCGCGACATTCCTGCTGATACGCACACACTGCTTCGCGAAGAAAAGCTCGGAGACAGGGATTGCTACGTGGTTGAAAGCGTGCCGAAGGAACCCCTCGACTACATAAAACGAATCTCGTGGATCGATAAAACCACTTTTCTTCCGCTCAAAGAGGAATACTACGACGTACAAAAGGAACTGGCACGGGTGTTTACGGCGGATGAGATTGAGGAGGTTCCATTGTCTGGAGGTCGGGAGGGGAAGGGTGTTCCAACAGCAATCAAGCGAATGATGAAAAATCTGAAGGCGGGGCATAGAACTGAGGTGACATTTACCTCGGTTTCATATGACCTCGGCCTCCCCGACGACATCTTTACAGAACGTTATCTACGAAAACCTCCTGAGAGGTGGATTAAATGAGGAGACTTGCTTCCAGAGCCTTCATCATCGTCGTTGGGATTTTTCTCCTGCTTTTAATTGAAAATACCCGGAGTGTCAGTGCCCAAGTGGATGCGGGGAAAGAACAGGGAGGGGACGAAGCACAGATCGAACCCTCTTCTGACGTAACCTCCAAGAAGTGGAAATCATTTCTGGAAACGCTTCCATTCGAACTCCACGGATTTTGGGATGCACGTGGGGGTCTTCGGACACAGAATGATCCACATGAATCCAAAACTGCGACCTTGGGGGAAACACGACTCCAACTGAACCTGTTCAAAGCCCTGGAATGGGCACAGTTTCGTATAAAGAGCGACTTTCTATACGATGGAGTAGTGGAAGGGGCGGACATTGACATTCGGGAAGCGAACGCCCTCTTCACCCCTTTTGAGTTCATAGATCTGAAGGTTGGGAGGCAGATACTGACATGGGGAACAGGAGATTATATCTTTATCAATGATCTATTCCCAAAAGATTATAACTCTTTCTTCATCGGGCGCGATGACGAATACCTGAAAGCCCCTTCAGATGCTGTAAAGGCAAGTCTTTACACAAAGTTTTTCAACCTCGATTTCGTCTATACGCCCCAATTCGATCCCGACCGTTTTATCGATGGAGAACGGCTGTCCTATTTCAATCCACAACTGGGCCGGCTGGCCGGCGAAGATGCAAAGATCCGTCCACACAAACGCGATGAATGGTTTGAAGATGACGAAATGGCGCTCCGGTTCTACCGTAATATTAAAGGTTATGATCTGGCCTTGTATGGTTACAATGGCTTCTGGAAGAGCCCGATGGGATTTGATCCTCAGACGGGGGAAGCCACTTTTCCTCGACTTTCCGTATTCGGCTTAAGTGGCCGTGGAAAGGTCTGGAAGGGGATTGGAAATATTGAGACGGGATACTACGACTCGCGAGATGACCGAAGCGGAAAGAACCCTTTTGCACCGAATAGTCAGTTTCGGTTTTTGGCAGGATATGAACAAGAGCTGGCTAAAGACTTTACTATGGGAGTCCAATATTACTTGGAGCTGATGTCAGATTACGGCGCCTACGAGCGAACCCTTCCCCCAGGAAGTCACGCCGCAGACGAGTATCGACATGTAATCACTCTCCGGCTAACAAAGCTCCTCATGTACCAAAACCTTAGACTATCGCTATTCACATTCTATTCGCCTTCGGAACAGGATATATACGCGAGGCCAAATATTCACTACAGAATTACCGACCACTGGTCCGCTGAGGCTGGTGCGAATATATTTTTTGGAGAAGAGGACCATACTTTCTTCGCACAGTTTAAAGATAACACCAACGTCTATCTCGGGTTACGGTGGAGTTTTTGAAAACCCAGGGAGGAAAATGATGATTCCTGAACGTATTTACCTCGATTTTAATGCTAGTACCCCTATCGCTCCTGAAGTGGCTGAAGCAATGATGCCATTTCTCTCACAGCACTTTGGTAATCCTTCCAGCCAACACTGGGCAGGGATTCCGGCTAAAGAGGCCGTCGAAAATGCACGGCGGCAGGTAGCGGAACTTCTTCAGTGCTCTCCCGAAGAGATTGTCTTTACGAGTGGTGGAAGTGAGTCCAACAATCATGCAATCAAAGGAACATTCTTTGCTCTAAGGGAGAAGGGGAACCACATCATCACTACGCAAATAGAGCATCCGGCTGTCGTCAATCCCTGTCGATTTCTTGAGAAACTTGACGCAGAGGTAACGTTTATTCCCGTGGACCGGTATGGGAGAGTGGATCCTGATGACATCAGAAAAGCCATCACTCCAAGAACAATCCTGATTACGGTGATGCACGCAAATAATGAGGTGGGAACGATTCAACCCATAGAAGAGATCTCAAAGATCGCAAAAGAACGAAACATCGTCTTCCACACGGATGCAGCCCAAGCCGTTGGGAAGATTTCTACAAAGGTTGATGATTTAGGAGTAGATCTGTTATCCGTAGCCGGTCACAAGCTCTATGCACCAAAGGGGATAGGAGCGTTATATATTCGCAAGGGGACACCCATTGAGCCGCTCATCCATGGTGCAAGCCATGAATCAAACAGGAGAGCAGGGACTGAGAATGTTCTTCTCATTGTGGGGCTCGGGAAAGCCTGTGAGATTGCAAAGAGATATTTGAGTGACGATAAAATCCGAAACCTGAGGGACCGCTTCTGGAAGCTCCTTCAAGAAAATTTTGGTGAATCAATTGCTCTCAATGGTCATCCCGTCCATCGTCTCCCCAACACCCTGAATGTGAGCTTTGTTAAGAAAGCAGGAGGAGAGATCTTATCCCGATTGGATGGAGTGGCTGCCTCCACCGGGGCCGCCTGCCACTCCGGCTCAGTTGAACTGTCCCCGGTTCTGAAGGCAATGGGAATTTCCAACGAAGTGGGAATGGGGGCCGTCCGGTTCAGTCTTGGCAGGACGACGACAATAGAAGAAGTGGACCGGGTGGTTCAATCCCTTGAAAAGATCTTGACCTGAAGCGGAGATGAATAGCTACTTGCTAACCCATGAACCTTTTATTCGCTTTGGCTTTTTCTTTGGCATCTTGATCCTGATGGCTGTCTGGGAACTTCTGGCCCCCCGTCGTCACTTGCAAACTTCCAAACCCATGCGCTGGTTCGGCAATCTTGGAATTGTCTTCATTGGCACTCTAATCCTTCGGCTATTGTCTCCCTTTTCAGCTATTTACGCTGCCATTTTAGCGGAAAAAGAGGGATGGGGACTTTTGAACAATATTGCTCTTTTCTACTGGTTGAAGGTGGCAATCGGTGTCGTCGTTCTCGACCTTGTCATCTATCTGCAACACGCGATGTTCCATGGGTTGCCGGTCCTATGGCGTCTTCATATGATGCATCATTCGGATCTCGATTTCGACGTAACCACGGGCGTGCGTTTCCACCCTATCGAGATCCTTCTTTCCATGGGCATCAAGATGATTGCCGTCTCTCTGACAGGGATTTCTGTATTAGGTGTGCTGATCTTTGAAGTGCTCCTGAACGCCACGAGCTTGTTCAATCACGGCAACGTCCGCTTGGGGGCTTCCATTGACCGAGCGTTGCGGCTTTTTGTAGTTACACCAGAGATGCACCGGGTGCACCACTCTGTGATCATCCGGGAAACCAATAGCAATTTTGGGTTCAATCTCCCCTGGTGGGACCGCCTATTTGGCACTTATAAAGACCAACCTGCCGCCGGCCACCTGGAAATGACGATCGGGCTCAGCCAATTCCGGGATCCAAAGGGACTGACCTTACCCCGGCTCCTCCTCCTACCCTTTATCGGTAAGATTGGGAAATATCCCATGGGGCCATAGAAAAAATGGTTTCAGGATTTTCCTTTTCCAAAATGACCTTATTGCACACTTGAGTAAAAGCTTGCTGAACGTGTTCTTCATATTCCAATTACTGCCTTTGCAATGTCCTGACGAAGCCACTCGGATGTTTTGAAGTGGAGCGTTAGCCCCCGCGCATCACGGAAGAGCCGTTCGACAGTATAATCGCTGGTGTATCCGTGGCCGCCCATGACCTGAATCGCTTTGTTTGCTACATCCACTGCATTTTCTGAGACGAACAGCTTCGCTTTGAGGCCGTTGAGGACGGCAGTATTAGGATTTTGGTCAGCCTGGATTGCACAAGTAGTCAACAAGGCCTCGGATGCCTCGGTCTCCAGGACCATGTCGGTGATCATGAACTGAACCGCCTGATGGGCACCGATGGACTGTCCTCCTATTGTCCGTTCCTTGGCATGTTTGATTGCAAGTTCGGTGGCTGCTCTTGCGATCCCTGTGGAAATTGCCGCTGCTCCAAAGAAACCCCATCCAATTACCGCCTTCCCGATGATCTGAGTCCCTTCTCCTTCTTTGCCAATAAGGTTTTCAACAGGTACCCGGCAATCGCTGAAGTGCATCTCTCTTGAAGAGGTGCTTCGCAGGCCCATCTTATCTTCGGGGCGGCCAAAGGATAAACCAGGAGTATCTTTTTCGATAAGCAGGGTACTCATGCCCTGGGGACCCTTCTCGGGATCTGTTCGGACAAGGACTAGGTAAAAGTCAGCCTCTCCTGCGGAAGTGATGAAGAACTTTGAGCCATTCACAATGTAGTGACCACTATCTTTCTTTGCCCGTGTAGTGATCGTCCCGGAATTGCTGCCCGAATCGGGTTCGTGGACGGCGAATGCACCGAGGCCTCTCTTTTTTAGCATTTCGAGTGGCCATTTTTCCTTTATCGCTTCGCTACCTGCATGTTCGATCGCCCTTTCAACAATTGAATGAGAGACATAGACCAGAGCAGTTGAGGCACAAGCTTTGGCTACTTCTTTCACCACCGTGGCGAAGCGGACCCGGTCAAATTCCGATCCAGTTAGCCCAAAGAAGCCAGCTTTTCTCAGTTCACAAATGTTTTCCCACGGGAATTTTCGATTTTGATCAATTTCGGAGGCACGAGAAGCCAGCTTTTCAACCGCCACCCTCTCGGCTAATTTTCTGATCTCTTCAACAGATAGTCTTTCCATCCTAAACCTCCCTTGAATAATTGGGACATCGCCACCCGCCCCCTCCCCCTGCCTGCGCCAAGGCTTCAGCAAGCCGGCATCGGAGGGGGAGGGGGGGGCGGGTGGCCAAGACTAATGTGTCCTACTTGGACTTCTTGCCTTTCTTAGGCTGCAGGGGGACACAACCACAGCCGCAAGAGCTCTTTTTTTCAGCCATCTCTATCACCTCCTTTCTTTATCCGCCAGTTGGATAAGGAACATCCCAAAAGGCAGTTGGGTGTGCTGGAAAATCTTTACTGCGGCACCTTTAAACTTTTACCACCCCGTTCCCAAACATATTGCCAAAGCCACCTTCGGTGAAATCAGATGTTACCCATAAAGTATGTCAAATACCCGCGTTGTAAAGGTTTGGAAGCACACCCAACTGCATTTTCAATCCAGCATGATTGTTTAGTAATTAAGCATATACTAAGATATAAATCCAAAAAAAATCATTTCCTCTTTGTCCCCTCCAACTCTTTCACTCTTTCCTTTACAATTTTTAGCTCATTTCTCAACTCTTTCTCGTATTTTTGAAGGGTTTCTAAACTTGAATGGCTCAATTCCCTCTCCTTGAACCTGCCTGTTCCTCCACAGCCGCAGGTACATACCTCGCTCAATATGTGGGCGCAGTCTTCGAGCGCCTCTTCATCGATGGAATAGGGGATCCAATAGCCCTTCCTTTCATTTCTGACGAGACCCGCCTGTCTTAATATTTTTAAATGCTGGGATACAGCGGCAGGAGTTATGCCTAACACCGCTGCAATATTGTTTGCACCCAGAGGGCCCCTGGATTTAAGGAGGTCAATGATCTTAACCCGCGTCTCCACGCCCAATACCTTAAACATCTCGGCAGGTTCTAACTTCATCGTTTCTTATCCTTGACTAATAAGTAATTTAGCAGATGCTTAAATATATAAGCAATAACCCTGATTGTCAAGTATTCTTTAGAGATCTATTTTGGATTGAAAGAACCAAGACGTTTCAAGGTCGGATCAATCGGTCGGCCTCCATCATGGACTGAATAATATCATACATATTAGAGATCGTTCCAACCCTCATCTTCTCTTTCTGTTTGTAGAAATCGAGGCATGTTCCGCAGGAGACAATCTCCACGCCGTTCTCGGATAATGTTTTCAGTGTGTCTAATACCTTGGAATCCTCAATGGCTAATAGGACGCCGCTATTGATCAGAATCAAACGATCTGGTTTCTTATCCAGATCAAGCAGGGTTTTTAAGAAGGCCTTCATCAAAAATGAACCCAGTGCCTCGTCTCCAGCACCCAGTAGGTCAGAATTGATATAAACGACCACCTTTTTGACTTTCTCTTCTTGCTTTGCGATACTCGCTTCATCCACGACTTTCTGAATATGGAGGTAGAAATCTTGCCCCTTGTTCTCGATCTTAACCGAGCATCCCTGACTTTGCGCAAACCTCTCCACATTATTACAAGAAGAAGAATTGTCGACGATGACAATCATCTCTCCTTCCTTCTGTTGATCTAATGCCTTTTTTGTTGTCACAACAGGTTGAGGGCAGGCAAGCCCCCGACAATCGATCACTGGCATGGTTTCTCTCCTCTTTCCACTATGGTCAAAAACCGTAGTTAAACAAATTTAGAATAAATTAGGATCTCCTATATGTCAAATCGTTTTTCATAATAGTAATTTCTGGAAATATCGGATCTGTTTATATTACTTTTCTAAAAGGGAACTTAGAGAAAGCATTTGCTTGGAATTCTTTGAGACTCGGAGGGTGATAGAGCGGATCATATTGCAAGGTCGAGGGGTAAATCGCTAATATCTCTGAGGCGCCGGCCTTCAATCATCCCTGATAACATCTCCTGTTGGTCTTCGCCGCCCACCAGTTTCACAGCCTCCTGCAATTCCGGAAGGGCAAAGTGATAGACACAATCAAGATCTCCTGTTCCAAGGGTTAATGATGCAAGCCGTGTCGGCAAGGGTTCGGCGGTCACCGCCATGATATGAGGGGTGTTCCCTTTCCGGTTACGGATTAAATTTAATGCCTCCGTTCTGATATTTTGGGCTCTATCACTTCTCATAGTCCATTTGCATGAGATACTGGCATCAGAGACATCTTGGGACGGTTTGACGATCGTAGGGGAGACCAGCATGCCACCGGGCTCGCGCGTAAACGACTTACATTCAAGATTAAGAGCGGCGCACCAATGGGTCGCTCTCGGAATGTCTTAGTCTGGAATTTGTAAGCTGGGGAATTGCTTTTCTCCAGTAAGATTATAGGCTTGTTAACCCGCCATGTTCTGGTTTCCCATTCTACGACTTTGAGGTATGAATTTCAAGATTTTTAAGAGGCCCAAGACCTCTAAGGGGGAAATAAAAAGAGGAGTTGGGTTACAGGAAATTGGTGCGCCGCTTGCCCCAGATCGATTTATAAACTATTTTTTCTAACCCTTTTGGCCAATCTAAATATTTTTTCCACAAATCCATTTTTCTCTTGACAAAACACGATATGTTGGTGTACAAAACATGAGTCACACTAAATATAGCCCCTCTTTAAGGTTCACCCCTCAAAATAACTTCGAAAAAGGTGGGAAAAAATGTCAAAGGTTGTTGAAATGAAAGGGGATCGTTTGGGATCAAGGGAAGAAGTAGAAACCACCGATATGGCACTTTTTGTCCGGACTTCTGATGAATCCATGCATGGCTGGAACCGTCAAAGGATTGTCGATGCCCTTGTCCGGGAGACCTACGTCGATCTCGATACGGCCAAGGAGATCGCCCGGGAAGTCGAAGATCTCATTGCGATGTCCAAGATCAGGATGATTACCGCTCCCCTGGTCCGCGAACTGGTGGATGCGAAACTGATCGAAAGAGGACTTGAACAAGCCCGTAAAATGCACACCCGCTTAGGTATGCCTCTCTTTGATGTGGATCAGCTCATCCTTCATCCAAACAAAGAGAATGCCAACGTCCCTCATGGACCGGAAGCAACCAATCTCACCCTGGCCGAGAGAATCAAGAAGGAGTATGCCCTCCTCTCCGTTTTTTCCCAGGAGGTGGCTGATGCCCACATGCGCGGGGATCTCCATCTTCACGATCTGGGTTTTGTCGACCGTCCCTATTGCAGTGGCCAATCGCTGGAATATATCAAGAAATTCGGCCTCAGCCTTCCCAATTCGATTGCCATGGCAAAGCCCGCCAAGCACCCCGAGGTGTTGCTGGCCCATATGGTAAAGTTCGCTGCCGCTCTCCAGAGCCACTTCGCCGGCGCTATTGGCTGGGACTCCGTGAATCTCTTTTTTGCTCCCTACCTTGTCGGGATGTCCGACCGCGACGTGGAACAATTGGCCCAGATGATGATTTTTGAATTCTCCCAGCAAGCCGTCGCCCGGGGCGGCCAGGCCATCTTTACGGATCTTAATCTTTACTGGGAGATTCCAAAACATTTTGAGAATGTACCGGCGATCGGGCCGGGAGGAGAACCAACAGGAAAGACCTATGGCGAATATGAAAAGGAGGCACAGCGCTTTGCATGGGCGCTCTTCGACGTTTATATGCACGGGGATGGATCCGGCAGGCCTTTCTTCTTTCCGAAGCCGATGGTCCATATCACGGAAAAATTCTTCAAGACCCCCGGCCATATGGATTTTCTCAATCACATCTGTGATGTCTCTGCAGAGAAGGGGAATACCTATTTTGTTTTTGACCGCGGAGAGACAGCCAAGATCTCCGAGTGCTGCCGCCTCAGTTTCAAACTGGATCAATCCGACTTGGAGGACGCGAAGCAGCCCTGGAAGATGCGCTATTGCGCCCTCCAAAACGTCACGCTCAACCTGCCGAGGATTGCTTACCTTTCAAAAGAAGATGATACCAGCCTCTTCTCCAAAACCGCCGAATTCGTTGAAATGGCGGTAAAGGCCCATCTTGAGAAGAAACTCTTCATTGAGAAACTCCTCTCCCTGGGAGAGAAAGGACCGCTGGCGCTGCTCGCGATGGATCGTGACGGTTCTCCTTATCTGCGAATGCACAGGGCCAGTTTTCTCATCGGAATGGTGGGGCTCAATGAACTCGTTCAAATCCACACCGGCCAGGAGATGCATCAGTCCAAAGAGGCTTTTAAGTTTGGACTTAAAGTGATCGCTCATATGAAACTACTGGTGGATAAATTCAGCCAGCGGTATGGAATACGCTTTGTCCTGGAGCAGACCCCTGCGGAGTCGACGGCCTATCGCTTTGCCAAGCTGGATCTGAAATACCACTCTCCGAAATCGGGCCACATCGTCAAAGGAGATATTTCAAGGGGAGAGGTGTACTATACAAACTCCACCTATCTGAATAATTCTGCTGTGCTCAATCCCATTGAGCGGGTCAGACAGGAAGGGCTCTTCCATCCCCTGATTGAAGCAGGGTCTCTGACCCATATCTGGTTGGGAGAATCCAGGCCTTCCTATTCTTCCCTGGCCAATTTTGTGATCAAGACATTTCAATTGACCCAGAATGACCAGATTGCCTTCTCTCCCGAATTTACAACCTGCAATCTCTGCCACCGGACAAGCCGGGGCCTTCGGAAAGGTTGCGACTATTGTGGTTCAGAAGACGTGGATGGGATCACCCGGATCACCGGCTATTTCACCAAGGTCTCCAGCTGGAACAAAGGCAAGCTCGGAGAACTCAGAAATCGGTATCGAAACCAGGCCTTTCTGGAGGAAAAAGAAAAAAAGGCGGCAATGAGCAATTAACATTTAGCATTTATCATTTAGCAATGGTCAATTAGCATTGAAAAGCGATTTTTTTATAATAAAAATTGGCAATTAGCAGTTGTCAATTGGTAATTGCTAAATGCTAATTTTGCAATTTACATTGATTGTTTAAGGAGGGAAAATGGGATTGGTCAAAATTTTTACGAAAGCGAAATGTCCGAAATGTCCTGCTGCCAAAGAGATTGGAACAGCGCTGAAAAGAGAAGGGGTTCCTGTTTACCACTACGATTTGGATACCATTGATGGGTTGGCGGAGGCCTCCTTTTATGGCATCCTCTCTACCCCGTCCATTCTTATTGAAGATGGAAAAGAAAAGGAAGTCATGAGCTGGAGGGGAGTCACTCCGACGCTACAGGAGGTAAAGCAACACCTCATAAATTGTTTGAGTTAATGAGTTACTAATCAGTCCATAATTGTATAGACACTGAAAACAAGCCGTTCGTGCTGAGCCTGTCGAAGCATGAACGGCGTAGCAACGCACCCTCCCTTCGACGGGCTCAGGGCGATGGTTCGACAGGCTCACCATGACCGGTCATCCT
>Ga0214473_10011306_pt1 | contig 10475 bp, 7 predicted proteins | sample RVTome_7_FD_203509 | JGI IMG/M metagenome (GOLD analysis project Ga0214473, IMG submission 203509) | Soil microbial communities from uranium-contaminated site in the Upper Colorado River Basin, Wyoming, United States - RVT98D197 | ecosystem: Environmental > Terrestrial > Soil > Contaminated >... | reverse complement strand
TGCGAAACGTCGCTCACGACGCTCACCGACTGCGGCGACTGCGGCACCGCCTGCTCACGCGCCCACGCCACAGCGACCTGCTCCACCCGGATGTGCCGTCTCGACACCTGCAACTCCGGCTGGGACAACTGCGACAGCGATTTCGGCAACGGTTGCGAGACGAGCGTCAGGACCCTGACCGACTGCGGCGACTGCGGCACGACCTGCTCGCGCGCCAACGCCGCCGCCGAGTGCTCCACGGGCAGCTGCCGCATCGATTCTTGCAATGGGGGCTGGGGGAACTGCGACGGGATCTACCCCAACGGCTGCGAGACCCGTCTCAACACCCTCTCCAATTGCGGCGGATGCCGCACGACCTGCTCGCGCGCCAACGCCATTGCCACGTGCTCCACGGGGATGTGCCGTCTCGACACCTGCAACTCCGGCTGGGGAAACTGCGACGGATCGTTCACCAACGGCTGCGAGACCGACCTCAATAGCAGCAACGAGCATTGCAACATGTGTGGCATGGCCTGCATCGCTCCTGCCGTGTGCAGGGACGGGACCTGCACCTAGTCGCGCGGGCGCCGGCGCTGCGCCGTCTTTGTGACAAGGGGCCCGGTCTTTCGTGCCCGGCTCGCGGTTCTTGGACGGCACGCACCTCGGGGGTCGGTCAGGCTCGGGGGCATGGACGCGAGCGTTGGTCGGTGGGCCACGGCACTCCTCCTGGTCTCGTTGCTGCAGGTCCAGGCGGCGCAGGCACAGTGCAGCGGCGGCGACGATGGCGACGCGGACGACTCTGATGACGACTACGACAGCTGCCCCTTCGAGCCCGAGGCGAGCGGCGGCTACGGCGGCGGCCGTGGAACCGTCGTCATCACGGCACCGCTCGTGCTCTCCTTCGGCGCCTTGGCTTCGCACGTGCCGCTCGACGACGTGACCTTCGGCGGCGCCGCGACCCACGATGAAAACCCGCTGCGCTACTCGATTGACGGCGACGCGCTCGGCCGTCTCTTCTTGATGGGCGGCTCCGCGCGCGTGGACCTCTTCCTCGGCGACGCCGTCTATGTCGGCGCCGAGCTTCAGTTCGCTGCCGGTGATGCGAGCGGCTCCCCCACCGATCGCGTCATGGAGGTGGAGCCCCTGAGCGCAGGACAATTCGGCGCCGGCGCAGCCCTCGGGCTGCGCATTCCAGTGGGCCCTTTCGCCCTCCGCGCCGAGATCGCGGGCGGCGGCAGGGTCACCTGGGTCCACGCGCGCACGCGCATCGGGAGCTGCGTGGCCGAGTCGGACGCCTCCTGGGCCGCCTGGACCCTCGCGCCGCGCCTGCTGCTCGACGTGCCCCTCGGCGGTCCCTTCGGCGTCACCGCCTGGGCGGGCTCCGACCTCTTGCTTCGGGGTTCGGTGTCGGCGGGGCTCGCTTTCGCCCTCGACCTATCCCAGTCGACCCAGAAGCGGGCCGACGACTAGCGCTACCAGCGGCCAAACGTCGCCCAAGCCGGGTTGAACGCCGCCCCCGCCATGCTGCACGTGCAGTGCTCGCGGCGACCGTCCTCCCAGCACGCGGCGAGCGGACCGTTGCCTCTGCCGTAGGCGTTGCGCAGGGCCCGGGCGATCTGAGATGCATGGGCGTTCCACTCGGGCGGCTCGCGGAAGCTCGCGAACGCGAACCCCACGCGACCGTCCGGGTACGCGTGCCCGTCGGCCCACCGGCGGGTGGCGTACACCTGCTCGCTGACATGATCGGCCATCTCCGATGGAGCCAGACGCGTGTCACCGTAGCCGTTCTCGGGCGCGGAGAACCAGACTCCGTTGAGCAGCGGCACATAGGCACGTCCGAAGTAGATCTCCGCCGCGTTGGCGTGCGCCGAGTCGGGTGCCGCCGCGGCGAGCCGCGCCGGATGCATCGCGAGCTCGGCGATCCTGTCCGCACGCTCGTCGAGCGTAGAGCCGGGAACGCACGTCAGGCGCGGATCCACGTAGGCCTCCTGCCCCCAGAACCGCACCGCCAGGTTCATCCGTTCCCAGAACCCCGTGTCGCCGAGCCACGCCTTCCAGCTCGGCTCGTACAAGTCCATGTAGCGCGTCGAGTGGCCCATGTTCCACACGAGCACGGCGCCGCGCGACGGCGGCATGCCCGCGTCCCCCTCGTAGAGCCCGAGCACGAGCTCGGCGAGCCCGGCTCTCACGTCCTCGCGCGTGCGCACCGTGGTCGGCGCTTCGTTGATCACCCAGCCGTCACCGCTCTCGACGCACCACCCCGCATCGTACATGCGGCGGCGGAGCTCGTGTCCGATGTCGCGCCAGCTCACGCCCGTCTCGAGGCGGTATCGGTTCCAGGTCAGCCAGTGGAGCTCGGCCAAGGCGTGCACCCTCGCCGGGTTCGTCCGGTGGTGCCGGCGGCGCGTCGGGCTCGACTGGCGGCGCCTCGCCCCCATCGGGTGGGGGGGCCGCATCCGCGACGGGGACCGGCGGATCCGACGGGCCCGGAGGACCGAACGTGCGTTCGATTCCGTCGGTGGGCGAGACGCAACCGGCGGCCAGGACCAACGCGATCAAGGGGGACCATGGTGGGGTAAGTCGGCTCACGAACGCGCTGACGAGCAACGATCGGGCCAGCGCCGAATCGTCCAGAATCACGGTGGCGACGCGCGGGTCATCGCGCATGTCGAGCAAAGCCCCGGACGCCCGTTTGCGCTTCGTGCGCAACACGCGCAGGGGCGCGTGACAGAATCCCGAGCCCCTGCACGTGCTTGAGCCGCGGAACCATCGTAAACTCAGGGTTCGGCGGAGGAGCAATGCGAACAACGCGGCTTTGGTTGGGTCTCGTGTGCATCGGTGCGGCGGCCTTGGGCTGTGCGGGCGGGGGCGGCGGCACGCCGGGGCGCATGGAAGGCGGCATGGATGCGGCCATGGATGCCGGCGCCATGGACGGACCGGCCCCCATGCCCGACGCGGGCGTGGACTCGGGCCGCGGCACCGCCGGGACCTGCGAGGCTTGCGAGAGCGACGCGGATTGCCAGGCCGGCTTCTGGTGTGCAGATCTGGAAGTTGGCGGCCGCGGCTGCCTTCCCTCCTGCAACATCGATCTTCCCGACTGTCCGGCCCGCTTCGACTGCGTGATGAGCTTCGCCATGGGCATCCCCGAGCCCGTGTGCGCCCCGGTGGGTGAACGCTGCTGCGTGGACGAGGACGGCGACCTGCACGGGCAGGGCGTGGGCTGCCTTGGGCTCGACTGCGACGAAACGACCACCGAGGTCAACTCGTCAGCCGCCGAGCAGTGCAACGGCATCGACGACAACTGCGACGGCGAAATCGACGACGGTGACCCCCTAGCCCTCTGCCCGCGCGGCACCCACGTGGCCACGACCGCCTGCACGGACGGCGCGTGCGCGATCGCCACTTGCGAGCCCGGGTTCGGCGACTGCGACGGAATGGCCGACAACGGCTGCGAGTTGTCGCTCGACTCGCCGACCCACTGCGGCGCCTGCGACACAGTGTGCGCGTTGGCCAACGCGACGGCGACGTGCCCTGGCGGTACGTGCGCCATCGGGAGCTGCACGGCCGGTTTCGGCGACTGCAACATGCGCGCGGACGACGGGTGCGAGACTGCCCTTGATTCCACCATCAACTGTGGCGGGTGTGGCGTCCCTTGCTCGCTCGCGGCCGCGACTTCCACGTGCGCTACCGGCACGTGCGCGGTTGAGGCCTGCGACCCCAACTGGGGAGACTGCGACGGCCGGGCCCCCAACGGGTGCGAGACGCCGCTCACGACCAACGCCAACTGCGGGATGTGCGGGACCATCTGCGCCCCCTCGGGCGGCGGCGGCGACTGCTCGACCGGAACCTGCCGGGTGTCCAGCTGCGCGGCCGGGTACGACGACTGCGACATGAACCCCGGCAACGGCTGCGAGACCTCCATTCGCACGCTGACGGACTGCGGCGCCTGCGGCGTGCCGTGCACTTTCCCGTCGGGGACGGCCTCGTGTGCCGCGGGCGCCTGCACGTTGACGGGCTGCGACACCGGCTGGGGCAATTGCGACGGTGTGACGGCCAACGGCTGCGAGACCCGCCTCAACACGACGGCGAGTTGCGGCGCCTGCGGCCGCGTCTGCGCCCCGGCCCACGCGACCGGAACCTGCTCAACGGGCACGTGCGGGATCGCCTCGTGCGACGCGGGCTACGACGACTGCGACGGCAACCCGGCCAACGGGTGCGAGACGTCCCTGCGGACCCCCACCGACTGCGGCGGCTGCGGCGTCGCCTGCACACGCACGCGGGCCACGCCCGATTGCGCGACCGGGGCTTGCCGCATCGGCTCCTGCGATCCGCTCTACTCGAGCTGCGACGGCATGGACGCCAACGGGTGCGAGACGCCACTCACGACCACGACCAACTGCGCGGGATGCGGCGTCCCCTGCGCTCGCGCCCACGCCACGGCCGCGTGCACGACCGGAACCTGCGCTATCGCCATGTGCAGCGGCGGATGGGACGACTGCGACGGGATCGACGGCAACGGGTGCGAGGCATCGTTGAGGACGACTTCCAACTGCGGCGCCTGCGGCTCGCCGTGCGCGCGGGCCCACGCGACGGCCACCTGTGCTTCCGTGTCCTGCGCCATCGCCGTCTGCGATACGGGGTGGGGCGATTGCGACGGCGTGGACGGCAATGGTTGCGAGACCTCGCTCACCACGCTGAGCAACTGCGCCATGTGTGGCGTGGCCTGCTCGCGGGCGAACGGCACGTCCTCTTGTAGCACCGGCACGTGCACGCTCACGTCGTGCACGCCCGGGTGGGACAACTGCGACGGCATGGACGGCAACGGATGCGAGACGGCGCTCAACACGCTGAGCGACTGCGGCATGTGCAGCGTGGCTTGCTCTCGCGCCCATGCCAGCGCCACGTGCGCAACGCGCTCCTGCGCCATCTCCATGTGCAGCGGAGGCTGGGGCAACTGCGACGCCACCGACGCCAACGGCTGTGAGGCGCCCCTCACGAGCCTCACCAACTGCGGCGCCTGCGGCGTGCCCTGTGCCCGCACGAACGCCACGGCCACCTGCACGACGGGGAGCTGCGCCATCAGCTCGTGCAACGGAGGCTACGGAAGCTGTGACGGCAACGACGCCAACGGCTGCGAGACCCCGACCAACACGCTGACCAACTGCGGCGGCTGCGGCGTGCCGTGCTCGCGCACCAACGCCACGGCCACCTGCAGCACGGGGAGCTGCGCCATCTCTTCGTGCAACGGAGGCTACGGGAGCTGCGACGGCAACGACGCCAACGGCTGCGAGACCCCGACCAACACGCTGACCGACTGCGGCGGCTGCGGCGTGCCGTGCTCGCGCGCCAACGCCACGGCCACCTGCGGCACCGGGAGCTGCGCCATCAGCTCGTGCAACTCCGGGTACTCGAGCTGCGACGCCATCGACTCCAACGGCTGCGAGGTGAGTCACGGGACGGCGCCCAACAGCTGCGCGAGCGGAACCTACGTCGGCCAGTACGACGGCGACACGAGCTGCGGCTTCATCTGCGGCGGCAACACGCAATGGGACATCTTCTCGACGAGGACCGGCCGCACGTCGGCTTGGTTCCGCGCCCGCGTCATCGAGGACTCGACTTGCTCGGCCACGATCCAGCATCAGATCCGGCTCATCCCGCCCGCGGGCACGGACTACGATCTCTACGTGTACCGGCCCTGCGGGACGCTCGTCGGGTCGTCCACGGCCGGGGGCTCGACGACCGACATCGTGACCATCTCGCAAGGCGACAGCGGCGGATCCGACGACAGCTTCGACTACTGGGTCGAGGTGCGCTTCTTCAGCGGCGCGTCGTGTAGCAGCTGGACGCTCCAGTTCTACGGGCACAACTGTTGAGGCCGGCGGCGCTCCTCGCTCTGTTGACCCTGGCTCCGGGCTGCCTGTCCGATGGCAACGAACCCGGAGCGGCCCGGGCCCTCGACTACCTCGAAGCGACCGACGACGAGCTCGGGGCCGACGTGGTCTTCGCGCTTCAGATCTACGCCGCGCTGACGGGCGAGCCACGCGCCGCCGACATCGCGCGCGCGAGACGCGCTCGCCTCGCTCCGGCCGACATGGCGCGCTACGGTGCGTTCCTCGACCTCGACGCACCTGTCCTGCCCGCAGCCTCGCTCGCGGGCGTCGCGCCGCCCGCGGACGCGCCGGACCCGGAGGCAGACCTGGGCGACGACCGCGTGGCGACATGCCCCGAGGGAGCGCTCTCCTGCGACGTGAGCGCCCAGTGCGAGGACTTCGCGCGCCTCGACTCCTGGGGCTACGTGCTCACCCACCAGGCGCTCTGGCTCCTCGTCGGCTCCTGGAGCGGCTGCGCCCTACCCGTCGACGTGGAAGCGCACCGCCGGGCCCTCGCCTCCCGCCTGGCCGCCGAGGCCCGATTCGATCCCGTGGCCGGCGACCTCTTCTTCGAACGGCTGACCATGCTCGGTCACCTCGGCTTTGCGGACGAGATCGCGCCCGAGTGGATCGAGGAGCTGCTGTCTTCGCAGCGACCCGAGGGGTGCTTTCCCGTGGACGAGGCCACTGTGTGCCATCCCCACCCGACGGCCCTGGCCCTGTGGACCCTGGCGCTAGTGCAGTAGTCAGCTCAGACGCCGCGCCTCGACGACGCGGTCCACGCCGCCGAGATCCCGGTGCACGGACGCGTCCTCGAGCCCGCCGGCACCGAGGAGCTCCGTCACGGCCCCCGCCTGGCCCGCACCGACCTCGACCAGCAGGACCCCTCCGGGCTCGAGGCGCGCGCGCGCCTCGCCCGCCAGCCGTCGCACGACCGCGAGGCCATCGGCGCCGGCCACCAGCGCGACCCGCGGCTCGTGATCGACGATGTCGCGGGCAAGCGTTTCCAGATCGGCCTCGGCGACGTAGGGCGGATTGCACACGGCGAGCCGATACCGGCTCTCGGCGGGTAGGGGCGCGAAGAGGTCGCCCTCGAGGAGCCGCACGCGGTCGGCCACACCGAGGGCCTCCGCGTTTCGTGCCGCCACCTCGAGCGCGTCGGCCGAGATGTCGGTCGCGTCGGCGCGCAGCGCGGGCCGCTCGGCGAGCAACGTCAGGGCGATGGCTCCGCTTCCTGTGCAGAGGTCCAGCAGCGGTCCCGTGGCGTCGTCCTCGAGCAGCTCGAGGGCGCGCTCCACGAGCGTCTCGGTCTCGGGGCGTGGCACCAGCACGGCCGGTCCCACCTCGAAGGAGCGCCCCCAGAACTCTCGGCGCCCCAGAATGTAAGCGACGGGCTCGTGCTTGCGGCGCCTTCCCACGAGGGCCCGCAGGCGATCGAGCTCCGGGTCGGCGAGCGGACGATCCAGGTCGAGGTAGAGGCCCACGCGATCGAGCCCGAGGGTATGGGCGACGAGCAGCTCGGCATCGAGGCGCGGGCTGGCCAGCCCCCGGGAAGAGAAATCCCGCGCCATCCACTCGACCATGCCGCGAATCGTCCACTGCCCGGTCACGGGGCCGTCCATAGCGAAAGGGGGCCACGGGCGCAAACGGACGCCCCGGCCGGTCCCACTCCGGGCATCGACAGGCACCCCACAATTCCGTAGCTTGGATCCCCTGGAGCAGGAGACAGCCATGACGCGGTTCGCGAAGAGGCTCGCCACGGGGCTCGCCGTGCTGATGGGTCTGGGCTCGTTCGGTGTGGGATGCGCCGAGCCCCTCGACACCACCCGCATCGCCCCCGTGCGCGGGACCCTCGGCGAGGAGATCTACGAGGTCGTGTGCCGCCGCATCGCGGCGCAGGAGGCCCCCTCGGACGTGTCCGGGAGCCTCTCGAACGATCTCTGCGACGGGTTCGTCGGACCGGAGAGCGCCCTCGGCGAGCGCACCCGCGCCCTGGCGGAGAACCGCGCGCGCCTGGTCCAGGCGCTCGACCGAGCCATGCCGGAGGCCATCGAGGACGATCTCCAGACCTTCATGGTGCGCTTGCTCCCGCTCTACGATCCGCCCGAGGAGCGCCTGCCGCGCCAGACGCGCGCCGGCGCGGAGCTCCTCGAGCGCATCATGAACGACGACGAGGTGCTCGCCGCGCTCCAGCGCCTGAGCGTGCGCGATGGCTATCGCCCGCTTCGACTCGCCATCGGTCTCGCCCGCCCGCTCGTGAATTACCAGGACTTCGACGCCTTCGCCACGCGGACGCTCGACACCATCGACACCGGCGGCGTTGCGCACGATCAGTGGGAGGCGTTGCTGCGAGCCCTGGCCCTCGAGATGGCCACCGCGGAGCGGAGCACGGACTTCGGCGAGAGTACGCTCGGCGTGGCCCGCGATCTGCTGTTCCGGCAGGACCCCATCTTCGGCAGCGGCTCGCCGATCTGGGTCAGCCAGCGCGACCGCCGGGGCATCGTCATGGTCGCGACCGCGGGCGGTGTCGTGCCCGGGCCCTTTGCCGACTTCGACGGCGACGGGCTCGCCGACGTGGACGCCTACGGCCAGTTCGTGGACAGCGCGGGGATCGCCCTCGACGTGCCGGCGCCCTTCCGAGTCGCCGATGAGCTCGGCTTCGCGCGCGATGCGTCGGAGCGGGCCCTGCGCAGCGACGGGTCCCACTACTACCAGTACGTCGACGCGGACACGACGCTGCTCGCCGGGCTGGTGCGCGAGTCGGGGACCTGGTTCGACTCGGGCCAGGCGGTGGGGCTCGACCTCGCCTACGGCCTGCCCGCCCTGCTCGGCCCGCAGATCCCGAAGAGCGAGCTCTTCGACGCGGCCACGCTTGCGTACATGGGGCCCGACACCTCCCGCGGCGCCCTCTTCGACCTGCTCTACGCGCTGGGCACGTTGCTCGACCGACCCGTGCTCGATGACGTGCTCGCGGTGACCGAGGCGCTCGTCCGGGATCACGAGCCCGAGCTCGCGGCGCTCATCGAGGGCGCCCTCTTCGTCGATCGCCAGGCCGACATGCGCACGGCGGCCCTCGAGCGGCCGAGCAACCTGTGGGACGATCAGATCCAGGTCGTCACCTGGATCGCCCAGCAGCCGGGTCTCATGGAGGCCATTCTCCGGGCCTTCGCCGACCCACGGAGCAAGTACTTCGGTCGCATCTACGCCGAGATGATGCGGTACACGGATCTGGTCAGCTACGTGCCGACAGACTTGAACCGGCGGCGGAGCGACGTGCTCTACACGCAGCCGGTCGACCGGAGCCGCCCAGACGTGCGGGGCAACGAGAGCATCTTCACGCGCTCCATCGCCCTCATCCACGACCTCGACCGGGTTCGCCTGTGCAATAAGGAGGGCGCCCAGCTCGTCGCCTTCGGCATCACGGTGCCGGGGACTTACTCCGAGTGCGAGCTCTTCGAGGTGGACAACGCGGCCGAGCTCTACTCCCTGAGCATCATCGGCCAGGCCCGCATCGTGATGAAGCCCGCCTTCCTGGCTGCCCTCACGGACGCCTTCGGCTCGGCCACGGACGGGCTGCTCGAGAGTGAATCGGGCATCGACGGATTCACCACGACGCCCACGCCCTACGCCCTGAGCCGGATGGTCTTCGGGCCGCGCAACAACTTCTTGCAGCACCTGGTGGACCCGCCGCTCACGCGGGACGGCGCCGAAGTCGAGTCCCGGCACGCGGGCACCATCTTCGCGTGGGAGCGCGAGTACAACTTCGGAGGCGTGCGCACGACCTTCTTCGAGGCCATGGCGCCGCTCATCGAGGCCTTCGAGACCTACGACGCCCGCATGGACGGCGAGGGGCTCGCGCCTCCGACGGGCGAGCCCCTCTCGCGCAGGCGCCACCTGTTCGGCGAGCTCATCTCGGCCATGCAGCTCCACTGGCCCTCGCGCATGTCGGACACGACCCAGAGCTCCGACCCGGGCGGACGCGCCTTCAGCTACCAGGACAACGCGGTCAGCTACGAGGAGAACCTCATCGACGCCTTCGGGTCCGACGGGGGCATCATCGAGCGCCTGCACGAGCTCTCGCGGGTCCTCGACGGCATCGAGGTCCGCCCCGGCGTAGACGGCATCGACGCCATGGCCGAGGCCGCCGAGCAGATGGTGGACCCGTACCGGAACGGCGGGCTCGCGGCGCGCGACGGACGCATCGATCTGCCGGTCAACGACGGCTCGCGCACCGCGCGCGTGACGCCGCTGCTCCTGATGCTGGACGCGCTCTCGAAGATGGACGCTTCCTTCGAGCCCGAGCCCGAGCGGCACAACGCGTGGCTGCGGGCCCGGAGCCGGCTCGTGGACCAGCTCATGGCGGCGAGCTTCACCGGCGGCGGCGCCTACCGGCTCAACAACCGTCGCACCCTCCCCTTGCTGCGGCTCGTCGTGTCCTTCCTGCGCGACCGAATCGCGGCTCACCAACGCGCGGGCGACCTGAGCAGCTGGGCCGCGACGTTGCACGAGCGGGCGGAGACCTCGATGGGGTCGGCCATCGGCTCGGGGCTCATCGGGTTCATGGACGCAGTGCAGAACGACCCCGAATCGAAGGAGGAGCTCGGCAACCTGCTCGCCTACATGGTC
>Ga0214473_10011305_pt1 | contig 10476 bp, 10 predicted proteins | sample RVTome_7_FD_203509 | JGI IMG/M metagenome (GOLD analysis project Ga0214473, IMG submission 203509) | Soil microbial communities from uranium-contaminated site in the Upper Colorado River Basin, Wyoming, United States - RVT98D197 | ecosystem: Environmental > Terrestrial > Soil > Contaminated >... | reverse complement strand
GGTATTATATCCCCGGAATTAATCAAAGAGTTGTTATCATGAAGGCCAAGAGGAAAAGAGTCACGCTCAAAGAGGCGCTAGGTCGCGAACTTAAGGACCCCGAATTTAGTTTCTACTTCCAAAGAGAACAAGCCATCAGCGAAATTGCAAGATTGGTTCGTGATGCACGGCTCAAGGCAGGCTTAACTCAGGCCCAACTAGCCAAGAAGGCGCAAAGCAGTCAAGTCGTTATCGCGAGACTTGAATCGGGAACGGATCAGCGGATTCCGTCGCTTGATCTTCTCGAGCGAATCGCCAGCGCGCTGAAAGCAAAGCTATTGGTTCGCTTTGAGTACAAACAGGTCGCCTAGGGAAAGGAAGCAGTAAAGAGGTTTGGCGGAGTCTGATCCCCAACGTCCTCGGCGGCCGATCTATCTCGTCTTCGACCACGACCTCGCCGGACTCGTCGGCAACATTCTTAAAAACGATTTCGACCTCAAGAACGACATCCTCGCCATCGACGGCGTCACCCTCCACGACTTCGACTTCATCGACCTCGGCAAAGTCCTGGAGCCCTCCGGCACCGTCCCGGTTACGATAAAGTCGCTGATGTTTCAGTTTTGAGGATAAGCGAACAGATCATTCTTCGCAGCTGAAAGAACGCAGACTTGTAGGGCCAGAAGAAACAAGAATTGTGTCCCCTGAATTCTTGCCTCTGTGTCCTGGCAGCCTCCGCGCTTTACTGATGTTGATGTCTAACTGGCCATCTTGTACCATGCGTCATGGATCTACGCGAGATCCAGCGTCTCGTACGTCAGGGCAACTATGAGTTCAGCTTGCACGCGCAATAAGAGCGCTTGGAGGAAAACCTAGATATTACAGAGATTGAAGGAGCCTTGGTCGGTACGGCGGAAATTTTGGAGGAATATCCGAATGACCCGCGCGGAGAGAGCTGTTTGGTGTTGGGTTTCGCCGGGGCTCGACCGGTCCACGTTGTGTTGGGGTGGGCCAAAAGACAACAGGACAGTAGTCACATATTGAGGGTTATCACGGTTTACATACCAAGTTTGCCAAAATGGATTGACTCTAGAACCAGAGGGACGACGACATGACCACGTATGCAGACTGCTCCTTTTGCGGCGGAGAGGTTGCCGAAAAAAAGATCGACTATGATTATCGACGCGAGAGTCGGCTCTTAGTGATCAGCAACGTTCCTGCGGGAGTGTGCGGTCAATGTGGCGAGAAGTATTTTAAGCCTGAAATCCTAAAAAAGATGGACGACATCTATCACAATATCTTCAACCGTAACCAAAAGCCTGCCCGCACCTTAACGGTGCCCGCCGTCTCGCTGTAGATTTACCAACACAAAGCGTAACATCCGTTCGCCACGGAAACGCGTGGCGTGAATTGCGGATCGAACGGTGCTCCCGTACAACCCAAAAGCGGACCGCGTCGCTCAGCCGATTTAGTTTAGCACGGAGAGCGTGATCTCAGTGGTGATAGTTGCGTAGTTGCGCAATTGCGCAACTACGCAAGAGTCAGCATCGTTCGGGACTCCCAATTATCGTGTGAGAAACAATCAGACTTCAAGAAAAGCGGAGGCCAGATCTTTTGGGGCGTGTGGTGAATAAAATCCCCCTGCAGAAGCGCGCGGCGTGAATCTCGGATTGAGCGGAACGATTCGGCCGAGAAGCGGTTGACCTTGCTCTCAGAAGGCTTGCCAAAAAAGGAAAACCCGACCGTGATGATCCGCGAATGCCACGATCCAAGACCTGACCCGTGACCTGCACTCGACCTGCATGCGACCCTCGACCTGAAAAAAACGATTTCGATCTCAAGAACGACATCCTCGCCATCGACGGCGTCACCCTCCACGACTTCGACTTTATCGACCTCGGCAAAGTCCTGGAGCCCTCCGGCACCGTCCCGGTTACCATCAAGTCACTGGTGTTTCAGTTTTAGCGGCGGGCAACGCGGATCGTTCGTCGAGTACGAAGGCGGAATTGTGACGCCAGAAGAAATTAGATACTGACCTTGGAAATGTTGAACAGAACGACTCCAGGAAAATTTATCGCGCCAAGACGCCAAGCACGCAAAGAAAGAATATTACTTATTTCTCCGAACCTTGGCGTACTTTGCGCCTTTGCGCGAGATACGTTTTTCCGATCTCTTCTTCATCCGAACATTTCAAATATCTTCGGCTAGTATTAGGTCCCCGGGATTAATTTATGAAGGAGTTGTTGTCATGAAAGCCAAGAGGAAGAGAGTCACGCTCAAAGAGACGCTAAGTCGCGAACTAAAGGACCCCGAATTTAGTTTCTACTTCCAAAGAGAACAAGCCGTTAGCGAAATTGCAAGATTGGTTCGTGATGCGCGACTGAAGGCAGGCTTAACACAGGCTCAGCTGGCGAAGAAGGCGCAAAGCAGTCAAGTCGTTATCGCAAGACTCGAATCGGGAACGGACCAGCGGACTCCGTCGCTTGATCTTCTCGAGCGAATCGCCAGCGCGTTAAAAGCAAAACTATTGGTTCGCTTTGAGTACAAACAAGTCGCCTAGGAAAAGGAAACAGTAAAGACGTTAGGCGAAGTCTGATCCCCGACCTCCTTGGCGGCCCATCTATCTCGTCTTCGACCACGACCTCGCGGGTCTCATCGGCAACATCCTCAAAAACGATTTGAACTCAAAAACGACATCCTCGCCATCGACGGCGTCACCCTCCACGACTTCGACTTCATCGACCTCGGCAAAGTTCTGGAGCCCTCCGGCACCGTCCCCGTTACGATCAAGTCGTTGGTGTTTCAATTTTAGCGGAGGACCGCTAGATCATTACCCGTAACGGGCGGAAGGCGGAACGTGCCGTTAACCGGCGGGCCGCTTTTGGCCCGTCCGCGTTGAACGGAGGGTTGGGCAGCATTACATGAACTTTCTGCGTTTGAATGCTACGACGTCAGCGCGTGAAAGCTCAAACCACTCGCCGTTCTTGCGGCGCGTCTCAAAGCGTTTGTGCCAGTAGGCTTCAATGCCGGTCGGGTCGTCGGTGCGAATTGAATGAACAGTCTTCGCTTTCTCCGGAAGCTGAATCTTTAGCTCGTATTCGCGGCACCCCAACGCGTTTGTCTTGCCGATCTTGAAGAAGCGGCCAGACTGAATGAGGTAGACAAAACCAAACTCGTCGTTGACGGGTTCGTGATCCTGGTCACGGTCCGTCTTTGGCGCCGCTACTTGAGCCTGGCAGATTTGCTCTACGTCATCAAGGCCGCCTCGACTACGGCAGAACTCCATCGCCTTGGCGATGAGTTGCTGTTTGGTTCCGAAACGGGCGAACGTATTGTGACTTGGAAAGGACCGGTCACTTCGCCTCTTAAGCCTTAGCTCCATCGCGACTGGAATTCGACTCACTTCACGGATTAGCGCCACATATTTTTCGAGAAGATAGTCCTCGTCGTGAGCGCTCTGAAGTTCGTTTGCGGTGAAACCGGCTTCCCGGAGGGCGTCACCCCAGCGCGCCCAATGGATTCCAGACCAGTCTGATTCTTTTATTCCGGTTTCTTGAAGGAACCTTTCTCGACCAAGAGGCACACCGGCGTTTGCTTTCGCTGTGCGCTGAATCTCCCTGAGAATGTGCTGCTTGTCCATGCGTGATTATGCTGCCCAACGAGTCAGTATACAGGTCTGCGAAAACTTAATATACCTGACCGGGACGGGAGACGATTGTAAATTGGTCGATGGGACTTTCGAGCCTCGACCATCTCGATTCAAGAAACGGGTCTAGACTTTCGTCATGAGCGGGACAATTCGGCCAAACCCTAATTCACGCTGCATCGCCGGACTTTTTAGAATCGTGACAGCCGGCTTCCGTCACGGTTTCTCCGCCACCACCTTGCCATTCTTCCAAATGTAGATCGGAGTTCCGTGCATGCGCGCGGTCTTGCGCGCGACCTTTGCGGCGCGGCGCAGTGCGCGCCCGACGGCTGCCGAGAATAGTCTCGTTTCTTTCTTTACTTTGGTTCGCTTCATGGTCCCTGTTCCGTTAATTGAGGTGTCTTACCCGAGTTATCATACACGCTCCACGTGTCGGCTAAAAGCCTGTAACGCTTCTCAAAGTTGATCCAGCTGCGATCGAATCGGCGCAGCACGTCGGCGCGTGGGACATCGTGACCGCCCTGCCGGACAGTGTGAAAGATTTCTCGCTGCGCTCGAAACAAGGATTTCTCCCTCCGGTCGAAATGACACGGGAGGCCGTTTCGCGCCATAGGTCAGCGCGAGCAGCAATTGTCATTCCGAACGAAGTGAGGAATCATTCCCCGTCACTCAGGTCCTTCCACTCCGGATTCACGCTAATCACCAAGTTGTTCTTCTTCTCTCGACGCCACTTCTTTATCTCCTTTTCCCTCGCCAACGCGCTTTTCACGTCGTCAGTTTCCTCGAAGTAGACGAGCTTTTCGACGTTATACTTCTCAGTGAAGCCTTTCACTAGTTTGTTCTTGTGCTCATAAAGGCGCCGCTGCAGATCGTTTGTCACGCCAATATACATGACCTTGTTGTTCCAATTGGTCAGGAGGTAGACGTAGAAGCGTTTTTCTTTGGACATGAGATTTCTCGCTGCGCTCGAAACAAGGATTTCTCCCTGCGGTCGAAATGACAGATCCTTTTTGCCGGACGTTCTAGATGTCATTCCGATGGAGCGCAGCGACGAGGAATCTGGATCACAGACGAAACAAAGAGATTTCTCGTTGCACTCGAAACAAGGATTTCTCGCTGGGCTCGAAACAAGGATCTCTCACTGCGCTATGAGCATAGATCTCTCACTGCGTTCGAGATGACTGCCGCTGTTTCCAGCGGCAGTCACTTTATCGCTTCCGCTTTCTTCAGTTCTTCGATTTTCTCTGGACTTAATCCGAGGATCTTTCCGAATATGTAATCGTTGTGCGCGCCGATCCAGGGGGCGGGGCGGGCGGCGTTGGCGGCGGAGAGCGAGGGAATTCCCGGCTGGCCGTGGTGCGACATCTTGCCCCAAGGTTGGCCATTCGTTTCGACGATGTGACCCCGCTCGCGCAGATGAATGTCGAAGTAGAGATCTTCGCCGGACATCGGAGTACCGGCGGCGACACCCGCTTCTTGGAGCAAACGAAAAGCCTGCCTAGACGTATACTTAGCGGTCCACTGTGAAAGTTTCCGATCAAGCTCCTCATAATGCGATTTGCGCCCACTCTTGGACGTGAATTTTTCGTCGGCAGCCCAGGACGTTTTGCCGATCAAGCGAACCATGCTCTGCCACTCTTCGTCGCTCGCACAGGCGATGATGATCCATGAGTCGTCGCCGCGGCATGGATAGACTCCGTAGGGTGCGTAGGGCTCGCCGAGAATTTCTTGATAGCCGAGCGCGTCCCATTCGTTGCCGTTCACCGTGTAATCAAGAATCGCCGGCCCCATCATCGCGCCTTGCGCTTCGAGCATGCCAGCTTCAATGAACTGACCCCGCCCCGTGCGCTGCTGATATTCGAGGGCAGCGAGAACTCCAAGTGTCATCGTCGCCGCGCCGACGCGATCCGGCCAGGCGATCTTACAGCGGCTTTCCATCGGGGAGTCGGGATAACCCCAGAGCCGCATGATTCCGGTGTAAGCGAGCAATTGCCACCCCCAGGCGACCCAGGACTTGAGCGGGCCGGCAAGCCCCCAGCCCGGCATGACGGCCTGGACGATGCGCGGATTGATCTTTTGCAGCGCATCGAAACTGAAACCGAGACGCTCCAATACACCCGAGCTGAAGTTGTCGACGACGACATCAGACCTGGCGACAAGCTGCTTGAATAGCTCTTTCCCCTCGGCATGGCGCAGATTGATCGTGCAGCCGAGCTTGGCGCGGTTCATGTCGGCGTGGGCAGCCGATTCCCGCTCTTTGCTGGGAACAACGGCAGTTTCGATCTTGACGACCTCCATCCCGTAATAGGCGAGCAGCGCCGTTCCCAACGGACCAGCATATTGTTGCGTGAGATCGGCCATGCGCAGGCCGTTGAGCATGGGTTGACGTCCACGATCGTTGACCACGGCTGGAGTATTGGAGTGTGGAGTACTGCGTTCCAGCTCTGCCAAGATTTCCTTGCGGTGCTGATCGAGCAGCGGCGCGGGGCGGCGCACGCGCATCGGCGTCAACGATAACCTCATGGGAAATCCCGGCGCTCTATAACGGCCGATGACGGGATGCTCGATCTCCTGGAGCCACTCGCGTGAACGCAGCTGCTCACATTCGACGAATTCTCCGATGGTATTCAGCGGCGCGGCGGCAAGATGGCGTCGCTGGGCTTCGATGGCAAACTCGTCGGCCGTGAACTGGCCGATGAATTCGCCAAATGCCTTCGCTACCGGCTCGGAGTGAGCATCGCGATACTTGGGATTTTCCCATTCGGGACCGGCAAGCACCGGGTCGCTCATCCAATTTTGCGCGAACTCCTTCCACATATGCGGCATGTTAGTGGTGAAGTGGACATAGCGCCCGTCCTTGCAGAGGTAGATGTTCGTGCCCGCGCCTCCGTAAGCTCTGGTGCCGGGCCTGCGCTCGAGGCGATTCTCCAGCGTGTAGCGCGCCACCGAACTGCTGTTGGTGAAGGTCAGCGCTTCTTGCAGCGACATGTCGATGCGCTGCCCTGCTCCGGATTCCCGCGCGTGCCGGATGCCGGCGAGCCCCAGTGTCGCCGCGACGCAAGCCGCTACCTGATAGGCCAAATGACTCGGCGCCGTGCACTGGCCGCGCCTGTCGTCGCCCTGCCCGTACAAGAATCCCCCTGAGGCGTTGGCAATAGCGTCGCTGCCTTTGTAATTGCGGTAAGGACCAGTGCGGCCGAACGGCGTCAGAGAAACGATGACCAGAGCGGAGAATTCTTTCTGAAAGCGCTCGTCGGTGAAACCCGATTTTTCCAGATAACCGAGCGGCGTCGCCTCAACGAAGAGTTGTGCGGAGCGAAGCAGCTTGGCGAAGAGGTCGCGGTCGGTGGAATTGCTGGTGAGATCGAGCACGATGCTGCGCTTGTTGGTGTTGGCGTTGATGAACGCGAGGCTGCGCTCGGGATGCTCAATATTGCCGGCAAACGGCGGCAGCAGCCGGTTGGGATCGCCGCTGGGCGGCTCGACCTTGATTACATCGGCGCCCAAGTCCCCAAGCAGGCGCGTAGCATAGGAGGCCGGGATGTCGCCCAGCTCGACGACGCGGAGATGGCGGAGAGCGCCATCATTGTTGCCGGTGATTTGATCTGACATTTTTGGTGCTTCTGGGTTTCCTGAGAAGGCGTATTCACCGCAGAGATACAGAGTTCGCTGAGTCGGAGTATTTTTTAGTCAAAAACTCTTTTCTCCGCGTCCTCGGCGCCTCGGCGGTGATACATCTTAATTCCTTTTCACCACAGAGACACGGAGATCGCGGAGTTCGGATTTTATTTCTTGATCCAAAATTCTCTACTCTGCGTCCTCAGCGCCGCCGCCGTGAGCCAACGGAGATCCGAAGTTCCGCGCTTTCTAGCGGCTAAGGTCGACGACGACGCGGCCGCGGATGCCACCTTTAAGAATCAGATCGATCTTCGGCTCCAACTCTTCCAGCCCACACTCGGTGACGAGATCGCCGGAGAGATCGACCTTCCAATCGCTGGCGAGTTTCTGCCAAGCCATCGTGCGTGGACGCATGGGGACATCGACGGAATTGACGCCTAAGAGACTTACGCCTCTGAGAATAAATGGATAGACGCTCGTGACCAGATCGCCGGACATCGCGTTGCCGCAGGCCGCGACGAGGCCGCCATCTTTCGCCGACTTGAGGGCGGTCGCGAGAATATTGCCACCGACCGTATCGACCACGCCGGCCCAGCGTCCCTTCTGCAGCGGCCTTCCGGAAGTGTCGTTGGCTTCCTCCCGCGAGATGATCGATTTGGCGCCGAGCCGAGTGAGAAAATCTTTTTCATCGGTCTTGCCCGTGGCGGCGACAACTTCGTAGCCCAATTTGGCGAGAATGCCCACGGCGATGCTACCCACGCCCCCGGTGGCGCCGGTAACAAGGACTTCACCCTGCTCCTTACTTACGCCGTACGCCGATAATCTCATCACGCACAGCGCGGCGGTAAAACCTGCAGTGCCGTACGCCATGCTGTCCCGCAATGACAAGCCCTGCGGCAGTTTCACCGCCCACCCGGACGGTACGCTGATGTAGCTGCCGTATCCTCCGGGCGTGTTCATGCCGAGGTCGAATCCGGTCACAATCACCTCCTCTCCCACGGCGAAAGCTCTCGTCGTGCTGTCGGCAACCACGCCGGCGGCGTCGATGCCTGGGGTATGCGGATACTTGCGCGTGACGCCCTTGTTCCCAGTCGCCGACAAAGCATCCTTGTAGTTGAGCGAAGAATATTCAACCTCGATGATCAACTCCCCAGCCGGTAATTCGCTCAATTCCCGCTGCTTGATCTCGCGCACGAAAGTCTTGTCGGCGGTCTCCGAAACGACCATCGCTTTGAAACTTTGCGGTAAAGGCATAATGCAACTCCTTGGCGAAAATTTTTCTCCTAACATGCGACTACCTAATATAGCGCCGGACTGTCAAGGCCCGGCATTGACGACGATCCTTGAGCCCCTTGATCCATTTGAACGATTTGAACCGCTTGAACGAGTTGAACGGTTTGAACGGTGTGCAGAGTTTCGCTTGCATTGGACAACGTAATCGTTGCACACTGCGGCTGGAGGACAAACCATGGCAACGGATTATGCGGCCGGACTCGCGGGAGTCACCGCCGGACAGACGGCAATTGCAACCGTCGGCAAACAAGGCAAAGGTCTCACCTACCGGGGCTATTCCATCCACGATCTCGCCGAGCATTCGAGCTTCGAAGAGGTCGCCTACCTTTTGATCTATGGGCGGCTCCCCAAGCAGGGCGACCTGCTCGAATACCGGGCCAAACTGCGCGGCCTGCGCGGATTGCCGGCTCCTTTGAAACACGTTCTCGAACAAATTCCCCGTCACACGCATCCGATGGACGTCATGCGCACCGGCTGCTCGATGCTCGGCACGCTCGAGCCCGAGGGCCGCGGTCACGATCAATTCGCCGTCGCGAACCGGCTAACGGCCTGTTTCAGCGCGATGCTCCTTTATTGGCACCATTTTCACGCGAGCGGTAAACACATTGACACCGAAACCGACGACGAGACCACCGCCGGCCACTTCCTCCATCTGCTCCACGGCAAGAAGCCCGACGAGCTTAACCGCCGCGCCATCGACGTGTCGCTCATTCTCTACGCGGAGCACGAATTCAACGCCTCGACCTTCACTGCGCGCACGATCGTATCGACGCTGCCCGATTTCTATTCGGCGGTGACGGGCGCCATCGGCGCGCTGCGCGGGCCGCTCCACGGCGGCGCCAACGAAGCGGCAATGGCGCTGATCGAAGAATTTCCCACGCCGGACGCCGCGGAAAGAGGCGTGCTGGCAATGATGGCGGCGAAGAAGGTCATCATGGGCTTCGGCCACCGGGTTTATAAGATTTCCGATCCGCGCTCCGACGTGATCAAGGCCTGGTCGAAGAAACTCGCGGAAGCTCACGGTGACTTGCGCCTCTACGCGGTCTCCGAGCGTATCGAGCAGATCATGCGCCGCGAGAAAAATCTCTTTCCGAATCTCGATTTTTACAGCGCCAGCGCTTACCATCTCTGCGGCATCCCGACGGTGATGTTCACGCCGCTTTTCGTGGTCTCGCGTATCACCGGCTGGGCCGCGCACATCATCGAGCAGCGAGCCGACAACCGGTTGATTCGCCCCAACGCGGACTATATCGGGCCGGAGCCGCGGCCCTTTGTGCCGATAGCGAATCGTTAATCACATGACCAACACAAGTTCCAACATCCGCCCTGCGCCGGACCAGATTCTCATCGCCATCGCCGATTACATACTCAACTACCTGCCGACCAGCCAGGAAGCGATCGATACGGCGCGCTACTGTTTGATGGACACCATCGGCTGCGGGCTTCTGGCTCTGCGCTATCCCGAGTGCACGAAGCACCTGGGTCCCATCGTTCCCGGTGCGATTCTGGAAAACGGCGCGCGGGTTCCGGGAACGGATTGGCAGCTCGATCCGGTCCACGCCGCTTTCAACATCGGCGCGATGATCCGGTGGCTCGATTACAACGACACCTGGCTCGCCGCCGAATGGGGCCACCCGTCTGATAACCTCGGCGGAATACTGGCTCTGGCGGATTATCTAAGCCGAACCAAACAGAAGACGCTGACGATCGGAGATGTTCTTAACGCCATGATCAAGGCCCACGAGATCCAAGGCGTACTGGCGCTCGATAACAGCTTCAACCGCGTCGGCTTGGATCACGTCCTGCTCGTGCGCGTCGCCACAGCGGCGGTGGCGACGGCGATGCTCGGCGGCGGCCGCGAGCAGATTATCAATGCGCTCTCCAACGCCTGGACCGACGGCGGCGCGCTTCGCCTCTACCGCCACGCCCCCAATACCGGACCG
>Ga0214473_10011304_pt1 | contig 10476 bp, 10 predicted proteins | sample RVTome_7_FD_203509 | JGI IMG/M metagenome (GOLD analysis project Ga0214473, IMG submission 203509) | Soil microbial communities from uranium-contaminated site in the Upper Colorado River Basin, Wyoming, United States - RVT98D197 | ecosystem: Environmental > Terrestrial > Soil > Contaminated >... | reverse complement strand
CGGATTCTTGACTGGCTGGACGATATCATGATAAGAGGGAATGTAGGAACGGCGAGACGGTGAACAATCGATAGGCACGGTTATTAACCCAACCCAGCCGACTCGTTACCCTCACGGCTGATTTTAAAGCGAAATTGCTTTAATACTGGCAGAAAGAGAAAAAGGCTCAGTCGTACGAAGTCGTTCAATTGAATTCTCATAGCAGTTCGGGCCGCGGCTTCGTCTACCAGTCTAAAATCGTAACTCTGCCTTCTTCCACCAGGATTCCAAACAGGAGGGAAAATGGATAAACCCAGAATGCACTACGGCTGGATCGTAATCCTTATGGGCCTTCTGGTCCTCATCGGGGCCCATGGTTTCGGACGCATGTCCTATACCCTGATCCTGCCGGCCATGAAAGACGGCCTCCATCTTACCTATACCCAGTTGGGTCTGATCGGCACCGGGAATTTTATCGGCTATCTGTTTATGGCCTTAGTCGGAGGGGCTTTGGCCGCTCGTTTCGGATCCCGCTTAACCATCAGTCTGGGCTTGGCCTTTATGGGAGTGACCATGTTTCTGACCGGTCTGGCCCGGGGTTTTGAAATGTCCTTTGCCATGCGTTTGCTGACCGGCCTGGGTCATGGGGCCGCTTATGTCCCGGCCATGGCCCTGGGTTCGGCCTGGTTCGCCACTAAGCGGCGGGGCTTTGCCACCGGCATTGTAACGGCCGGAACAGGAATCGGCACCGTGATCGCCAGTTTGGTTATCCCGATCATCCTCAAGTCCCAGGGGATCGAAGGATGGCGTTATGCCTGGTATTTTCTGGGGGCGGCCATGATTCTAATCGCCGTTTTGGTCGGCCTGTTCATTCGAAGCCGGCCGGCAGATATGGGACTTGGCCAGGTTGGAGAACAGGCGAACGCCCCAAAGGTTCAACAAGCTTCTGCGTCGTCCAATAGCCTGAAATGGGGAGAGGTTTATAAGGTCAAGGCTGTCTGGTATCTGGGCTCGGTTTATTTCATGTACGGCTTTTCTTATATTATTTATATGACCTTTTTTGCCGCCTATTTGATCAAAGAATTAGGGATGACCCCGGCCAAGGCCGGGGGCTTATGGGCCTTGGTCGGGGGATTAAGTATTTTTTGCGGGGTAATCTGGGGAGGCATATCGGATTACCTGGGTCGGGCCCGGGGTGCAGCCTTGGCCTATCTGATCTTGACGATCTCCTATCTGTTATTCGCCCTGATCCAGACCACTCCGGGCTATTATTTATCGGCCGTGTTTTTCGGCCTCAGTGCCTGGAGCATTCCAACCATCATGGCCGCAACTGCCGGTGATATGGTCGGCCCCAAACTGGCCCCGGCCGGTCTTGGATTTATCACTCTCTTTTTCGGAATAGGTCAGGCCTTGGGACCGTGGATCGGGGGCTATCTTTCCGATGTCAGCCGATCTTTTTCCGTTCCCTTTCTATTGGCCGGCGGGGTTTCAATCCTCGGAGGACTGATGGCTTTAAGAATCAAAGCGAAATAGAAAAAAAGACTGGATGCTTGATACTGGATACTGGATAAAAACTTTTATTATCGAACTGATAAAAAGAATCATCGACTATCCAGCATCCAGGATCCAGTATCAAGTATCTTGCATCCGGCATCCTGTATTATTCATCTGAATATTTTCTGCCTCGCAGTCTGTCTAAAATGCCCTGGGGAACCCACAACCCTTCATGAGGACAATGCTCCAGACAACAATAACACTCGATGCACAACCCCCGGTTAAGGGCCAACCCCTGTTCGGACAGAGTCAAAGCCTGGGCCGGACAGGCCTGGACGCACAGGCCGCATTCCTGGCAGTTTTCCGACCTCACCTTGGGCTTGGCTTCATAGAGCCAGTCAAAGGCCTTTCCGATCAACCAGGCTGGGATAATTGTCTCAGCCCATTCACGGGATCTGGTGAAAGGATGTTTAAACCCAGGGACCGGCAGTTCCTGCCAGCCGGCGCCTAGAAGATCAATACGAGAGGGATCGGCTGTTCCTAATCCGGCTTCGGCGGCCAGGACATTAGTCCGGACCTTGGCCGGATTAAAACCCATGATGGTCGCTGCAATGCAATCCAGGGCCACCGGATCGGTCGAGGCTATAAGCCAGCCGGTTGACCTGGCCTGACCATGGGTCGGACCGGCCCCCTCCATGGCTATGATCCCATCCATGAGGTTCAAGGTCCGGGGGACTTTCCCCTTTATTCCACCCCAGATATCCACCAGGGCCTGGGACATGGTAGGGCCGCTGGGTGCAATCCGGTGAACAGCCCGTTTAAGCGAACCCGGCAGAAAACCCAAATAATTCTTGATCGCCCCGGTGATTCCGGTCAGGATATGCGTTTTTAGTTTAGGCAGATTGACGATGAGGTCGATTTGATCCAGCAGGGCTGTGGCCTTGAACCGGGAATATATTTTCCCCTTGGGATTTTCGACTTCCATGAGCCCAAGTTCTTCCAAATTGATTAATTCGGCTTCTAAACGCGCTGCCGCCAGATCCAATCCCATGAGGGCGTAAGCCTTTTGGGCCTTGCCGTAAGACCCCATGCCCCCGGAATCGGCAATAACCAGGTTGACTTGATGACGGCTGCGCAGGTATTGTCCGACCGCCTCAATCACCTCAACCCGGGTATTAACCGGCTGGTCCGGTCCGTGATGGGCCGAAAGACAATTTGGTTTCAAAAGAACACGGGTCTGACCGGACAGGGGCAAAGGCTCCAGGGCGGATAAGCAAATCTCCACCGCCCTGGAAAGATTGGTTGGTTGATAATCCGGACAGCGGCTGACGCTGACCCGGCTGATATATTCAGACATCAATTTTTTTATCGTTTACGGTTGGACCGGTTGGGAGACAACCCCTTCCATAGTCGGGAGCCCTTCTCCCGCCTTCAGATCATCGTAAAACCGGGCTAAAGTCGTTTGCAGATAAGGCATGATCCACAGGAAGCCTATTCCCAGGCTCAGGATTCCCAAAAGGAACCAGCCAAAAAACCTCCAAAAGAGGCAGAACAGCTTCCAGCGGTTTCCCATCATCATGATCTTGCTTTTTCGTAAGCCATCCGAACCGCTTATCTTTGGGTTCTCGGCCAGTATGAAAAAGGTCTGGGAATAAGACAAGAGGGCGACAATACCGGGAATGATCAGTAGGATGGCCCAGAGCAAAACATACAAGACCATCAAAAGATAGGTTGCCAGGGCCTGGGTAAAACGTTGAAAACCGTCAAACAGTTGGGAAAGTTGTGCATCCTCTTTTCGGGAAAGGGAAAGAAAAAAGGCGGTCCATCCCAGGATCAAAGGGCCATCAACGATCAGTCCACCGATCCAGCCCACCTTGGGGATGGCTGAAATCAGGACGGTAAGGATCAGATAAATCACATTTCCCCCGACTGCCAATCCCCAACGCCCTTTCAGGACTTCCCTGGCCTGCTGCATCAAATCACGATTCGTGGTTTGCATAAGAAACCTCCTTTCTAAAGTTTTAGACCTTCAATTACTTGAAACCTCGGCTCCTTTACTTTTGTTATTCATTTTCAGGCCACGTGGCCTCAGCGCCAAACGGGCCTGAGGGTTTAAATGGGTTTCGCTGAACGCCGAACGCTCCTGCCGATCGCAGGCGATGAACGATATTTTCTTGTTACATACTAAACCTCCAGGCGCAATACCAGTTCTCCGGGTGGTGATCCGGAGGGCAGCCGAGGCATTCGGTTTTAATCCGCCGGTCGACAGCCGAGGCAAAAAACGGATATTCGACCATGCCGACCGATTTGCAGGGATAGTCGGGCAATCCTTTGCGTTTGCGGGCCGACTGGACCCGGCAGTCATTCATCCGAAAAATGAATTGGGTTTGGTCGATCTCTTCAATGGATTGTCGGTTGATGCGGGCATACATACGGAAACTAAGGGCGGTTTTAAGCCCTCCCAATCCCGGAGATTCCGGAATATCCAGCAGTTTTTTGATCCGTAAGGCCTCGTAAGGGGAAAAGCGGGACCAACAGGTGTCGTTACAGCGTTTGGCATAGTCCATACCGTATTGTTTTTCCACGGTTTGAAACCAGACCCCGTCATTGGCCAGCCAGTTAAGGGCCATGGCATCAATGGCCTCGATCAGTTTCTCTTTGCTAAGGTCCTTCAAGGTCCGGGGAATCCCGTTCTCGATTTCAAAACCGAAGAGACCGGCCAGGCGTTTGAGGATGATCGGCCAGGCCAGATCCCCGGCTTCTCCTTCGATCTCCGTTGTCTTTTCAATCCCGAGTTGATATTCGACCTCCCGAAACCAGCAGCCGTAATGGATCAAGGTGCGCCGAAATCCTTCCATGAGCCATTGGACCAATTCGGGTTGGGATAGATCTTCTATGTTTTGTGGATAATTTTGATCGGCCATTTGTTGCCTTTCCTGCCATAACTATTTAGTTCGAAAATAGTTTTTTTGGCACGGATTTCGCGGATTACACGGTTATATCAATGATCTCAAGAAAAGGGGCGCCACTTTTCTTGAGAAATGAAAAGGTTCATCTGTGTTAATCCGTGTGTCAGGGTATGCCTGACCCGTGCCTAAATAAGTCTTTTATTGGTCTATTTTCATGCTTCGTAGTGACCCATAGGATAAAAGGTTATAAAAGGAATCTTTAATTCCTTGAATCCTGATTTTTTTCTGGATCAAATCATTTCAAGATGATCTCTGAGCGCCTGGGGTGGAAAGGGCAGGTGCAGAAAAATCATTTTTTCCACCTTCAAGCTTTCTTGATAAAGGGATTCGAGGCGCTCCACCGCCTCTTGGGAACGTCCGTAGGTCTCCACCAGATACTCAAAACGTTCTTCTAACCCGACGACTTCGTCGTGGCGGACCCGCTTATCGGCATAATGAACCAGAACCACCTCGTCCATTAATCCATTATTGAAATACTCTTTTCCCAGGAGAACATGTTGGCCTACAATACGAGCCACTGAGTCATAGCCCATGGTCCTGACCATTGCTTCGCCGATCAGGGCATGATTACCTCTGGTTTTTAGACATTCGGTTTTGGCAATATCATGGAGTAACCCTCCGGCTTCAACCAGATCCAGATTCAATTCCGGGAAATGAGTCATCAGGTTTTTCCCGAGGCAAACGGCTATCCGGGCCACTTGCAGGCTGTGATCTTTGATATTCGGGAGCATGCCGTACTGCTCCATCAGGGTTAGACAGGTTTCCCGGGTGGGTATGGGATTAATCACAAAATCTATGGTCATAAGTATTATATTTTAAAGTATGGTTCGAGTTACCATAGTTAAAATTCTAAATACGAATTATCAAAACAAAACCGTTTTAAATTTTGATATTGATTTTTTTGAATTTGTTTCGTGTTTCGATATTCGGATTTTGGATTTGGGACTAAAAACTTCGTTTCAAATTTGCTTGTTTTTTTCTAAACCTGGAGCTCCGGAAGATCCTTATACAAATCCAGGGCCTCGGGATTGGCCAGGGCGTCTTTATTCAAAACCGGTTTTCCGTGAATCACATTCCGGACCGCCAGTTCCACCTTCTTCATGTTGATGGTATAGGGGATATCGGCCACGGGGATGATCCTGGCCGGGACATGGCGGGGGGAGGTGTTTTCCCGGATGACCTTTTTGATCTTGGCAACCAAGGCATCGTCCAACTGCACCCCCTCTGCCAATTTGATAAACAGGATGATACGCACATCATTTTCCCAATCCTGTCCGACCACGATACTGTCGGCGATTTCCGGCAGGGTTTCCACCTGCCGGTAGATATCGGCCGTTCCGATGCGCACCCCGCCCGGATTGAGAGTGGCATCGGAACGCCCGTAAATGACCACCCCGTCGTTTTCCGTGATTCTGATGAAATCGCCGTGGCACCAGACCCCGGGAAACGTCTTAAAGTAGGCGTTTAAATATTTCTCATTATCCGGATCATCCCAAAAATATAGGGGCATGGATGGGAATGGGGCCGTGCAGACCAGTTCCCCCAATTCGTTGACCACCGGTTTCCCCTGGGCATTAAAGGCCGCCACCTTCATGCCCAGCCCGCGGCATTGGAGTTCCCCCTCATACACCGACTGCAGGGGATTTCCCAGGGCAAAACACCCGTTCAAATCGGTACCGCCGGAAATAGAGGACAGTTGAACGTCCTTTTTCACCTCGCGATAGATATAATGAAAGCCTTCAACCGCCAAGGGAGATCCGGTGGACAGCACAGTCCGCAACGGAGTCAGATCGTAATCGCTGCCGGGACGAACCCCCTCTTTTTCGAGAGAGGCTATATAGCGGGCACTGGTCCCGAAGACGGTGATCTTCTCGTCCTGGGCCAGCTTCCAGAGGACCCCGGGATCGGGATAAAAGGGAGATCCATCGAACAGCACCAAGGTGGCCCCGCAGGCCAGGGAACAGGTCAGCCAGTTCCACATCATCCAGCCGCAGGTGGTGAAATAAAAGATGGTGTCTTCCCGCTTCAGATCGGTATGGAGCATCAATTCCTTGAGCTGATGCACCAGGATGCCGGCCACACCCTGGACCATGCATTTGGGCAGCCCTGTCGTCCCGGAGGAATACATGATGTACAGCGGATGGTCTGCCGGGACCTGGACAAAATCGATTTCCTTCCCGGTCGCCGGGGGACTGAAGTCCTGGTAATAGACGGCCCGGGGGATGGCGCTGATAGCCGGTTTTTCCTGAATATAAGGGACCACAACCACCTTTTGAACCGAAGGGAGGTCCTTGACGATATCGGCAACGCGGCCGATGGAATCAAAGGTTTTGCCGTTGTAGGAATAGCCGTCGGTCGTAAAAAGGACCTTGGGTTTGATCTGCCCGAAACGATCCAGGACCCCCTTGATCCCAAAATCAGGCGAGCAGGAAGACCAGACCGCCCCCAGGGAGGTTGCGGCCAGCATGGCCATGATGGTCTCCATCATATTGGGCATAAATCCGACCACCCGGTCTCCGGGGTTGATTCCCAAAGCCCGGAGAGACCCGGCCAGTGCGGCCACCTGCGAATAGAGCTGGGCATAGGTGATTTTTTTCGATTCCTTTGCTTCCCCTTTAAAGATCAAGGCTGTCCGATCATCCCGATAGCGGAGCAGGTTTTCAGCGAAATTAAGACGGGCCCCTTCAAACCATTTGGCCCCGGGCATTTTGGTTAGATCATCCACGACCCGGTCGTAGCCTTGGGAGGTCTTGATTTCTCCAAATTCCCACATGGCCGACCAGAACTCCGGGATCCGGTTAATGGACCAGTCATACAGTTCCGGAAAGTCCTTTATGGTTTTCCCATACTTTTGGTTAACCAGCCGGATGAATCGGGTCATGTTGGCATTTTGGATGGATTCCTGGGATGGTTCCCACAACGGTTTTTTCATAGTGACCCCTTTTGAATTCTTGAAGGTGAGATTTTGAGAATTTATCTCATACAATCTTAACAAACGGATAGGATTTTTATCAACCGAAATCTTCATCTATTAAAAATACATTCTCCCTTGACTTGGGTGTCACTTTGGGCTGTATAATATGAAGCAACTTTTTATTAGGTTAGGAAAAAACTTGGATCCACTGGTCGCTATCGCCGATCAATTCAAAACGCACGGCAAAATCATAAACATCCGGGCCTATGGAAAAGGTAATGTCCACGACACCTTCCTGGTAACCCTGGACCGTAAAAGAGAAAATAAATTTATCCTCCAACGCCTCAATACCCGGGTTTTTCGTCAACCGGAACTTGTGATGCAGAACCTGAGGACCTTTGGCGAGCATGTCCGCCGTCACCAGCCGCCTATTCCATTAGGTCGCGGCCGCCGATGGGAAGTCCCGCAGGTCTTGTTGGCTAAAAACGGTCAGGACCACTGGATTGAACCCGGGGGTTCATTCTGGCGGGCGATCAGCTTTATCGACGGGGCACAGTCCTTTGAAACCATCCAGGACATCAAACATGCCCGGGAAGTCGGTTATGCCCTGGCCATGTTCCACAACCTTATCAGGGATCTGCCCATTGAAAAACTGGTCGACACACTGGAAGGATTCCATATTACGCCGCGTTATCTCCGGCACTATGATCAGGTCCTGGCTGAAAACCGGCCCAGGAAATCCCCCGAGGTGAATTATAGCCTGGAATTTGTAAGCCGTCGAAGACCAGGGGCCGGCATCCTCGAAAAGGCCAAACGACAGGGGAAGCTGTCTATTCTCCCGATCCATGGCGATCCCAAGGTCAACAACGTCATGATAGACACGGCTACCCGGAAGGCCGTAAGCCTTGTTGACTTGGATACCATCAAGCCCGGTCTGATTCATTACGATATCGGCGACTGTCTCCGCTCCGGCTGCAATCCCTTTGGAGAAGACCCCGAACAGTGGGAAAGGGTTCGCTTCGACCTTGATTTTTACCGGGCTATCCTGAAGGGCTATCTATTGATTGCCGGGGGGTTCCTCAATGAGAATGACTATGAATATTTTTTTGATTCAATCCGGCTGATCGCCTTTGAACTGGGACTCCGGTATTTCACCGACTATCTGGAAGGGGATGTTTACTTCAAGGTCGGAAATAGGGAACAAAATCTGATCCGGGCCCTGGTCCAATTTAGGCTCACCGAGAGTATCGAAGCACAAGAAGCAGACATTCGTTCCATCATCCGGGATTTGCGATGAACCCCCGGAGGTTTTCCTTGCAGCCGTTTCCCGGAACCGGTTTACTGCCTATTAAGGTAACAGGGAGCATCAGCCGAAAGGTAAATATCTTTAATATCTGCTATTGGCTTTTCGGCCATATAGCCGATCTTGAAGTTCCCGCACCGGCAGAAAGACCGTCCCGAAGGATCGGGCTGTGGGAAAAAACCTGTTTCGAGTTTTTCATCGCCGAAAGGAATTCTTCCCGTTATTGGGAATTTAACCTTTCACCATCCGGGGACTGGAACGTCTTCCGCCTTGAAAGCTACCGTCAGAATTTAGTTGAGGAAACGACCTTCTCCATATTCCCCTTCAGTATCCTCAAGCGGTCCGACTCGTTAAGGCTTGTTTTGGAATTTGATTTGAGTATAATCATCCCGACTGATCAGGCTTTAGAGATAGCGATCAGCGCGGTCATAAAAACCGGACAGGGCGATGTGACCTTGTGGGCCTTGGTTCATCCCGGCCCGGAAGCCGACTTTCACCGGAGAGACAGCTTCATCATTAAATGTTAACTAAACCATAATCTGATGCGAAAAAATAATTTGGGAGGAGAAGATGCTGACCGACCATCAACTTAAAAAATACGCCGAGGTTCTTTTATGGGGATTACAAACAGCCAGGAAGGATCGTTTTAAAAAGAATGACATTATCCTGATCCAGTATGAACCCCCGGCCGTAAAACTGGCGGAAATCTTATGGGCCAAGGTGCTCGATAAGGGGATGAACCCGGTTCAACGCATGGGCCTTACCTTCGGCATGGAGCATGATTTTTTTAAGAGATCAAAAAGGGATCAACTCGTCTTTATCCCCCCGGGAGATAAAGAAATGTACTCCAACATAAACGGAAGGATTTTCCTGAGGGCCCCTGAATCGTTAACCCATCTTAAAGACATCGATCCGGTCAGGATCGGAAAGGTCCTGGTTTCCAGAAAACCCTTAAGGAACATCCTCGACCGTCGTGAGGAGCAAGGGGTTTACAGTTGGACCCTTTGCTCCTTCCCAACGGATGAATTGGCCGGACAGGCCAAAATGACCGTTGAAAAATATACCGATCAGATTGTCCGGGCTTGTTATCTGGACAAAAAAGACCCGGTGGCCGAGTGGAAGAACATATATAAAAATATCGGCCACATAAAAAAATGGCTCAATCGTCTTAAAATAAAACACCTGCACATCGAATCGGCCAATGTGAATTTAAGGATCAGCCCCGGAGAGCGAAGGATCTGGAAAGGGGTCTCCGGCCATAATATCCCCAGTTTTGAGATATTTTTTTCACCGGATTTGCGAGGAACCGAAGGGGTTTATTATTCCAATCTGCCCTCTTTTCGGAGCGGAAACTATATTGACGCCGTGCGGCTTTCCTTTGAAAAAGGATCGGTAAAAAAGGTGGAGGCCCAATCGGGTGAGGATTTCACCAAAAAACAAATCGCCATGGATCAAGGGGCTTCTAAAGTGGGAGAATTTTCCCTGACGGACAAACGGTTTTCCCGGATCAATCGGTTTATGGCCGATACCCTGTTTGATGAAAATTACGGGGGGGATTACGGGAACTGTCATATCGCCCTGGGGGCTTCCTACAGCGACACCTTTGATGGAAATCCGGCCAAGCTGACCAAGGCATTAAAAAAGAGGCTGGGTTTTAACGATTCCGCTCTCCACTGGGACCTGGTGAATACGGAAAACAAGACCGTAACGGCGCATCTGAAAACAGGGAAGAAAATGGTTATTTATGAAAAGGGGATGTTTAAATATTAACCAAAGTTGTTTGAAATTTTTCTGTTGCAAGTTACGGGTTGCGAGTT
>Ga0214473_10011302_pt1 | contig 10477 bp, 8 predicted proteins | sample RVTome_7_FD_203509 | JGI IMG/M metagenome (GOLD analysis project Ga0214473, IMG submission 203509) | Soil microbial communities from uranium-contaminated site in the Upper Colorado River Basin, Wyoming, United States - RVT98D197 | ecosystem: Environmental > Terrestrial > Soil > Contaminated >... | reverse complement strand
CACGCTTGGCTGGGTTTATTTCAAGAAAGGCCTTTATCCAGCAGCGGTAGACCAGTTACAGAAGGCAGTCACAGTTGACGAGCAAGCGGCGAAAACGGCCAACGTCAGCCCCGCCGGAAATTATCACTACCATTTGGGCATGGCGTTGAAAGCAAAAGGTGACAGAGATGGGGCAAAACGAGAGCTGCAACAGGCTCTTCGATTGGCCGAAAAGGCCCCGTTCGCCGAGGCTGAGCAGGCTCGCAACGAGCTAGCAACGCTGTAATGTATGTGGCCTGGGCCAGGGAAGTATTAGGAGTGTTCATATGAGTACTGAATTTCGCCAGAGAAAGCCGGCTGAATTCGCGAGGATTGCATTAAAAAGAAAGTGGATGATCCTGCTCCCCGCGATCGCCGTGAGTACCGCAGTGGGGTTGGCGGTCATGCGGCTGCCTGACGTTTTTGCCTCTTCAACTCTGATCGTAGTAAAGCCATCAACCCTTCCGACTGTGGTGCTGTCAACGCTAACCGAAGACGGCTTGACGAGGCAGTTGGCGAGTATCACTCAGGTCGTGACCAGCCGCAGTTCCCTGGAGCCGCTCCTAGAGAAATATGACCTCTACAGGACCGATAGACAACGCGGCGAACCAATGGAGCTGATAATTGAAAGGATGCGCAAAAACATTACGGTTGAAGTCAATACCACCCGTAACGACATCACGAATGGTTTTAACATAACCTACCGCGGCTATACGCCTCGAGCCACACAGGCTGTAACCGCAGAACTTGCAAGTAAGTACATAGATGAACAGACGAAGAATACGATCAATTCCAGCGCTTCAGCGAGACAATTTATCGATCAGCAGGTGAAGCAGACCAAAGATCAGTTGGACTCAATCGACAAGCAGCGGCTGGAATTTATGCAGAAGAATGTCGGAAGCCTGCCTTCTGAAGCGGCGTCTCTGGTAGGCCAACTAAATGGTTTAAGAGAACAGCAAAAGGCTTATATCTCAGAGGCTGGCAGACTTCAGGACCGACGCTCGGCCCTTGCTAGTCAGGTGGCCCTGATGAGGCGAACCACCGAACAGGCCACAGAAGAGGCAGCCGAAACCTTGACCGATCCAAAAACCACAATGGCCTGGTCTACTCTCGTTGCTCGCAGGGCGGATCTCGAAGCTCAGCTGACTCGAATGCTACAGGAATTGCGACCTAAGCATCCGGACGTTATAGCTAAGCAGGCAGAACTGAACTCGGTCAAGGACGCAATGGACCAGATGATAAATGAGTGGAAGGAAAAGATAAAAGAGAAAGAGACAAAACTTCGCAATCGGCCGGATATTACCGTATCAAATCTTGAGACGGAGATGCGGCTGGTAGACGGCGAAATAAAACGGCAGCAATCCATGCTCGGGCAAATCGAGACGCAGATAAACGAGGTCGTACAGAGAATAAATACGGTGCCAGGTACTGAAGTGGCGCTAGGCGCGCTCGATCGTGAATACCAGACTCAGAAGACCGTTTATGATCAGCTTCTCGCACAGCAACAAAGAATTGCCCTCGGCGCGGAGGCTGCTTCGCAGCAACAGGCGGAAGGGATAGAGGTCATCGATCCAGCTAATTTGCCGAGCCGCCCTGTCGCGCCCAAGCGATTCATGTTGCTCGCCGCCGGATTGGGTTTGGGCCTCGGAATTGGTTTGATGCTTGCCGGTGCGGTGGAAGTGCCGCGATTGCTGACGATCCAGACCAGCGAAGACGCAGCGCACTACACAAACCTTCCGGTGCTGATCGCCATACCGGAGTTATTGACTCCCCACGAAGCGATCAGCCGGCCGCGAAGGCGCAAACTTCTTTTAGCTGCTGGAATCGTCGCAACAATAGTAGCTATTCCCGCACTGGCATTGCTTCTCAGGGTGTCCCAGGTTTTCGAGCGCTTTGTTGCTTAGAGCGCTTTGATTGATGTTACTCGGCTTTGCTGATCTATTGGAGGTTCGACAAGAGTGTACGCAGAATTCTACGGTCTAAGAGAGTTGCCATTCGCGCTGACACCGGATCCGCGCTTCATCTACTTTACACCTTCCCATACCGAAGTGATGGCTAATCTCCATTACGGCATCGAGAGCGGCAAGGGACTCGTCGTAGTTACTGGGGAAGTCGGCACGGGGAAGACCACCATTCTTCGTTGGATGATGCAGCGCCTGGATCGAACTGTGTTGGTCGCCTACATCTTCAATCCTCGCCTTTCAGTACCCGAGTTTTACCAGCACGTTGCCACGTTGCTGGACGTGCAGAAGTGGGAAACGAAATCCGACCTGCTGCTGGCGTTGGGCAAGGCGCTTGAGTCCCGTCATTCCCGCGGCTTGCGCACCGTGCTGATCATCGATGAGGCACAAGGTCTTTCGCCGCACGTACTGGAGGAGATCCGGCTGCTCTCCAACTTCGAATCGGATACTGCGAAGCAGCTCCAAATTGTGCTCACCGGTCAGCCTGAGTTGCGGGACGTATTGAATAACCCGGACCTGCGCCAGCTAAAACAGAGAGTGGCGTTGAGGTGTGTTATTCGCCCCTTGCCGAATGTGGAAGAGACAGACCGCTACATTACTTCGCGTCTCCTGGTCGCAGGGGCCCAGCATATCGATATCTTTTCCGCAAGCGCAATTGACTACATATTCCGGTGTTCAGAAGGCATTCCACGCAACATCAACAACTTGTGTGATAACGCCCTCCTCGCCGGCTATGCTGCGGGAGAGCGAACAATTAACCGAGGGATTATTGAGGAGATTGCGGAATCGTTTGACATGCTGCCCAACATCGGCGGATTGCAGCCGGGTGAAGAAAGGGCAGCGCCAGCTCGCATCTTCTCTGCAGCTGGTCGCGCCGAGTTATGGGCCGCCGGCACTGGTTCCGCAGAACCAGAGGCGGATGCAGTTTCTCCGGCCACCCTTGAGAGGAGTTGAAATCTCGAGAATCTTTGCAAATGAAGCACTTTAAGCTCGAGTTCGACTCATAAGGAGACCCGATGGGTAGAGTTTTTGATGCATTAAGACGATCAAGCAGTAATCCGAAGAGCGGTCCTTCCAGGCCACATCTAGGAGACGATTTTCGACGCCGCGAGGAGAGCAGCTTACGGGCCGAGCCTCCTTCCGCACGACAGGTCGAGGAGCAACTGTTTAAGGGTTCCTCAATCATGAGTGGTGCGGCTGACGCGGCGTACACTTCAGCGTCCACTGCGCACACTGCGGATGCAACCGGCGGGTCGGCACTCCCCGGCGGAATGGCTTCGCGTGCTGCTGGGGCAACTTTGGGCGCTGCCGGGTCGGCGCGCGTTGCGGGATTTGCCACTTACGACATTTCCCCAACGCGCGTCGAGCCTCATTTGGTGGCCGTTACTCAGCCACGCTCAGGTTATTGCGAGCAGTTTCGGTCGCTTCGAACGCGAGTGTTACACGCCGGTGAAAGGGAGCGCGTGTGCGTCATTGTGATTACCAGCGCCGGTGTGGGCGAAGGCAAAACTTTGACTACGTTAAATTTGGCCTGGCTGTTGGCTCAAACAGAAGGCATAAGAGCACTTGTTATCGACAGTGATCTAAGGCAACCGTCTGCAACGGAGTACTTATCGATTGATGCTCCCATCGGCCTCTCGGAAGTTTTGGGTGGTGAAGTCGGACTTAAACAGGCAATTGTTCGCCTCGATCCCGCTGGATTGTACCTGCTACCAGGCGGCAAGCCGCGTGACGACGTCGCTGAACTCCTTTCGGGGCCAACATTTGCCGGCGTAATTGCTGAAGCCCGTCGAATGTTTGATTACATCCTTATTGACGCCCCTCCCCTCGGTATCTTCACTGACGCTAGCTTGCTCATTTCCAGAGCCGATGCTGCCATGCTGGTAGTCCGAGCCGGCAAGACACGTTATGCCTTGCTAGATCGACTTCTGAATCAACTTCCGCGCGAAAGACTTCTGGGAGTGGTCTTGAACCGGGCCGAGGATGAGCCACCCTCAACTGCTTACTACTATCAGGACCGTTATCACAGAAACGATCGCAAGTTATCACAACCCAATAGAAATGTACTCGAAGAACGAAATAATGAGGAGGTAGCGATCGTCAATTGAGAGCGTCGCGCCAGAATACACGAACCATTCTGCTGTTATTCGCTGAAGCCACCGTGATCTTCGGCGCCATGACGGTTGCTGTGTATTTGCGCCTGGGATTGGTCGACGGACATGATGAGTTGCTTTTGCGGCAAGGGTTTTTCAAGGCTAGTCTCGCTACGATTTTCTGTCTAACTTCATTCTATCTATTCGATCTCTACGACTTTGTTGTTATGCACGACCGGCGCGAGCTGGTACTGAGACTTGTGCAGGCACTGGGTCTTGCCTGGATTGGACTTGCCCTCTCCTTCTATGCTTTTCCCAGGCTGATGCTTGGCCGCGGTATTTCATTGATTGCGCTGCCCCTGGCTTTAGGCTTCATGGTGACCTGGCGCGTCTCTATTCACTGGTTCCTGGGGCACCCGAACATAGGCGAGCGAATCTTGATCGTGGGCTCAGGTAACCTTGCCGTAGAAGTTGCCCGTGAGGTGCTCAACCGGCCTGATGCCGGATACAGGATTGTGGGATTTGTCGGTACGAATTCCGAGTTACTGGGTCGAAGTTTGATCAATCCTCGTGTGATTGGCATAACTTCGGAGCTTAATGACGTTGTTCGGCGCGAAGACATCGACCGTATTGTAGTCGCTATGGGTGAAAGGCGCGGTCACTTACCTACAGACGAATTGTTACGCCTGAGTCTGGCCGGGCAGGTGGCAATCGAAGAAGGGGCCTCTTTTTATGAGCGAGTAACTGGCCGCGTTTCACTCAACATGATCAGACCCTCATGGCTAATCTTCTCCGGCCGTGGCAGACAGGCGCGGATAGCCGCGATCACGCGTAGCATCGTGCACCGGTTAGTGGCTCTAGTGGGAGGAATTCTTTCATTACCCATCGGGCTGCTCACAGCCCTTCTGATCAGGTTAGAGTCGCCCGGGCCGGTACTCTACAAACAGGAACGAGTCGGAAAAAACGGCAAGCCATTCGTTTTGATGAAGTTTAGATCGATGCGCGAGGATGCTGAATTGGATGGCCCCGTTTGGGCGACGAAAGATGATGAACGCACTACGCGCGTAGGCTCTGTTATTCGTAAGATACGAGTTGATGAGATCCCCCAGTTTTGGAATATCCTGCGGGGAGAGATGAATTTTGTCGGTCCCCGACCGGAACGCCCACATTTCGTTTCTCAGCTTGCTCAAGAGATCCCCTACTACGAACAACGGCATCTGATTGCGCCCGGTCTGACTGGGTGGGCCCAAATCAAGTACGCGTATGGCGCTTCAATCGAGGATGCTCGCGAGAAGCTTCAATACGATCTCTTTTATATCAAGAACCAGAGCTTGATTCTTGATGCAATCATCATGTTTGAAACAATCAAGATTATCCTCTTTGGTCGTGGGGCTCATTAGTGAAGATGGATGTTTCGGAGGTTTTGCAAATGAGAGCAAGGAATGTATTAGCCACAATAATCTTTGTTGCGGTTTTGGCAACAGCGGGTTTGGCGCAAACGCAGGGAACGGCAACCAACAAGACTCGGCAAAGGTCGGTCGCTCCTTCGGCCCAGGAGAAGAGCTCTAACCAGGCTAACCAGAAACCCCCATCTGTCCCGTCTGGTGAACGACTCGAGCCCGATGATAACAGCCATCTTCCGGCGGATGTTCCAGCAGAGACTCAGGCTAACCGGCAGGAGCAGATGTCAGAAGAAGCGGCAGTTCTTCCTTACTACAATAACTTCTTCAGCACCTACCGGCTGGGCCCGGAAGACGTGATCTCTGTTACGGTGTTTGGCCAGGAACGCTACTCGCGCTCCGGTATAGTGGTTCCGCCCAGCGGCCGTATCTCCCTGGCGCTTATTCCTGATGGCATCTTTGTAAATGGGAAGACAGTAGAAGAGGTGGCTGAGTCAATCAAAAAACGCTACGACGAGTACATCATAGAGCCACAAGTTTCTGTCTCACTCGACAAAGCATCGTCATACCGTTACGCGGTCATCGGTGACGTCGGTCAACCGGGTATTAAGCAAATGACTCGTCGCCTGACTGTAACGGAAGCTTTGAGTGAGGCTGGTGGCGTCCTGCCAACAGGCGACAGGAGCCGGGTTGTAGTTCTGCGTAGACAGCCAAATGGGAACCTGGCTTCCATTGCCGTCAATGTATCTAAAATTTACAAAGGGCAGCTCCCTGATTCGACCTATCTCGTGCCCGGTGATCAGGTTGTGGTGCCGGGCAATAAACTAAAGACGTTCCAAAAGATCCTGAGCTTAGTTCCCATTCTCAGTTTTGCTCGCATTTTCACGGGAGGCCTCCCGTTCTAGAGCCCGAGGCAGGGGACTGCGGCAGGACATGAGGTTGAGCGGTGGGGAGCTTATCTGGTCCATCTGACATTTACCCACTTCATTTGGCGATCATCTGACTCCCTTCTCGATTACATGACGGCTAACCTACAGGCAGTTCCTCAGTAAACAGACCTCCGCAGCTTTGTCCACGCAGCGACTGATGTCTATACACGAGAATCCAAAGCGCGTCCGAAAGAGCCCACACAAGGCCGAGAATGCGTCAGCCGAAAGATCGAACCGGCGCACTTTGATAAGTCAAGCGCCTGGGCGTTACCTGGCAATCGCAATTTTTCTGTTTTGCTGCAGCCTTCAACTTAGCGCGCAGTCAGGTGCCTGGGTTCGGCAGCGTTCCGGCACTCTTGCCTGGATCCATGCGGTGTTTTTCCTTAATGAAAATCGAGGGTGGGCGGGTGGTAGCCGCGGCACGTTATTGATAACAACCGATGGCGGTAAAACGTGGCAGGCAACCCCGCCACCTACCGAGGACGTGATTCGCGATATCTATTTCTCAAACGAAAAACTTGGCTGGCTTGTCTGCGAAAGAAACATATACGACTTGAAGACCAATGATGAGCCCCGCTCTTACCTGTTAACGACTACTGACGGAGGAGCTCGCTGGACGCGGGTGGATATGCGCGGCATTGAGACTGATGATCGGCTCGCCCGCGCGCTATTTAGTCGCGGCGGAAGGGCTTGGGCTTTTGGCGAAGGCGGCGCGGTTTACGCGAGCCGAGATCGAGGGGCAAATTGGACTCGGCTTAGTCTGCCCACCCGCAGCGTGCTGTTGGGCGGGACGTTTGTCGATGAGGATCGTGGCTGGTTGGTGGGCGCTGGCGCAACGATACTGCAAACTGCCGACGGGGGCGACACCTGGCACCTTTCTAAGCCGGCTGGCGCAAATAATGCACGGTTCTTCTCGGCCTCATTCGTTGACAACCGCGTGGGTTGGGCTGTCGGCTCTAGTGGCACTGTTTATCGCACCATTAATGGAGGACGAACATGGTCGGCCCAAGTCTCAGGTGTCACCTCAGACCTGTTCGATGTGAGATTCCTTGACGCCGTTGAGGGGTGGGCAGTTGGATCTGAGGGAACTGCAATTCATACCGTTGACGGTGGAGTGCGTTGGAGTGTTGAGAGGACCGGTATCACGCACCCGCTTGAACGTGTGTTCTTCGTGGATCGCACTCACGGGTGGGCCGTAGGATTTGGTGGCACAATCCTGGCTTTCATTCGTGAAGAATCTCCACAAGCCAGTCGTTAAGGCAACTACGATATCGAGGTTTAAAGGAATTCGGTTAACCGACAGATGAGAATTCTAAAAAGCATAGTGCTGTTCTTCTTCATGATAAATGTGCTGCTGCTGTCGGCGAGGGTCGAAGCGCAAAATCCTGGTTCGGCCGCTACGCCCCCCGCACCTGCAGACAGCAAAGTCCGATCTCGCCAGGTAAGCACGAAGCCCTCAACAGCCGAAACTCAGGAAAGTGCCGAGCAAGATTCGGAAGTTCGACTCCGGCAGGAAATAGAGCGGGCCGCCACAACGCCGGACCGCACGCAGCGACAATTCAAGCTGATTGACTACCTGGTTTCCAGGGGCATGAGACTAGAGGCCATCCAGGAACTGCATTCAATGATTTCCGAAGATCGCTTTGATCCGCAGGCTTTCTATAACATGGGCAACGCTCTGGCGCGGTTGGGAGACAGTGACAAGTCCATCGAAGCCTATCGTAAGGCGATAGCTCAGCGTAAGGGTCACTATTCTCGCGCACTGAACAATCTGGGAGTTGTGTTGCTGCGGTTGGGTCGTTGGGATGAAGCAATGGAAGCATTGCTGTCGGCGCTAAGATTAGAGAACTTCCGTTATGCGGAGGCCAGTTATAATCTGGGCCGCCTGTATGCGGCGCGCGGTGAAACCGACCTGGCCCAGCGCGAGTGGCGGCGCGCCGTCGTTATCGATCCGGAGCACACGGCGGCCGCTCATGAACTCTCCACGACAGGCGGCGAGAGTCCTCTAAGAGTGGCCGCTGCACCTTCAGTTAGAACTACAAGGCCTAAGACTTCGAACAAGTTTCCGATACCAAAAGAACCTTCGGCTGCTTCGGTTGCCAGATCGAGTAATGGCAGTGTCCCCTCCGCACGTTCGGCAGCATCATCATCATTGACGGTCGATCCAGAAACCTTCAATTACCTGCAACGCGCCAGGAACGCCCGGGAGCGGAATCGTAACCAGGAAGCGGTGGGAAATTACGAACGTGTTATCTCACGCATGGGAGGATATTTCGCTCCCGCCAACCTCGAAATGAGCTACGCACTCATTGCTCTGGACCGGCGTGAGAATGCCTTGTCAAATCTGCTCCAGGTCGCGCAGAAAGACGGCCCACGGTACCCCATTAGTTACTATCACCTGGCGAGGCTTTACGAATTGAGAGGTGAGCTGAAGCTGGCAGAAGAGAACTATGGTCGCGTTGCCGAGCTTTATGAAAATAACGCGCAGTTCCTTCTCGACCTGAGCCGTGTCCGGGAAAAGCTTGGCGACCTGCCCGGCGCCATTGCCAGCATGGAAGAGTATGTTCGGCTAATGGAGAAGCAGAATCATAAGCCAGAGTGGTCTGATTCCCGACTCACTTCTTTGCGCCATAAGTTGGCTTCGTCGAGCGCGCCCTGACCCTTTCCGAGGCAGGAGGCAGGCGGCAGGCGGCAGGCGGCAGGAGGCCGGCGGCAGGAGGCCGGCGCCCCATTTGACGTTTCTCATTTGGCATTTTTGTTTTGTGTTAGTTCGCGTCATTTCGTGGATCGCTTTAGATAGTCAAAATGCAATCAAGAAAAGCGAACGATCTAGGACCCTTAGGGATCCACAAAAGACGATCCACGAAATGACGCGAACTAACACAAAACAAAAATGCCAAATGAGAAATGTCAAACAATGTCAAACGTCAAATGTCAAATGGGGCCTCCTGCCGTCTGCCGTCTGCCGCCTGCCTCCTGCCGTCTGTCGTCTGTCGTCCGCTCCTGCCGATGCTTGACTCGCGCCTCCCATGATAGTAAAAGGCGCTCGAAGTTCCGCTACAATTTACCTTTCTTGTTCGAAGGAGCATCACCTTATGAAGAAGCATCTCCCTCTGGCAATAGCAACAGTAATCCTGCTGGCGTCTATTTGTGTGGCTCAGGAGGCAACGCCCGCACCTTCACCGGCAGCCAAACCAAAGCCCACGATGAGCAAGGCGCAGATCCAACGCAATATAATTGCCTCTGAAAAGAAACTCTGGGAGGCCTGGAAGAACAAAGATGACCGGCCATTCCGAATTGCCCTTTCGCCGAATAGCATATTGGTCAGTGAGACCGGAGTCTCCGATAGAGAGGCTCTTGTGAAGTTTGCAAGTTCGAGCGGTTGCGACGTGAGGTCCTATGCTTTAAGTGATTTTAGGCTTACCTGGCTCAATGCTGATACTGCTGCGCTTACGTATAAAGCGACTCAGGACGTTACCTGCAACGGAACAACAGCTCCAGCGGCAGTTTGGGCCACTTCGGTATGGCTGCGGCGCGGAGGTAAGTGGTATGCCGCCACTCACCAGGAGACGCCTGCTCAATAACAATCTCGGACCTAAAGCGCCGGACCACGACTCAGCGAATCACCCTTGCCCTTACTTGTGGTCCGGCGCCTTTTTCTTTTGGTTGTGTAAGCGGCAATCTTAAACGCGCTTCGCAACCACTGCTGGCTGGCTGTAGCGGGTGGATCCCTGCACTCGACTCACGTGGGACCCAGTCAGTACCACCGCGCGCGGTAGCGGGTGGATCCCAGCACTCAACTTACGTGTCACCGAGTCAGTACCACCGCGCGGTAGCGGGTGGATCCCAGCACTCAACTTACGTGTCACCGAGTCAGTACCACCTCGCGGTAGCGGGTGGATCCCTGCACTCGACTCACGTGGGACCCAGTCAGTACCACCTCGCGGTAGCGGGTGGATCCCCAACACTCACGTCACGTGTCAACCGAGTCAGTACCACCTCGCGGTAGCGGGTGGATCCCTGCACTCGACTCACGTGGGACCCAGTCAGTACCACCTCGCGGTAGCGGGTGGATC
>Ga0214473_10011301_pt1 | contig 10477 bp, 8 predicted proteins | sample RVTome_7_FD_203509 | JGI IMG/M metagenome (GOLD analysis project Ga0214473, IMG submission 203509) | Soil microbial communities from uranium-contaminated site in the Upper Colorado River Basin, Wyoming, United States - RVT98D197 | ecosystem: Environmental > Terrestrial > Soil > Contaminated >... | reverse complement strand
GACCAGTTCAGGCTGGACCCCACGGCCCTCAAGGAGCACATAACGGAGAAAACAAAGGCCCTCGTCCTGAATTCCCCGTCCAACCCTACCGGGCTCACATATGACCATAAGACGCTTGAAGATATAGCCGAGATAGCAGTAGCCAATAATCTTTGTGTGATATCGGATGAAATCTATGAAAAACTCCTGTATGAGAATGAGATTCATGTGAGCATCGCAAGCCTTGGAAAAGAGATAAAGGACAGGACGATAGTGGTAAACGGGGTCTCCAAGTCCCATGCAATGACGGGCTGGCGCATCGGTTATGCGGCCGGGCCCGCCCCCGTCATCAAGGCCATGACGGACATGCAGAGCCAGTCGACATCCAACCCCGCGTCCATCTCCCAGAAGGCGGCGCTGGAGGCACTGACCGGCCCGCAGGACTCGGTTGCGAAGATGGTAGCCGAGTTCGACAGGAGGAGGAGGTTCCTCGTTGACGGGCTGAACGGCATACCCGGCATAAGGTGTCTCTATCCGACCGGGGCTTTCTATGCTTTCCCCAATACGTCGGGGCTCTACGCCAAGTCGCCCGAGATAAATTCCTCTACGAAGCTTGCCCTATATCTCCTTGAGAAGGCCAATGTGGCCGTTGTGCCCGGCGAGGCCTTCGGTGACGATAATTACATAAGGCTCTCGTACGCGACCTCGCTTGAAGACATAAAAAGAGGGCTGGAAAGGATAGAAAAGGCTCTTTTGGAAATTTCATAACTGTATTGTTGTCATTCCCGCAAGCAGAGCGCGTCGGGAATCCCTCTTAGGCAATGGGAGTGATTCCGGACAAGCCGGAATGACAAATAAAAAGAATTGAGAGCCGATTGAAAGGTCATTTGCTTTCATCTTACATGGGCCTTAAACTTCAATAATGGATAAAAAATTCCGTTCCGGATATGCCGCTATTATCGGTAGGCCCAATGTGGGGAAATCCACCCTGTTGAATACTATTCTGGGCCAGAAGGTCTCTATTGTAACGACCAAGCCCCAGACTACCCGTAACAGGATAATCGGCATCAAGACTGAAAAGGACGCGCAGATAATATTCATAGACACGCCGGGCATCCACAGGCCGAAGACAAGGATTGGGGAGCTTATGGTCCGCGAGGCGAGGGAGAGCCTGAAGGAAGTGGATATAGTCCTTTTCATGACAGGGCCCCATCCTCCTACGCCGAAAGAGGAGGAGATACTGAAAACACTTTCCCATGTGAAAAAACCCGTCATCCTGCTCATAAACAAGATAGACATAGTGCGGAAATCGAAGCTCCTGCCTGTGATGGACGAATATTCGCGGCTTTTCCCCTTTAAAGAGATGATTCCGGTAAGCGCGCTCAAGGGCGAGGGCGTTGACGCATTGCTTAAAACAATACTTGAATATCTTCCCGAGGGGCCTAAATATTATCCCGACGAGCTTGTAACGGACCAGCTTGAAAGATTCATGGTTTCTGAGATAATTAGGGAGAAGGTAATGGAGGCTGCCGAAGAAGAAGTCCCCCATGCGGCGGCCGTGGAGATCGTGGGATGGGAAGAACGGGAGGGGGGACCTGTCCATATAAGCGCCAATATTTGGGTTGAGCGCGAGGGGCAAAAACGTATTATAATAGGAAAGAGCGGCCGGAAGATGAAAGAGATCGGCCAGGCCGCGCGGGCCGATATCGAGGGGCTCCTCGGCTCGAGGGTTTTTTTGGAGCTCTGGGTAAAAGTAAAGAAAGGATGGCGTTCGGACATCCGCGCGATCAGGGACTTGGGGATGGAATAGGTGCGGATATAGATGATAAAGATTGAGATGATAGATGCTTATTGAGATGAGGGTGGAAGGGCTCCTCTTCGACCCGAGGAGCAACATGTACATACTGCTCCTCCGGGAGGTGGACGGCGCCTCCACGCTCCCCATCTGGATAGGAAAGCCCGAGGCCGACTCCATCGCCCTAGCCCTGGGAAAAGTCATGACCCCCCGCCCGCTTACGCACGACCTTGTGAAGAACGTCATCGAGAACCTGAAGATGCGGGTGACCCGCATAGTGGTGACGGACCTCCTTGAGAATACTTATTACGCCCTTATCTACCTCACGGACGGGAGGAAGGAGACCCCCGTGGACTCGCGCCCATCGGATGCCGTTGCCGTTGCGCTCCGCACAAATGCCTCCATATTCGTCGAGGACTCGATACTCGAGCTTCGCAATTCCGACGAGCTCGAGGAATGGCTCAAGAACCTCCGCCCGGAGGATTTCGGAAACATAATGTAGCGCATGCAGTATTTTTCTTCTTCCCGGGGGGGGCGCACCGAGGGAATCGTCCTCCGAAGCCGTCCCCTCGGAGAAGCCGACCTAATCGTCGAATATCTCACAAGGGATTTCGGCATCCAGTCCGCCTTCGCAAAAAGTCCCAGAAAAATAAAAAGCCGTTTCGGCGGGAGCCTCGAGCCCTTCACGCTGGCCCGCATCTCGCTCCTCGGCAAGGAGGAGGCCCGTCTCCCGAGGCTCACCCAGTCCGATATAATCCGCCCCTTTCAGGGCCTGAGAGAAGACCTTAAATGCTTTCTCCTCCTCTCCGAGCTTGCCGAGCTTACGCTAAAACTCCTGCCCGAAAGAGCGCCGGAAGGGGAGGCGTTCCGGCTTATGCTCTGGGCGCTGGAGCAATTGGAGGCCGGGCGCGAATGCGCCGAACCCTTCATTCCACTTGTCTTTAAAATAAGGCTCCTCTCTATAGCCGGGTATGCGCCCGCGCTGAAGGGTTGCGTAAAATGCAGAAAACCCAGCACAAGATATTTTCCCCTCGACGGCGCGCTTATTTGCGAGGCCTGCAAAAAGGGCACGGGCTTTATGGAGCTTTCGCCCCCAATGCTCAAGCTCTACGAGGGCCTGAGCCTCTGGCCCCTTGAGAAAGTGATGAGGATAAAGCCCTCCGATAGGCTCCTCCTTGAGCTAAAGAATTTTATCGAGGCCCACATAAAAGACGGCATATCCGTCTTTACGAGAACGAGCAGGTTCAGGGAGTAACCCCTCCCCTTAAATTCCCCCTTTTTTCTGAATGTTCAATTCCGCCTTCAAAAAGTATCTTCTTTCAGGCACTTAGAAGCCCGATTTGAAATTTTTTTTCAATTCGCCCCTCACCCCTTGCCCCTCTCCCGTAACCCCTCCTGCTCCCCTTAACCTAAAGGGGAGTGCCAATTTGTGTCAAAGAACAGGCCAAGCACTCAAAAGGGCCTCTTAGTAGCCAATTGAGTGCTCGGCCGTTAAAGGATAACAGGCGGGAGGGGGACAGTGTCTATGGGACAGGGGTCACTATTTTCGTGTCCGGGGGGAAGGGAGGGATAATTTTAAGGACAGGGCGCAGCAAGCAGCGCCCCTACGCATCTTGAAATCGTATGCTCTAAATGTGTAAAGTACAACCGGAAATGGGCAAGTTTAATTTTGAAGAAATGGCAAACTTTGAGGTGGGAAAGGGGAAAATAGAACCGTCCCCTTTTCGCTTTGTCCCCTTTTCGCTTTCCTAATGATTCGCTTTATCAGCTTATCTGCTGAAATTGTCGGAACAGGCAGGGAATGATAAAATAGCATAGAGGAGCAGATGCCACATGCGCGCGACTCGCGTTTTGTGTCTTTTCCTAATAATTTCATTTTTTCTATCTTCCCGATGGTATGAAATTGCATGCGGTAATGAACCGTTGCCTGCCGGACGTGAACCTCTTATCGATAAATACCATAAGGTTGAGAAAGAACTGGAGAAAAGCACGCTCGCTATTCCCTTCTATGTAGAATCGTCCGTGAGTAAAAATGCCTCCCGTGTCGATATCTACGGCACAATTAACTATCCTTTCGGTCTTATAAAAAATGAGTTTCTGGTTCCGACCAACTGGTGCGAGATTGTTTTGCCTCATCCTAATATAAGGGCATGTACGCATAGGAAAATGAATGATACATGGCTGCTCAATATCTATAACGTCAAAAAATTCTCCAGACCTCTTGAGGATGCATATCAAATGAAATTCGTATACCGCGTAAGTGAACTGCAACCCTTCTATTTTGATATCGCACTCACTGCACATGAAGGTCCCTTTCATACAAGGGACCACCAGTTCGAATTTGAGGCGATACCTTTAAACGGAGGCACGACATTTATTCATTTCCGTTATTCTTTTGGCTACAGTTCCTTGGGATATTTCCTTATGAAAATATTCGGCGGAAGCAAGGTCGGTTTCAGCGTAATCGGTACGGATAGTGAGGGCAACCCTGTTTATGTAGGCGGCTTAAGGGGCGCGGTCGAGCGTGACGTTGTATCCCATTATCTTGCAATTCTGGCGTACATGGACACACTTGGGATCCCTGCCGAGCAGCGATTTGAGAAACGGATCAGTCAATGGTATGCTTTGGCCGCTCTATACAAAAAACAACTTCTCGAAATGGAAAAGGAAGAATATCTCACTTACAAAAGACATGACCGAGAAAGTCAGCAAAAGCTTCAAAGTGATTTGAACAGATAAGAACTATAAAAGTTTGCAACATTCACTTTTGCAGGGTCTGTTAACTGAACCCCCTCAATTCCTTAATAGAACCGTTCCCAATGTTCGCCTTTTTTTAACAAAAGGACCCTCTCCAAATCCCCTATTCCCTTTACCGGTAAACATCCTTTCTGTGCCGCACTTTGAGGACCGTTACAATCTCATCCCCAATATCAACGACGTACATAATCCGGTAATCCCCGAAACGATAACGGAAGAGTCCGGCGAGGTTTTTTGTAGGGGCGCCGCTTGCCGCGCCCTGTCCTTAAATATTGTCCCAGCGATACGACTTTTCCTTCCAAGCGTTTTCAATAAAAATTCATTCAAATAGGCGGAAGGAGAAACCCGGAAAATATCATAATAAAAAGAGGGCGCAGCAAGCAGCGCCCCTACATAAATTCAAAAATAATTCCCGGAGCAGGTACGTGCCCTCACAAAAAAGTTAAAATAAACAGATATGGACATCTATCTTATTGACGGGAATTCTTTTATTTACAGGGCTTTTTTTGCCATTAGGGGGCTCAGGGACTCGAAGGGCAGGCCGACGAACGCCATATTCGGCTTCGCCAATATGATGATGAAGCTGATACGGGAGCTTAAGCCCGGGGGGATTGCACTCTGCTTCGACCGCCCGGAGCCCACAAACCGCCACAGGCTCTTCGAGGATTACAAGGCGCACAGGCCGGGCGCCCCGGACGAGCTTATCGAACAGCTCCCCGCCATCCGCCGGTTCATCGAAGCGATGAGGATAAAGGTCTTTGAGCTTCCGGGCTATGAGGCCGACGACATTATTGCCTTGATAGCGGATAAGGCCGCAGAGGCGGGCCATAAAGTCTTTATCATCACCGGCGATAAAGACATGCTCCAGCTCGTCCATGACGGCATAAAGGTGTACGACCCCATGAAGAACGCCATCCTCGACGAGGAATACGTGAAAGAGCGCTTCGGTGTGCCCCCGGGGCGGATACCCGAGTTCATGGCCCTGATGGGAGACGCCGTGGACAATATCCCCGGAGTGAAAGGGATAGGGGAGAAGACGGCAAGGGAGCTTCTTCAGGAATTCAAAAGCCTCGATGAGCTGATGGCCCATCCGGAAAGGATAAAAAAGGAAAGAACGAGAAGGCTTATAGAGGAGAGTATCGAAAACATAAAACTCTCCCGCGAGCTTGCGACCATACACAGGGATTTCCCCCTGAAGGTGAATTTAAAAGAGCTTGCCATGGCCGGGCCCGACTGGCAGGGCCTCCTTGCCATGTTCCAGGAATACGAATTCACGTCCTTGATGAAGCTCGTCCCCGGCGGCCCGCCCCCGGAGAGGCATTACGAGGCGGTACTAAAGGAGGAAAGATTAAAAGAGCTTTTAAAGGGAATAAAAGATGAGGCCGCCATAAGCATTCAGAGCGAAAACAGGTCTCTAATTGATGCAAAAATAATCGGACTCTCAATCGCTCCGCAAACGGGGGAGGCCTTTTATGTCCCGATAGGACACGAGTATCCGGGCGCGCCCCGTCAGATACCCTCCGAGCGCGCCTTTTCCATTTTAAAAGAGGTCTTTGAAAACGAATCGATTTCAAAGACAGGCCACGATCTAAAGCGCGCGATGCTTTTATTGGAAAATGAGGGCTTTACTCTTAAAGGGAGTCTTTACGACACTATGATCGCCTCCCACCTCCTGAACCCGTTAAGGGGAGAGCACAGCCTCGAGACCGTGGCCCTCGAACACCTCTCCATTAAAAAGAGGACGCGGGAAGAGGTTGCGCCGAAGGGGATGCCTTTTGGCCAGGTGCAGATAGAAAAGGCCGCAGGGTTTTCCTCGCACGAGGCGGAGCTTTCCCGCGACCTTAAAGGACTTCTTTTTACGCGCTTAAGGGAGGAGGCCCTCGAGAACGCTTATTTCACGCTTGAGATGCCCCTTATCCGCGTCCTTGCCCGAATGGAAAGGACAGGGGTGAAGGTGGATTCGGAAAAATTAAAGGCCCTCTCGGAAGAGCTTGATAAGGAGCTTGAAGCCATAAAGACGAGGATTTATTTTCTTGCCGGCGGGGAATTCAACATCAACTCTCCAAGGCAGCTGGGGCATATCCTTTTTGATGTGCTCAGATTAAAACCGGGCAAAAAAGGGAAGACGGGGTATTCCACCGCTGTGGGCGTTTTGGAAGAGCTTTCCAAAGAGCACGAGCTTCCCAAGGAAGTGCTCGAATGGCGGGAGCTGTTCAAGCTAAAGTGCACCTATGTGGACGTCCTGCCCGCTCTGGTGAACCCGAAGACGGGGAGGATCCATACTTCTTTTAATCAGGCGATTACTGCAACCGGGAGGCTGTCGAGCACGGACCCCAACCTCCAGAACATCCCGATAAGGGGCAAGTGGGGCATCAAGGTGCGCGAGGCGTTTGTCCCCGAAAAGGGGGCAAAGATCATCTCCGCCGATTATTCCCAGATAGAGCTCCGGGTGCTGGCATATCTTTCCGGGGATGATGCCCTCAAGGAACTGTTCAGGAACGGGTCGGACATACATACCGCGACGGCCGCCGAGATATTCGGCATATCGCCAAAGGATGTGACGGCAAACCACAGGAGGGTTGCCAAGTCCGTGAATTTCGGCGTGGTCTACGGCATAACGCCCTTCGGCCTCTCCGAGCAGTTGGGCATAAGCACGGAAGAGGCCGCGAACTATATAAGCAGGTACTTTGAGAGGCATCCGGGCGTAAAAAAATATATACAGGAGATCATCGCAAAGGCCCGTAGGGAGGGGTTTGTGAGGACCATCTCCGGGAGGAAGCGGCCCATACCCGAACTCAAGGGGAAGGACGCCCGGACGCGGGCCTTGGGGGAGCGCCTCGCCATGAACTCCCCCGTGCAGGGCTCGGCGGCGGATATTATAAAGAAGGCCATGATAAGCCTCTCGGAAAAATTAGAAAATTACGGCACCCGCCTTACCATCCAGGTGCATGACGAGCTGGTCTTCGAGAGCCCCGAGGATGAGGTTGAAAAAGTCCTTCTCCTTATAAAAGAGGAGATGGAAAGGGCCGCGCCTCTGGGGATTCCGGTTGAGGTCGAGATAGGAGCGGGTATGAACTGGGCCCAGGCGCATTGATTTGTGCTATTATTTCCTGTCCGGACCAGTCCTCGCGCCCGCCGGGATGCTTGCTAAAATATTTATATGCAATGCATTTCCCATTCAAAGGAGGGACGCGATGAAATCGAGGGCGTTATTTTATTTCGATATGGAAGGGAAGTGGATCGAGGCGATAAAGGAAGGCAGGAAGACGGTGGACGTGAGGGTAAACATTCAGCCGTATGCCGACGTGAAAAAGGGCGACATTATCTGCTATCACGGCGTGGACGTGATCGTGAAAAAAGTGAACGCTTATTATGGGCTTAACGATCTCCTCAATGCCGAAGGCATTAAGAGGGTAGTCCCTGAGGCATCGGACATAAACGAGGCCATCCGCGCCCTCAAGTTCAAGGTGCACGAAATAGAGCGCCCGCACGGACTGCTCGCCTTCGAGATAGAGGCCCTGCCCAAAGAAGAGGAGAGATGAAGGAGATAGCCAATTTTCTGTTCGAGGCGGGGATGCTCAAGCGCACTCCCCGGAGCGGGTTTCAGTTCCTCGGCTCCGGGGCCGAATCCGTGGCGGAGCACGTCTTCAGGGCCGCATGCGTGGGCTATGTGCTGGGCAGCCTTTCTCAAGGGATTAATAAGGACCGGCTCCTTAAGCTATGCCTCTTCCACGACATGATAGAGGCCCGGACGGGAGACCTGAATTACGTGAACAAGAAATACGTGACTGTCGATGGAAAAAAAGCTGTGGACGAATTGACGGAGAAACTTCTCTTCGGGGAGGAGCTTGCTTCTTTAATAAGGGAGTTCGAGGAGCAGGCGACGCCCGAGTCCCACCTGGCTTATGATGCCGACCAGCTCGAGATGATACTTGCCCTCAAGGAATATAAAGACCTGGGCTCAAAGTACGCGGACGAGTGGCTTGAGTTCGCGTTAAAAAGGCTCAAGACCGTACTTGCCGGAAAACTCGCCGCCGTCATACTCGAAACGGATTCCTCCCTCTGGTGGTTCTCCGATAAAAGCGACTGGTGGATAAAAGGCAAGTAGGCCCGCGTCAGAACCTAAAGTTTACCATTAAGACTACATTCAGTCCTTCTTGCGTTCCCATAGAAGCGCCCTATACTTTTCATAGGGGTGTCTCACTCCCCGAGGCGTTGTCTTTATGCTTTACCCGATTAATTTTAAGAGAGTTTTGTTTTTTGTCTTCCTTCTTGTTTTGTCCTGCGGGGGCGGCGGAGGCCCAGGCACTGAGAACTTTGCCCCCGGGACCCCCCTTGCCGTGGACCCCGCAAACCCACGCTATTTCATGGACAGAAGCGGCAGGGCCGTCTATCTTACCGGCTCCCATACCTGGGCGAACTTGAAGGACAGGGGGACGACGGACCCGCCCCCTCCGTTCGACTTCGACGCGTATCTGGCCTTTCTCAAAAAGAACAACCACAATTTCATAAGGCTCTGGACGCTCGAGGAGACGAACTATGCCGATCCTGAAAAAGACAAGCATTTCTACATGAGTCCATCCGCATGGGCGCGCTCCGGTCCCGGGCTTGCCCTTGATGGAAAGCCCAAATTCAACCTGGAAGTTTTCAATGAGGCCTATTTCACGAGGCTGAGGAGCAGGGTGGCTGCCGCCCGCGCCAACGGCATCTTCGTCTCGGTAATGCTCTTTGACGGCTGGAACGCGCTTAATACCGGGCGGGATAAATCCAAGTGGAAGGGGAACCCCTTCAACGCGGAAAATAACGTGAACGGCATTGACGGAGACCCCGATAAAAGCGGCATCGGCCACGAAACGAACACCCTCTCAGTCCCGGCAATAACCAGGATACAGGAAGCCTATGTAAAAAAAGTCATAGACACGGTGGGCGACCTGGAAAACGTCCTCTGGGAGATAGCAAACGAAGGGCACGCAGGCTCGGTCGAGTGGCAATATCATTTCATTGATTTCGTGAAGGGATACGAGAGGACGAAAAAACCCCTCCGGCATCCTGTGGGGCTCACTTTTATAGAGCCGCACGGCGACAACTCGGAGCTGTTCGAAAGCAACGCGGACTGGATATCTCCCGGCGCACGGACCTACTATACGAACCCGGAAGAGCCGTACAAGGTGGACCCGCCCGAGGCCGACGGCGGAAAGGTCATCATCCTCGACACCGACCACCTCTGGGGGGTAGGAGGCGACCATAAATGGGTCTGGAAAAGTTTTTTAAGGGGCTATAACCCGATTTTTATGGACCCGTATGAGGAGGAATACGATTACGAGTCGGGGGAAAAGGAGGAGTTCGATGTCGTCCGGAAGAGCATGGGGCAAACCCTCTCATATGCCAACCGCGTTGACCTCCGGAACATGCTCCCGGCCGGAAGACTCGCCTCCACAAAATACTGCCTCGCAAAGGCGGGCTCGGAATATCTTGTTTATCTCCCGGAGAGAGGCTCCGTAAGTATGAATCTGGGGGACGCGGAGGGCGAGTTCACGATCGAATGGTTCAGCCCGGTGGAGGGTTCGACTGTTAATGGCGAGCCAGTCCAGGGCGGGGGAGAAGTGAAGCTCGTTTCACCTTTCGAGGGGGATGCGGTGGTTTATCTTAGAAAAAATTAGCTGTTGAATGATTCTTTACCATGCCGGCAAGGTTCCTTCCTGAAGTCCGGACTGAAACACTCCGTTTCAATTGTGCGGATTTTCGGCCATAATCCTGCTTTTAATATTGTAGAGGAGTTAAGATTTGTGATTAAGATTGAGGACCGGGGTGTCCTGTTTTATGTAGATTCCGTCTTGTCAATATGCAACCTCTTTTCCCCTGTAGTCGGGATTAAACGGCACCTGATTATTGAGCACCCCGATTGCAAGCACGAGGAGTTTTCTCATGGAGGCCGTCACCGCCACC
>Ga0214473_10011300_pt1 | contig 10478 bp, 7 predicted proteins | sample RVTome_7_FD_203509 | JGI IMG/M metagenome (GOLD analysis project Ga0214473, IMG submission 203509) | Soil microbial communities from uranium-contaminated site in the Upper Colorado River Basin, Wyoming, United States - RVT98D197 | ecosystem: Environmental > Terrestrial > Soil > Contaminated >... | reverse complement strand
CGCGAAACGACCGGTCCCCGACAGGCACACGTATTGGGGGTCCAGAGGGCTTTCCCCCTGGTTCATCAGCCGCTCGGTCGCCCGCGCCGCGTTGTCGCTCTCGCGGCTGCGGAAGTACACGAGGCCCTGCGAGATCGCGAGGCTGCGGCCGCTGATGCGCGGCGCGGCGTCCGCGGCGAACGGCGCGGACGGGCGGCCCGGGAGGCGCGGCGTCAGCTCCACGGGCTCGCAGTCGGAGCCGGCCGGGCACTCCGCCGGCAGCCGGTAGACGCGCAGGACCGGCTCGAAGACGATGCCGTTGCCGTTCGCGTCGCAGCGCTCGGGCACCTCGCAGTCGCCCTCGAGCGGCTCGAGCTCGAGGAAGGCCACGAGGTCGCCCTCCACCGCCACGGCCGGGAAGCGGAAGCGGCCATCGCGGACCCGGGTCACCGCCCGGCTCTCGGCCCCGGCGGTGCCGATCCGCAGCAGCTCGCCCGTGCGGTGGTCGCGCAGCCGCAGCACCGGGTCCTTGGCGTCCGAGTCGTCGTTCAGGTGCGCGCCGTCGATCGCCTCGTTTGCGACGAAGGCGAAGAGGTCTTCCGATTCGATCAGACCATCGAGCGGAACGGGGCTCTGCGCGTCGAGCTCGAGCTGATCTCCGCCGCGGGCGATCAGCACCGGGCCCACGCCCCCCGCGAGGCGGTTCGGGTTCGAGAAGTCGAAGAGCGTCTCGCAGGTGGCGCCCGTGCCACACTCGACATCCTGGGTGCAGGCCCGACCCGGGTCCTCGCCTCCGACGCAGCCTCGCCGCTGCACCCGGATCACGCCCACCGGGGCGTCGACCGAGCCGAAGAGCGAGAGGGCGCCGCTGGCGTTCGGGTCCGCGATCGGCGTGAAGATCGGCGGGAGCTTCTGGCCGCCGGGCGCCCAGGAGGAGAGGAAGGCCTCGCTCGGGATCGCCACCGGCAGGGCGCTTCCGACGAAGGCCGGCAGCGTCGTGTTGCCCTGGATCAGCCGCGGCACCGGGATCCGGTCCGCCTGGATCAGCACCCCGCGGTAGTCCATCGGGACGAGCGCGTTGCCGGCCGCGTCGACCGTGAAGCGCGCCTCGCTCTCGAGCCCCGTGCAGGGCGTCCCGGGCGTCGCGGTCGTGCACAGCGCCTGGTAGTCGTTGGGAGGGGGCAGCGCCGTGAAATGGCCGAAGGTCGGGTCGAGGTGGGCCGCGCCCGTCTCGCAGGTGCCGTCGCGCGCGTAGAGCTCGTCGATGCAGGCGACGAGGCCAGGGGTGTCGGCGCAGCGCGAGGCGAGCAGGCCCAGCGGCAGCGGCGCCGTCACCGGCGTCACCGCGATCGTCGACGGGCCGGTAAGCGTGTGGTCATCGTCGGGGGCGTCGAGGAGTGCATCGGTATCGGGGAAGCGGAAGCGCAGCCGGAACGGCAGGCAGGCGCCGCCGTCGCCGCACGGGCCGGCTTCCGTACACGCCTGGCCCGCGCTCGGGCCCCCGACGCACTCGCGCTGGATCGCGGGCGCGGGGCTGCCGAGCGTCGCCCCGCACGTGACCCGGCCCTCGCCTGTGAGCGTCCCGGCCGCGGTGGCGAGCGTCTGGCAGAGATCCCGGTTCGCCGCGGTCCCAATCACCACCGCGTTGCGGGCACCCCCGCCGGGCGGCTCGAAGAGCACCGTCACGAAGTAGTCGTCCTCGGGCGCGAAGCCGCCGGGGAGATCCGCGAAGCCCGTCGAGTCGGGCTCGCACACCGGGCGCAGGCGGACCAGGATCTCCTCGCCGTCGTCGTTCGGAATCGCGAAGGGGCGGTTCACCGAGCCGAGGGCGCCCCGGAACTCCTGCGTCACCCCGGGGATCACGTCGCACATCGCCCGCGCCACCTCCGGGGGGAACAGGCAGTACAGCGCGGTGACAGCGGAGAGGAGGAACCGAGGTCCGAAGCGGGCCATCTGAAGCTCCCGGGTCATTCTTACCACGCGCGGGCTCCCCCCTGATAGAGTCTCTCGCCCGCAAGTGAATGGACCACGCCCGCCGGGACGGCTCCCGAGAACTCACCCCAGGCCGCGCGCGGTTCACCGATGCCAGCTGCCTCGGGATCGACGCATTGGACCGGTGTGCGTCGATCGGGGGTAGACCTACCGGCGGCGCCCGCTCACACGCTTCGGGCGTGCCCGGTCAGGCGAGACCCATCAGCTCCGCCACGCCGTAGCGGTGCCCGGCGAGGAGGCCGCCGTCCACCGGGAGCGCGTGCCCGCTCACGAAGGAGGCGTCGTCCGAGAGCAGGAAGGCCGCGGCGGCCGCGACCTCCTCGGCGCGGCCCGCGCGGCCGAGCTGGTGCGCCTCGACGAAGTGGCGGCGCGGACCCGCCATGCCGGCCTCGGGGAAGATGCTGCGCGACATCGGCGTGTCGATCAGGCCCGGGCAGATGCAGTTGACGCGGATCCCGCGGCGGCCGTAGTCCATCGCCATGTTGCGCGTCAGCAGCACGACGCCGCCCTTCGACGCGTTGTAGGCGCTCCCGCCCTCGGCCCCCTCGAGGCCCTCGATGCTCGCGACGTTCACGATGCTGCCGCTGCGCCGCTCGAGCATCCGCGCCACGGCGTGCTTGCAGACGAGGAAGCTGCCGGTGAGGTTCACGGCGAGGACGCGATTCCACTCCTCGAGCGACAGCAGGTGGACGGGGCCACCCCCCGCCACGCCGGCGGCGTTCATCACGCCATCGATCCGCCCGTGAGCCGCGAACGCATCGGCGACGAAGCGCTCGACCTGCGCCTCCTCCCGCACGTCCACCCGCGCGAGCCGCGCCGCCGGAGCCACGCGCAGGACCTCGCTCCAGACCTCGCCCGCCGGGGCGACGTCGGCCCCGACCACCTGCGCACCCTCTTGCGCAAGGCGCAGCGCCGAGGCGGCGCCGATGCCCGAGGCAGCACCGGTCACGAGCATCACGCGGCCCTCGAGCCGTCGGCCGCCCGGTTGGGAGGGCGGCGTCACGCGCGACCCGCGGTCGCGTCCGAGACGCGCAACACGGTGCGGATGCCGCGCCCCGCCGCGAGGTCCGCGAAGCCCTCGTTCACCTCCGTGAGCGGCCGCCTCGCGGTCACGAGCCCCTCGAGGTCGAGCCGCCCCGCGCGCCAGAGCGCGAGCATGCGCGGGATCTCGCGCAGCGAGTTGCAGCCGCCGAGGAGCGTCGCGAGGATGCGCTTGCCGGTCGCCAGGAAGGCCGCGGCGGGCTCGATGTGGAGCGCGTCCCCGAGCGGCGGTGCGCCGACGCAGACGGTCGTGCCGCCGTTGCGCGTGGCTGCGACGCAGGCGGCGATCAGCGCGCCCTTCCCCGCCGCCTCGAACGCGTAGTCGACGCCGATGCCCGTGAGCGCGTGCGCGCGCGTCACCACGTCCTCCTGCGTGGGATCGATCAGGTCGGTCGCGCCGAAGCGGCGGGCCACCTCGCGCCGCGCCGCGAGCGGATCGGAGACGAGGATGCGCGAGGCGCCGGCGAGGCGGGCCCCCTGGACCACCGAGAGGCCGACGCCGCCGAGGCCCGTCACGAGCACGGTCGCCCCCTCCTCGACGCGCGCGTCGTTCAGCACGGCGCCGACGCCCGTCTGGACGGCGCAGCCGATCACGCAGGCCACGTCGAGCGGAACGTCCGCCGGAATCTTCACCGCACCCGTCGCGCGAACGATCGAGTACTCCGCGAGGGCGCCGAGGTTGAGCCCGCGATACACGGGCTGTCCGCCGCAGGAGAGCGGGGTCGTCCCGTCGGGCAGCGTGCCCGTCGCGAGCCCGCTGTTCTGCATGCACAGGCTCGACTGACCGCGGAGGCACCATGCGCAGCGCCCGCAGGGCGGGCACGGGGAGAGCACCACCGCATCGCCCGGCGCGAGGCCCTCGACCTCCGGACCGACGGACTCGACCACCCCCGACGCCTCGTGCCCGAGCACGACGGGCAGGCGCGAAGGGAAGGTCCCTTCGACGACACTCAGGTCCGAGTGGCACAGGCCGCAGTGCGCGACCCGGACGCGCACCCACCCCGGCCGCGGCTTCTCGATCTCGAGGTCGTCGCGCACGCGCAGGGGACGCCCCTGCGCCTCGAGCACTGCAGCCCGCATCTCGGCACCTCCGGTGTACCGCCGGCGGCGGTAAGGGCCCGTACTCTACCCGATCCTCCGCTCGCGGGGTCGCGGCGACGAACCTACACTCGCCCCCGGAGCGCCTGGCTTGTTCCCCCTCTACGACGAGAATCCGCACTTCCTCACCCCGCTCGTCACGTGGGGCATCATCGCGACGAACGCCGCCGCGTGGCTGCTGGTGCAGGGCCTCGGAACCGACCCCGCGCTGACCCGCTCGGTCTGCGAGCTCGGACTCGTACCGGGAGAGCTCCTGCAGCGGATCGCGCCCGGCACGAGCATCCCGATCGGCGAGGGGGTCTTCTGCGTCACCACGGCGCGCCCCGGCTGGCATACGCTCGTGACCTCGATGTTCCTGCACGGTGGCTGGATGCACCTGATCGGGAACATGTGGTTCCTTTGGATCTTCGGGAACAACGTCGAGGACTCGATGGGGCACGCCCGCTTCGCCGTGTTCTACCTGCTCTGCGGCCTCGCGGCGGCCGCGCTCCAGATCGCGTTCCAGCCGAGCTCCGGCATCCCGATGGTCGGGGCCTCGGGCGCGATCGGCGGCGTGATGGGGGCGTACGTCGTCCTCTACCCGCGCGTGCGCGTGCACACCGCCGTCGTCCTCGGCTTCTACGTGAGCCGGTTCTCGGTGCCCGCGAGCGTCATGCTGGGCTACTGGTTCCTGCTCCAGCTCGTCGGCGGCGCCATCGGGCTCGGGCGCGGCGCGGCCGGCGTCGCCTTCTGGGCGCACGTCGGCGGCTTCGCGGCCGGCGTGCTGCTGATCGCGCTCTTTCGCGACCCGGACCTCGTGCGCCGGCACCCCCTCCACGGCATGGCCCGACGTGGCTGGGAGGAGTGAATCCCCTATCCTGAGCGACCCGCGCTCCGGGCCCTTGCCAGCGACACAGGAGACCCCGAATGCGCTTCTCGTACGCCGAGTCGATGTGCGATCCCAAGCAGTACTTCCCGCTCGCCATCGCCGCCGAGCAGGCCGGCTACAGCTCCTTCTGCATTCCCGACAGCATCCTCTACCCGGAGCACTCCGACACTCGCTACCCCTACACCGCCGACGGAAACCGGGAGTTCCTGGAGGGCAGGCCCTTCATCGAGCCCTTCTCGCTGATCCCGGCCCTCGCCGCCGTGACGGAGCGGCTGCGCTTCACGACCTTCGTGGTGAAGCTCGCGATCCGCAACCCGGTGCTCGTCGCGAAGCAGGCGACCTCCGTCGCCGTCCTTACCGACAACCGCTTCGGCTTCGGAATCGGTCTCTCGCCCTGGCCGGAGGACTACGCGGCCTGCGCTGTGCGCTGGGAGCGCCGCGGCGAGCGGATGGACGAGATGATCGAGATCCTCCGCGGTCTCCAGACGGGCTCCTTCTTCGGGTTCCAGGGCAAGCACTTCCAGATCGAGCGCATCAAGCTGTGCCCGGTCCCGACGCAGCCGATCCCCTTGCTCGTCGGGGGCCACGCCGCCGCCGCGCTGCGCCGCGCGGCCCGGGTCGGCGACGGCTGGATGCACGCGGGCGGCGACGGCGGCGAGCTCGCGAAGCTGCTCGCGCGCCTCGGCGAGCTGCGCCGCGAGTACGGCACCGATAAGCGGGCCTTCGAGATCCACGTGATCTCGCTCGACGGCTTTACGCTCGACGGCGTGCGGCGCCTCGAGGAGATGGGGATCACCGACGCGATCGTGGGCTTCCGGAACGCCTACGAGAAGGACACCCTGACCCTTCAGCAGAAGCTCGACGCCCTGCGCGGCTTCGCCGACCGGGTGATCGCCAAGGCCTGAGCAAGCGCCCGCAGGGCGCGCGCAGCGAGCCGCAGGCGAGCGAAGTTCATCGAGTCAGCGCATCAGCTCGCCGGCGTTCACGAGCAGCGCCTGGCCGGTGATCATGCGCGCCCGATCCGAGCACAGGAAGACCACCGCCTCGGCGACGTCCTCGTCGGCCGGAATCTCTCCGAGCGGAAAGCGCTGCTTGAGCTCGGCCACGACCTCCGCGACCGGCACCCCGCGCCGCCTGGCCTCGCCGTCGACGTAGGCCTGGACGGGCGGTCCCCACATCCACGTCGGCACCACGCTGTTCACGCGAATGCGCTTCGGGCCGAACTCCTTCGCCATGCAGTACATGGCGCTGTGCAGCGCGCCCTTCGCGGACGCATAGGCAGCCTGTGGGATCTGCGGGTACATCGACGCCTGGCTCCCGATCAGCACGATCGACCCGCCCCCGCGGCGCTCCAGCACCGGGGCGGCCGCGCGCACGAGGTGGACCGGGCCCATCACGTTCGTCGCGAAGGACGCCCGCCAGTCGTCTTCCGAGGCCTCCATCACGCCGCCGAAGAGGAGATCGAGCGCGGCCACCTGCACCACGCCGTCGAGTCCGCCGAAGCGGTCGACGGCCGTCGCGACGAGCGTCTGGCACTGCGCGGAGTCGGTGATGTCGGTGGGGGAGATCGCGACGCGCTTGCCCGACGGGTCGAGCTCGCGGGCCGCCGCCTCGAGCTTCTCCCGCCGGCGCGCCCCCAGGATCACGTTCGCTCCGTCGCGCAGCGCGATGCGCGCCACCTCCCTGCCCAGGCCCGGCCCCACCCCGGACACCACCAGCGTCTTGCCCTCGAGAATCATCGCGCCGCCCTCCGCATCGAAGCGGCCCGCGCCCGCCGCGGACCGGGCGCCGAGCCTACCACGCCGGGGCCGAGGGCCGCCGCCCGTCCGGACGCCGCCTATACTCCGGGCGCACCCGGCCGCGGGAGATGGGGGACCGTGGGCCGCGTCGGAGGCATCGGGGTGGAGTTCAACTTCGCACAGGTCTACGAGGCGATCGCGGCGGCCGCGCCCGATCGGGAGGTGCTCGTCTTCCGCGACCGTCGCCTCCGCGCCGCCGATCTGGCCGATCGAAGCCGGAGGCTCGCGAGCTTCCTCGCGTCGCGCGGGCTCGGGGCGCATCGGGAGCGCGAGGAGCTCGCCAACCACGAGTCGGGCCAGGACCACCTCGCGATCTACCTCTACAACGGCAACGAGTACATCGAGGGCATGCTCGGCGCCTTCAAGTCCCGGGTGGCCCCCCTCAACGTGAACTACCGCTACGTGGAGGAGGAGCTCCTCTACCTGTTCCAGAACGCCCGGGCGCGCGCGGTCCTGTATCACGCGGAGCTCGCGCCGCGCGTGGCCGCGATCCGCTCCCATATCCCCGACCTCGAGGTGCTGATCCAGGTCGCCGACGGCTCGGGAAATCCGCTGCTCCCGGACGCCGTCGACTACGAGACCGCGCTCGCGGCCGCGTCCCCGAAGCTCCCCGACCTGCGCCACTCGCCGGACGACCTCTACATCCTCTACACCGGCGGAACCACCGGCATGCCGAAGGGCGTGCTCTGGCGCTCCGCGGACATCTACGTGGCGGCGATGGGCGGCCGCAAGCCCGACGGGAGCGAGTTCGCTTCGCTCGACGAGGTCGCGGCCCAGGCCCGTGCCGGCGGCCAGATGAAGACCCTGGTGGGTCCTCCGCTGATGCACGGCGCCGCCCAGTGGGCCTGCTTCATCATGATGGGGATGGGCAACGGCCTGGTCTTTCCGAGCGATCCGACGCGCCTCGACCCGCACGACGCCCTCTCGACGATCGAGCGCGAGCGCTGCGTGTCCGTCACGATCGTCGGTGACGCCTTCGCGCGGCCGCTCCTCGACCAGATGGCGCGGGAGCGCTACGACCTCTCGAGCCTGCTCGTGATCGGCTCCGGAGGCGCCCCGCTCTCCACCGCCCACAAGCGGGAGTTCCTCGAGAGGCTTCCGCACGCGACCGTCCTCGATTCGATCGGCTCTTCCGAGACCGGCATGCAGGCCAGCAACCCGAGCAACCGCGGCACCGGCGTGTCGACCGGCCAGTTCCGCCCCGGCCCGGGCGCCTGCGTCGTCTCCGAGGACCTCCGGCGCGTGCTCGAGCCCGGAGACCAGGAGATGGGCTGGTTCGCACAGCGCGGACGCGTGCCGCTCGGCTACTTCGGCGACCCGGAGAAGACGGCGCGCACCTTCCCCGTGATCGAGGGCGTCCGCTACTCCGTGCCCGGGGATCGCGCCCACTACCGGGCTGACGGCATGATCGAGGTGCTCGGGCGCGACTCCGTCACGATCAACTCGGGCGGCGAGAAGATCTTCGCCGAGGAGGTCGAGCACGCGCTGAAGCAGCACCCCGGCATCTACGACTGCGTGGTCGCCGGCCGCCCCAGCGAGCGCTGGGGGCAGGAGGTGGTGGCGATCGTGCAGCTGCGCGAGGGCGCGCGGCCGAGCGAGGACGAGCTGCTCGCCGAGGCGCAGAAGCACGTGGCGCGCTACAAGCTGCCCAAGGCCTTCGTCTTCCGCGAGCGGATCCAGCGCAGCCCGAGCGGCAAGGCCGATTATCGCTGGGCCCGAGATCAGGCCGTGGGAAGCTGATCCCCGGCCGGGGCCTTTCGACCGGCCGCCGCGGCAGGTACCTTCGCTACCACCCCCCGCCGAGAACGCCCATGGAGTACCTGAACACCTCGCTCCTCGAGTCGATCGATCCGGCGGAGTACCAGCGCACGCACCCCTTCCCGTGGATCGGCCTCGAAGGCGCGCTCACGGACGAGGGATACCGCGCGCTGCTCGCATCGCTACCGCTCGCCTCGCAGTTCGAGAAGGACTTCGGCTACGGGCGAAAGCACGGCCAGCAGAGCCACGATCGCTACACGCTCGAGTGGAGCCCCGAGCGCGATCCGGAGCTCCCGAAGCCCTGGGTCGAGTTCATCCACGAGTGTCTGGGCGAGCGCTACCGCGAGGTCCTCTGCAATCTCTACGACGCGGTGGCCTGCGAGTTCCGCTTCCACTGGCACTACACGCCGCGCGGCTGCTCGGTCTCGCCGCATTGCGACAGCCCGAAGAAGCTCGGCTCGCACATCTTCTACTTCAACACCGCGGATGACTGGGATCCCGCCTGGGGCGGCGACACGGTGATCCTCGACGACGGAGGCCGTCTCTCCCCGCGCTCCGCGCCGCGCTTCGAGGACTTCCCGGCGCCCATCCGGGCGAGCTCGCTCGGCAATCGCAGCCTGATCTTCTCGCGCATGCCCCACGCCTGGCACGGCGTGGAGGAGATCCGCTGCCCCGAGGACCGGATGCGCAAGGTCTTCATCGTCGTGATCAACAAGGCGAGCCCGGGCACCCGCTTCCTGCGCCTGCTGCACCGGGCGGTCGCGCGCTGAGCGCCGCGCGCCGCCCCGGGCAGCGGCGCCGTTTCACTGCACCTCGTCGCCTTCTTCGAGCTCGACGGCGAGGTCCGCCCCCCAGCGCCCGTCGCTGTCGTCGGTGGAGTAGACACCGGTGCCGTGCAGTCGCGCGACGCCCCTGTGTCGCGATGCCCGCCGTCCGGGAATCGCTCCACACTGGCTCGAACCCGCCTCGCGCGCGGAGGTTCCGCCGCCTCATGTGATTCGGGTCACGGACCGATGGGCGTCGGAGTGCGATCCACTCATTGGGAGGGAACTCATGTCGCGCCGCCACGTCACCGTTCTTCTCTGCCCCGCGCTGATCGCGCTGGCCTGCGGGGGTAGCCCCACGCCGCCGCCCGGCCCCGACCCGAATCCGGGCGGCTTCGACTGCAATGCGGCCGTCGCCATTACCGGGGTGGTCGAGGTCGAGGATCCCGTCCCCGATCGCTACATCGTCGTGCTCGCGCCCCCGGCGCCCGGCGTCCGCCAGGCGGCGACCATCGAGGCGCTGACGCGCGACTACGCGGTCCGCGAGGTCGCAGTCTTCTCGTACTCGCTACAGGGCTTCGCGTGCAGCATGGATCGCAGCGCGGCCGAGCGGATGGCCGAGGATCCCGGCGTGGCCTTCGTGCAGCAGGTCGGTACCAAGCGCGTCGCACCGCTTCCGGCGGAGCAGATCGGCGCGACCTGGGGGCTCGATCGCAGCGACCAGCGCGACCTCCCGCTCGATGGAAGCTACGACCCCGGTTCCAGCGGCGTGGGCGTGCACGCCTACGTGATCGATACCGGCACGGACGTCACCCACCCCGAGTTCACGGGGCGCGTGGGCGAGGGCTTCTCCGCCACGGGCGGAGGCTTCCTCGACGACAACGGCCACGGAACCCACGTGGCCGGGACGGTCGGGGGAACGGAGTTCGGGATCGCGAAGGACGTCGTGATCCATCCGGTGAAGGTCCTGCGCAACGGCACGGGGACGGACGCGGACGTGATCGCCGGAGTCGACTGGGTGACCCGACACGTGCAGGAGCACGGCTGGCCGGCCGTCGCGAACATGAGCCTGGGCGGCTCGCCGGCCCCCGCGCTCGACCTCGCGGTGTGCCGCTCCATCCAGGCGGGGGTCAGCTACTCCGTGGCCGCCGGCAACGAGAGCGCCGACGCCTGCGGCTC
>Ga0214473_10011299_pt1 | contig 10479 bp, 2 predicted proteins | sample RVTome_7_FD_203509 | JGI IMG/M metagenome (GOLD analysis project Ga0214473, IMG submission 203509) | Soil microbial communities from uranium-contaminated site in the Upper Colorado River Basin, Wyoming, United States - RVT98D197 | ecosystem: Environmental > Terrestrial > Soil > Contaminated >... | reverse complement strand
TTATCATCGGTGCTCACATAGATGATGTGCAGGGTACGCCTGGCGCAGATGATAATGCCAGTGGCTCGGTAGCCACCCTGATCGCTGCCGATATCCTCTCCCAGTTCCAGTGGGGCTGCACCTTGCGCTTCGCCTTCTGGACCGGTGAGGAGCAGGGCTTATTGGGTAGTTACGCTTATGCCGCGCGGGCTAACCAAAATGACGAGAACATCATCGGCTACCTGAACCTGGATATGATCGCCTGGAACACGTTAGGTTCTGATCCATACATCAACCTGATCTACTCCAGCAGCCTTCCACAAACTCTGGTAATGGCCCAGCTTTATGCGGATGTGATCGATGCTTATAATCTTGATCTTTTAACTCGGTTTGGCGCCGATATGTGGGGCAGTGACCATAATTCTTTCTGGGATTATGGCTTTAACTCCATTCTGGCGATCGAGGATGACCTGGGCAATGACTTTAATCCTTATTACCACAGCGCCCAGGATACTCCTGCCCATACCGACCCGGCATATTTCACCGATTTCGTCAAAGCCTCTGTTGCCACCTATGCCCACATGACTGGCTGCCTGATCCCCCCTGGTGAGGGAGCTCTGGACGGGCATGTCACCGCGCTAAGTAATGGGGCGCCTATCGAAGGCGCTACCGTAACTGCCGATGATGGTCAGGGGCATACCTATCCAGACGTTACCGACCCAACCGGCTATTACACCATGACCCTGCCGGCAGGAACCTACACGGTCACAGCCACTTTGGATGGCTACATTCCCCAATCGCAAAGTGCTTCTATCACTACCGGGGCGGTCACCACCGTTGACTTTGCCCTGCAGGCAGCCTGTGAGCCGGTAAGCGGGCTTGATTTTAGCTGGATGCCAGCTGAGCCATTTAACGATGAGCTGATCACCTTTACAGCCACTGTCAGCGGCACCCAGCCGGTCGACTTCCAGTGGGACTTTGGAGATACTTACACGGGTACTGGTGCTACCGTCACCCACTCCTATGGAGATGCTGATACCTACACGATTGAACTATCCGCCAGCAATGCTTGTGGTGATGGTCTGGTAAGTAAGGACATAACCCTCTTGCAGCAAATTTGGGAATTCTTCCTGCCTCTGCTTAACAGATAGTGATCTTAAATAGATAATCCAGGTGGTCACAATGCGCCACCTGGATTCTCTTTTTTCCAAAATATTATCGTCTTACCAGCGGGAGATGGATAAAATTTATGCCGAGGTACATCATTTTCCGATCATGCTGAACGACATCGGGTTCGCCGCCCAGATCAATAATCAGCTCAGCGCGAATGCCGGTTTTGCCTGCCGTCACCCCACTGGTAAAGATTGCGGCGAATTCCCCATCCGCGTCTGTGTAACCACGCACGACCTCCCCGCCTTCGATCGTCCCCAGCTGACCATCTCCTTCCGCGCCGATTTGAACCCATTGATTGGGCACCGGGTTACCCCAGTGATCACGCACGCTGGCAATCAACGTTGCGGTGGAGACGCCATCCGCTGGCAAGTTGTTGTTAGTGATGACAAGGGTGATCTGGTCGGGCAGGGGATCACCAATCTGGATCTCGGTTGAGGCAGTCACGCCGTATATATCAGATGCCATGATGGTCGCCAAGCCGTTATCTGGACCGCTGGTGTAAGTTGCCTTGAAAGAGCCGTGGTCCGTCACAGGAAACCTGGGGGCGATATCCCCATTGTTCGTGATGAGCTGGATCTCGGTGCCATCGGCAACCGCCACGCCCTGGATATCTGTAACGAAGAATTCCAAAGTTGCCTCATCCCCACCAGGGCGCAGGTAGGGAGTGGGATTAAATATTTCTATTTTATACGGCAGGCGGTGGCGGGTAATGCGTGCGCTGGCTGAATCACTGATCGCCCCCTTTTCTATTTCGGTGGCTGAAATGGTGATTATCCCAGTTGTGCCGCTGGGCAGGTTGTTGGTAAAACCCGCGGTCAGATAGACGTCAAATGTGTCAATTTCGGTTTGACCGGCATCCACACAGGCAAAAGGAAGGATCGGGAACTCAATCCACCAGCCAGCCGGCGCACTATAACTAATCCAGTAACAATGATCATGGATGTCCTTGTTGGTGAGCTGGAACTGCAGTTCGGTGACGCCGCCAAAGTTAGCCCTATCCGCCAAGGAAAGCATCTGGAAAGGCTGGAAGGTATACGGCAGCGGGTCAATGCGTACAAAGGGTTCTCCATTATGGAGCCCTTGCAAGGTTAGGTAAACGCTGCCCGCACCCAGGTAGAAGGAACCGGAGCCATACAAGCCATCGCATGAACTACCATCATTATGCAAGCCATCATCATAAAGCGTAAAGCTGTAACCAACCGGGGAGCCATCAAGGTCATGAAACAGCCCGCTTAGCTGGCAGCCATCCACCTGACCAGCCAATCGGACCAACATCTGCTGGGTACCGGTGGCTAGGGTGTGGTTGGTTGAGCTTTCCACTGCGATCGGACTGGTGGCGAAACTGGTGAAGGAGAATGTCCCAGCGCCGGTATTCCCGGCATCAACGACCGCATTCCAGTCCCCAATGCGTCCATTCGTATTGACCTGGATATACTGCACCAGGTCGAGGTTCAGGCACAGGGCACCTGGCTCAGCACAGCTGATCAAAACCCCGTCCGGGTCGGTAACTACCAACGGCTCAAAGGAACCACTGTAACCGGTAAGCAAAAAGCCGACACTCTCCATTGTAGAGTCAACGGCAACAGTGTAAGTCTTGCTCGGCTGAGGTGGGGCAGGGGTGAATTTATAGCCCATACCGTCTTCAGCCCCATTCACGTCATTGTAGCTGACTAGAATACCATCCGAGCCATTGAAATTCTCAAGACCAATCGTTGCGCTCTCCGCACCATTGGGTACGTCCAGGTATTGGAAGCGTATCTCACCCGTATCCTGGTTTAAGAGGATTTCAAATGTATTGATGACGAGGGGTTCATTCGCGTTGTACTGATATTGGTAATATTCGACAACGTACCAGTCGCCCTGCTGGATGGTAAAAATCCACCCCACGCATATTTCGGGAGAGGCTTCCACTGTGGGTGGACAGTAGGGCTTTAAATTATCCCAGAAAGGGTAGAGGGCATTGTTAGGTTCAGCGGAGGTCGGGAGGACGGTGTTGCTATTGACATAGGCAATGTGGTTGCCAAAAGTGACGTACCCCTCCTCAAAGACATGCATGGTGCTATAGGACCCTCCATAAAATTCGAAGTAGGGTGAAGGGATGGGAACATCTAATTTCTCGAATTCTCCCGGGTTGCCTCGATTGGTGCCGGAGGTGGCTTCGATCCAGGCATACTCCCAGCTGGCCAACTTGTCATAGCGGTAGGTGGCCTGGTCGCTGACGTAATCAGACCAGCGCCCGGCACCCGCACTGTTGGTAATCTGGGCACGCAGGATATCCGCAGCATCCTCCACCTGGCTGGAATCGACATACAGGAACTGCCCGCCACTGTTGAGGGCGGTGAGCAGGTAGGGCACGATGCCTCCGGGCACATCCTCTGCCATTAACCCAAGTTCTTCACGTACCTGTCCAGCCAGCAGGCGCTCAGCCATCAGGGACTGCTGCTGCTCGCGGGTGAGACCCTCAAGCAAATCGGCTGAGAAGGGTTCCAGGGTAGCCATATTTTCTGTCTTTGGAGAGCAGAGACCCATTAATGCCATCGAGGCACGCAGCTTGTTTTCGTTCAACAGCTGGCGAATATTATCCACCGATGGGCTTTGGGCGGTGTCACCATCGGTGAACAACCAGACATCCCCCCTTTCCATGTCATCGACTGCCTGGGCGAGCGCCTCCAAGGCATGGACCTCACAATCCGGGTCAGGAGACGGAATCGTGGTTAACGCATTGATCGGACCGATCAGGTCTTCAGGGAAGAACTGCCCGGCGAAGGCAGTATCATTGACAGAGCTACTGTTGTTAAATAGATCCAGGGTGAATTCCGTGCCTTCAATATCATCACCCAGGTCATTGACCGCCTCAGCAAAGAGGGTCTTCATGGCACCGAACTTGGGTCCGTTCATGCTGGCAGAGTTATCGCCTACATAGGTGAGCTGTTTCCACCACCGGTATACATCGGCTGGGCTGAAATCATTGATCGTCGAGCCTGCGTCAGGGTTACCTGCAAGCCGACTGGATGGAACAAGGGTATAGCCGGTATTTTGCTTCACTGCCGCAGCTGTTTTATAGTCAGCCGTTCTACCATCATCGACCCATCCGCGCATGTAGGTATCAAAGTCACAGGTATCATCGAACAAGCCATAGGCAACATCATTGAATGCTGAGGATGTGTATACCGCCTGGATCACGCCATGCCCATAGGCGACCTGGTCTTGACTATCCCAATGATCATCATACAAATCCCACAGGGCTCTTGCAATCGCCCCTTCATTTTCAGTAGTCGCCTGACACGAATAACAGGTTTCAAGGTCTTTTAAATTGGGTGTCCCACCCCCGTCGACATCAATGTAATAATCGGCATCCGGAAAACCGTATGCATCGCGCACCGCACTCTGATAATAGTCTGGGTATCCCTCGCCCCAGGCAAGCTCGGAGTCGACGATTTCACTCCATACATGATCACCCCCCGGACTATCATCGCAGCTGTAGTAGTCGTCAGCAGAATGACCCCACTCGTGGATGATGACTGATTCGTCCCACTGGTCTGGGTCAGAAGGGTCGTCGGCAATGCTGATCTCGTTGTAATATGGATCATAATAGGATGTTTTATCCCCATATCCATCTTCCCAGTGGATCTCTGTCTCTTCAGAGTAAGAACCTCCACTATCCACCCAGAACTGGCGTGCGAACCATGCCGCATCGATGATATTGAAGATGCCACTCCAGTCATAGCCCAGGTTTATCTCAAAGTTGATGACACCACCCTCCGATGCCTGTTCATCGGTGTCATATTCATATTTTTCGTCGATCCAGGAGCTATCTTCGACATAGACTATCGGGTCACCACGCTCTGCCGTTATCCGTATATAAATTTCAAGCTCGTCATCAAACCAACCATCATCGTCACAGAAAGACCCAACGACGTTTCCATTGGCGTCGGTACCCAGGGTCCCATAAGAATCGTCGAATACCAGGTCCGATTCACGGAATTCCACTCCCACCCCAGCCAGGGGAATGCGAATATCCGCACCATAACCGGCTTGAGTGACAGGGCGCTCAATGCGGTCAGCATGAATAAAAATGGTGAAGCACGGGTCTTCGTTGGGTTCCAGCGTGGTCTTGCTGGCCGGTGTGACCGAGACGGTGACCTGCTCAGGCGGTGCTTTGCGCACCGGGCGATGAGCATCCGGGTCCTTATCGGTCACGCGTGATCCATTTGGGTCGATAATGAAAAAAAGCACCCCAGAAGTACCATAAGTTACTCCCGTCGCCAGGTGCAGGCTCACTGAGACCGCGATTTTATAGGTCCCTGCGGCTGGGAAGCTGAGTCTGCGCTCCGAACTGACTGGTGTGTTCACCGCTACACTGGAGAAGGTATCGACCGCTTCATCAAGGAGCTGCACGCCTTGCGGGATGATCCAACGGATTTCCATGTCGGGGGCATTGATCAGAGGGGTGGCGAACATCGTCAGTTGTGCAGAGCCACCCGGGAGGGGAGCGCCATCCGCTTGCAGCGTGAGCTCGACGCCCTTGCGCGGCCCCCCGGCATTGTCTTCCACCGGTCCACTCTGCGCCAGTACCGGATATCCAGGGAAAAACAGGGTGAAAATGATCAACAATGAGATTGCCAGACGAAGACCTCTTACGTTTACCATATTTTTTTCTCCTGTAAATGTTAAATTCATGCCCAAGCACCCATAGAAGCATTACTCCCGAAAAATTACCAGGTCCACAGATAAAAATAAGCCGGGGCTGTCTAACAATCTATTCAGGCAGCCCTTCGTTCGTGGATATGTGCGCTTCACCGATTAATTAATGGCAGATACATCGGTTTTATCGTCGGGTCAAGTCCAACCCAGATGGTAGCAACGTAGGTATCAGACTCATTCCCAATCACGTCCATATACCTGACGTACACCGAGGCCAGTCCATAGGTCTGTCCCAGGGTCCAGGCTTTACTGGTGGCGTATGTCTCCCAATCTGCACCGCTGAAATCGGGGTTATTGCTGATCAGCATCTGGCTCACTTCGGTGGCACTATCGGCTGGTGGCAGGTATGCAGGGCCGAAGTCCCACAAATCCGGGTCAATCGCATCGGATGCCCACAGGTTTAGGGTGACATTAGGGTTGAAAGTGAATGAAGCACCATCATTGATCCGCACCGAGCCATGTGGAGCGATTGGATCGCTGTTGGGTATGGCACAGGTTGGGGCTGAGGGGGCTGAAAGGTGCTCGTCGTAGTCAAGCGCCTCGACCATATAACAGTAGAGGTGCCCATTCACGACGTCGGTGTCAGTGATCACACCTGCCAGCGGCGCCTCCTGCATTCCCATATAGGTATAGAAGTTATCCGCATCGTCATCATCGCGGAATAAGCCAACCGCCTGGTACGTCTGGCTAATTGGATATGAATATCGAATGAATATCTCCCCAATTCCTGGATAAGCGTGTGCTGAGGGAGGCTCGATGACCGCCGGTAATGTGGGTTCGAACGGGTCCGGGTCCGTGGCATCCCCCTCTCCGTCATCATCTGTATCGGGATCAGAGGGGTCAGTGCCGTTTTGCCACTCAATCCGGTTAGTCAGCAAATCACTATCCGGGTCGGTCTCTCCGTCCGGTAAGTTCGGGTTGGTGTACGGCTGATAGTAAATTTCCCAGGCATCCGGGAGACCGTCGCCATCCAGATCTGTGTAAGGGAGCTCGTTCCCAATTGCATCGAGGCGCGCCATGTGGAAAGAAAGTACCTTTTGACGGTCGAATTCTTCGCCAAGTGATGGGCTGTAGCCATGCGCATACACAGTAATGTTATAGGAGCCATTCTCGCCAGTGTGGTGGAAAGTGCCACCGTAGATACCATCGTTGGCTGCTCCGTCGTCGTGGTTGCCATCGTCACGCATCCAGAAGGCATTGAGCCCTCCGGAAGGTCGTTCCACCAATGCAGCCATTGTGGCTCCGAGGATGGGGGCATCATCGGTCAGGCTGGCGACGACATGTATGGGGTGACCCGGGACGCGCTCTGCCACTGGCGTGGTGATGTAGGCATCCATACTGACATCACTCTTTATCGATGCCTGGATGAGATAATCTGCCAGGGGAATACCTGCGTAAGTAGGAACGAAAAGGATCCATTCACCACCCTCAGGTGCCGCCATGCGCCAGACCAGATGACGCGAAGATTGTTCAAAAAATGGTGCGTAGGTACCATCCGGTTTCCGTAACGTAACGAATGTCGGGTTTACAGATCCGGTGGCTGGTTCCCAGCTTAGTGAAAGCACGAGCTCAGCCGCCCCACCCTCCACGGTTACCGTGATCGTATCCTCATAAGGAATATCATCATCTTGGGGTCCAGCAATGGCAAAAAATTGCTGCTGACCGATGATTTCGGTAGCGATGGCGCGGTAACGATAGTCCATTGCCAGGCTCATGTCTGGAAGGTCACTGACTCCGGCGGTGGTGACGACCTTGGCCGGGGCAGTCACATATTGGTAAGAGCCTCCCGTGCGCGAGGCAGCCGCCTGCATACGCGGCCGGTCGGCGTCTGGTCCCACAGCGACCGTGTGGATGACGGGCTTCTTGCCGGCGGCGTCGACGATATCCTGCACTGCCTGGTCGAAGGTGCGTTCGCCGGGGTCGGTCTCCAAGCCATCCGAGAGCAATACCAGCGCCCAATCGTGACTGGCATTGCCATAATTCTGCAAGTCTTCATAACCCGCGATAATCGTATCACCGATGCGCGTTGCCCCTGTAGGGACGAGTCCATCGATCAGATCGAAGGCAGTATCACGCGAACTGCCTGGCGCATCGCTCCAATCCGTTACATGCATATCCAATGAGACAAACTCGTTAAACGTAATCAAGCCGATCTTATCGCCATTGTGCCAGCTATCGATGAACAGCTTGGCTGCGTTGCCGGCGTGGATAAGCTTGTCGTAATTCAACATGCTTCCAGACCGGTCCAGGGCGATCACGCTATCAGCGTTGGTGCGCGGGGTATAATCCACGGCATCGTCTTCGTTATCTGAGAGCGTTGAGCCATAACTCACACTCAGCCGGTAGGTGGTGGGGGTCGCGTCCGGGTCAGGGTCAAGCCCGCCTGGGGCCCGGATGACGAACCACTGCTGACCCATCACTGCGGCAGAGGTGAGAATATTGGCAGCCGGAATAGGCGTTTCGTTCCCTGGCTCACCCAGGGCAAAACTGAAGCTTGCCATGTTAACGCCAGCCATGGGAACACCGTCTCCATCCAGGATTTCCACCTGTGTCATGAATTTATCCGGCGCGACCATATCTCCGACGCGGGACTTGTTGCCATTGGTGGGTCTAAGGATATTCAAAGTAGGTTGAGTACCGTTTACTGAGATGCGGTAATTACCCAGGTTTTCCAGCCCAACGACAATGACAGCCACTTTGTCATAGTTATCGTTGAGCAAGGCTAAGTTTAAATGGCGGTCTTCGTTCTCGTATTCATAGACAATATTATTACCGCTAATGCCGAGCACCTTGTAATACAAGTCGCTCGTGGAATCTTGGGTAACCTTGATATTTATAAAAGGCACGTCTGAGGCTGGGTTAAACTGGTAGTAATTGCCAGCCCAGTTATAAACGGATTCATCGGTGTCCAGGTAGGTATCCCCAAGCGCCAGGTCTTGATCGGCGCGCAAGGTCACCTGGTAATAGCTTCCACCCGCCTGCGCCATATCGGCATACCTGTACTTTGCCGGACCGCTGAAATTCTTGGCATAGCTGGCCACAGCAAAATCCTTGAAGATATCCCGGAAACGGGCAGTGTAGCCCATGGTTTGCAACGTCTTGTTGAGCGTGCTTATGCCATCCAAGCCGGGATTGTTTTCTGAAGCCAGCCAGAAATTTAGCATCAGGTCCATGCCCTGTTCCACCTGGTCGTTTGGAGCACTGGTGCCATATTTTTCAACTAGGTAAGTCCAGAAGAGCGCTCCTTTATAACTGCTTTCAATGATCGGGCGGTTAGTGTTGGCGAGATATCCATTCACTTCCGGCACATAGCCTGCGTAACCGGTGGCAATGTCGTCAAAGCATAACCCACTGGGGCGGTCTCCACCAAGACAAATCTTATCCTGGATCGAGCGTGCCTGACCTTCAATTACCCATTTATAGTTGGGGTCATTCAGCGCATTATATTTTCCTTGCAAAAAATGCCATAGCTCATGCACAGCGACGATATACGCTACGGGGTCCCCAGCGCGGGTGGAGATGTCGAAGGGCATTTCCAATAAGGTGGGGGAGAGCCCAAGCCCGCCACCACCGGCACATCCACCACTGTCGCACCAGACGACATTAATCGGGATTTTATCCAGGCTGCCGGAAGGTTGATCGGCCCGGTGAGCAAAACCCAGGCGGTAGAAGGCATCTGCTGAGCCTTGCAGGGCAGAGTATTGCAGGTCGACATATTTATTTCCACTAATACCACCATCGTCATCTGCCAGGCAGGCGTCTCTCCCATCGATCTGTGGGCAATCATCTGTGCCGTCACGCAAGCCGTAGAAGATGCGGAAGTTCTGCGGATCCCAGATGCGGCGGTTGTTGCAAATATCGCTGTACGGCCCATAATTTGTTCCCTGATAGGCGCGTACGCGGTACAGGTGATCCTGGTTACCTACATCGACACCCGTATTTTTATAGCCACTATATTTTCCATCCGCATCCGGAGCAACAGTTGCAATTTCAGAAAAGCCACCCCCGCTATCGGAGCGCTCAATCTTATAACCGTCTTCGCCGGTAGATTTGTCTGCCCAACCCAGGAGTACTGTATCATATTCCCAGCCTTTGCAGGCCATGTTCTCTGGCTTAAGCAGTGCGGCTGGGCTTCCGCCATGGTTTGGGTTTTGTTCAGAATTCTTGCCCTGATAGGGATCAAAGGACTGACTCCGCGCGCTTCCGGTCGTCATAAGCAGCAATGCAAGCAGCGCAAGGAGGATTATTGGCAACGATTTAGGTTTCATGGATTACTCCTTCGTAAAGAAAGCAGATAGTGAGTTGTATTTAATTGGGGCTTTATTTGATATTAATATAGTATATAATTTCGACAGTTATGTCAAGCTTGATCACTCAATTTTGGTAACCTGGTAAATTTAAACAGGCTTCACCCCTCCCAAAGTCCAGATAAATATCGTTTTCCCACAGCATCAATGATAAAAGGAGAATAGTCGATGAAAAACCGGTTCTTTAGTGTTATTGTGCTCCTGGTTTTACTGGTTAGCCTTACCGGCAATGCCCAGGCAACACCTCCAAATTCACTCGGTCCGAGCGCCCTCGTCCTGGTGAACCTCAGCTCCTCAGACGACCTGACCCGCTTCG
>Ga0214473_10011298_pt1 | contig 10479 bp, 14 predicted proteins | sample RVTome_7_FD_203509 | JGI IMG/M metagenome (GOLD analysis project Ga0214473, IMG submission 203509) | Soil microbial communities from uranium-contaminated site in the Upper Colorado River Basin, Wyoming, United States - RVT98D197 | ecosystem: Environmental > Terrestrial > Soil > Contaminated >... | reverse complement strand
ATTCGCCTGCCTATCGTCTCCACGGGAAAATATCCTGGACATCGAAATTCAGGCCGGCGAAAAGAATTCTAAATAAATTACTTCAAAGAGGGGAATTGGTAAGAGTCTATTATTTATGACTCAAAACCTCCATGCAATCCCCGCGAGGATTGTTAAGTCAGTCTCAGGTTTATTAAGATCGCACCTTTCATCCCCGTCCACAGGACGGGGTTTTCAGGTGCGATCTTAATAAATCTATAAAGCCTTCTTTCCATAAGGGGTTCCTTTCTTCACTTTTTCGCATAGTTGATTATCCAATCCGGTCTCGAAGGACCAAAACTTAGGATGAGTGCCTGTGAAATAGATAATGGGAATGGATATGTTTATGAGCGATTTCCCCATGCCGATGCATATGCTCATGAATGAGATTAACTCTGAGCAGAAGATCTTCGTCTCCGAGAATTTCGTTCACCCCGCCTATTTTCTCGATGCGATGTTCTTCCGAAAGTACAGCGACATTTGCTTGAAGTTCATCCACGAGTGAGAGATCATGAGTGGCGACGACTAACGTCTTCCCAGCATCGTTTAAAGCAAACATCAGCTCCACAAGAAAACACTGCGTCTTGGGATCGAGGCCATTGGTCGGTTCATCAAGTAGTAGGACCTCAGGGTTCATGGTCAGAACCGAGCCGATGGCGACCTTCTTCTTCTCCCCTCCGGAGAGCATGTAAGAGGGCCTGTCCTTCACATTCTCCAAATTAAGCATTCGCATCACCTCAAAGGCGCGATCCAGAGCGTCTTTCTCGTCGATGTCCAACTGAAGAGGACCGTAAAGAAGCTCATCCAAGACCGTGGGACAGAAAAGTTGAACATCCGAATCCTGAAAGACAAATCCCACCCTCTCCCTGAAGAACCTTAAAAATCCCTTATCTTTCAATGTCTGTTTTGAAATCTCATAGCCCTTGAAAAAAAGCTTTCCACTGGAGGGATCGATCAAACCATTCATCATCTGTAAGAGGGTTGTCTTACCGGTGCCGTTAGCCCCGATAATCGCAAATCTTTCTCCTTTCTCTATTCCGAAACTGATGTCCGAGAGGGCACAAATGGTATCAAGATAATTGTAACTGACCTTCTCCAGGCTTAGAATTTTTTCCAAATCTGATTTCATCAAATCCATAAAAGTAAAACCCCCGCTAAGAAAAGAGAGAGACCCACACACCAATCCGCTATGCGCATCTTCCTGAAACCGTAAAGTTTCAATCGATCTGAAAAACCTCTCCCGATCATGGCCCCATATACCTCTTCACACCTCAGTTGAGTTCTTCTAAAGATGAACGCCATCCGTTCGGTAATCCATTCCCTGGCCTCATGATTTTTTACCTCACGGACTGTCCGGCTTTTCTTGGCAAGGTACATGTCCTCAACGATCTTCGCGAATAGGAAGATATATTTGTAACAGAGGGCGATAATGATGAGAAAGGTATCCGGAACTCTCAGAACCTTTAAAGCTCTTAGGATTTCCGGGAAGGGGGTTGTATAGAGTACTAAGAACGACAATGACAAAGAGTTTATTACCCTCATGGTAAGTGTGAGCACCCCGTAAATTCCTTCCCTGGTTATTCCAATCTCTGCAGGGAGATGATAGATCCAGAAGGTATAGGATTTTGAGAGCTTGAAGACGGAAATAATAATTTCTCCTCTTGTAATGAAATTGAAAGCAGAAGGCAACGCGATTAAGAAGCCAAAGATCAGTCCCAAAAAAAGGATCTTTTTGTAAAGAGCGACAATGTTCAACCGGGAAAGAAGAGAGAGCAGAAAAACGAATATCCAGATATAGATTTCGGACAGCAAGTCTTTTTTCACACTTACAATAATGATCAGAAAGAGGAGGAACAGGATCTTTACCCTGGCATCCATCTTCTGGAAAAACCCATTTTGAGAGGAAAGCTCCGACTGGGCGTAACCCTTTTTGATCACACCCGCCAAATGATTTATCCCCTTTTCGATAAAGGGTATTTTTACCTTTCCCATATCTTTCTTAAAAGAACCGGGAGCGGATGTATCGAGTAGAAACGGAGGTATTCTATTTGCCATGTCTTGTTGATAACCTCGAAACCAGAAATACAAAAAAGGCACATACCCCTATACCCAAAAGTCCTGAGGCGATATAAGAGATCACCCGTACCGTCATAGATGCTTCTTCCCCACCGAAGTTGTAGTCGGGTATTGGAGCTTTCCATAAATCAACCCACTTCGCCAATTCTTTAGGAACATACCCTAGAAGCTTCTTAAGTTCGTCTTTTCCCCACTCGCCCCATGCTCCCTCTGCCTTGAACTTTTCTGGTAGGAGGATGCCAAGAGGGGTCAGCAATGCCATGATTAACAGGCCAATCCAGAGTTTTTTCTGAAATCTTGTCATCTCAAGCCTCCTTGACCCCTATGGGTTTTTTCGTGGATTCGATAGGGAATAGACCAAGTCGCGTTCGTGTTTCAGGAAGTACTTAAGTAATAACATCGTAACCAATCCCTCGACAATACCGAAGAGAAACAGATGTTCAATCACCATGGCGGGGACTGCTATGGAGAGAGGGTAGGGTGCGTAGAGTGGTCTGCCGTCTGCCCCTGTTGCGATTAGAGGTTGAATTCCGAACTCCGTGGCGGTAACCAGGGCTGCAAACAAGAGACCAATGTAGCCGGAGAGGAAAGCTGCGACCGCAAGTCTACCACCTCTTTCTGCGCTACCCTTCACGAGCCTAAAAACCCCATAAGAGACGAAAGGCGTGACCACCGCCATGTTGAAACAGTTGGCTCCAATTGCGGTTATCCCTCCATCGCCAAACAAGATGGCCTGGATGATTAACACGACAGATACTGCCAGGACTGCTGTCCAAGGCCCTAACAGAATAGCGATGATACCAGCTCCTACGGCATGCCCGGTCGTGCCCCCTGGAATAGGGATGTTAAACATTTGGATGAGAAAGGAGAAAGCTGCAGCCATGGCGAGGTAAGGAACATATTTTAGAGACATTTGCTTTTTGATCTTATTGCTGGCTATTGTCCAGAAGCCAATAGTAATCCCATATAATGGAACATAAGTTTGGGGGCCTAAATATCCATCTGGTATATGCATGGGAACCTCCTTTGACAGTTCAAAAATAGACGAATTGATGCTAGGGTTTAAATAACCATGTCAACCCTATGGTGAAGCAAAAATCTGGGGCGGCCTTATTCAATCCTATTTCTATCCCCGCATCCCAGATAAGTTTTTCCGTAATGAGATAATAAGTTCCGATACGAAAGAAATTCCAATAAATAAAAAGCCACGAAAGCTTTTCCCACTTCTAGGGAAATAAAGACCTTCGTGGCCTATTTTAGTTATGAGTTCGGAGTTATGAGTTCAGAGTTTAAAAGCAAGAACCCAAATCACCGAATTTACAACCCATAAAACCCGGGGTTTAGGGTTCTTCCAAAACGATCCGGTGGTCGATGAGATTCATCTCTTTAATTCGAGCTTTAATTCGCTTTTGTTCTCCAAAGATATTTTGAAGGTAGAGCTCGTCCTTTTCGGGTCGGAGGATGGAGATATCCTCCAAAATGAGTTCTTCTTTTCCTTCTTTTACTAAGTATGCATTGGCCTCACACATTGTTTCCTCCTAATTCAAATCCCCCCCCCTTTTCTAACGGGGGGAGAGGGGGGGGGTAGTTTCAGGTTCCAACAATTTCTTGAATTTTCTTGATCAGTTGATCAATCAAATGGGGGAGGGGCTCTTTAGGGGCTCCAACGATTTCCACCTCGGGTATTCTCAAAGGGAGCAGGAGTTTTAACCCAGGCGATGAAGCAATGGCTTCCGCCATTTTAGGGGTTAATTCCCCCATCATCGAATTGGCTAAGACAATACTCATTGGTCCGGTGATAAAATCGACTGTCTTGACCGTTTGAACAATTGCATTCTCTCCAGATGCGCCTTTATTGGCTCCTGCCTTTAACATGGCTCCTGTGGCCATAGCGTTTGTCCCCAAACCGATCACTTCAACCTCTTCAGCGAGGGTCTCCCGAAGACGCTTGATCATGGCACTTCCGATCCCCCCACCTTGACCGTCGATCACTGCAATGGACTTTTTTCTTTTTACCATCCCCATCCCATTCAACAAAAAAGCCACTTATGGTCGCACCTTCCTTAGGAGCTTTACCTTCGTGGCTGATACTATTTAAACAGCAAAAATCTGATTTGTCAACAGTAATTTAACACAGTAATTTAACACATGTCATTTAGTGATTTAACCCCTTACGGTCCGAAATATTTTTTAATGGTGGCGTTGAGGGTTTTAGCTATTTTTCCCTGAAAGTCGTTGCTATTGAGCAAGCGTTCATCTTCCTTACTGGTGATGAAAGCCATTTCCACCAGGACTGAAGGGATGTCAGGAGCTTTTAATACTATGAAATTCGCCTGTCGATAAGAGGAGTATTTTAATGGATTGACCGTTTTGAGGTCCTCGAGGAGGTTTTCAGCGAATCGAAAGCTCTCCTTCATCGAATTATTTTGCATGAGATCCAGCAGGATTTGATTGAGGTTTGGATCTTTGGCAAAGGCGGCTGGCCTTAAGAATGCCCCACCTAAAATATTTGATGTATTTTCTTTATCCGCTAAAATTTTAGCGGCTACATCCGTGGCCCCGGAAAGGGAAATGCAATAGGCAGAAGAACCCCTGGCCTGGGGGTTGAAACTTCCATCGGCGTGGAGGCTAATAAAAAGGTCAGCACCATACTCCCTGGCGATCTTAATTCTTTCTTCCAGGGGGATGAAATAATCCCCCTTTCGAGTGAGGAAAGCTTGAGTGTCCGTGTTCTGATTGAGGAGATGAACCACCTTCTCTCCCACCTTTAATACGATATCCTTCTCCATCGTCCTTTTTGGACCGATCGCCCCTGGATCTTCCCCACCGTGCCCAGGATCGATAACAACAACCTTTGTGCCCTTGGGTCTAATTTCTTTCTGCTTTTGTCTCTCTTCTATTTCTTTTTTTTCTTGAACGACATCAATCAGGTCAATCACAAGGCGATTGGGTTTGTCTTGGTAAGGCTTCAGAATGAAGGTGTTAGCATTTAAAGCCCTTTTTTGATAAAGGATTAATTTCACCTTGTTTTTCCCGAGTTCGGTCAGGCTGATTTTGGTAATGAACGGATCTTTGACCTCTATCTCTTTTCTGGCCGTATGGAGAGAAACTCCCTTCAACTCCAGATGGAATTGGGGAGGATTTTCTTGTGAAGAAGTTTCATATTGAATGGGTTCACTGAGGTCGATAACAATTCGAGTGTGGTCTGGAGCAGACCATAACCTCACATCTGTAATCCTGGCACCGAGGACAGTAAAAGGTTGTAAAAAAGAAATGGATACTCCGAAGAAAAATAGAGAAATAATTTTCAGAAATTTAGTTTTCATTTTGGGTTAGCGATATCATAACCATTTCGATATGTCAAATAGCATATTTGTCCCAAATCCCGATTTAGGAAATTGTCATTGCCTGCCTGCGGTAGGCAGGCGAGGGAACCGAAGCAATCCCGCCTTTTTCGGTTAGATTGTCACGCACCTTTCAAGTGCTCGCAATGACAGAATGGGCAAAGGGTTTTGTTCTCTAAATCGGAATTTGGGTTTGTAGAGGGCCCCATCACTTATCAGAGAATTGAAGTCTCCCTTGATCTTCGTAATTTTCCCGTTCTCACCATGGGGTAAAATCCCACATCCTCCACGATCCATGCTGGGCCAGTAGGTTTTTACAATCATCGTAAACTCCTTATCTCTAAGGATTTTTAACATTTCACAAGTTCTTTTACAAATTCTCATTTTCTTTATTCTTGACTATTCAGGCTTTTATATATATGATTTTAAAAAACCAATAGAAAGGAGAGCATATGAGTCAGAAGGTAATTGATCTCTTAAACAAGGCCCGGTCCAGGGAGCTGACAGCAATTAATCAGTATATGGCCCAGCACTATGAACTGGAAGATCAGGATTTCGGGAAGTTAGCCACAAAATTAAAGGAAATTGGTATTCAGGAAATGAAGCATGCCGAAAAATTAGCAGAGAGAATTCTTTTTCTAAAAGGTGAGCCCACATCAAAACCAGATGGTGTACCTAAGAAAGGTCAGAAGATCCAAGAGATGTTTACGACTAACATTGGTCTTGAGACACAGGCGATCAAAATGTACAATGAGGCCTCCCTCGTCTGCGCCGCTGAAAAAGACCAGATTTCAAAAGAGCTGTTTGAAGAGCTTCTCAAAGAGGAAGAGGATCATTTGAACTATTTTGAAAATACCAAGGATCATGTTGACAAGCTCGGAGCTGCGTATCTGGCTACCCTTGCAGGCTAAAGAGATTTATAGACCAAAGGGTTGTTAATTTCTATCATCCTCCTTCTCCTCTTCTCACGGAGGGAAGGAGGATTTTAATTAGGATAGGATATTGAGGTCATATTATTCGAATTTAGAATTGGATCGTGTAAAGTAACAGGCAACGAGATGGTTTTCCTCCACCTCCTTCAAAGGCGGTTCTTGCTGACGGCAAATATCCTTTTCGTAAAGGCAGCGTGTATGGAAACGGCATCCTGAAGGGGGGTTGATGGGACTGGGAACATCGCCGGGCAGGACGATCCGCTTCTTTTTCCATTTTGGATCGGGAACAGGCGCTGCAGAGAGGAGGGCTTGAGTGTAAGGATGGAGGGGAATCTTGTAGAGACTTCTGGAGTCTGCCAGTTCCACAATCTTACCCAAGTACATCACCGCCACGCGATCACTAATATGCTCCACCACACTTAGATCATGGGAGATGAAAAGGTAGGTTAGCCCAAACTCCTCCTGTAAGTCTTGGAGGAGATTGATGACTTGACCTCGGATCGAGACATCGAGGGCTGAGACGGCCTCATCGCAGATAATGAGCTTTGGGTTGAGAGCGAGTGCACGGGCAACTCCAATTCGCTGGCGCTGGCCACCCGAGAACTGATGGGGATAGCGGCGCATATGCTCGCGTTTGAGACCGACCACCTCCAAAAGCTCAAGCACCCGGGCTTCTCGCTCATGTCGGTCGGTCATACCATGGACAAGGAGTGGTTCTCCCACAATATGGGCCACATTTTTTCTCGGGTTGAGTGAAGAAAAAGGGTCTTGAAAAATGATCTGCATCTCTTGCCGCAAAGCCCTCATCTGTTTCAGATCATAACCGAGGATACTTTTACCCTGGAAGAGGATGTCGCCACTGGTCGGCTCTTCCAAACGCAGAATGAGCCGACCTAAAGTCGATTTGCCACAGCCAGACTCTCCCACGAGGCCCAAGGTCTCGCCCGGCAGAATATTCAAACTGACCCCGTCCACGGCCTTGACCGAGGCAATGGTACGCAGGAAAATCCCTCCCGTAATGGGGTAATGTTTGACCACCTCCTTGGTCTCAAGCAGGAAGGCGTTTGCATTATTTTTTGCATCAGACATATTGATGACACCGTACGAAGTGATGATTACCCAGGTCGATTATGGGAGGCTCCCATTGTCCACACTCCTTAAGGGTGATTGAACAGCGATCATGGAAAAGACAACCCTTAGGCAATTTAAAAAGGGAGGGAACCACCCCAGGGATCGTGCTCAACCTTTTTTGGTTTTTTCCAATACCCAGGATTGGAATCGAACTCATCAGACCGATGGTATAGGGATGTTTCGGTTCGCTGAAGAGAGTGTCCACGTCAGCCCCCTCCATGATCTTTCCTGCATACATCACCGCAACCCTCTGAGCCATCTCGGCAATCACCCCTAAATCGTGGGTGATAAACAAAATGGAGGCACCGGTCTCTTCTTTGAGTTGATTCATTAGATCAAGGATCTGTGCTTGGATCGTCACATCAAGGGCCGTGCTCGGTTCGTCAGCGATCATCAGCTTGGGATGGCAGGCCAAGGCCATGGCGATCATGACACGCTGGCGCATCCCCCCACTCATTTGGTGAGGATATTCTTTAATGCGGGAATCAGGGGCAGGAATGCGCACGAGGCGAAAGGTCTCAATCACCCTTTCACGAGTCTCCCGTTGAGAAAGCTTTTCATGAAGACGGATGACTTCCGCAACCTGATCGCCCACGGTGAAAACGGGGTTGAGAGAGGTCATCGGTTCCTGAAAGATCATGGAGATCTTATTGCCCCTGACCTTCCTCATTTCAGATTCGGGCAGTTTAAGGATATCCATGCCCTCAAAGAGGATCTCTCCTCCTGCGATGCGACCGGGTGGAATGGGTACAAGGCGCATGATGGAAGCGCCCGTTACACTTTTGCCACAGCCTGATTCCCCCACGAGGCCCAGAGTCTCGCCTGCTTTGATCGTCAGGCTCACATCATCCACGGCTTTAAGAATTCCCCCCCGGACATCGAAGTAAGTTTTAAGGTTTTGGATCTCAAGGAGATTTTCGGTGGTCATGCTTTCAGTCCCTCAGTCTGGGGTCGAGGGCATCGCGCAGGCCATCGCCGAGAAGGTTAAAGCCGAGTACGGCAAGAAGGATGGCAATTCCGGGGAATGTCATGACCCACCAGGCCCGGAGAATCATGGCCCGTCCTTGGGCGATCATGGCTCCCCACTCCGAAAGGGGAGGCTGAGCGCCAAGACCTAAAAAGCTCAGCCCAGCAGCATCCAGAATGGCGGCTCCGAAACCCAGACTGGTTTGAACGATGATCGGGGCTAAGCAGTTCGGAAAGATGGCATTGAAAATGATCCGTCTATTGCTGGAACCTATTGCCTTGGCAGCAGTGACATAGTCTTTCTCGTACTCGTCCATGACGGAAGCCCGAACAATACGGGCGAAACGGGGAATGTTGATGATGCCGATGGCCATCATGGCATTCCTCAATCCTGGCCCGAGGTAAGCGACAATTACAATAGCCAGCAGGATATGAGGAAAGGCTAAAATGATATCCATCAAGCGCATGATCAAATTGTCTGGCCACCCCTTGTGATAGCCAGCCATGGCTCCCAATAATGAACCACACAGAAAGGCGATTCCCACACTGACAATCCCGAGGGTAAGCGATACCCGTGCGCCATATATTAGCCTCGACAGCATGTCTCGACCCAAGTCGTCTGTTCCGAGGAGGTTTTTGGTTGAACCCTCTAAGTCCCAAACAGGCGGCTTGAGCTGGTCATAGAGAGAGTTCTCATTCGGATCGTGAGAGCTAATCAAGGGAGCGAATATCGCCGCCAAAGAGAAGACGATGATGATGATGAGACCCGCCAGGCCGGTCCTGTTTTTAAAAAGCTTTTCAATCTGGTCAAAGAAAGGATGCCGATCCTCCGGACTGGTTATTCTTCCCCACAAGCTCATTTATTCTTTTTTATCCTCTATTTTACGCCGATGCGAGGGTTAATAATGGAGTAGAGTATGTCCACAATCAGGTTGACCATAACAAAGATGGTGGCGACAACCAGAGTTCCTCCCTGGATCACCATGTAGTCCCGTTTGACCACCCCTTCATAGAGCCACTTCCCTACACCTGGCCAGGCAAATACCGTTTCGGTTAGAATCGCTCCGCCTAAGAGAATGCCGAACTGAAGGCCTACCACGGTGACCACTGGGATAAGCCCATTTCTGAGAGCATGTTTGAGAACGATCTTGGTTTCGCTTAGCCCCTTAGCCCTTGCTGTCTTGATATAGTCCTGCCGAAGCACTTCGAGCATGGAGGATCGGGTCATTCGGGCTACGATGGCAAGAGGGATCGTGCTCAAGGCCATGGCCGGCAGAACCAGGTGCATCAATGCATCCTTTAGAGCGGCCCAATTTCGAGTTAGAATGGCGTCGATAATATAGAAATTGGTGATGGTGTCCAAATCCACATCCACCCCTATACGACCGGACATGGGGAACCAACCCAAGGTCAGGGAGAAGAGCAGCATGAACATCAGCCCTAACCAAAAGACAGGCATGCTCACCCCCATGAGGGATCCGATCATACTTGAATAATCGAACCAAGAGTATTGTTTCGTTGCCGATATCATTCCAAGGATGATTCCCAAAAAGCTACTGATCATCATTGCGAATACAGCGAGTTCAATGGTAGCTGGAAAACGCTCCATGATCTCTATCGATACTTTTTGCCGTGTCCAGATGGTCTCACCCAAATCGAATTTGGCCACTCTTTTGAGGAACAACCAGTACTGGACGTAAAGAGGTTTTTGGAGACCTAGATATTCCCTCATGGCCTCGAGAGAATCTTTGGTTGCTCGCTCGCCCAGTAACAGTTCTGCTGGATCACCGGGTGTGATCGCCAACATGAGGAAGATGATGATGGAGACTCCAAGAAGGGTAGGAATGACAACCAGGGTTCGCCGGATGATGAAGCCTATCATAATTTAAAAGGGTTCATCCGGGTATCGAGTGGGTAACCGGATAAAGTTGTAATCCTCCACAATGGAAGTAAATAGCTGTTTTAAGGTGCTCCCGGTTCCTAAACCCGTATGCCATCTTCTTGATGGGTTG
>Ga0214473_10011297_pt1 | contig 10479 bp, 7 predicted proteins | sample RVTome_7_FD_203509 | JGI IMG/M metagenome (GOLD analysis project Ga0214473, IMG submission 203509) | Soil microbial communities from uranium-contaminated site in the Upper Colorado River Basin, Wyoming, United States - RVT98D197 | ecosystem: Environmental > Terrestrial > Soil > Contaminated >... | reverse complement strand
GGAGGCGCTCGGCCAGGAGCCGGCACTGGGTGGACTTGCCCGAGCCCTCGACGCCCTCGAAGGTGACCAGCACGCCGCGCATGGACGTAATCTAACACATCGACGGCAGCGCGATGGAAGTAGCGGAACGGCGGAAACGATCGAACGGCGGGCCGGTCGGCACCGACTCGGGTGTCGACGCCCGGGCGAGGCGCCCGGCAATATCCCCGCCGCGCCGGGCACGGCACTCGCCCCACCCGAGTCGTCGCCGCCATGGGTCACCTCCTCGAAGGTAGCCACAGCGGCCATCCTGCGACTCACCCGGCCCGGTGTGAAGGTGGGGTTCACCAGACGCTTACAGCGACCGCGCTTTGCGCCGTCCGCTGGAACCGGTTGTTAGCCACCGCCTTTGACGCGCCGGCGAAGCTCAGCCTGGCCGCGGTCATGCCTCGCACGGATCTGGGTCACCCACTTGCCGTAATTCTTAGCGACCAGATTACGGCGCGTCTGTTCGAGGCGTGCGAAGGGATTGTCGAAGTCTCGTTCGAATGTCGGTAGGGAGACAACGAGATCGTGGACCGATGCGCATACCGACTCTATCAACAACGCCTTCTGTTTCAAGGAAAGCAAGTTCTCGAGGCGGAGCGCGTCCATCTGCTCCTGGGCCACATCCCTGAGGTACCCCCAGGCGGCAAGCACGCCGCCGAGACGCTGGAGGAGGCCGCCCAGCGGGAGCTGGCCGAGAAGGCTGGCTTCGAGACCGGGCGACTAACCAAGCTCTGCGACTTCCAGACCTCGAAGAGCATCCTGCGCGAGGTCGCCCATCTCCACCTGGCCGAGGCCCTGCGTCCCGCTTCGCGCCCGCCCGACCACACGGAATTCATCGAGCGTCGCAGCTTCCCCTTCGACGAGGTGCTGCGCATGGTCGAGCGCTGGGAGATCAAGGATTCGATGACGGTGATCGCGGTGCTCCACGCCGCGCGCCGGCGCGGGCGGTAGGGCCATGGACCTGACGACATCGACGCGGCGTGCGGGTGCAGTTGTACCGGTAGGTCCCCGTAACACCATGGACGGCAAGCGATTCCTCGACGTGCTCCGCACAGTCATGGGGCGCCGGCTGAACCCGATCGGAAATGGACAGGCCAAGACGGGCATTTGGGACAAAACTATCTGTGCTGTCCCGCAGTCGCGGTACCCGGTCGCCAACCGGCCCGGCGCCACCACACTTACAATCGTCACCTCGTCATAGTTGAGGTTGATAGTGAGGGACCAGGGTTGGGCCATCGCGAACTCCGCCGGCGCGTGCGGCGCTTGATCGTACCCTTCGGCCCCTCGAAGCCAACACCGGGGCTGGTAGAGGGTGTTTTGCCCCAACTGGGGGAGCGTGTAGGGTAGAGGGGATGAACTGGTGCGCCCTGGCATGAGCACTGTGGATCGGTTGCCCGTTGAAGAGGCCCGCGCCAGGCTCCTGGGCGGCTTGACGGGCCGTCAGCGGGCCGTCGTCGAGTCTGAGCGCCAGCGGGTTCTCGTCGTCGCTGGCGCTGGGTCCGGGAAGACCGAGGTCATGGCCCGCCGCGTGGCGTGGTGGGTCGCCGTTGACGACGTGCCGAGGGCCTCCGTCGTTGCCTTCACCTTCACCGAGAAGGCGGCCGAGGAGATGAAGTTCCGCATCCGGCGGCACATTCAGGGCGTCACTCCGCCAGGCGAGACCATGACGCTCGGCGGGATGTACGTCGGCACCCTCCACTCCTTCTGTCTCAAGGCCCTCCGCGACCTTAAGCCGGAGGTCTATCACAACTTTGACGTGCTGGCCGAGGGTGGGCGTCTGGCCCTGGTCCAGCGTGGGTACCACGGCATCCTCGGGCTCTCGGGGTTCCAGGCCGCGCTCGGGTCCGGCCAGTACGCGGCGATGGAGGACTTCCTCGAGGCCTATGACCTCCTCAACGAGTACGGGGAGGCGGACGTCCGCCTTCCCAAGGGCCGGGCGCCGCAGAACTCTAAGGGTGAGGCCGAATGGTGCAAGGAGGCAGTGCTGAAGACGAACGTTGGTAAGGGCGCGGTGCCGGAAGCGTTCGCGGTCTGTGCCGCGCGGTACTACGCTTACCTACGATGCCGCCGCTTTCTTGACTTCAGCACTTGCCAGGCCGAGCTGCTCACGCTGCTTCGGCGCGAGCCAACGTTGGTCGAACGGGTCCGGGAGCGGGTCACGCACCTAGTCGTCGACGAAGTGCAGGATATCAACCCCGTCCAGTACGCGATCATCCGCAGCATCCTCGGCGAGCGCGGGCGGCTGACGGCGGTTGGAGACCACCGGCAGGCCATCTTTCACTGGCGCGGCGGCCGCGTCGATCTGATGAGCGACCTCTACGACGAACTGAAGGGCTCGGCCGACGGCGAGGTGATCGAGCTCTCGAACAATTTCCGCTCTACACCCCGGATCATCGCCGTCGCGAACGGATGGGCGCGCACGATCGGCGGCGTGCGTTCGATGACGAGCCCGGACATGGAGCACGGGAGAAAGGGTCGCGTCGATCGGCATCCGACTCACGTGGCGGCGCCCGCGTTCCCCGACCGGCAGCGCGAGGCGGGGTGGATCGCGGAAAAGATCAACGCGCTTGTGCGCCCGGACAACGGCACCGGCGCGCTTCACGACGGCCAGGACGGCAACCGGGGGCTGACCTACTCGGACATCGCCGTCCTGATCCGCTCGACCACCGACGCACGGACCTATATGACGGCGCTCAGCGCGCTCGGCATTCCGGCGGTCGTTCGCGCTGGTCCGGACCTCTTCTCGCAGCCCGAGGTGCTCCTGTTCCTCGGCCTCCTGGCCCGGATGGCGGGCGTCGACCAGTTCTTCGGGGCTAGGCACAACAGCCTGCCCCAGCGGATTCAGACGGTCCTCGGCTGCCCGCCGACGCCGGAGGCCGTGATCCAAGCCGCCGCGGCATCCCTCCGGCAATCCGGCCTGCTGATGACGGCCGCCGTCGAGAAGCGGCTTCTGCTCGCGACAGCCTTGAGTCAAGCCCGCATGCAGGGGCAGCGCGTTGACCGCGAGAAGCTAAACCCGCTGAGGAATCCAAAACTGGTGGAGTGGCTCCGCGGAGCGGGGTCGACGCGACGAGTCTTCCCGCAGGCTCTGTATCAGCTCTTGCTCGCGGAAGCGGAGGTCGGCAACTGGGAGAGCGGTTCGGCGCGCGGGGCCACCGCCATGTTCCATTTGGGCCAACTGAGTTCGCTGGTCACGGGGATCGAGACGCCGGGCTGGACGGACCCCTCGGACTTCAAGTACCAGATCATCGCCCTGTGCATGTGGGGCGCAGCGAACGCCCGCACCGAGGAGGCCCCGCTCCTGGTCGCGCCGGACGCTGTCACGATCAGCACCATTCACTCCGCCAAAGGGCTTGAGTTCCCGGTGGTGTTTCTCGCCGACGTCAACAACCGGCGTTTCCCGAGCGGCTGGGCCACCCGCGCTCGATCCGTGCCCTTCGACGGGCCGATCCTCCGGCGCATCGACCCGCGTCACCTCGTAGACAACGCGAACTACGACTATGAGCGGCGCCTGATGTACGTCGCTCTCACCCGTTCGGAACGCTACCTTTTCGTGACGTGCTCGGGAACGAAGCGGCGCTCCCCCTTCTGGGACACCGTCCGGAGCGAGATCGGCCAAGCCGGGGGCGCCACGTCACAGCCGCCCCAGGACGTGCCCTCTGGGCTTACCTTCCTCAAGTCGGTCCATCGGCGGGACGTCCGCTTGGTCACGTCCTTCTCCGACCTGCGGTACTACCTGGAGTGCCCGCACGATTTCTACCTGAGGAAGGTGCTCGGCTTCTCGCCGACCATCGACCAGGCGTTCGGCTATGGCCGGGGCGTCCATAACCTGATGCGCGAGGTCCACTCCCGCCCCGAGGAGTGGGCGACGCTGGCTGACGATCCCAAGGCGCTCGCGGCGCGGGTGCAGGAGCTGATCGAGCGCGGCCTCTTCTACCTCCGCTACACGACCGGGGAGCCGCTGGAGCGGATGCAGAACAAGGCCAAAGAGATTGTCTCCGACTACGTGAGACTGTACTCCGACGAGCTTGCGAAGCTGAAGTTCGAGCCGGAGCTGGAGTTTGAAACGCTAATCGAGCAAGAGCAGACGCTCGTATCCGGCGCCATTGACGTTGTCCGGCTCGACGACCCGCCTCGCGTGACGATCCTAGACTTCAAATCGGGCGAGGCGGAGTCCGACGCCGCCGTCAGACTGGCGGAGGACGAGATGCGGCTCCAAATCAGCCTGTACGGGGTGGCGGCGAAGCGGGAGTTGGAGTATCAGCCGGACCGCGGCCTCGTGCGTTACCTCGCCGAGACGGACCCCCAGCGGCGCGAAGTTGAGGTGGCACTTGACGATCGGGCGCTCGCTCAGGCTGTAAATACCGTCACGACCGCAGCTGGCCGGATCAGAGAGCGAAAGTTTCAGGTCGGCCCGCAGCGTCCGCCGCGGAACCAGCAACACGCCAACCGGTGCCCGGAATGCGACTTCCTCGAGTTCTGCGGCCTCAACGAAGCTCAAGCGTACCGAGCTTCTCGCGTCACTTCTCGCCGACTGCCGCGCCCGCACAGCACCGCGTAGGCGGCCGGCAGATGGTCTGTCCGTGTCACCGGGTTTCCGACGTAGCCGGGCGGCGGCGCCTGGCGGGACGCGCTCTCGTCGGAGTGACGGCGGTGACGATGCGTGTGAGCGCGGCGTCGAGATCTCTCCGACTTGCGTGCTGCCAGACGCGCACCACCATCCAACCCATCCGCCGCAACTTCCTGAAGTTCTTCGCGTCGCGGGCGCGGTTCGCCGCGATCTTGGCTCGCCAGAACGGGGACAGTTTCTCCTGCCATAGCGGGAAGCGGTAGCCATGCCAGAAATCGCCATCTACAAAAACGGCGACTCTTGCGGCGGTGAAGACGATATCGGGTCTACCTGGCAGCGCCTTCGCGTGCGTCGTGAAGCGCAGCCCCTGCCTCCGCAGGCCGGCCCAAACGAGGCGCTCGAGCCCGGTGTCCCGGCCCTTCACCCGCGACATACAGTAGCTGCGCTGCTCGCGCGTTAGGTTATCCACTGTCTACCGAAGAGGGCTCAGCTCTTCTCCAGCAGGCTCATCAGCCGTTTGTCCCGCGGCGCCCGGGTCGCCAGGGTTTCCAGGAACTCCCCCCACCTTGCCATCGCCTGATTGAGCAGCGTCGGCCAATCCAAGGCGTACATTCCCTCCTTGCGTAGCGCCTCAATCTTGTTACGTACCGTCGCGTCCTTTTCCAGGGCGTCGGCGACGACATAGCCCGTCGCCTCCTGGAACCGACCGCCGGTGTTCGCTGCCAAATTCGTGCGGACAATCCGGACGTACCGCTCGAACCGCTGGATATGGTCCCAATCGATCTTCAACCCGGGTCTCATGAACTCCAGGATGAGCAGGTGATACCCGCTGCCGAGCACAAGGTCGACCCGACCCTTCCACTTCTCACCCGTCAGCTCGGCGGACTCGGCCGCCGACTTCACCAGACCCTTGACGGAGGACTCGACCTTGTAGGTATCCCACTCGGGAGAGATCAACCACGGGTGCTTCGCAATGTGGTCGCGGACGCCGAGTTCGAGCTGCTGGGCGTCAATGCGGTCCTTGAGCCCTGCCACGGTGAGCAGCTTCGTCTTCACCGCCTCCGCCACGTTGAGCGCGGTCAGCACTTGGGCCTCCAACAGCAGCTTGAGCAGATCCTCCTCGGAGAGCGAGGCAGCCTTCGAGATGTCGGTGATCAGCTCCCGCAGCCGACCCTGCTCGAAGGCCGTGAGCATCGCCTGGCCGAGGTCTTCGAACTGCTTGCCGCTGAGGGCCGGGACCTGGGCGAGTTTCCTCAACGCCTTTTTGACCGTCAGCCGTTCCCGCGACTCCATAGCATCCAGCCGCCACGCGAAGCGTGCCACCTTCTCCTCGAGCTCGCGCACGCGCTGTTCCCCGCGCCGTTGTCGCCAAACCCGAAGCAATTCCTTGACCCGTCTGCGTCCCCACTCCGCGAGCGGGCGCGAGGCCGGATGTTCCCAGTTGATGCGGAGGCGCTCGGTCGCGATGATGTCTTCCGGAAGTGCGTCGAGAAAGTCGGCCTGCACCCGCCCGGACAGGTACTCGACGCCGTGTTGCCCGCCCAGGCCTCCCGTGAGGTTGAAGAGGAATGGGGACTGAGCCATCTTGCCCTTCGCGAAGACGGCGATGCCGCGCAGTTCTTCCTCCTCGATCGGGTCCTTGTGGAACTCGAAACGCCAACGGATCGTCGGCGACCTCCGCTCAGTCGAGATCTTCTCGGCGCCCCAGCCGTCCGCATCCACGCCCTCGAGTGTGCCCGGCTTCTCCGCCTTCTTGTAGCCCTTCGGGAACACGTATTCGACGCCGCCGAGGTCAACCGACGTAGGCAGAGGCTTGCCATTGACGAGGACGCGGAAGTCGGCCTGCCCCTGGTGGAGCAGAAACCGGCGCGCCATGCTGCGTGCCAGCGCGTTGGCCGAGTAGATGCGTGTCAGCTTGAGTTGGGACAGGGTGACAGTGGTTCCGTGCTTGGCCCGCCGGGCCTTCTTCGGCGGCCGGTACCTGCTCACGGTGATGGCCTTCGCCTCCGTCCCGACGTACTCGTCGCTCAGCAGATCGTCGAGATCGAGCTTGAACACGGTGCGCTCTCCCGTGGACGCCGCGATGGTGTCGATCTCGACGGTCCGCGCGATGCCGAAGCCAGCGAACTTGCCGATCCCCTTCCGCCCCAGAACCGGCCGCTTCTTCTTGGCCGACCGCTCGTCGGGGTCGGCACCGCGCCGGTTCCATCCGACGTTCAGGTACCGCTTCTGGCATTCATCGAACGTCATGCCGATCCCGTCGTCCGAGATAGTGATCACCGCGTCGTCGGAAAGGTTCGACGGCACCCGCATTTTGACCCTCTCGGCGTCACCGTCCCAGGCGTTGGACACCATCTCAGCGAGAGCGTTCACCGGTCTCTGGTAGATCTGGATCCCCAGGTGCTCGATGATCCGCCCATGGAAGCGGAGGTGAAGCTTCTTATTTTCGGGTCTTCGGGGATTCGTGTGGGTCATTTTCATCGAATTCGGCTAAGCTAGAGGGGCGACAGCATGGTGGTGAGGATCTTGAGCCGCAGGTACTCCTCGTCGCGGAGGCCGTACGCGCGCCGCTGAAGGACACGGATCTTGTTGTTCAGGCCCTCGACGAAACCGAGGGCCACCTTGTTCTCGGGCTGGCAGTAGGCCGCGATCCCCTCCCAATGGCGCTCGATCATCGCGGCGAAGCGTTCGAACGGCTTGAGCCGTTGCCATTTGAGCGACGCGCGCCAGTTCTCGAAGAATCGCCGGGCCCACGCGTCGCGGCGGTAACTCCAAAGCTGCCCGAAGGTCTCCTTCAGCAGGTAGGCCGTGTTCAGGCGCTTGTTGGCCGCGAGCAGGAGCGTGAGGCTCTTCTTCCCCTCGAGCGTCAGATGCTCCCGATGGGCCAGGAGGGTATACTTCTGGCCCTTGATGAAGCGGCGGTCCTTGCCCGCCAGGCGCGCGTACTCGCTCTTCCGCACCGTGTCGAGCGCGTCGCCCAGGTGGCGCAGCACATGGAACTTGTCGAACAGGATGCTCGCCTGCGGCGCGTGGGTCGTGGTGGAGGTGCGAAACGGCTTCCACATGTCCATCACCGCGAGGCGAATCCCCGCGGTTTTCTTGGCGCCGAGCCATGTGAAGAACTCATCCATGCTGGCCTCGGAGCGGTCCGTGCCGCCGAACCAGATCGGACGCCGGCGAATGAGGTCGCTGACGACGATCCGATAGGTGTGCCCTTTCCGGATCGACACCTCGTCGATGCCGATGACCTTCGGCCCGGGCGTGCCGGCGCGCCGCAGCTGCTCGCGCATGTACTGCTGCTCCAGCTCCTTGACCGTGTGCCACTCCAGATGCAGCTCCTCGGCGATGTCTTTGATGGCCGAGGAGCGGCAGCGCCGCCCGACGTAGAACGCGAATCGCTTGGTGTAACGGGAATTGTCGGCCAGGAAGTCGAGCCGCTCGCGCTTCACCGCGCCACAGCTTCGGCACGCGACCCGGCGCAGCTCGAGCTCCACGACGATCCGCATGCCTCCGCACGGGAGGTCGCGAACTCGGTGCACCCTGCGATCGTAGAAGCCGCTGTGAACTCGGCCGCACACTCCACAGGTCGTTGTTTTGAGCGTCGGACGAGCGTGACAAGGCGCACGCCGGGATCACCGAAGATGCCGACAACCGTCTGCAGGGGGCGGGAGCCAGGAAAACGATACGAGTCGGAGAGACAGCGGCGGGGTTTGGGCAATCGCATCCCGCAATCATGCCACGTTTGCGCCGCGGCTCAACCTCGCCGCGAGCCGCTCCCAGAGCGGGTATTCGCACTCCCAACCCCGCTCTTCTACCCACTCAAACCCCCGAAGACCCTTATTTTCCACTAAGACGGGACTACCGCGCGCGCGCGCGGACATGGCGGGCGAGGGGGAGCGCGATCTTCTTGATGAACTTAGGAGGGAGCGCATTGCCGATGAGTCCGGCGGCGGAGAACTTGCCCCGGTCCAGCGCGAACGTGTAGTACCTTGGGAAGGTCTGGATGAGTGCAGCCTCGCGCAGCGTGATGGTCCGGTGCTGGGTGGGGTGGAGGAAGCGCCCCTTCGAAGGGTTCACGAACCCGCAGGTGATCGTCGGCGCAACCGCGTCCCATGACATCCGCCCGTAGACGTCCTTGAACCCGTTCAATCGCCGGTGACACTCGAGCTGCTCGTCCTTGCGGAGGCTGAGGCGCCCGCCCCCATCCTTCGGGATCTTCTTGATGAGGTTGAGGACCTTCTTCGTCCGAGACTCCGTCACATCGTGCATCCGGTCACCCGTGTTCCCAGGTCGTGGCAGGGCGGCGATCGTGTCGCGCACCGTGACCAATCGCGTCCTGTCCCCGTCCGGGAAGGACACCATCGCACGCCGGGTGGCGAGAAGGATCACCCGGCGTCTGCGCTGCGGCACTCCGAAGTGGGCGGTATTGAGGACACGGTACCGGCACTTGTAGCCGAGCTTCTTCAAGTCGGCGCTGAAGCGGTGGATGCGCCAGTCATCCGCCAGACGCGGGACGTTCTCCATCATCACGACCTTCGGCTTAAGGCCACGGACGAAGCGGAGGAACTCGAAGAGCAGATCCTTCTGAGCAGCGTTTCGGACAACGCGCCCACCATTTCGCGTACTCATCGCGGAGAACCCCTGACACGGCGGGCACCCGGCGAGGAGGTCAAGCTGGCCGGGGCGAAGCCGCAGCCGGCGCTTTACCTTCGCCACCGCTACGTCCAGGATGTCCTCCGCCCACATCGCAGTCCGGGGGTTGTAGCGCTTGTACGTCTTGACGGCCAGGGCGTCGTTCTCAACCGCACCGACGACGCGGAACCCGGCCCAACGAAGCCCGAGTGTGAGCCCGCCAGCTCCGGAGAAGAGATCAATGGCCATGGGCCGCCTGCGCCTTCGGCGGTCCACCTTTGTGGGCGCGGCCAATCGGAGGGCGGGTTTCCTCATTGGACGGAACCCCTACATCATAGCTGATCGCCGCAGCCAACGGTAAGAGCATCGGAAGCCCTCTCTCGCTGCCGGCGCCCGGGGCCGTCGTTGGCGATGTCATGGGCGGCTGGTTGGCTGACCGGTTTCGCAAGTCGCTGGCGTTCAGGTGACCCAGGCGAGGACCGCGGCGGTAGGCTGGTCGCCCGGGACGTCCTGCTTGCCCGCAGGCCGAGCACCTCACGGTAGAGGAACAGGAGGGCACTGAGCGCATCGTTCCGGGTGGACGCCGCGACCTTCCCCTCGATCGCCAGGGCGCTCAGGAACCGCGTGAGCTCCGGTGCGCCCATCTCGAGGGGGTGGCGCTTGCCGTGAAAGAGGATGTACCGTCGGATCCAGGCGAGGTACGCCTCCTCGGTGCGGGGGCTGTAGTGGCGATGCGGAGGGCCGCGCGCGCGCGAGGAGGCGCGGCTTGGTCGGGTCGGGCGGGCGGGACTCGTGGACGGCAGCCACGGAGCCGCGCCAATCGCCCTCGGAGAGGGCGGTATACGCGGTCGAGGGATTGCTGTGCACGCTGACCATGCTCTCGCTCGACCTCGGGTCGCGGGCAGTGTAGGCGCGAGGGGCGGGGCGCGGTGTCCTTACTGCGCTCGTCTGCTCCGAGCCGTGGCTCGGCCGCCCCCTCACCCTGTCCCTCTCCCCCTCCGGGGGCGAGGGTATCGGAACTCTCTTTCTTGGATCAGGAGGGTCGGGGTGGGCCTGTGTTGCGGGCGAGCGCTCGCCTCACAGGCCGGACCGGCGCTCCTTGAGCCGCGGATTCAGCACGTCATTCAGCCAGTCGCCGAAGAGCGAGAGCCCGATGACGCTGGCCGCGATGGCGAGGCCGGGGAACGTCACGGGCCACCACGCATCGCGCAGGTAGATCCGCGAGCTGCCGATCATGTAGCCCCAGCTCA
>Ga0214473_10011296_pt1 | contig 10479 bp, 10 predicted proteins | sample RVTome_7_FD_203509 | JGI IMG/M metagenome (GOLD analysis project Ga0214473, IMG submission 203509) | Soil microbial communities from uranium-contaminated site in the Upper Colorado River Basin, Wyoming, United States - RVT98D197 | ecosystem: Environmental > Terrestrial > Soil > Contaminated >... | reverse complement strand
ACTGCAATCGGGACGACAACTCGTTCCCTCACGCGAGCTGCGCGGACGGCGGCGGAGTCGGCGTGTGCGAGGCCTCGAGCTGCGGCTGGCAGTGCCCCCTGCCGCCCGAGTGCCGCGAAGGCGAGACGCGGGCTGACGACTGCAACACGTGTTCCTGCACTGGCGGACGGTGGCGCTGCACGATGCGCGCGTGTCCTGCCCCGGCTCGCGAAGGCGGGGCCTGCAACGGCGCCGCGCACACGCCGTGTGAAGACGGCCTGCTCTGCGACTACGGCCTCGATGCCGTTGGCGAGTGCGGGAGCAGGAGCCGGGCAGGGACCTGCATCCGCGCGCCCGGCGGCATCTGTCCGGAGATCTACGCGCCCGTGTGCGGCTGCAGCGGCCAGACGTTCGGCAACGACTGCGAGCGCCAGGGTCTGATCGGGGCCGCGCACGCGGGCCGCTGCGAGCTGTCGTTGGCGATCCCGGATTTCGACACGACGGGCGTGACCACCTCCGTCGACGCCCGGGCGCACCGGGCCGCTCGGTACGCCTCCGTGACGGTGCAGATCCGTCACTCCTGGCGGGGTGATCTCCGCGTGGAGCTCACGGCGCCGAACGGCCGTCGGTTCGTGCTCACGGACCGGTCCGGCGGCAGCGCCGACGACTACGACTTCGGCGGCGAGATCGACACCGTCGACCCGGACGGCGCCCGCGGGCTCTGGCAGCTTCGGGTCCAGGATCTCGCGCGCTACGACGAGGGGCACGTCGAGCACTTCAACGTGTCACCGCACTGAGCGGGCCGAGGGCGCATCGCGTGGCGCTCAGCCGCGTGATCGGCGCGCGGCACGCTTCGGTTTCGGCGTCCCGTTGCGCTTGCGGGCGGGTGGCCCGTCGCGCTTCGCCCACCACGCGCTCAGCGCGGGCCACAGCCGGGTCGCGGCCGAGCGCGAGACGACGGCCCCGACGTGACCCCCGGGCAGGTGCACGTGCTCCGTGTCCTCGGACGAGACGAGCTCGAGGAGCGCCGAGGCGCTCCTCCACGGCACGATGCTGTCGTGCTCGAAGGTCACGGCGAGCACGGGGCAGCGGATGGCATCGAGCCGCGCGGGGCGTCCGGCGAGCGTGAAGCTCCCCGCGACGAGCTCGTCGCGCCGGTACAAGCGCTCGATGTACTCGCGGTAGCACGCCCCGGGGAAGCTCACGTTGTCGTTGCCCCAGGTCTCGAGGGCGAGGAAGCCGTCGAGCGATTCGTCGTCCCAGGCGCGGTCCAGCAGATGAACGGCCTTGCTCAGGCTCAGCGTGGGCCGAAGCAAGTGAAAGGCCGACTGCATGAGCTGCCAGGGCACGTTGCCGAAGGCCGCGACGAGCGCGTCCACATCGAACCCCGCCGCACGCGTCCAGCTCGTGAGCGGACCCGGGTCGCTAAAACGCACCGGCGCAGCGAGCTCCACCAGGGACGCGACCCGTTCGGGCCGGGCGGCCGTGTGGATCGCGGTCAGCGTTCCACCCATGCAGTAGCCGAGGAGGTGCGCGCGCTCCGCGCCGGCTTCGCGGCACGTGCGCCGCAGCGCCCGCCCGAGGATGCCGTCGCAGACATCGTCGAAGGTCACGTGCCGGTCCTCGGGACCGGGGGTGCCCCAGTCGATCACGAACAGATCGTGGCCACGGGACACGAGATACTCGGCCAGGCTCTTGCCGGGCAAGAGGTCGAGCACGTACCAGCGATTGATGAGGGAGGGCACCATGAGGATCGGCGTCCGGTGGGCGAGGCCCTCGGGGCGCGGGCGGAATCGCAGCAGCCGCCACTTGTTCTCGGCGTGCACCACGTCGGCCGGCGTCCTGCCGACCTGGGGCGGCGCCCGACCGATGCGGCCCATGACTTTCGGCAGGCCCCTCATGCGTCGTACAGCGCTTCGAGGCGATCCCCGAAGAGCTCCCCTATCTTCCGGCGTTTCACCTTGAGCGTCGGCGTGAGCAACCCTGACTCCACCGTGAGTGGCTCGTCGATGATGACGAACCGCTTGATGGTCTCGTAGCTCGCGAGCTCGGCGTTGACGCGATCGATGCGTCGCTGGACCAGCGCCCGGACCGCTTCGTCGCGGGCGGCCGGGGCGACCTGCTGCTCGCGCAGGTGCGCCTCGACCGTGGCCGGGCTCAGCCACACGGCGGCCACCAGATACCGGCGAGCGTCGCCGTGCACCACGACGTGCTCGATGAACGGATCGTCCCGGAACCGGAGCTCGATGTTGGCGGGCGCGATGTTCTTCCCGCCGGCGGTGACGAGGATGTCCTTCTTGCGATCGATGATCTGCAGGAAGCCGTCGTCCGTGAAGCGCCCGATGTCGCCGGTCTTGAGCCAGCCGTCCTCGGTGAATGTGTCCCGGGTCGCCGCCGGGTCCTTGTGATAGCCGCCGAAGACGCTCGGGCCGCGCGCCAAGATCTCGCCGTCCTGTGCGAGGCGCAGCTCGACCGACGGAAGGGGCTTGCCGACGGAGTCGAACCGGAACGCGTCCGGGCGGTTGAGGGTGAGCGTCGGCGAGCACTCCGTCAGACCGTAGCCCTCGATGAGCAACACGCCGGCGCGGTGGAAGAGCTCCTTGACCTCGCGTTTGAGACCGGCGCCACCCGACAGACAAAAACGCAGTCGTCCGCCCGTGAGCTCGGCGAGGCGCTCGAGGTCTCCCTTCGACGACACGGCGAGCTTCTCCCACAGGGAGGGGACGCTCATGAAGACGCTCGGACGCACCTGCGGCAGGTGCCCGAGGACGGCGAGCGGATCGCTCATGTAGCTGGTCCAGCCCAGGGTGTTGCCGAGGCATGCCTCGCCAAACCCGAACACGTGGCTCATGGGCAGCCACAGCAGATCGACGGCGCCCTCGTCGAGCAGCGGCGCGTTGCAGCGCAGCCAATCGGCGCCGTTGACCGCCACGTTACGATGCGTGAGCGGCACACCCTTGGGCGGCCCCGAGGTGCCGCTCGTGTAGAGCATGAGGCCCGGCTGATCGAGGGAGACGGCATTCATGGCGCGCTCGAAGGCGGCCCGGTCCTCGCGATCGCGCGCGGCCCCGACGGCGAGGGCCCGCGACCAGGGGATGACCCGGCGCTCGATCTCCGCGAAGGGCGGCACGGACAGCCCGCGCTCGTTCAGGGCCGCCGCGGCGCGGCTCGGGTCGAGGCTGTCGTCGAGGAGCACCACCCGCCGCACCTGGCCGAGGTGCTCCCACGCGGCGAGGACCCGCTCGAACAGCGGCGCCGTGTCCACGAAGAGCAGCCGAGCGTCGCTGTGCTCGATCACGTACGCGGTCTGCTCCGCCGTGCTCGATCCGTAGACGGGCACGATCACGCCGCCCGCGGCCTGCACCGCCAGGGCCGCCGTCATCCACTCCACGCGGTTGGGCGCGAAGACGGCCGCGCGCTCGCCGCCCGAGAGCTCACTCGACACGAACAGGGCCATGCGCCGGATGTCGTCGGCGAAGGAGCCCCAGGTGACCGAGTGCCAGTCGCCTCGGGGGGCCGGGAGCATGAACCGCACGCGCGATCGGCGTTCCGCGAGCGAGTCGAACACCGCGCGGGGCGCGATGCGGGGCTCGAGGAAGGGTGTGACGTCCACGGCGGGCCTCCGCGGTCAGCGCTGCAAGTCTTCGAGCCGTTCCTCGAGATCGATGAGGCGGCTCTGGAGCTGATTCAAAGTGTGCAGGGCACGCTCCTGGTCGGCACGCGTCGGCAGCCCCCACGTGGACCACCACTGCGCCATGGCGCGATCCGAGGCCGCCTTGGCCCGCATGGACATGGAGAGCAACGCGCCGGCCGGCTCGAGGACGACGGAGCTCTGGAGCCATTGCTCGAGCAGCGTGGCCGTGTGGCGCTCCCAGACATCGAACCCCTTCTTCCACGTGTCCCAGATCATCGGTTTCCTCTCCCGCTGCTCGGTCCTCAGAGCGCCAGGCGGCGCACCTCGGCGGCAATCGTGAAGTCCTGCTCCGTCTCGTCCGGCCTGCTGGTGGCCCGGGCCACCTCCCCGAAGCACTCGAAGAGCCAGGACACCTGGCGCCTCGACGTGCTCGCACCCACCGCAGGCTCCACGGTTACCCGCGTGCGGACACGGTGCGCTTGCTCGAAGGTGAGATCCGGAAGCTCGATCACGCCGACCGCGTCCACGCTCACCTCGTAGACATCGCGGCCAGCGTAGGGCAGGCCGCGGAAAGTGCCGTCCCGCACCTGGCCCGTCGCCACGTGCGCGCTCCCCGGCTCGACGGGGAACCGGTAGAGCGCCACCGGGGCGTCGTAGACCATGATCGTTCGTCCCTCGGGCGGATCGGCTTCGGAGGACGCGACGCCGAGCAACCACAGGGCTCGGTCATCCTCGATGTATACGCCCTCCACGCGTGCGCCCGCATCGATCGGCAAGACCATCTCGCCGCCTGGAAACGCGTCGGCGTACCAGCGCCCCTCGAGCGGCGCCGCCGCCTGATCCGCGAGCTGATCCTCGGGCACCGCGCCGGACCAGCCCCACACCCGCCGGCCATCCGGGGAAACGCGCCCGATCAGGTCCACGGGCCTCTCTGCACCCGCGGGCGACACGAGGAAGCTCACCGGCACGCCGAGGGCGACGGGCAGCTCGTCCGCGTCGATGCGTCCATCGAGATCAGGCACGCAACCGAGCGGGTCGGGATCGGGCGGGACGTAGCGGTCCGGATCGGGGTGCGTGCGATTGTCCCCGCAGGCCGCGGCGAGCACGGCGAGCACGAGCCAGGATCGGGTCGACCAAACATGCATCAGAACACCATTCCGAGTCGGACGCGGAAGAGCTGGGCGGGGCGCGGGGAGAGATCGGCGGCGGCGTTGGCCAGCCCGCCGAGCGGGAAGAGGACCGCATATTCGGCGACGGCGGACAAGCCGTCCCGGGTCACGTAGGCGATCGTGGGGTCGATCTCGACCCCGAGGGGCGACTCGCCCCCGGGGGCGCTGTTGGGCTCGACCGCCCAGGAGGCGACGGCCGCCAGGGAAGCGGCGAGCTCGCCGGGGCCGGCGCGCGCGATGCGGACCCGCACGTGCGGCCGCAGGTAGACCGCATCGGTCACGGTGCCGATGATCTCGCGGAAGAGGATCCGGTCCACCCGGTAGTCGGGATGGAATCGGAAGTTGTCGACCCGCGTGTCGGCGGGGGGCGTCGCCTGGGGACCGTCGAGGTCGCCCGGTCGCGGCGCGGTCTGCCCGGGGGCGGGGAAGGCACCGAAGCCGGGGGCCGGATCGCCGCTCGCGTAACCCGCGTCGAGCCCGACTCCAAAGGGCCCGTCCGGATCGCCGATGTCGGTCTCGAGCGCGGCGCCGAGCTGCAGCGACTGCACCGGGTCGCGGTAGAGCGCTCCGGGCACGAGGCTTGCTTGGTCTATCGTCGCCGCGAGCAGCGCCACCTCCGCCTCGAGGCGTCCCCACGGCGCCGTGAAACGGGCCCAGCCGTCGAGCGCGATCGCGCGAAAACCGCGGGCCATGCTCTGGGCCGGCGTGAGCGGCACGGGCTGGGCCGTCGGGATGTAGCTCCCCGGCACGTCGCGGCTCTGCCAACGGTGGCTCGCGTAGGCGCCCCAGTCAAAGGTCGACTTGCCCGCGCGTTGGCGCCGGGTCCGGGCCCGATCGCCGCGGAAGCTCAGCACCGCGAAGGTGAGCGTGAGCGCGTCGTCGGCCGGGTCGAGGTCCACGGTGCGACGCGCATTGGCGCGCGGCACGAAGGGACCGCTTGAGGAGAGATCGAAGGCCGCCGCCCATACGAGACCCGCCACGGGCGTCACAAAGGCGACGCGGTCGGCGGAATCTCCCCCATCACAGTCGGCACAGTCCCCGCCGTTGGCGAGCATGCCGAGCCCCCATTGGCTGCCCATCCTCCCGGCGGCGAGCACGCCGAGGGGCGTGAGCACCTCGCCGTAGGCCCGCTCGACGTGCACGACGTCGGACGGGGAACGCTGCGAGCTGGTCGCGGACGGCACTCCGTCGGGAAGGGAGCCCAAGCCCACGTTGTCGAGCAGGTCGAGGCGCACCTTCACGGCGAGCCCCTGACCGGGCGCATAGGCCGCGAAGTCAGCCCGCAAACGCATGTCGAAGTGGGTGAGCGTCTGGGCGGTGGGGTCCGACAGGGGCACGGGGAAGAGCGGGCTTCCGGACGGCGTCAAGCCGCGGTCGAGATCCAGGTTGTGCAGGAGCTCGGCACGGAGGCGAAGCTGCCCGTGCAGCTCGAGGTCGGCTTCGGTGTGCGCCTCGATGTCCTGGCCCAGATCCGTGAAGCCCGTCGCAGCAGCGCGCGGGGCGAAGCCCAGGATCACGAAGAGCGCGGCCACCGCCTGCCTCATGGCGCCTCTCCCGTCTCGAGGTCCCCCGGCCAGGGCGAGCTCGGGTCCGCGGCGGCGTCAGGAGCGTCGTCAGCAACCGACCGCGGCGCGACCACCGGCGGGGTCGGCTCCGCGACGGCGACGACGTCTTCAGCGAGAAACTCGCCGAGGACGCGAGCGGACGCACGAGACGCCTCGATCATCGGGAAGTGACCGCACCGCGGAAAGACTTGCATCGCTGCGTTTGGCAGCTCCCGCAGCAGCCGCTCTCCGACCTCGACGGGCGTCACCGCGTCCTCGCGGCCCCACAGCAGCAGCACGGGCTGTTCCACGGTCCCGTAGCGCCCCTCGAGCCGCGCGTAGCGCATGCCGCGGGCCGTGGCGAGCGCGGCGGCGCGCGTGCCCGGGCGCTCCATGGCGCGCTCCACGGCCTCGACGAGCTCTTCGCTCACCGCGTCCGGATCGTAGAAGGCCCGCTCGAGCCGTTCGTCGGGCCGCTGATCGTAGAACGCCCCGAAGAGCACCTCGCCCAACCCGTCGGCCCGCGCCCAGTGGAAGAAGCTCGGCAGCTGATCCTCGTAGACCCAGGCATCGTAGAGAGCGAGCCGGCTCACCCGATCGGGCGCGGCGAGCGCCACCGCGAGAGCCACCGATGCCCCGTAGGAATGCCCCACGAGCGCCGCGCGCTCGATGTGGAGCTCGTCCATGAGCGCCAACACGAGGCGCGCCTGCTCCTCCGGGGAGTAGTCGCCCGGGGGCCGATCGGTCCACCCGAAGCCCTTGAGGTCCAGGGACACGACTCGATGGCGCTCGCGCAGCGCGGGCCGCACCGTGTCCCAGGTCTCGAGGGACGATGCGTAGCCGTGAAGCAGCACCACGGGGCTCCCCTCACCCTCGACCACGTAGCGAACGCGCGCGCCGCGGACGGTCGCGAACGTCGCATCGGCCGGCTCGCCCGGCATGGCGCCCCGTTGGAACGAGAGACATCCCGCGCAGAGGAGCGCACTCGAGACGAGCGCGAGAATCGGGGCCGCGTCGCTGCGGCTCGCCGTCACGGCGCGAGCCTCCGGATCTCGGCGGCGCTGGTGAACTCCACTCTGCTCTCGTTGTCGTCCGAGACCACGGTGGCCACCGTCCCGAAGCACTCCGAGACGAAAGCGAAGGACCGCACGACCGTGGTGAGCAAGCCCACCACACGCGTGAGGGTGATGCGGACCCGGAGCACGGGGAAGGTGCCGAAGGGCGTGAGCAGCTCGCCTCGCGCGTCCACCTCCTGTTCGTAGCGCTCGGTCCAGGTGGCGAAGAAGCCCAGCGACAACCCCGACACGGTCGCGTTCGTGGACCATCGGGCTCCCATCTGGAGCGGGAAGTGGAGCACCGTCACGGGCGGGTCGTGCTCTACGGACGTGCGCGTCAGCCCCGCCTCGGGCGAAACCACCCCGCGCAGCAGGATCTCGCTGGCGCCGAGCTCGAACACGCCGAGGAGCTCCTCGCGCTCGCTCAATCGGCTCCAGTACGACGCGCCCGGGAAGTCCGCCGCGAACCATTGCCCGTCGAGAGGCGCGAGCTCGATCAGGACGTCGTGGTCGCCGGGAAGGGCCGTCGAGAAGTCCCACCGGCGCATCCCGCCCGCCACGACCTCGCCAGCGGTCGACACGGTCGCGCCCGTCGTCGCCCGGAATGTGGCGCGCAAGCCCGCCCGGAGCGGCACCTCGAGCCGCTCGATGACGCCGTCGTGATTCGGCGCGCAGCCCACGGCGCCCGCGTCCCCTCCCGAGTCCGCGCTGGGCGCGTCGTGGGCAGGACCGCCGTCCGCGCCCGGACCCGTGTCGCCGCCACCGCCACCGCCGTCCCCGGGACCGGCGTCCGCCGGGGGCTCGCAAGTCCCGTCCGGATTGCAGATCGCCGACGCGCAGTCGGCGTCCGCGTTGCAGATGCGGTCGTCACCCCCGGCGCAGCCGGCGGCGAAGACCAGAAGAACACCGGCACCCGATCCGACCCAAAGCGCGGTTTTTCTTCGCATCGCAATATCCACTTCTCGGTGGGAAATAGACGTGTACAGGGGGCTTGTCAAGCGCTAGCATTGTGCAACGCACCAAACCCCGGGCCCGGGCCCGGGAACCCCTTCCGCCACGCAGAGGTCCCCATGGTCGTGAAGAAGTACGGAAACCGCCGGCTCTACGACACGGAAGCCAGCAACTACATCACCCTCGAGGAGCTGGCCGAGAAGATCCGGCAAGGCCGCGAGGTGCAGGTCGTGGACGCCAAGACCGGTCGGGACCTGACCCAGCCCACCCTGGCGCAGATCATCCTCGAGAGCCGCGGGGCTGCCAAGCTACTACCGGTCTCGCTCCTGGTCCGGCTGATCCGCATGGGAGACGACGCGTTGGCGGAGTTTTTCGGCACCTACGCCACCTGGGCCCTCGAGGTCTACCTGCGCGTGAAGCAAGGAGCGCAGCTGGCCGGTCCCTTCAATCCCCTCGGGGGATTGCAGCTGCCGGGCGCGGGCGCCTTCGGCCAGTTCTTCGGGTCCGGCCCTGCCTGGCCCCAGCCCGATCCGGCTCCTCGGGAGGCCGTGGACGCGCGGTCGGACGAGGTGGCCGAGCTTCGCCGCGAGCTCGAGGAGATCAAGCGGGCCGTCGGTGCCCAGGGCAAGCGGCGCAAGCGCGGCTGATTCCGGGGCGTTGTGCACTGCAACATTTTTTCGTTGACAGCCCGCTGCTCGCTGCCTAGGTTCCTGCCGTTCCGAGCTGATTCATAGGAAAACGGAGGCAACCCATGTCCAAGACCGAGACTTCGCAGACGCACAACGAGAGCCCCTTCAACCAGATGGCCCAGGAGCACGTGGCCCGCATGAACGCTTACCTCGACCGCCTCGAGGAGCTGCAGGCCGGGAGCGCCAAGAAGATGGGTGAGATGGTAGACGAGATGGCGCGCCTCACGCGCGCTGGCATCGACTACCAGCTCGAGCTCTCGGCCGAGTGGCGCCGCTGGGCCCAGCGCTCCATGGACTTCGCCCGCAACGCGCAGCCGTGACAGTCGCCTGCGCGCCGACGCCGAGAGACGCGATCCTGCGGGATGGCACCGCGACCCTCTACCGCTTCCGCCGCACGCCGTCCGCGGCGGCGGAGGCGGGACCGGCCGTGCTGCTCGTCCCGTCGCTGATCAACCAGTGGTACATCCTGGACCTGCGGCCCGGGGCGAGCCTCGTCGCAGCCCTCGTCGATGCGGGCCTCGATGTGTTCTGCATCGACTGGGGTGCCCCGCGGGACGAGGACCGCTATCTCGCGTGGGACGACGTACTGCTGCGCCTCGAGAGGATGGCCCGACGCGTGACGCGTGTGACGGGGATGCAGGCGATGGGCCTGCTGGGCTACTGCATGGGGGGAACGCTGGCCGCGATTCACGCCGCCCTCATGCCGGAGCGTGTCGCCGCGCTCGTGAACCTGGCCGGACCCATTGACTTCGCGCACGCGGGCCGGCTCGGCCGCATGGTGGATCCGAGCTTCTTCGACGCGGAAGCGGTGGCGTCCGCGGGCAACGTGCACCCGGTGCAGATGCAGGGCGGCTTCGTCGCGCTCCGGCCCACGCGACAGCTCGCCAAGTGGGTGGGCCTGGCCGACATCGCCCACGACCGGGCAAAGCGCGAGGCCTTCGACGCCCTCGAGCACTGGGCCTCGGACAACATCGCCTTCCCCGCTGCGGCCTACCGCACGTACATCGAGGAGCTCTATCAGCAGAACCTGCTGGTCGAGGGCCGGCACCGCGTGACCGGACGCACCGTCGATCTCGGTCGGATCCGTTGCCCGGTCATGACGGTGGTGGCGGACCGGGACGAGATCTGCCCCCCGGAAGCGGCGGGGGCGCTCAACGAGAAGGTGAGCAGCGCCGAACGGGAGCTGCTCGTGGTCCGCGGCGGACACGTGGGCGCCGTCGTGGGCAGCCGGGCGCAGCAGACGCTGTACCCCACCATCGCCCGCTTCTTCCTCGCGAACTGACTCGGAGATGCTCCCATGGACCGCTCGCTCCTCGCTTGGCTCGCCTTCGGCGTCTATCTGGTAGCGACGACGCTCCTCGCCGTCTGGGGCATGCGCAAGACACGCGACCTGGCCGGCTTCGCGCTCGGGAACCGGGACATGGGTCCCGTGCTCGTGGGCATCACGCTCGCTGCCGC
>Ga0214473_10011295_pt1 | contig 10480 bp, 8 predicted proteins | sample RVTome_7_FD_203509 | JGI IMG/M metagenome (GOLD analysis project Ga0214473, IMG submission 203509) | Soil microbial communities from uranium-contaminated site in the Upper Colorado River Basin, Wyoming, United States - RVT98D197 | ecosystem: Environmental > Terrestrial > Soil > Contaminated >... | reverse complement strand
TGCAACCGGAGAGGGAGAGGGTGCCGAGATCGACCATCCCCCCTGCCTGCGTCCACGAAAAGGCATGCCGCGAGCCATCGGCCCTGTCGCTCAGGCCGACGACCTGACCGCTGTCGTTCACTGCCCGGGCTTCGCTCCAATTGCCACCGAGGGTGCCGAGATCGACCATTCCCCCTGCCTGCGTCCACGAAAAGGCATAGTTACAGCTCGAGCCGACGACCTGACCGCTGTCGTTCACCGCCCGCGCTTCACTCGAATTGCCACAGGAGAGGGAGCCGACATCGATCATCCCCCCTGCCTGTGTCCACGAAAAGGCATTGCGCGAGCCATCGGCCCTATCACTCCAGCCGACAACCTGACCGGTGTCGTTCACCGCAACGGCTTCGCTCCGATTGCCACCGAGGGTGCCGAGATCGACCGCCAAGAATACAGGGTTCGCATGGACTGTGCCGATGAATGATTCCAAGAGTAAAGCTAACGCGATAAAAACCGATCTTTTCATGAAATTTCCTCCTTCGAAGGAACTTGCCTTCGCAGACGATTGCTATGTACATTTCCTCGCGCCGTTGGACAATGACGCCTTGAATCTATCGAAGATTAAAAAACAAAAAAATGAGTCAAGTACACCGATTTCCAGAGGAACTTTCCCTCTGCGTTCTCGCAGAACCCGGCGTGAACCTCTCAGTTCCTAAGCAACCCTAACTGACGAGCAGTTGTAGGGTCATTTCATGACCCAGTCTTTATTAAGCGCAATTGGCATGCCAAACCCGTTTTTTATTTTCATAACCCTTAAAGAGACCTTATTACGAATAGTTCCGCCGGTCGGACTTCAAATAGTGCTGTTTCTAACATTGCATTTATGCAATGCCTTTCATCAACCTGAGCCATTTTTGTTGCATTTGCCCAATCATTTTATTGCATTTGACAATAGTTAACAGACTTGACCCATGAGATCATATCGAACGAGATAAATCTCCAAGAGGCCAACCATAAAAGTCACAAGGAATCTACCCCTTTCATAGGCCCGTCCAGTGGCCCACATGCGATAGAATATACGGGCCAGTTTATGAGCCGTTGCGGTGATCGCCTTGGGGGCTCCGGGGCGGGCTTTGATGCGCCGGTAAAATCCTCCAAAGGCACCGTTACTGTTTCCGCGGAAGCAGCAACACCCCATTAGGCGTCTACAGTCTCATCGCACACTGCATAACTGTTATCAGCATGTCAACCCGCCAGTTGCATTAAGCAGACCCGCCGGGAACACTTCCAAAGCCTTGTAATGCGGGTTTCGTTGACATTGAGCAGGTTAGACAAGAGTTCACCAAGAGTGAAGTCCAGCAAAGTTCGCGTAGCGTGGTGCTCTGCGTCCTAAAGGTTCCGCTACAAGGCTTCTCCAGTGTCCCCGCCGGGTCTGTCTCAGGGGATTTTTGCAACGTTTAGGTCAATTGGATCTTAGTTTTAAGACTTTGGTCGTAGGTGTCGCGGTAAGGATGACGAAAAGATAGTAGGAAGAAGGACGACCGTGACGCCGTAGGCGTGACTGGGAAGATGGGCGAAAAGGAACAAGAAGGAAGCTATACATAACCGAGGGAAGAAGGATGACCGTCGCACATTCATGTCCGACTGGAACGAACGTCCCTGCGGAACTGAGCCGATAAGACATAGATGGAACAAGGAAGATTGCAGAGCGAGAATACTGAACCCGAGCGACCTCCTCAATGGTTCGTTTAGGCTTTTTTGCATTAAGAGATCCAACCCTCTTGCAACCCGGACCGATTTCATCTTACCATTATTTCATCGTTCCACCATTCCATTATTCCAGACGTTTGAATATGAGGTTCTCCGGCTGCGCTGGGAGTCAGGGGGTTTAAATGTTCTCGTCGATTGACGAAGTTCAAGAAGTGATGGAGAAGGAAAAGTATATCTGTGATCGGGAACTGGCGACTGTGCTCTTTCTAGCCCTCAAGCTTCAGAAGCCCCTGCTTCTTGAGGGAGAAGCAGGAGTCGGAAAAACGGATGTGGCAAAAGTCATGACCCAGGCCATGAAGGGACGTCTTATTCGGCTCCAATGCTATGAAGGTCTTGACGCAACAACCGCTCTTTACGAATGGAACTACCCAAAACAGTTACTCCAGATCAAGGCGGGAGAGATGTGCAATCAACCCCTGAAAGGCGTTGAGAACATCTTCACCGAAGAGTTTCTCATCCGCAGGCCCTTGCTGGAGGCTATCCAGAGCGGGGCCGAAGGTCGATCCGTTGTCCTTCTGATCGATGAGGTTGACCGTTCCGATGAGGAGTTTGAAGCCTTTCTTCTGGAGGTTCTCTCCGACTTTCAGATTACCATCCCCGAAATTGGAACCCTTACGGCCCATCAGAGACCTCTAGTGATCATCACTTCCAATCGGACCCGGGAGATTCACGATGCCCTCAAAAGAAGGTGTCTCTACCACTGGATCGATTACCCCTCCTTTGAGAAAGAACATCGGATTGTGACGGCAAAAGTCCCCGGAATCAACGCAACCCTCACCGAGCAGATCTGCCAGTTTATGCAAGCGGTAAGAGAGAAGGATTTCTATAAGAAGCCGGGGATCGCTGAAACCCTGGACTGGGCGAATGCCCTCATCTATCTTCACAGGGATCATCTTGATCGAAGGGCTGTGGAGGAGACACTGGGATGCATCCTCAAACATTTCGAGGACATCAAGAAGATGAAGGAGACCGACCTTCAAAGCTGCCTTGGGGCACTCGGGGTGGGATAAGGGGAATGATGCACCGGGGGCCTGACCTTGTCACAAACATCCTCTTCTTCTCAAAGGCCTTGAGAAAGAAGAACGTAGGGGTGACAACGGATAACGTGATGGATGTCCTGAAGGGACTTTCCTTGATCGACATCCGGAGAAAGGGAGATTTTTACTGTCTCCTAAAATCGAACTTTGTCTCCCGCAGAGAGGAGATGGAACCCTTTGACGAACTCTTCGACAAGTTCTGGGCCTCTGAAGACAAGAGGGACTCAACGCTCAAAAAGGCTGGAAGGAAAAGAGCAGCCACTGCCGAGGAAAGGGAAGAAGCCCTTTTTCTCCAACATGAAAGTGGGAAGCTTGAGCTGATCGATTGGACCGAGGGAAGTGAAGAGGAGGAGGGTTTGAAGGAGACAGACCTTCCGGCCTACAGTCCTGACGAGATTCTGGGCCGGAAGGATTTTAACCTTCTTCAGAAAGAGGAATTGGAAAGGGTGAAGGCATGGGTTTCAGCCCTTTCGTGGAAATTGGCGATTCGTCTATCGAGGCGGTGGAAGAAGGGGAAAAAGGGGGATCGACTCGATTTCCGCAGATCCCTTCGGGAGTCAATGAAGTATGGAGGAGAGATGATTCAGTTGAGGATGAAGGAGCCGAAACCCAAACCCCTTCGAATCGTCTTTTTTTGCGATGTCAGCGGGTCCATGGATCTCTATAGTCAGTTTCTCCTTCTCTTTATGTACGGCCTTCAAAATCACTACCGTCCTTGTGAGACCTTCGTCTTCAGCACACGATTAAGCCCTATCACCTCTTTTTTGAAAGGAAGGGTCTTTGAGGCGTCTCTTCACCTTCTCTCCGGGAAGGTACTGGACTGGTCCGGAGGGACCAATATCGGCTGGGCCCTCCACCAATTCCATCAGCGCCATGCACGGCTGTTGCACCCGAATCGCACCCTTTTCTTTATCTTTAGCGATGGTTGGGATCGGGGAGACACGGCGCTTCTTGATTCGGAGATGAAAAATCTGAAAAGGCAGGTGAAAAGGGTCATCTGGCTTAACCCCTTAAAGGGAAGTCGCGACTATCAGCCTCTCTGCAAAGGGATGTCCGCTGCCCTCCCCTACCTGGATCACTTTCTTCCATGCCACAACTTCTTCAGTCTAAAAAACCTCAGCACCCTGGTCCCAAAACTGTAATCCACACTCACAACTCAACATGATCCTCTAAAATAATTCCTCCTGCCACGGGCCTTCCATCCCTTTCCAATACAAACCTTCCCATCTCAGGGATGTCATTGAAGGAATCGACGACCGCCTTACGCTCAAGATGAATGAGAACGTTTGCCACCTGGGCTCCCATAATGGAAGAAGGTTCTTCTTCGATAATCTCAAGCGAAGCGGGGTCAAACTTCCTATAGATTTTTTCTATCTGACACGGAACTTCCTGGGTGACACATCGGAAAAGGAGAGGGGTCCCCATCTGATAGGGAACAGGATCCATCCAGATGATATTCGATCGGATTCGATCGGAGATCAAGGAAGAGAGATCGCCGGCCAAAATCTGTCCCCTTGTGACTCGATGATTCCCCTTCAGGCAGATTCCGATCGAATCTCCATGCTCGGCAGTAGTCAAACCGGAGGTCAGAAGTTTTTCAATACTCTTCACCGACACCTCCTTCTTTTCAGGCAAGAGAAAGAAGCTCTCTTCTTTGTCGAGGTGACCTGCCTCCACTCGCCCCACGATGATCTTTTTCCCATCCACTCTGTAAACATCCTGAAAAGGAAACCTTAAGGGTTTCTTCTCCACCTTCAACGGTTCGAAGGTATCGAGGGCTTCCAGAACCGTAAGGCCATGAAACCAGGGGATTCTTTCGGAGGGAACGGCCACATTCTCTCCGTTGATGGCTGAAATGGGAAGGATGAAGGTGGGATCGATATGGATCGTTTTCATGAACTTCACGACCTCTTCCTTCACCTCGTTGAATTTCTCTTCCGAATATTGGATCAGGTCTATCTTATTCAGAAGGACGCAGACCTGCTTCAATCCCAGCATGCCTAAAATATAGGCATGCCGCTTGGTCTGGTCCCGTATGCCCTCGTAGGCATCGATGATCAACAGAGCTGCCTCAGCCTGGCTTGATCCTGTGATCATGTTCTTCAAGAATTCTTTGTGGCCCGGTGCATCAATGATCACATATCTTCTCTTTTCCGTCTTAAAGAAGGTCTGGGTGGTATCGATGGTGATTCCCTTTGATCGCTCCTCTTCGAGACAATCCATCACAAAGGCAAACTCCACCCGTTTGTCGAGCATTTCGGATGTTTTTTGGATCTCCGCGTACCTCTCGGGGGGGAGAGAATCGGTGTCATAAAGAAGCCGGCCGATCAGCGTGCTTTTCCCGTGATCCACATGGCCTACGATGATGATGGGAAGGGCGTATTCTTCGTCAAACATAAGTTCCTCCTTAAAATATCAGGAACAATGGAATAATGGAAGGGTGGAATAATGGGAAAAAGGATTTGGAACGATGGAATGGTGGAATGATGGGTGAACCAATTTCTCCTTGTTTTAAACCCAATATTCCAGTCTTCCAGTCTTCCAACATTCTATTTTACATGTATCCCAGGGCTCTCAGTTTCTGCATGGTGTAGATGTTCTCTTTATCCTGGGCCCTGCCAGACCGTTCCGAGGTTTTAGAAGTTCTGATTTCCTCCACGATCTCGTCGATGGTTCGGGCTTCCGAGTCAATGGGAGAACAGCAGGGGAGACAGCCGATGCTCCGGAACCGCTTGCCGTTTTTGCTGAAATAGAGGCTCACCACCGGAAGACCTTCCCGCTGGACGTAACTCCATATATCGGCCTCCGTAAAATGCAGAAGGGGATGGATGCGAAAATGTTCTTCTTCCTCCATCGTCGAACGATACTGGTCCCACAGCTCCGCGGGCTGGTTCTCGTAGTCCCACTTGAACTTCACATCCCTCGGAGAAAAGTACCTCTCCTTCGCCCGGATGCCATGTTCATCCCTTCGAATCCCCAGAAGGATCGCTTTGAGTTGATATTTCTGAATGATGGACTTCAAGGCATTTGTCTTTAGTTCATTGCAGCAATCGAGCTTAGTTCCCTGGCCAGGGCCCATTCCCTCCCTTAGCTTCTCTTCATTTCTTCCGACCAGTAACTTGAGGTTCCACTCCTTCGCTCTCTCGTCTCTGAATTGGTACATCTCAGGAAACTTATAGCTCGTATCGATATGGATGACCGGAAAGGGGATTTGGCCGAAGAAGGCCTTTCTGCACAGCCAGAGAAGGGTGGTTGAATCCTTGCCCACCGACCAGAGCATGGCAATGTTCTTGAACCTGTTGTAAGCTTCCCTAATGATGTAGATGCTTTTGTTTTCCAATCGTGTAAGATGATCCATGACAGCTCCTATTAGCTAGAAAATAGCATAGCGCATAGCGCATGGCGCATAGTGTAACTAACTAAAACAAAAGAAACATCTAGACTAAATCCCATTTTCATGATTCAGGGGTGCCCTCAGGATAGTGGGTTTTCCGTAAAGTGTTGAAGAATAGGCCCAGCCAGCTGTTCGATCGATGGCTTTTCTGAAAACCGGACGTCCTCGGGCAGGACGCAGAAAGCATCGTGCCAAGTATGCATCCCCTCGAAAATGGTTCTGCCGAAAACGCTTTTTTTCTCTATGCCTCCCTTCAGATCATATCCGTCCCTTGGAAGGCAGACCAGGTCCGGGGCCTGATCCAGATAGGGCCCGTGGTAGACCTCTTCCTTCTGATGGATTTTATCAATCACCTTCTCTCCCTCTTCCGTCTTCAGGCTCTCCAGCGCCTCTCTGACCTCCTTCAAGACTTGAAGCCTCTCCTCTCTTGGGACTCGTCCCCGGCCGTAGATACCTTGGCCGTTGACGTAAATGCGACAGGGATCGAGGTTGAAGGCTTTCGTCTGGCTCCCGATCTTTTCGTAGAATAGACCCTCGGGTTTTAATTCCAGGAAACCTGTCTGCTGAAGGTAAGGATTGATATAGACTTCCTTCTTGATCGGAGTAAATCCGTGGTCGGAAAGGATCATAAAGAAACCTTTCCCGCCGGATTGTTCGACAAATTGATCATACAACCTCTTTATGAATTTATCCAGCTCGACATAGAAATTCAAAAAAGGCCCATGATAGGGATGGCTCTCTTGACCGGCGGCATCGAAAAAGAAGTGATGGAGCCTGTCGCTTTCTGTCACGCAGGCAAAGAAAAGGTCCCAGGGCTCTTCCTCAAAGAAGTGGAAGATCGCTTTTTTCCTTATTTCAAAACATTCGAAGAGTTCCTTCAGGAAGGCTCCTTTGTCCTCCCTGGCCTTCTCCGCATCGACATCGATGACATAGTTCATGGAACGGAGCGTCTGAAAAACCGGCTCGGGATAAACGGCCTTCTTCAGATCAATCGCCACAAACCCCGAGACCAATATCCCGTTCATCGGAGAGGCGGGATAGGTATGGGGGAGATTTAGAATGACGGATCGGAGGGGAGAGGAGACTCTACTCAAATATTTTTCGCTCAGAGTGGAAGCCCTTCGATTCGTCTTTCCTAAAATTTCCCAGAAAGGCGGGGCTTTGACATCCCGGGAGTTCGGGAAATAGAGGGAATAGTTCTCGGGCTCCAGTTCCGTAAACCCGTAGATCCCGTGCTCACCCGGGTTAACTCCTGTTGAAAAGGAGGTCCAGGAAACGGAAGAGACGTCGGGGACGGATGCGTTCATCGAGTGAAGCGTAAACCCCTTCTTCAAGATCTGTCTTAGATTTGGCATCACGTCCTTCTCAATGCAGGTCTTCAAAAAGGAATAGGGAACCCCGTCGATGCCAATCAGAAGAGCCTTCTTGTTCTTTTTGGAAAAGAGTTTCATTTGTGTCAATCCCCGAAAAACCTTCCCATCCCCCTCCCTCCGGGCTGGAGTGCCCTCCGGGCCGGAAGCCTAACCTCCCCCTTGAAGGGGGAGGAATCACGCGAAGCGGGTGACGATTTCCCTCCCCTTCAGGGGGAGGGTGAGGGTGGGGGTGGGGTTAATGTTACAGCCAGGATAAGTACAGGATCCTTATACTCAGACCCGTGATCAATAATCCGACCAATAGCATCAACACTCGGGTCGGAACAATCTTGCAGACATAGGCTGCCAGAGGGGCAGCCAGGACCCCTCCGATCATCAGGCCTGCGATTTTTGCCCAGTGTTCTATTAACAATGTCCCGATGGTGGCAAAGAAGGTTGCCGATTCAGCAATCGTCACGAAGAATTCCGCTGAATTGACCGAACCGATTGCAAATCGAGGGGTGTTTCCGTTAGCCAGAAGGGTCGTGGTCACGATCGGACCCCAGCCGCCTCCTCCGATGGCGTCAAAAAACCCTCCGGCCAACCCTAAGGGAACCAGTCTGGTTTTCGTTCTGGTTTTGTGGATTTTCTTGAATACCTTGAAGAGTATCATCAACCCCATGATCAACAGGTAGATAGAAACGAAGGGCCTGATCTTCCCCCCGGGAAGCTCCGTCAGAATATAGGCTCCCAAAACACCCCCAACGACTCCCGGAATGACAAGCCTCCATAAGATGCTCCGATCCACATTGCCGAACTTGAAATGCGCAATCCCGGAGACCGCGGTAGTGAACACCTCCGAAGTATGAACACAGGCGCTCGCAATGGCCGGCGGGACGCCAAGGCTTAGAAAAAATGTCGTCGAAGAAACTCCGTAAGCCATCCCGAGACATCCGTCAATCATTTGAGCAGCAAATCCAAAGACGATGAAAATGACGAAACTCTGTTCCAAGGTCCTCCCCCCTTTGTGAATCCCACGAAAAAAAAGCCGATCTCATAAGTAACCCAAGGACTTCAGTCTCTTCTTGACCATCTCGATCTCCTTTTTTGATAGAGACGGCCCTCCCTGGGTCACTTTGGAAGAGATCAGATCTCTCAAGATGTAAACGACAAACTCCGTGACAGAGTTAAAGCCGCTTCCCTCGATAATCTCACTGAGATTTTCATAAAGGGGTCTTGGAATCTTGAGGGTTACCTTGTCTTTTCCCTTTTCCATATGACACTCCTATAACACTCCCGCAAGAGTGTACCGGATAAGGAATCTCTTGTCAAGTATTTTTTGGGAGATTTCTGAAAAAGTCCAGAAATCTCTGATTACACCGATTATGAAATGATTACACTGATTAGGAATGTATTGAAAAATAAAGAAAAATCTATGTAATCTTTTTTGAGAATCTACGTAATCAGAGAGCGAAAAGTAGTTTCTCAGAGCTCTCTTTCGAGATTTTTTTTGGATTTCTGGAAAAGTGAATGAATCTCTAATCAGAGGGCTTTCGCAGGCGGGGGATGAGGGGGCAAAGGGAGTCGCGCGTTCCGCGGGATTTGACAAAGAGGGGCGAGGGGAGATTTTCTAATGACTATGTCAATTCAATTTTGAGACCTTTATATTTACGACAAACAAGACAAGAATGATTCCCAGGAGGTCAAGAAAGACATCGGTAATCGAGGCACTACGGTTCGCAATGAAGGCCTGGTGAATCTCATCAGCGACAGCTACAGCGGCTGCGATGAGAGTGCAGATCAAGAGTCGATTCCTCACGTTTATCGAGCCCGTGTCAATAAAGCCCAAAGACCAAATAGAGGAGAAGGACCATCCTTTGGAAGGAAAGACGGAAAGGGCGAGGAGAATGGTTAGGATTGCATAAAGAGGGACGTGGAGAAGGCTGTAGGGATTGTACGAAGACAAGGTATAGACAACAGGCGAATCAGCCAGGAGCAAGATGGCCCACACGTAACCAATTGAAAGGGTTGCGAAAAAAAAGCGCATTCTTTTCTTTCTTCACGTATTTCCTTAACCTTGACCTTAACCTCAATCTTGGTCTTTGGGCAGGTTAGGCGTGGATGGGTAGCTCATTCGCAGGACCACTGCCAGGATAAAGGTGAAGAGAAGGGCATTGGCAGGGACCTGGATGTTCCGTTCAACGATACTGTGAAACAACAGGGCTAAAATTCCCACCATGCCCCCTATTGCAATGCATTTCTGTGACTCGCTACGAAGCTGGCGAATTCCCGAAATCGCCTGATAAAAGAGAAATAGAATGAGGGCAAGGAGAAGTCCCACGCCGACAAGACCGACCTCCGAAGCCAGCTGGAGGAAGTCGTTTTCCACATGGGTGATTAATCCCCGGATATAAAAGGACCGGTACAGGGGGAAGACCTGAGTGAAGGTTCCGAGACCGGAACCGAAAAGGGGAAAGTCCTTCACGATACTGAACGTATTCACCCATATCCGCCGCCTGGACTCGAAATCTTCGGTAGAGGTGAAGAACCGGCCGATCACTGCATCGAGTCCGATCCAGGCTGCCCAGAGGATGGCCAATCCGAATATGAGGACCAAGGTTTTTGAAAACCTCCTCTCTCTTCCCGGGTCCCTGAGCAGAAGGATGATCAGGCTGGACGAAAGAAGAAGGCTCGATATCCCCATTCTCGATGCGGAAAAGAGCAGGCCCAGGATCATCAAAATGATACCAAAGGCGATAAGAAGGCTCTTCCCATCGAGAGAGCTGACACGATTCCGCCAGCCTTGGTATCCCATTCGAGCCCTGCGGGATAAGAAATACCCGGCGCTGAGAGGAATGACCATCAGCAGATATCCTGCGAAATGGTTCCGGTTAATGAAGGTCCCTGTGACGGAAGAAAGAGGCTCCTCTAAATAGAGGACGTGTCCGTGA
>Ga0214473_10011294_pt1 | contig 10480 bp, 8 predicted proteins | sample RVTome_7_FD_203509 | JGI IMG/M metagenome (GOLD analysis project Ga0214473, IMG submission 203509) | Soil microbial communities from uranium-contaminated site in the Upper Colorado River Basin, Wyoming, United States - RVT98D197 | ecosystem: Environmental > Terrestrial > Soil > Contaminated >... | reverse complement strand
GACGCGACGGCCAGCCCCTGCCCGGCCGGGTGCGATCCCGGGGCCGCGACCTGCCGGGCCGTGCCGGACTGCCCAGGGGCGACCGACATCGGTGCGGGAACACGGACCTTCAACCTCTGCGACGAAACGGCCGACGAGCGTCCCATTGCGGGCGGTGATTGCAACGGAGCGAACGGCCGCGACGCCGTGTTCCGGCTCGTGCTCGGCGCACGGCGCGACGTAGTGCTCGATCTCGCGGACGATGACGACTGGGTGCCGATCGACACGGTCCTCTATGTCCGAACGGCTTGCGGGGACGCGATGAGCCAAATCGCCTGCAGCGACGACATCCTCTGCGGAGTCGCGATGGTGAGCGATGGATGCTATCGGGACAGCGACATCCAGGTCCGGGAATCTCGACTGCAGATCACGCTCGATCCCGGGACTTATTTCATCGTGGCCGACTACATCGACCGGTGGTCCGGTTTCACGCACTACGATTGCGGGGACGTGCGACTGCAGGTGTCCTTCCCCTGAGGAGCTCCGGGCACGCCCGCATATCAGGGCTGGAGAATCTCCCCGAGGCCGGGCAAACTGGCGCAGCCCAGTCCCGGCCGGAGGAGACCATGAGCGCCGAAGCCCGCCAGAATGCCCGTGCTGACACGATGCTGGACATCCGCATCCGCAGCGCATCCCTGGGGGAATTCACGGAAATGGTGGCCCAAAACGTGTCCTCGGGGGGCGTGTTCGTCCAAAGCGACGAGCCGATGAAAGTAGGCACTCTGCTCCGCCTGGAGTTCAAGGTGGAGGACGGGCCGCCGATCATCAGCGGGGTCGGGCGCGTTGTCTGGGTGCGACCCTCCGAGAAGGCGACCGGAGCCAAGCCCTCAGGCATGGGCATCAAGTTCGTCAAGATGGACGACGACAGCCGCAAAGTCGTCGAGGACTTCGTGGGCAAGCGGATCGAGGGAGGCAGCGAGTACGACGCGGAACAACCCGCTCCGGACGCGGACGCAACCGACGCCGACGAGGCCGGGGGAGACGGAGCGCAGGAGCAGCGCCCTGCCGCCGAGGCCAAGGGAGGCGACGGCGCGGCAGCGCCCGCAGCGCCGGCACCGGCCGAGGGCGAGGACGACGAAGCGGCCGAAGACCAAGATGACGCCGGCGGGGCCGAAGACGAGGCTGGCGACGGCGAGGCCGAGGACGACGATGAGGATGACGGGGACGCGGACGCCGACGCGGAGGGCGAGAGCGCGGAGGGCAGCGCCGCAGGCGCGGGGGCGGCACCGTCGACGGGCCGGCGCCGCACCAAGAAGGAGCGCAAGGAGGAGGCCCGCCGAAGGCGCTCAGACAAGCAGCGGGAGAAGCGCCAGGAGGCCGCGGCTCAGCAACCCGCCGCAGCGAAACGGCCCGCTAGCGAAGAGGTGAAGAAACTGGCTTTGGCGCCGGAGGACAAGCTCGCGGGTCTGGGTGGCGCGCAGGCGGAACCGGCCTGGCGCACGCCCGCCCTCGTCCTCTTCCTGATCGCCGTCATCGCGGTGATCTGGTACTTCGTCACGCGCTGACGCCCGCGCCTCAGCGGACGAGGATGAGCCGCGGCGCGCTGGCGCGCGTGCTCATGAGCAGCGTGTCGCCGTCGCGGAACCAGCAGAGGCCGTCGCAGCCGGCCGAGACTGTGGCCGCATCCGTCGCCGGCATGACGGGAGATCCGTCGATCGTCACGGTCGCTATCGCAGCGAGGGGCGGATCCGCGTGGGCGAGATCGATGCGCAGGCGCAGGTCCTCGAGGCCTCCCGGCTCACTCGACACGGACAGATCCAGGCCGTCCGCCGTGCGGTCGACCACGAGCGAGATCCCTTCCTCGGTCACGATCTCCCTTCGGCCCGCCGGGATGATCCAGGCGCGAAGCCAGGGTCGGTCCGTCACGTCCACGATCGATGCGTCGCTCACCGCGACCAGCGTGTCCACATCCGGCGGGAGCAGAGGCAGCACCGCCCCCACGCGCACGAACACGGGGGGCGTGCCGAGGGCGCTCGGCACGGTCATGTCCGCGGGACCGTCGAAGGCCGCACCGGTGGACCAGTGGATCCACCTGCCAGGTGGGAAGTGCAGGCGCCGCTCGGTGTTCCCCTCCACCACGACCGGTGCGACGAAGATGTCGTCGCCGAGCATGTAGGCGTAGGGATCTTCGCGAGACCCCGGATCCAACGGATACGCGAGCGCGGGGGAGCTCACCGGCGGCGTGCCGTCGCTCGAAGCGCGAATCGCGTTCATGCGCAGGTAGGGCACGAGGTCCATGTGCGCGCGGGCGAGGGTCCGATAGATCGCCCCCGCCTCTGCGTCGTAGAGCCACGGATTGTGGTGATCACCGCTGCCCCCGAGCTGGAGGATCGGCGTGAAGGCCGTGTGCTCGGCCCATCGGAGCAGCGCCTCTCGCCCCGGCATCCCGTGGCGGAAGCCGCCCGTGTCCGAGCCGAAATTCGGGAATCCGCTCGCGGCCAACGACTGGAGCGCGGTCACGGCGGCGGGCAGACCGCCGACTTCGCCCGCGAGCCCCTCGCGGAAGTCGTTGTCGAGATCGCCGGGCCAGATGATGTCCGCTATGGTCTGGCCGCCCCAGGCGGATGCGCGCACGAGCAGAAACCCGCCCTCCGTCGACCCGGCGTCGAGCGCGCGCCGGTAGGGCGTGTGATAGAGCACGTTGTAGAAGTTGTGCTGCTCGCGCTCGGTCGTTCCATCCGAGAACCGCAGCCCGCGTCGCACACCCAGGGCCTCGACCAGCACGTCCTCGGCGAAGTCGAGCTTGTAGGCGCGCACGCCCATGTCCACGGTCGTCGCCACGCGCGACTGCCAGAAGGTCACCGCCTCCGCGTTCGTGAAGTCGAGCATGGCGCCAGGGCTCCCAGGCGCGGCCGGCGAGACATAGGGCTCTCCGGAGCCGTCGAGGATGAGCCAGCCCCGGTCCCGCGCCATCACGTAGAGCTCCTCGGCCGGATTCGCCGGGGCCTCGCCCGCGTTCACGACATCCAGATAGGGTGTGCTCCACAGGAGCGGGACGAAGCCCTGGGCCCGCATGTCATCGAGCATGCGCTGCGGCTCGGGGAAGCGCGCTTCGTCGAAGGTCAGATCGTTATAGGAAACCTGCCACGGGTTATCGATCCACATGCTGGTGCAAGGGATGTCCTCGGCGCGGATTCGCGCCGCGTCCTCGCGCAGCGCGTCGCCGTCGCTCCATGCGTTGCGCCAGTGCATCGGCGCGTACGCCCAGCGCGGCGGAAGGATGGGCAACCCCGTGTGCCTCGTGTACATCGCGACCACCCGACGCGGATCGGGATCGACGAAGAAATACACGTCGAGCTCGCCTCCCTCGAAGGTGGCCCACGTCTCGGTCGGCGCCGTGGCGGCCACGTCGAAGGCACCCCCCTCGCGACTGGCCACGAACACTCCGTACCCTTCCGTCGAGACGAAGAACGGCACGGGCACGTGGTGCTCGTTGAAGCCGCTCGCCGTGCCGCCGAGGGCGAGCTGCATGGGGACGATCGTGCCGCGGGCATCCGCGTGACCGAAGCGTTCCCCGAGGCCGTAGTAGCCTCCGTCGTCGGCCGCCAAGAGCAACCGCACCAGGGCCACGTCGTCCACGTCGACCGATGGCGTCAGATGGAGCCGAAAGACGCCGTCAGCGGGCGCGGAGAGCTGCACGGTGGCGCTCCGGCCCTCCGCGTCCCCGATGCGGGCTGTGGAGGCGTCGACGGGCTCGAGCCCGAACGCGAGCGGACGCCACGTCACGCCCCGCGGCGTGGGCTCGATGGGCGCGTGGAAGCGCTCGTCTCCGCCGAAGGCCGATCCGAAGGCGAAGGGGCCGCCAGTGCCCGAAGCGACGACGACGCTGCCGTCGTTTCGCTCGACCACGAGCCGCGGTGGGTCGGTCTCGAGCCAGATGCGTCCCGTGGCTCCGGCCGCCTCGATCCGCAGCGGCGTGGGCGTTCGGCCGTCGGTGGCGGCGTCGGTCCCGGCCCCGTCGTCGCCGCAGCCGGCGATGATGACCAGGAGGATCCCCATCAGACAGCCAGACCGGATCATGCGGACAAGCTACGGGCTCCGGGGTTCGCCGTCGAGCCCGGTCCGAGGGGGCTCGCCCGCGGGCTCGCGATGGGGTAAAGAGCGTCCATGCTCAGGGCCCGGGCAGGAACAAGTCAACCGTCTGCGGCCGCGCATGCCGGCCGTCTCGCGGCTTTCGTCCTCCCCGCGAAGTTGCGAAATACCTCGGGTATTCCTCGCTTCGCGGGTGCGGGCGCGCGCGCGATCCGCCGCGGCCTTCGCGACCGTCCCGATCGACTTGTTCCTGCCCGGGACCTCGAGGCGGTACGGCGCATCACACTGGCGGGCCTCGTGGAGTCCGACGCGCCATGACCGACCAGGACAAGTCCTTCGCCGAGCTCTTCGAGCGGGAGGCCGACGCCACCCCTGCCCGGCGTAGCGTGCAAGTTGGAGATCGTGTCCGGGGACCCGTCGTGCAGGTGGGTCGGGACCAGGTCTTCATCGCCCTCGACGCAAAGCGCCAGGCCTACATGGAAGCCGTCGAGCTGCGTGGGCCGGACGGCGAGATCACGGTGAAGGTGGGCGACGAGCTCGAGGCGCTGGTCGTGGAGGTGGACCATCGCAGCGGCGAGGTCAAGCTCGGCCGCTCGGCGGGGAAGCCTTCGAGCCTGGCGGCTCTGGAGGAGGCTCTCGGGGCGGGCCTTCCGATCGAGGGGAAGGTCACGGGCGTCAACCGCGGCGGTCTCGAGGTCGATCTGCACGGCGCGCGCGGATTCTGTCCCATCTCGCAGGCGGACAACCGCTATGTGGCCGATCCGGCCGCGCTCGTGGGTCGCGCTCTGGAGTTTCTGGTCACGGAGATCCGCGACGGCGGCAAGGACATCGTCCTGTCGCGACGCCGGCTCCTCGAGCGCACGGCGCGCGAAGCGGCAGATCGCATCATGGGCGACCTGACCCCCGGGGCCGTGGTGAGTGGGACGGTGACGAGCGTGCGGGACTTCGGCGCTTTCGTGGACCTGGGCGGCATCGAAGGACTGGTCCCGGCGTCGCAGCTCTCGTTCGACCGCAGCGCGCGCGTCGAGGAGCTGGTGAGCCCAGGGGACAGCGTGCGAGTGCAGGTCCAACGGGTCGAGCACGTCAAGCCGAAGCGCCCCGGCGACTCGGCGGTCAAGATCACGCTATCGCTCAAAGCCCTGGCCGCCGACCCGTGGGACGCCATCGATTCGGTTGCGCCGCTCGGCAGGATCGTCGCGGGGACGATCACCCGACTGACCGACTTCGGAGCGTTCGTGCAGCTTGCGCCTGGCGTCGAGGGGCTGCTGCACATCTCTGAGCTGCCCGGGAAGGTCGATCACCCCTCCAGCATTCTCCGGCAGGGGCAGCCCCTGACGGTCGTCGTCCGAGGCGTGGATCGCGAGGCCAAGAGGATCGCGCTCGTGCCCGCGCCGGACGGTTCGGTCGTGGGCACCGCGAGCACCGCGCCCCAGCTCGTCATCGGCGGAATGGTGCACGGCTTGGTCGATCGCGTGGAGAGCTACGGAGTATTCGTCCAGGTCGATGGAACGAAGGGGCGCGCCGGTCGGGGACTGGTGCCGGCTTCGGAGCTCGGGGTCTCGCGCGGCACGGACCTGCGAAAGCACTTCAAGCTGGGCGCGTCCGTGACCGCCAAGGTGCTCGAGACGGGCGAGGGCAAGCTCAAGCTGTCCATCCGGGCGGTGAAGGAAGACGCCGAGCGAGCGCAGTACGACGACTATCGAGAGAAGTCCGCGGCGCCGGCGAAGCTCGGGACCCTGGCCGATCTCTTGAAGAAGCACGTCGATCGCGACGAGTAGCGCGGGGCTGTCGGTCGGCTGGCCCGCTCGTTCCCGTGCTATCGTCGATCCGTGGACAACACGGCCGGAAAGGGCGCGCACGCGGCATGGGTGCCAGTCGGCGCGATCGCGCTGCTCGGCCTGCTCCTCGCAGGGTGCGGCGGCGACGACGGCACGGTGCTCGACGCGGGGCCGGGCCCTTCGGACAGCGGCTCGCGGGATTCGGCTCCTCCGATGGACAGCCCGGGGACGCCGCCTCCCGACGCGCCGACGGGTCCGCCACCGATCGACGAATGCGCCGATCGCGCGCCCGAGTGGATCTTCTGTAGCGGCTTCGAGGAGGGCAACAAGGACATCTGGGACGACTACGACGGCAACCCGGACGAGACGAATCTGCTGCTCGCCGACCGCGGGCCCTTCGACCTCGCGGGCAACACCGTCATGCGCATGCGGCCCCTGCCCGGGCGCGGTGGGGCGGATCTGGTCAAGGAGCTGCCGTCGACGCACGATCGGCTCTTCGCCCGCTGGTACATCAAGTACGAGCCCGGCTTCGACTTCAGCGCGCCCAACCACGGCGGCGGCCTTCACGCGGGGAGCCGCGACTTGCTCGGCCGGTCGGACTACCGCCCCACCGGCAGCGACTGGTTCGGCGCGTGGGTCGAGCACGACACGGGCCTGCACGTGAGCTACGTCTACTCGTACTACCGCGGGATGTATCAGGACTGCGCGGACCCGTCCGGCTCGTGCTGGGGCGATCACTTCCCATGCATGGCCGACGAGGGGACCACGTACTGTGAGAAGCCCCAGCATCGCGAGACCTTCGTCCCGCCGACGCTCACGACGGATCAGTGGTACTGCGTCGAGCTGCTGCTCGACGGCGGGACGCCCACGGGCTCCGAAACCGGCGCGAATGGCACCATCGGACTGTGGGTCGACGACTCGGCGATCGGGCTCTGGGACGACCTGTGGATGCGGACCACCGCGGACCTGCAGATCGGGATCCTGTGGCTCAGCCTCTTCCACCACGGCGATCACGCGCCGGTCGGCGCGGACTACGACAACGTCGTCGTCAGCACCGAGCGCGTCGGCTGCATCGCCGGCAGCTGAGCGCCTCGAGACCGGGTCTTCACGGACACGCCGGCGGAAGGCCCTCGAACAGCCGCTCGAGGGCGCGGTAGTCGGCGAAGACGGTGCCGCCCATGGCATCCCCCGAGAGCTGGTAGAGCAGCCGATGATCCGCCGCGATCCCAGCTGCGCGGTACGCCTCCGCGTCCGAGTCCGTGTTGCCGATTCCGTAGTCCAGCGGGTAGCCCAGGCGGGCGGTCAGATCTCCGATCTCGGTCGACTTGAAGGTCACGGCCGAGCCCCCCAGGGCGCCCGTGAATGACAGGGTCGTGTGGGCGATCCCGAGGGGAAAACCCCGCTCGGCGAGCCACTCGTGCGTCCTCGCCGCGAGCCATTCGGGGCGCGCGGTCAAATAGAACAGCGCGTAGCCGCGGTTTGCCAGGGCCCACAGCGCCTCGGGAGAGCCGGGCTGGGCCGCGATCATGGCGGTGCTGTCGAACACCGCGGTCCACTCGGCCGTCTCGCTCTCCGTGAGCGTACCGTCCACGTCCGTGACGGCGATGCGTGTGCCGGGCGTGAGCACGTGGACGTATTGATCCGCCGTCGTGTGGTCGCCGCGCACGACGAACCGGATCCGATGCCAGCCGGGGTCGAGCCGTCGGAAAGCCGGTATCGCGTAGTAGACCCAGCCGCCCGAGTCCTCCACACCCTCGACGGTTACGTGGTCGCCATCGTTGGTGGTCGTGCCCGATCCCAGGAACTCCCACGTCGAGCAGCCCCGAAGGAGCCACAGGTCCACGTCCTCGTCCTCGAGGTCGTCGTCGGCGAAGCCGTAGGCGAACTTGGCGAGCGCCCACTGGTCATCGCCCGGGAGGAGGAAGAGGTCCCGGCCCCGATGGCGCGCGCTGCCGGACGCTGTGGTGATGGGCGTCGCGATCGAGTGGCGCCAGGACTGGGTCGAACCCGGATCGGGGGCCGGGGCGTCGCAGGCGGGCGGTGGCGCGCAGATTCGCGGTCCAGCGTCCGTCGGCCCGGCGTCCGAGCCGGTGTCGGGCGTGCCCCCGTCCACGGGCAGGATGGGAGCGTCCGGAACCCAGGCGTCCTCCGCCCAGAGACCTCCGTCCACGACGGGCGTGGAATCGGCGCCGCACCCTGCAAGCAGACAGGCAACCCACACGAGAACACCCGGCGAACGACCCATGCTTCGGAGCATACGCCTCTTCGGGACGCGCGGCAGGCGTGGGCGTCGGGTAGTCACGGCGCGCCGGCCAGGGCGAGGCTCAGCAGTGTGAGGGTGCACGCTCCGGTCAACACGAAGCCGATCGTCGTCATGTGCTTCGGCGAAGGCGGCCGCAGGGACACAACCAGTGCCGTCACGGCAAACGGAAGGGGGGCGAGGGCGACCGGCGGCGTGAGCCACAGGGCAGCGGCTGTCCCCACGCAACCGGCAATGACCAGGACGGCGGCGAACGCCGTGGCGCGCAGCAGACGCCCGCGGTCCTTCTTCTGGAACGCCACCGCGCGGGCCGCGACCGTGGCGACCGAGAAGCCGATCGTCCAGACCGCGACGATCTCGATCGCGCGATCCACCGGCAGCCCACCGGCCACTCCGACCGGAAGAGCCAGGCTTGAGAGGGTCAGCGCCACCCAAGCCTCACCCCAGAGGCTGCGCTCCCGGCCCGTCGAAGCCAGGAGCATGGCCACACCGCCGAGAACGGCGGGCACGAGCAGCAGCAGACGCGCGAGGGGGCTGGCGTCCCACACGCCGAGCACGGTGACCGGCACGCCGAGGGCCAGGAGCATCATCGCGCGTCGCGCCGCCGCCGGGCCGAGATCGGTGCGGCGCCGCGCTCCGCGACCGCCGGTGAGAATCAGCACCGGCTCGTGGGAGAGAAACAACAGGATGCTCGCCACGCCGAGCGCCATGGCGGCGATTCCGGGGCGCCCGAGGAGCCACGCCGAGGCCAACGGAAAGCCGAGCTCCATGGTTGCGCCGTGCTCCCTCGGCCAGAGCCCCGATCCGGCGCTCATGACGGCGATCCTGGCTTGCGCCGAGCCTCGCGCACGGTGGGCGCGCCCTCCGCTACTCCTGCGTTCCGCCGAACTCGCGGCGGATGTAGGACAGCGCGTCTCGCATCTCCTGCTCCGAGAGCACCGCCCCCTGGGCGGGCATGGGCTGCGGGCCGGTGCTCACGCCTTCGCGGATGGAGGTCAAGAGCTGCCCGTTCGTCTTTGTGAGCCTCGTTTGGTCGTCGACGAAGTTCGCGCCGGTAATGCCGCCGTTGCCCTTGCCATCTGCGGCGTGGCACGCGACGCAGATCCGCTGATAGACGGCCGCGCCCGCCTCTGGGTCACCCGGGAGCCCCTGGTCCCCGCCTGGAGTCTCTTCGGCCGCGGCGTCATCGTCGCAGCCGCCAAAAACGAGCGACACCCCCAGCACCAATGCACAAAGCCCGGTCCGCATCCTTCCTCCTCTGCTTTGGTCGTCCCCGATCATTCCAGCTTCGGTCAGCGTCGTTTGAGCGCCGCCCAGTCCTTCACCTGTGCGCCGAGCCGTGTCGCGATTCGGTCCGCGTCCGCGCGACGCGCGTACACCAGCACGGGCTCGCCCATCACCCGCGCACGCGTGATGCCGGTCACATAGCTCGCAGACTCGGCTCGCACCCATGGCCGCTTCGCCGTGTCGAGGGCCAGCGGATCGGCGACGTCCGGATCCAGAGCTTCGACGTGGATGGCCGCGGGCTCGCCGTGGGGCGAGGGCGCGGCCAGATAGGCGAGCATGTCGGCGATGGCGCAGAAGTAGACGCGCGCGCCGTCGCGATGAACGACTTGTCCGCGGGGCGATGTCTGTTCGCGAACGATCATCCCGCAAGCGGCGCAGTCCTCGCCGTCGAAGTCCCGGGCCGCGAGGTTCGCTGGTGAGCCGCCGGACTCGGACGTGCAAGCGCCCGCTGTAGCGATGAGCGTGACGGTGACCGACGGCAGCGCCGCCATGAGGCCACGGGTCATCACTTCTCTCATCGCACCACCTGCCTGGTCTTGAGTGCGATGCCGCTCAGCGCCAGCGGTCCGAGGATCCAGGCCGCCCACAGGCCAGCGACTGCCGCCGGGCCGGGTAGCGTCGCAGTCATGCCGAGAGAATCGAGGACCTCGGGTCCAGACAAGGCGCGCATGAGCTCGACGCGGTAGAGCCCAGCGGGGTTGGCGATCACGAGCGTCGCGATGGTGTCCTGCGAGACGCCTCCGTCGGTCACGACCAGGAGCGCCATCAGGGCCAGGTCGTAGAAGAACACGAAGAGGAACCAGGTGACGACGACCAGGCTCGCTGCCATGACCTGTCGGGACACGAGCGCCGAGATGCACATCCCGATGGAGAGAAACGCCAGACCCAAGAGGAGGGTCGGGCCGATGAGCTGCGCGAGCACGCCGGCCTGCCCTCCCGTCGCCATGGCGATGGCGGCGCCGAGGCCAATGGCGATCGCCAGAACCAACGCCAGGCCGCGGCCGACCAACTTGGCCACGACGACCTCGACGCGTCCGACCGGAAGCGCCAAGAGCATGCCCAGCGTATTGCGCTCGCGCTCGCC